>Ga0335079_10001713_pt1 | contig 25004 bp, 17 predicted proteins | sample Lox_Sample_33_FD_206719 | JGI IMG/M metagenome (GOLD analysis project Ga0335079, IMG submission 206719) | Soil microbial communities from Loxahatchee National Wildlife Refuge, Florida, United States - Lox_Sample_3.3 | ecosystem: Environmental > Terrestrial > Soil > Wetlands | place: USA...
TCATGATGGTCCCGCCAGCGGAGTGGGCGACCCGTGCACGGATAGTCGTGTACTGGCAGTCGTGTACTGGCAGTCGTGTCACTGACAGTCGTATGCACTGACAGTCGTATCACTGACAGTCGTATGCACTGACAGTCGTGACTGACAGTCATATGCACTGACAGTCCTGACAGTCGTATGCACTGACTGTCCAGCGGCATTCTGACGTTTTCGCTGTGCCTTCCGAGGAGGTAGAAGTCCTGGCAGAAGGGCGAGCCGGTCGGCCCAGCGCGAGGCGACCCGCAGCAAAGGCTCCTCGGTGCGCCTGACGTCGGCCACGGACAAGCGCGCGATTGCGGCAGACGCGGACGCGTCCGCGTTGGTACCTCGGTCTGCGATCTGGTCGAGGACGAACCGGGCCGCTCTGCCTGGCCTGGTCGCCCTCCTAGGGGCGGTCTGCTTCGTCATAGCGCGCCTGCAGACCTGGGCCCACGGCGACATCAGTGCGTTCATAATGCTCGGCAACCATTACGCGAATGCCGCCCAGCTGCCGAAGGGCGTGCGCCTCAGGGCTACCTATGGCTACGACGGCCAATTCTTCTACCGCCTCGCCCTCGACCCAGCCAACCTCAACCACACGGCGTTCGGCATCACCATGGACCAGCCGTACCGGTACACGCGGATTGGCTATCCGGCGCTCACCTGGCTGATCTCGCTCGGCCAGCACCAGTTTGTGCCCGTCGCCCTCGTCGTGGTCAACATCGCGGCCACCGCTGGCCTGGGAGTGCTTGGCGGTCTGTTCGCCCGCCAGTCCGGCCGCCATGCGCTGTGGGGGCTGCTCATGCCCGCGTACTTCGGGCTTCTCACCAGCCTCGGCCGCGACACTGCCGAACCGCTCGCCGCGGTCTGCCTGCTTGGCGGGATGCTCGCCTACCGCCGACGGCGCCCAGTGCTGGCCGCGGCGGCGTTCGCCTACGGCGCCCTCACCAGGGAGACAGTCCTGGTAGTCCCCGCCGCTATCGCGATCACCAGGCTGGCTCAGATGGCCCGCCGCCGGGCCAGGCCCGGGACCGACGACCTGACCTGGGTCGTGCCGGTGACCATCTTCGCCGGGTGGCAGCTGGTGGTGCTGGCCGCGACGGGAAGCCTCCCCCTATTCGCCGATCGCAACCGCAACGTTGGCACGCCGTTCGCTGCCGCCATCCATGCGGTGCTGTATAACTTCGGCCACGTCGTCACGAACCACCCCCGCCAGTTGGACGCCTGGCTCCTTGAGTTCACCATCCTTGTCATCCTCGCTGTCGCGGCGCTGCTGTCGCTGCGCGCCACGACCGCGCCGGCCCACGAACGCCTCGCATTCGTGTTCAGCCTGGTCGAGGTCTGCGTCCTTACCCCCACCATCTGGAGCAGCTACGTCGCCGACTTCAGGTCGTTCATCGAGGTGTACCTGCTCGCCCTGATCATCCTCCTGGCGGCGCCGCTGCGTCACCTCACAACCTTTCGCCGCCCCGCTTTACTTGCGGCGGACCTCCCGCTCGGACGGGCCGCACCGGGCCACCGACGCGCCAAGGAAGGACGCGCCGAAGAAGATCGTGGAGAAGACGAGGATATCGACGGTGGAGACGGCCCGATGAGGCGTGACCCGCCGGGCGATCCGCAACGCCGCGGCCGCGTCCTCCGCTAGGCCCTGCTCCGTTCTGCGCATCAGGGGCATCCTGATCACCTACTGTCGCTCCCACGAGTTGTCCTGCTGGGAGCTGTGTGAACGTCGTCATCAGACGCACGGCCGCCGCCGTGCGCAGACCCTGGTTGATCACGAACGTGCTCGTCATCGGCGTGATGCTGCGGGTCGCGGTGCAGATCGCGTACTGGCCGGCCCTGCTGTACATCGACTCGATCCGGTACCTCTACGCGGAGCCGGGCTGGGCCATGTCGGGTGCGGGTGGCCAGCCCGCAGGGATACGAGCGACATGCTTCCTCGTCACCTCGACGGCACTGCCGCTGCTGTTCGGTGCGGACATCGTGGAATTCTCCCGGCGATACCAGCTACCCGGGCTCGTCACGCTGCCGCTCGCAGGGGCCCTCGGTATCAGCGCGCTCACCAGTCGGCCGCGCGGCCGCAGCCGGGGATGAACCCGTCACGCGCAGAGGTGCCTCACCCGCCGAACGCCGGTACGGCCAGCCGGGTGACCACGGGGGGCGCGAGCCGGGAACCACCGGCACGGCGCGAAGGTGTCACAGCCCCAGGCCCCGGCCGATTATTTCCTTCATGATCTCGGTGGTCCCCCCGAAGATCGTCTGCGCTCTGGCGTCCATGTACGCCCGGGCAACCGGGTATTCGAGCATGTAGCCGTAACCACCGTGCAGCTGAACGCACCTGTCCACCACGCGGTTGCACAGTTCGGTGTTCCACCACTTGAGCATGGACGCTTCTGCCGCGCTCAGCTGCCCGGCATTGTGCTCGGTGATAGCCCGGTCGGTGAAGGCACGCGAGACGGCAAGCTCGGTGGCGATTTCCGCGAGCGCGAACCTGTTGTGCTGGAACTTGCCGATCGGCCGCCCGAACGCCTGCCGCTGCTTGCAGTACCCAAGAGTCTGCTCGAAGATCGACTCGGCGCCCGCAAGCGCCGTGGCGCCGATCGCGACGCGCTCACGCGGCAGGTTCTGCATCAGGTAGGTGAAACCCATGCCGGGCTCGCCGAGCAGGTTCTCCTTGGGTACCCGCACGTCGGAGAAGAACAGCTCCGAGGTGTCCTGCGCGTGCAGGCCGACCTTCTCCAGGTTCCTGCCGCGCTCGAACCCCGCCATGCCACGCTCGACCACGAGCAGGCTGATACCCCGGTGCCCGGCCTCGGCCTCGGTCCGTGCCACGACGATGACCAGATCGCACAACTGGCCGTTGGAGATGAAGGTCTTCTGCCCGCTTAGCAGGTAGTGGTCACCGCGGTCCGCGGCGGTCGTGCGGACGCCCTGCAGGTCGCTGCCCGCGCCGGGCTCGCTCATCGCGATCGCCGTAATGATCTCGCCGGAGCAGTAGCCGGGGAACCACCGGTCCCGCTGCTCCTGGGTGCACAGCCGCAGGAAGTACTGCCCATTGATGTCGTTGTGCACGGAGAAGCCAGGGCCTGATGCGCCAGCCCGCGACATTTCCTCGTTCAGGATCGCGTAGTACCGGTAGTCGGGGTTGCCGCCACCGCCGTATCGCTCGTCGAAGTCGATGCCGAGCAGTCCCGCGCGGCCTGCCGCCAGCCACACGTCACGTGACACGACACCGTCGCGGTCCCACTGCTCGTGGTACGGCTCGATCTCTTTCGCGATGAACGAGCGCACCATGTCACGGAAAGCGTCGTGCTCTTCGGTGAAGATGTCCCTGCGCATGACGGCGCGCTCCGTTCTGCCCCGGTTGGTCCAGCCGAATTGAATGTAACACCCGCGCTTACCGGGGCCCCACTGATGATCCATAACGGGCTGCCGCCATACAACGGGGGGGTCTGCATGTGGTCTGCGCCCTACGGTGCCTCGGGCCCCCGGCGGGCGCGCACAGACGTGGCGGTCCTCGATGGCTGGACGCCGCAATCTCACGGCGGTCCGCTCCGGTTGCCGACGATGGCCGCGAGCGGCGGCATGACGCACGCGACGGCCAGGGCCGCCACACGTACCGGGACGGGCGCCGGGACGAAGAAACCAAACAGCACCAGGGCGAGGCACGGCACCATCACCATGAAGTACCGGCGACGTCTGTCCTTGATCGACCGGTCACGCCGCTCGCGGTCGGTGGGCGTGACGATATCGGGCACGGGGGGCTTGCGGCGCCACACCCGTCGAGTGTCTCAAGCATCGGTCACCGCGCCACGCCTCGGCCCGCCGGAAACTGTTATCGTCACGCATCCGCCGGGGGCGGCCCCCCGGGATCCCCCCGCAGCAGCCGGTACCGCATCCGCGGCAGCCGTTAGGGAGCAGGGCTGGCCCCGGGGGGGCCGACCCACCGGATCCCCCCGCGGCAATCGATGCCGGCTCGGCGGCCGTTAGGGAGCTGGGCTGGCCTCGGGGGGGCGACCGCCGGTCCCCGCAGCCGCCGTTGGGTTAAGCGGCGTTCGGCTCCGGGAGGTACGGCGCCCACTGCGGATCACCTTCGTGCTGCGCACCGATCAGCCGCCAGTGCATGCCGCGCGGGACCACCGGGACCGATCGCAGGGTCCAGCCAAGCTCTTCGAGCAGCCGGTCGGCCTTGCGGTGATTGCACGCCATGCACGAGGCGACGCAATTCTCCCAGGCGTGCGTGCCGCCGCGGCTGCGCGGCAGTACGTGGTCGATCGTCTCTGCCCGGTGGCCGCAGTACCCGCACCTGTAGTCGTCCCTGCGCATGAGCGCAGCCCTGGTCAGCGGGACCCGGTGCCGGTAAGGTACCCGCACGTACCTGCGGAGCCTGATGACGGATGGAACCGCGAGTGCGATCGAGGCCGCGTGCAGCACGGCGCCCGAGGCGTCGTCGTGCACCACGTCTGCCTTATCGCCGAGCACCAGGCAGACCGCCCGCTGCATGCCCAGCGTCGTCATCGGCTCATACGTGGCGTTGAGCAGCAGAACTCGTCGCAATGGCACCTCCATGCGGCGCGGCACGCGGGCCAGCGGGCAGCCTCGCAAAGGTGCGCCCGAGATCCAGTGTGTCCGGTGAGATGTGCATCCGCTACCCCATCCGCCGATGGGCGCGGTGTCCGGCGCACGCCCGCCTGATCACATGGTGATCACCGCCGGGAGCCGCAAACGCCGATCACGCTTGGTCTGCGGTCAGGTTGCGAACCAGCGCCGACGGCGCCACCCGGTCCTGAGTCTCCCCCGCAACGACGGTTGCCCGGTCAGCGAACGACCCGCGTGGTCAGCCGCGGTGGCCATGGCCGCCGACACGCTCGCGTTCCGCGCGCATTTCACCGTCCTGGTGATCAGGAGCCGTGACCTCGGCGAGCAGCCCGAGCGTCTCGGCGTCGCCAGGATTAAGCTCGAGCGCGCGTTCTGCGTCTTCTCTCGCCTCGTGCGGCCGCCCGGCGGCCTGGTGCGCGACGGCCCTGTTGAACAGCAGGGTCGCATCCTCACCCTGCTCGAGTGCATGAGTGAGGTCGGCCGCCGCCGCGTCCGGATCTCCGGCTTCAAGGTCGAGCACCGCACGGCTCGCCCATGCCGCCGCAAGGCCGGGACGCGCCGCGACGGCCGCGTCGAGAGCGGCGCGCGCCGCCGCCGCCTTGCCGCTCGCGGCCTCAAGCTGTCCGACGACGCACAGCAGGTAGGGGTTGCCAGGATCCCTCGAAAGCCCGGCATTCACATCCGTCCAGGCCGCAGCGCCATCACCGCGCGCGGCGAGGATGCCTGCCCTGTTGATGTAGGCAGCTAGGAAGTCGGGGTCGAGTTCGAGTACCCGGTCAAGATCGGCGAGTTCCCCGTCGTCCTCGCCACGCGCGGCACGCACGTCGGCGCGGTTGTAATGCAATTCGGGGAAGGGCAGGGACAGCCGCTGCGCCGCCGCATAGGCAGCAAGCGCCTCGTCGTCGCGGCCGAGGAGGTGCAACAGGTTGCCCCGCTCGAAGTGGTATTCCCCGTAGGTCGGGTCGAGGGCAACGAGCCGGTTGTGCATGACCAGTGCGCGGTGCAGCTCGCCGCACATCGTCAGCAGCCGGGCGCGGTTGGCGAGCAGGGAACAGCGGTCCAGCGGGTGGCTGCCGGCCGGTAGCGCGCTATCAAAAAGCAAAAGGGCCTCATCGACAAGCTGAGCCGCCCGCTTGGCATTGCCGAGCCGCATCTCAATCAGCGCGCGGCCGTTCTTAGTGAACGCCAGGTTAAAGGCGCGCTCGGCCGGATCTGGCAGCGCTGCCGCGAACGCGATCGCCTTGTTGATCCATAACCGCGCCGCTACCGGGTCGCGGTGGGACGGATCGTGGTGACGTGCGTACAGCATCGCCGTTTCGTACGCTGCTGTCCGGTGCACGGACGGGTCCACGCAGACCGCCCGCGCCTCGTCGTAGAGCGCTTCAGCCGCAGCGCCGCGGCCGAGCGCCGCGAGTGAGCCTGCGGCAAGCGACGTGAACAGCCACCAGTGCCGCAGGTCACGCTGTGCGCTGGCGAGGGCCCGACCGCGTGCGCCGAGGTCGGCCACGGCGTCATGGAAGCCAGCCGCGAAACAGTGCTCCGCCGCCGCCGCGAGCGCGCGCACTCCCGCGCCAGCCGGATCGGTCCCCCGCTCCCGGTGGTAAGGAATGGCGCCTAACCGGGCCGCGACCTCGCCGCTGCGCGCAAGTTCATCCGCACGTGCGTCGTGCAGCCGGGCGCGCGCGGCGCCGCTCAGGCTTGCATACGCATCAAGCAGGGCCGGATCGTCGCAAACGCCGTCGCCGCTGACGTAGCGCGCGGCAAGGGATCGAGTCTCGGCTCCGGCCGGTTGCCCGCATGTTCCAGTTTCCGCGCCTGCCTCCCGTTCGCCGCTTGCCCTAACTCCCCCGCCGGCGTCGAGTTCCGCGCTGGTCCTGTCGCGCTCAGACACCCGATTCCTGGTGACCACCCGGACCTGCACAGCGCGCGCGGCGAGCGCGTCGACGAGCGTTTCGGCCGCTTCGCAGGCTGCCCTTGCGCGCGATGCGCCGCCCGGCGGCCGCGGCGATCCGCCTTCAGCGACAGCGCCCGGGCCCGCTTCGCAGGCGACGATCGTGAGCAGGGACGGGTCAAGCCTGCGCACCAGCACGGCGACTAGCTCACGATCGGACGGGTCGGCGTGGTGCAGATTCTCGATGACGAGCGAGCGCGGCGCGCCGCCAAGGCCGAGCAGGTAGTCGCGGAGGAAGTCGGTGACACCGTGTGCGAGCCTGCGGGTACGTAGCCGTGGATACACGCGCGTACGCTGGCCCGGCGGCACGCTCTCAGCCAGAGCCTCCCTGACAACAGGGACGGCGTCACACATTTCGGGCACAAGCGCCCGGATCTCGATGTCGTGGCGGCGGGCGAGCGCCGGATCCGAGCGCAGCGCGGCGTCGGTGATTCCACGGACGATCACGCCACCAGCCGTATATGGCCCGCGGAGCCTGGCATGGGCGTCAACCGGGGCGAAGAGACGCGCGGGCAGGCCCATGGCAGCGATCAGTCGTTCCCGGTCGGCGCGCGAGCCGCCAACAACCCAGCGGTGACGGAACTCGCTGGTCCCCAGGTCCGCAGGTGGCGCGTTGCCGCGTAGCCGCAAGAAAGAGCCCACAAGTTCGCGTGGCAGGGAACCTGACCGCTGGCCTGGCAAGTACCGCGACGGATAAGGAATGGGGAAGGGCAGCGGAGCCGCCGCGATTACGCGGGAGAGCCGGGGCCCCAGCGGCCCCAGGGCGCCGGACACCAGCGCGCCGGACACCAGCGCACCGGACGACAGGGCGCGGGACATCAGCGCGCGGGACACCAGCGCGCCGGACACCAGCGCGCCGGACACCAGCGCGCCGGACACCAGCGCGCCGCACGGCAGTGCGGCGTACGGCAGTGCGGCGTACGGCAGTGCGGCGTACGGCAGTGCGGCGTACGGCAGTGCGCCGGACGGCAGTGCGCCGTACGGTCGGGTGCCCGACAGCAGCGCGCATGGCGGCGACGACGGACACCTGGCCTCTCCCCGGGCCTGGCCTGACCCCGGGAAAAGCCCGGCTGAGCCCCCAACGTGTTGGGTCGGAAACATCTCACACCCCTGTTATCTGCGACGAGCCCGGGCGGCGCGCACGCGCCACAACGACGGCCGACAGGCCGCGCTCGCGGCGTCCGGCGCCATTTCAGCCCACGTGGGCCCGAGTGGCCGGTGCGCGTTGCGGCGTCATATGAAGGACAGCACCGGGCAGCAATGCCGGGCGGCCGCCGTGCATCTCGATGAATATGCAACGACATCGGTGCGACCTCCAGCACTGGCTGTTCAACGGCCGCCGGGCCATCGTCCGCACGTTTAGGGGCAGCGACAGCGCATCGCTCGCCTGGCCAGGCCCTGATCCCGGGCCGCGCCTGGGCTCGCGGGAATCGAGCAGGCACTGGGGCCGGCCAGCGACGGCAAACGCCGCCGATGGCCGGTCGCCCATTCCGAACCCGCAATGGCCTACGGCGTGGCCGTCTTTCGCCTACCTGCTGCAGTGGAGCGTGGTAGCGATTCCGGTCAGCCGCACCATGCCTGGCTTACGCACGATGATCTTCTTCATCAGAACCTCCTGACAGGCGGCAACCACTCGATGACGGCTTGCCAGGTCCGCGCTCGATACAAGATGCAGTATGTCAGTAGCTATGTGTAACGTCAAGAATATGTTTACTTCGGATAGTTTCTTACGCTTCGTCTTGTTAACCACATGTTAATGGCGTTTTTTCTTGTTCGAGCTATATCAGCTCTGTTGTGTGGAATCATCCACCCACATTTTCTGGGACACCCTGCTCCACTGGGAGTATCTGGCGCGGGATCCCCGGAGCAGTTCGATGTCGGCGCCACTCCCGCGGGTAGCCGCACGAGACCTCCTCGAACCGCACCCCGTCCTGCCAGGTTGTGCGCGGGATGTGCAGATGGCCGTACACGACGGCGATCGCGCCGTACCTGATATGCCAATCGGCGGTCTGCTCGGTGCCGCACCACTGCGCGAATTCCGGATAGCGCAAGATCCTCGTCGGCTCGCGCGTCAGCGGAAAGTGATTGACGAGCACGGTGGGCAGGCCCGGATCACGGTCGGCGAGCCTGCGCCGGGTAACGGCAAGCCTGGCCGCGCACCAAGCCTCGCGGCTCGGATAGGGATCCGGGTCCAGCAGCATTTCGTCGGTGCACACCACACCCGCGCTATACGCCGCCGCGAGCCCGGCTTCCTTGCTTGCGGCGCCTTCTGGCCGGAACGTGTAGTCGTAGAGCAAGAACATGGGTGCGATGGTTACCGGACCGTCCTGGCCTTGCCAGACAGGAAAAGGATCCTCGGGGGTGAGGACGCCGATATCCCGGCACAACTCCACCAGGTGCAGGTATCGATCCTCGCCGCGCAGTTGCACGGGATCGCCGCGCGGCGTCCAGAGCTCATGGTTGCCCGGCGCCCACACGACCCTGGCAAACTTCTGCGCCAGCGTGCGGAGGGCCCAGGTGATGTCGGCGATCTGCTCACCGACATCACCGGCCACCAGCAGCCAGTCCGCGGCAGACTGCGGGCGCAGGTTCTCGGTGATCTCCCGGTTCTCTGGATAGCCGATGTGGAGGTCGCTGATGGCGAGCAGTTTGCGCGCCGTAGCGTGAGCGGCCGACATGAATGCGATCGTGACACATCAACGGGCCCCGCGGTATCAGGCACGTCGCTGGCCAATCCGTATGGCACCGGCTGTCACCCTTGCCACCTGGCCCGATACCGGCAGCGTGTTTGGTCAGGTCACTAGGCGGACTAGGGCGCGTCCCGTGCACCTTGGTGGATGCGGGCACGCCGACCGCGCCACCGAAGATCCACGGGGATACGCGCTAAGAGCCCAGAGAGCCTAAGCGCTCACCGCCACGGGAAGCGCGGCGATCTGGTCGCGCAGGCCCTGCGCCTTGGCGCCGCTGCCCGTCCGGGCGTCAGCAGCACTGACCAGCTGCCGAGCCCGGTTAAGCACGATCTCCGGGCGATGGTCCGCGGGGAGATCCCTGATCGCCGCCTCGCCGATACGCAGCGCCTCCTCAACCTCGCCGCGGATGAGCCTGAACATCGCGCGATCGAAGTGGATCAGCGAGCGGTCGAGTCGTTCGGTCGCCGGATAAGCCTTGAGCGCGTCGGCGAGCACGTGGTCGGCGTCCGGAGCGCCAAGCGCGGCAAGGGCCTCGCCCTGGTGGAAGAGCAACTGCCGCTCGGTGTACCCAAAGGCGGTGTCAGCCCGCTGGTCCTCAGCGAGCTGGCCAAAAACCGTATGCGCCCGGGTGATCGCACGCTGCGCCTGTTCCGCCACGCCTGGACGGCCCGCCCCGGCCTTGGCGAGTGCACGCGCCTCGATCATCGGAGCCAGCGCGCCGGCCGCGCAGGGCGCCCGGCCCGCCAGGTCCTGGCTGATGCGGGCGAGCCGCAGCGCCTCACGTGCGTCGCCGTAATACAGCGGAACCAGTCCTTCCCTGGCGACGACCCAGGCACGCAGCGCCCGGTCTCCCGTTTCGTCCGCCGCCGTGCGCGCGGTGCGGAAGAACGACCTGGCCAGCCGGTGGTCACCGACATCGATCATCGTCATCCCTGCCAGCGCCGCAAGGTGGGCAGCCAGGCGGCATAGCCGCTCCTGCGCCTCGATCGACTGCCGCTCATCGCACATTCTTCGCACGTCGCTGAGATCAAGGAGGACATCGCAGATCAGGCGGAGCGGCGGTACGGTCATGTACTGCCGCCCGTAACCGGCTGCGGCCTCCTCCCACTGGTCGAGTGTCGTGGCCGCGACGCCGCTCCTCAGCAGTGCGTCATCGAGCCGGCGCCTGACACCATCGACAGCGCCGAAGAAGCGGCTGTCCAGTGAGACGCCCGACCCGGCGATCAGCTGCAGCAAGGTTCGTCGTAACACGTCCTCATGCTCCTCGCCCGTAGCGCCAAAGTGATCACAGGCGCCGCTACCTGCCGACGCGGATGCGGCGCCCGCGCCTTCGCGGTCGCGGCCCGCGGCCGCGATTGCACCAGCAGAGTCGCGCTCGTTGCCATTGACCCGATCGCCCACCTGGACCGCACACCTGTGACTGCGGCCACAGAAGCACCGGGCCGCGTAACCAAGATCGGCCGGCTCGGCTCGGTACACCGCGCATAGGTAGTGCAGGTATTCGGCCCCCGGACGCTTGTGGCCGCTCTCATAGGCGGACAGCAGGGTCTCACTGAAGCGCGGCGCGCTCCGGCCCTCATGCTGATACCAGGCCTTGACCTGCTCGACGATGTCGGCAAGCGCCGTGCCGCACGCCAGCCGGTAAGCGCGGATCCAGGTCGTGCCGAACACGGGCTCACACTCGTCGTGGATCGACGCGGCGATCGCCGCTGCCGTGCGCCCTGCGACCAGGCCATGGGCTCGGATCCTGCGCGCAATGATGGCTTCTTTCTGCATGTCGCCGCCGGTCAGGTCGGCTGGCCTGACGGACGGGACTTTTTCGGTGTCGTGTGGTTCCGCACACGACCTGACATGTCGAACGGCGGTCGCGACGTGCTGCCCAGACATACCGGCCCCTTCCCCCTCGCTTTGCTCACCTGACTCCGGCCGGATCATTCTAGCTGACGCAGCGTCACCTACTCGTTGCTCTCCGCCAACCCACAATGGCATGTAATCAAGTCGATCACACGATGCTCGCCGGATCATGGCGAATGATCCTCACACCGAGGTGAACCTTCCTTGCCCTGCCATGCATAGATCCTGAACGCCTGCCGGGAGACAGTGTTTGACCGCACTGTATCCATATTGCGATTCTCATTTCACATGTTGCGTAATGCGCAGCCCATGTAAAGGATCAGGCGGATGCAGCTGAGCTGCCATGACTACAGAAGGTGATCTAAATTTTTCAGCCGGTAGTAGATCATTTGACGCGACCGTGGTTATGGAATGCGCAGAATGTCCGTTCTGTACAAGAAATGGGCCCGCAGCTGGATCGTGATGAGCAAACGACATCAGCAAGCGTGACGCGGACCATAAGTGGACTGAGATGATAGGGAGGCATGCCATGGACGGGCAAGACGGCATGGCCGATCCGGGCACGGCAGCCGGATCAGGCGCCAGGGCGCGGCGGAGCGAGGGCACCAGGCCTGCTGCCGCAACAGGGCCGTCAGCCGCCTGTAGAGCGGACGACGGAGTACGCCGCCACTACCACGGTGCGATGGCCTACCTGAAGGACCTCGCGGCTGAACTTGATTCTCGCGGGCTGGCGGCCCGGGTGATCCGGACGGGGACCGGAGTGGCATTCGTTCGTGTCGTCAATCCACTGGCGACGACAATGCGTGAGAACGTCACGTGCGCGCCCTCACCGGTCGGCCTCCACGATTGGTACTACTGGTGGTCGTGGGGCGAATGCATGCACCGTGTCGACGACCCGGCCGGGGCGGCATCGAAGGTCGCGCACGTCTTAGACGCGGCGGCGGCGCCGACCGGATAGCGTCCGCGGCCCGGCCGACGTGCGCGGGCACCGCGGCATCGGCCAGTATGAGGGGCAGTCCGCAGACGGGACCAGCGATCGGCCACGGACGCGGCCTTGACCGACCGGCCCGTCGCTCCCGGCATGAAAGGGAACCACGGTGACTGCCCTCGCGCCGGCCGTGCCCGTCGCCGGCGGGGTGCCTGACACCCTGCTCGCGGCTTGCGGCCCAGACCCAGGCATCGCGTGCCGGCTGGTGTGGGACCTGTCGCACAACGTCGGTGCGGCCACGCTGACGACGGTCTACCTGGCCGGCCCCATCAGCGTCGTGCTACGGGTCGCCTTTGTGGTGGTCCTCGCGTTCGTGGCGCGGATGCTCATTCACCGGCTCATTACCAGGCTGACCAACCGGGCCGCCGGGATGGCGCAATCGAGCCGGCGGCGCGGACCGGGCACAGCGGCCCAGCTGCTCTTCACCGAGCGGCGCAAGCAGCGCGCCCACGCGCTCGGCTCGATTCTCCGTAGCATCTCTTCCACGGTGATCTTGGGTATCGCAGCCATCTACATTCTTGGTTACCTTGGCCTCAACCTCGCGCCGATACTCGCCAGCGCGGGCGTGCTCGGCGTTGCCGTGGGATTCGGTGCGCAGAGCCTGGTCAAGGATTTCCTGTCGGGCATCTTCATGCTCATCGAAGATCAGTATGGCGTCGGCGACGTCATCGACGCAGGTGCGGCCACCGGGACGGTGGAGACCGTGGGCCTTCGTGTCACCAGGCTGCGTGACGTCAACGGTGTTGTCTGGCACGTCCGCAACGGCACGATCGACCGGATAGGAAACGAGTCCCAAGGCTGGTCGCGCGCGGTCATCGACCTGCCAGTCGAATGCGACCAGGACATTGCCCGGGTCCGCGCGATCATGAAGCAAGCCGCTGGAATCATGTGGGCCGATCCGCACTGGCAGCCGGTCATCCTGGAAGAGCCAGAAGTCTGGGGTGTCCAGGCACTTTCCGGCCGCGCCGTCGTGCTGCGATTGGTCGCGAAGACCGTGCCGCTCAAACAGTGGGAAGTCGCCAGAGAGCTTCGCGAGCGGCTGAAGACAGCCTTGGAGAGCAACCATGTGCCACTGGCCGCGCTCGACGGCGACGACTGAGACGCGGCCAAGCCCGGATGACGGCGCACTACCCTTGTGACCAGCCATGAATGACTCAACAGAACTCACCTTCTTCGATGCGGTAGGCGGCGAGGAGACCTTCCGCCGTCTCGTCAGCCGCTTTTACGCCGAGGTCGCTGATGATCCGCTGTTGCGGCCGGTATATCCGAGCGAGGACCTGGGACCAGCTGAGGAGCACCTGCGGTTGTTCCTGATCCAGTACTGGGGCGGGCCCCGCAGCTACAGCGAGCAGCGCGGCCATCCGAGGCTGCGCATGCGCCACGCCCCGTTCCGGATCGGCGAAGCGGAGCGGGATGCTTGGCTGCGTCATATGCGCACCGCGCTCGATGACCTGCGGCTCGACCCGCAACTGGAGGCGCAGTTGTGGGACTACCTGGTGATGGCGGCGGCCAGCCTGGTCAACTCGCCGGGACATGGCGAAGCCGGCACGAAGACGCTGCCAGTGGCCCCGCAGTAGCTGACGGCGGGCCCCGGTCGAACCTGCGCGTGGCCGACGACGCGGCTAGCACGCTGTCACCCCGCGCAGCCGTTAAGACAAATACCTTGGCGCCCGCGGCGTACCGGGCCGGGCGGGCTGAACTCGGCAGTCAGCCCCGCGTGAGTTTGCGGTACGTCACCCGGTGGGGGCGGGCCGCCTCGGCACCCAGCCGCTCGACCTTGTTCTTCTCGTATGCCTCGAAGTTGCCCTCGAACCAGAACCAGCTGGCGTCGCCCTCCCAGGCCAGGATGTGGGTGGCGACGCGGTCGAGAAACCACCGGTCGTGACTGGTGATCACGGCGCAGCCAGGGAAGTCGAGCAGCGCGTTCTCCAGCGACGAAAGGGTTTCCACGTCGAGGTCGTTGGTCGGCTCGTCGAGTAGCAGAAGGTTGCCGCCCTGCTTGAGGGTGAGGGCCAGGTTGACCCGGTTCCGCTCGCCGCCGGAAAGCACGCCAGCCGGCTTTTGCTGATCGGGCCCCTTGAAGCCGAACGCCGCAACGTAGGCACGGCTCGGTATCTCGACGCTACCCGCACGGATGTAGGACTCGCCGTCTGAAATGACCTCCCACACGTTCTTGTCTGGCGCGATCCGGCCGCGCGACTGGTCGACATAGGAGATCACTACGGTGCCGCCTACCCGGATGACACCCGCGTCCGGCTGCTCCTCGCCCACTATCATCTTGAACAGGGTGGTCTTGCCGACCCCGTTCGGCCCGATGACGCCGACTATGCCGCCCTGCGGCAGTGCGAAGTTCAGGTCCTCGATCAGCACCCGGTCGCCGAAGCCCTTGGTGAGCTGCTCCGCCTCGACCACGAGCCTGCCCAGCCGCGGGCCCGGTGGTATCTGGATCTCTTCGAAGTCCAGCTTCCTGCGCTTGCCCGCCTCCGCGGCCATCTCCTCGTACCGGTCCAGCCGCGCCCGGCTCTTGGCCTGCCGCGCTCTCGGTGCTGCGCGCACCCACTCAAGCTCGTCTTCCAGGCGCTTGCGCCGCTTGACATCCTTGGCGCCCTCGACCTTGATCCTGGCAGCCTTGTTCTCCAGGTAGGTCGAATAGTTGCCCTCGTACGGATGGGTCTGACCACGGTCAAGCTCGAGGATCCAGCCCGCCACGTTGTCGAGGAAGTACCGATCGTGCGTGACGGCCACCACGGTGCCCGGATATTTGTCGAGGTGCTGTTCCAGCCACTGGACGCTCTCGGCGTCAAGATGGTTTGTCGGCTCGTCGAGCAGCAGCAGGTCCGGCTGGGACAGCAGCAGCTTGCACAGCGCGACGCGCCGCCGCTCGCCGCCAGAAAGCATCCCCACCCCGGAATCGGGGGGCGGGCAGCGCAGCGCGTCCATCGCTTGCTCGAGCTGGCTGTCGAGGTCCCATGCCTCGCGGTGGTCGAGCTGCTCCTGCAGCCGGCCCAGCTCGCCCAAAAGCTCGTCCGAGTAGTCGACCGCTAGCTTCTCAGCGATCTCGTTGTACCGGTCAAGCAGCGCCTTAGTCTCCGCGACGCCCTCTTCGACGTTGCCGAGTACGGTCTTGTCCTCGTTGAGCTTCGGCTCCTGCTCCAGGATCCCGACGGAGTAACCGGGCATCAGCCGTGCCTCACCATTCGACGGCTGCTCGATCCCCGCCATGATCTTCAACAGCGTCGACTTACCTGTACCGTTCGGCCCGACCACGCCGATCTTGGCCCCGGGCAGGAAGGCAAGCGTGACGTCGTCGAGAATTACCTTGTCGCCGTGCGCCTTGCGCACAGCACGCATCTGGTAGATGAACTCGGGCATGGCATCAAGAGTATTTGCTTCTCAAACCGTCTCGGCCGCAGGGGCCAAGCGCACTTAAACGACGCCGACATCTGGTTCCCGCGCGTCCTGGCCACCGAGCCGCACGGTTTCCGCATCCCCAGGGGTGAACATGCACACGCGGTCTCGACCGGCTTTCTTGGCTCGGTAGAGCGCAAGATCGGCCGCCGCGAGGAGCTCGAACAGGTCGTGGCCATGAGTGCCGAGCATCGCCACGCCGATCGAGACCGTCACCTTCACCGTGTGCTCCGCGGCGGGGACGGCCAGCTCGCTGATCCGGACCCGCATCCGTTCGGCTACCAGGTGCGCGTCGGCGACGCTGGTGCGCGGCAGCAGCGCGACGAACTCCTCACCGCCAAACCGGCCAACGAGATCGCAGCCGCGGACAAGCAGGCGCAGCGCCGCCGATAGCCCGGCGAGCACTTGATCGCCTGTCAGATGACCGCAGGTGTCATTGACCCTCTTGAAATGATCGATGTCGATGAGCAGGAGCGCGACCGGTTCCCTCGCACGCAGTGCTTTGCCGATCTCGGTGTCTGCCTCCCGCTGCCAGGCCGCCGCGTTGAGCAAACCGGTCTTCGCGTCAATCCGCGCTGCCGCCCGCAGCTGCTTATGCAGCAGGCTCCGCTGCAGCACGACCACCGGCGGCAGCGCGACGAACAACAGCGCGGCGCTTTCCACGCATGCGATGGTGACAAGCACCCCCAGGCAGAGCTCGGCAACGTCGAGGAGCAAGCTTTCCCTGTCCCAGAGCACTGCGCGCCATGCCGTCCGCCGCTCGGCCAGATGCGCGGCGATAGCGACCAGGGCAACGTTCACGATCGTGAACAACACCGCGCAGGCGACGGCGGCCGTCAGCATGGCGGGATAGGTGAGCCAGACGTCAGGGTCGGCGCGTGCGGCGTTCCCCGCGATCCGGGTACCGAGCCATTCGAAGACAACAGATGCCGCGGCGCCAGCCAGACCAAGGACGGCCGCACTGAATGCGCGGCGGAAGACGAGCGTGTGCCTGACTCTTAGCTGAAGCAGGAAGCTGATGGGCAACGGCGCCAGCAGCGCGTAGAGCGGCGGAAGCAGGAGGGCGACAGGCAGCCACCACGCGGATAGCAGATCCCGCGAGACACCGGCGGGCATGCCGAGGCGCCTGGTGGCTTCGATGCACACGGCGCTGCAGGCCAGCAACGACACGAATAGCATGAACTCGCGGGTGTGCAGCGCGGTCCGGGTAATCTCCCAGCCGATCAGCGCGACATCCACGCCTACTACAGGCAGCAGGTAGGCAAGCAGCAGTGGCCGCTGGTCAAAGAGCGGCAAGTGCGCAAGCCACCGTGCCATTAACCGACCCCGGCCGCGGCGCGTACCGCGCCGGATCACTACCTGATAAGCGGGTGACATGCCTTCCACTCCCAGTCCCGTGGCTCCATGCCTGGTCCTGTAGCTGTAGGGGTCGTCACATTGAGTAATAGCGTAGATGCAAATTGTGCGCTCGACTGAGAAAACGAGTATGTTGGGCCGCGCAGCTACCCCGACGGGGCGGAGCGCCATCATCCTTGGCACCCGTGACCCGCCGCTGCCCGGCGCCAAAGCGGCTGCGGACCCGGCAGATCCCGGTCAGCCATTCACCGCTAGGCGTCATCCGCAGCATCGGCCCGGCCCAGGTACAGACCGCGGCCAGATTCCGGGCCGGACGTTGCAGACGAGGTTCCGGGCTGGCTGTTGCAGCCTCGGTGCGGGGCCGAGATATTGCAGCCACGGTTCGGGGCCCAGGTGTTGCGGCGCGGTCCTGGCCAGACACCCAATGACGTCCCGGGCAGGCCCGGGGCCAGTGCCACTGGCCGGCGCAGGCCAAGGCGTCTCGAAAACAGTAGTTCGGGACGACGGAACCCGCCTGGGCAAGCCTGCGACGGACACGCGTGGCCCGCTCAGGTAGCGGCCGGTTAGTCGGCGGGCGCCTGGCCGACGCCGACGCTGGTGGCCGCCGGGGCCCGGCCGATGTGCGCTCGAAACACGACGGCGGCTCCAAGCCGGCCCGGGGCCACGTGACGGCAGAGCGGTGCACGGCAGGCGTGGGCATGGGGGTATTGCCTGCGCCGCCAGCCAGGATGCCTGGCTGGCGGCGGATGGAAACGATTGGAGGAGACCGCACTGATGCGAGGCGTCATCTGGACGTGACAGTCCTGTTGAGAGCGTCGGCGCGGTTGCGGAGCAGACTAGGCAGCCCGTCCAACCTGCTGCGCATCCGTTCCATCCGAGCTAGGCACGGGGTCGTCAGGACCGTTGATTTCGCCACCGCCAACGCCACCGCCGCGGCCACCAGCGCCGTCGGCTGCGAAGTCGGGTGACGACGCCTCGATCCCGGCATCATCGAACAGGTCGGCCACGGGGAACTCATCGTCCGGAGCGTGCGCCGGTTGCGGGGCGTCTGCTGCCTCCTCTGTCGTTTCCTCCGGCTCGCCGTCCCCGAACCGCTCGTCCCCGAACCGCTCGTCCCCGGACGGCTCGTCTGCGGGCCGATCATCCGCGGACCGATCATCCGCGGACCGAATTTGCCAGCCGTTGGCTGGATACCCGCCAGGCTCGAACCGGTCATCGCCCGCCGCAGGGAGACCGCCTGCGGCCAGCTGCTGGGCGAGCCTAAGTGCGGGTGCGTCACCCGGTGAGCGCTTGGTGCGCAGGAAGTGGGCCACGCCGCGGGTGAGATCGTGGCCGAGCGTGGACGCGTCCACCTCGACCGCGGTCCGCTGGTTTCCGGCCTTGTCGTCAAACTGCCGCACCCGCATCCGCCCCTTGACCACGACGGGGTCACCCTTTCGCAGGCACGCGGCGACGTTGGTCGCGAGCGAGCGCCAGCACGTCACTGTGACATACGAGGTATCCCCGTCGGACCACTGACCGGTGTCCTTGTCGTGACGTCGGGGTGTCACTCCGACGCGCATGTTCGCCACAAATTGCCCGGCCTTCGTCACGACCAAGGCCGGCTTGCTCGCCACGTAACCGACCACGGTTATCTGTGCTTCGTTCATCGCAGTCCCTCCTCGGCTCCCGGCCGCGCGGCGCGGCCGGCTCTGCGATCCACAGTCGGTTAACCGGGCGACGCCCGCCATGGCGAGCTCGGTTCTGTGGACAAGGACACGCGCTTGTGCCGGCTGTGGAAAGAAGAGCACGATCATGAGGGGACCGTGGGATGATCCGTGCCGGGCTCAGGCGCCAACGAGTTCCGTCAGGCTCATGCCGACCCAGCTCCACCGGCTCCTGCGCCAGCCAGATCCGTCCGCTCAAGCGCCAACCAATTCCGCCGGCTCAGTGATCACGTCGACAAGTGCGCCGTTGCGCAGCGCCGTGATGGCGAACGGGCGCCCGATGGCCTCGGCGAACATCAGCCGCTGCAGGGCCTGGGCGCCGTCCACAGGGTGTCCGCCGGCGTAGACCAGCAGGTCACCGACCCGGAGGCCAGCTCGGTCAGCGGGCCCCCCAGGTACCACTTCTACCACCCGGATGCCCCGCCCTGAGCTGCCATGTTCACGGAACTTGGGCGGCAGCGGCGCGGGCTTGGTGATGAGCCCGAGGTAGGCACGGCGGACTCGGCCGTCTTGCATCAGGGACGCGATGATCCGCCTCGTCGTCGAGTTCACCGGGACAGCAAGACCCAGGCCGATCCCCGCCACGGCGGTGTTGATGCCAACGACGCGTGCGTTCGCGTCCGCGAGTGCCCCGCCGGAGCTCCCTGGGTTCAGCGCGGCGTCCGTCTGGATTACATCTTCGATCATCCGCGTCGCGACACCCGACCGAGTGGTCGTGTCCGTGCGGGCGGGCAGCGACCTGCCCAGGGCGCTCACCACGCCGGCGGTGACTGAGCCCGCCAGGCCCAGCGGGTTGCCTACAGCGACGACAAGCTGCCCGACAACAAGAGAATCGGCGTCACCAAGCTCGGCGGGGTCGGGCGTCGGCCCTGCCGCGCGGACCACGGCCAGATCAGAGAGCGGATCGGCACCCACAACCGTGCACCCAACGCTGGAACCATCGGCGAACTCGGCCGTTCCCGCCTGAGCGAGCCCGACGACATGCGCATTGGTGAGCAGGAAACCGTCCGAGGTGAAAACGACGGCGGAGCCGAGGCTCTGGCCGCCCGTGGCGCGACGACTCGGGATGCGCAGGCTTGCGACCCGCGGCGTGAGCTGCGCCGCAGCGCCGGTGACGATCTGCGAATACGCGTCGAAGGGCGAACTGACTGTCATGCGGGCCTCCGAAAGCAGATTACAAGATTACATCTCCCGAACGGCTCCGCGGAGGCGCGGCTTCCTCGAATTGCTTACGCCATGAGCAGAAGTCGATCAATCGGGTGAGCTCGCACGCGCGGAGCTGGCATGGCTGGATGGATCCACGCCGCTGCCCAGACAGGGCCGGGTTGTTCAGACGGGCCCAGACAAGGCCCGGTTGTTCAGACAAGGCCCGGTTGTTCAGACAAGGCCGGGTTGTTCAGACAAGGCCGGGTTGTTCAGACAAGGCCCGGTTGTTCAGACAATGCCCGGGTTGTTCAGACAAGGCCCGGTTGTTCAGACAAGGCCCGGTTGTTCAGACAAGGCCCGGTTGTTCAGACAAGGCCCGGTTGTTCAGACAAGGCCGGTGCTGCGCAGCTCGTCGCGGTATCTCGTGTACTCGGAGAGTTCCTGTTGAATCGGCATCAAGACCTTGTCCTGGGCAACGGCGGCGATCCGGCTACGCATGAGCTCGACGATCTGGCCTCGCTGCCGTTCTGCGGCCATCGCGACGAAATTCTGGCAGCCCGCCGAGGTCAGCCAGCCGAGCAGCAGGATCGCGGCGATCACGACGCAGACCCATGGGATGAGGGTGGGGTCGGCGAGCAGCGGGGTCGACTGGCCCGAAACGCCGAACACGCCGAATGCCAGCAGTGCGACGAGCCACGCAAGCCCGGCGATGGTCAACGCTATGAGAGCCCACTGCCACACCCGGACCAGTCGCCACCAACTCGGGATCCGGTTCGCGACGGGAAGCGATTCCTTCAACGCGCTGCCGAGATCGGCCGGAATCTGGTCAGCCTGTGACCTCGCCGCCGTGCGGACCGTTCGCGACCATGGCTTCGGAAGGGAGACACAGATATCCCCGGCCAGGGCGCTGAGCGTGTTGTCGATATCGGCCTGCTGAGCGCCGACTGGCCCGCCGACCATCCCGCGCAGTTCCTCGCGCAGGTCGCCGAGATGCATGTTGCGCACCGGGTCGCGACCCGGCAGGCGTTCGGCAAGACGGGCGACCGGCCAGCCCACGTAGTCGGTCGCGCGCAACTCGTACGCGCTCTGAAATCCGTCGCCGACCGCCGCTACGCCTGCCGCCGCGGCAAAAGCGTCCACCAAGCGCGCCGCGTAGTCCGCATCAACCGCCGACACGACGGGGTCCGCCGCCTGGTATGCGGCGAAACGCGGCAGCAGTGCGTCCACGTCGGCGGCGATGCGCTCGCTGGCCGCGTGCCGCGCTGTCACCGCGTCGATGAGCACCTTACGCAGTTCATCAAGGCCGGTACCGGTCCTGGCAGAAGTGAGGAGTACCTTCGGATCGCGGAAATCATCTGAGTCGAGCAGTCGCCGCAAGTCGGCCACGCATTCCTCGGCCTCCTGCCCGGTCAACTGGTCGGTCTGGTTGAGCACGACGGTAGTGACCGCGGAATGCCCAGCGAGCGGCGCGAGATAGCGGCGGTGCACAGCACCGTCGGCGTACTTCTGTGGATCTAGCACCCAGATCATCAGGTCAGCGAGTCCGACAATCCGGTCAACCTCTGCCGAACTGCCTGCCACCACAGAATCGTGATCGGGGAGATCGAGGAGCACGAGCCCAGCCAGTGACTCCTCGCCGCTGTCGAGCGCACTTGCCCGCCCGTACCTGTTTCTCCGCGGCACGCCGAGCCAGTCGAGCAACGGTCCTGCACCATCCGTCTGCCACACGCAGGCGAGCGGTGCAACGGTCATCGGCCTGGTTACGCCCACGGGCGACAGGTCAGCGCCTGCCAGCGCATTGAAGAGCGAAGACTTGCCGCTTCCCGTCCCGCCAGCCAGCGCCACAACGGTGTGCTCCGACGAAAGCCGGAGCCGCTCGCCGGCGCGGGCGAGAAGATCTTCGGCAGCTTCGAGCAGTGCGAGGTCGAATCCTTCTGGCCCGATCCGCGCCGCTCCGATCTGAATCAGGCGGGCAAGTGCGGTCAGCCGGGCAGCAAGGCCAGCCCGTACCCCGGGCGCAATCGCCGCCGGCCTGGCGGGCGGCCAGATGCCGGCCTCGGGCGCGGGCGGAAGGTCGGTCTGGTAGTCGCTCATCTTGCATTCTCAAGTGCGAACGCCGCCTGGTGGAGATGTACGGCAGCGGCCTCGTCAGGCACTCCCGCCGCATCGGCGAGCTGGGCAAACCTGAGCATCTCCTCGGCGAAAAGCAGGCTGAGCCTGCTCTGCAGGTCGGCACGTGCGGCCAGGGCCACCGCACGAAGCGGTCCAGGGCCGAGTAGCGAGCCGAGCAGGCGCTGCGGAACGGTCCCGGCGAGATCAGTACGCGCGGAATCAGTGGCAGCGGAATCAGTGGCAGCGGAATCACTGGCAGCGGAATCATTACCAGCGGAACCGTGCGAGCCGCCGTCCGCGGGACCAGTACCCGCGGAACCGGCGCTTGCGGAACCGGCGCCCGCGAAACCAGTGGACGCGACGCCACGCCCCCGCGGAGCAGTCCCCGCGGAGGCAGCCCCAGCAGAAGCACTGTCAACAGAGCCGCTGCCCGCGGAAGCAGTGCGAATGGAGCCGGTGTCCGCAGAACCAGTGCTCGCAAGACCAGTGCCCGCAAGACCGGTGCCTGCAAAACCACTGCCCGCCGAGCCGCCGCCCGCCGAAGTGATACCCGCGGAAGCAGCACCCGCAGAGCCGGTGTCCGCAAAACCAGTGCGCGCCGAGCCGCCGCCCGCCGAAGTGATGCCCGCGGAAGCAGTACCCACAGAGCTAGCACCCGCGAAGCCGGTGTCCGCAAAACCAGTGCGCGCCGAGCCGCCCCCCACCGAAGCGGCACCCGAGGAAGCGCTACCCGAAGAAGCAGTACCAGAAAACGCGATACCAGAAGAAGCAGTACCAGAAAACGCGGTACCAGAAGAAGCGGTACCAGAAGAACCAGTACCGGCGGAACCAGTATCCGAAGAACCGCCGCCGGCGGAACCGCCGCCTACACCCATGGAACCCGCCGAACTGATCCCCGCGGCACCAGCACCATACCCGAGCACGTCGATCATGAAAACGACTGCAAGCGACTCGTCATCGAACGACACCACCCGCGCGACGGAACGCTTGGTGACCCCTTCGGCCCGCACCAGATGCCGAACGTGGTCCTGCCAGCCGCTGACAGCCATGGCAGCACGCCGGGCGAGGCTCGGCGATGATGCTGCCAGCGCCGGGGCGCGGTCACGCTCACCATCGTGACCGCCGCCGTCGGCCGAACCTCCGGTCGCGCCGCCCGCAGATTCGAGCAGGCTCGTGCCAGCCGGATGCGCGCGCCAGCGCGTCACGGCCTCCTCCGCGGCACGGTCGCCAACCGAAACGATGAGCGACTCGAGACCGGACCGCAGCGCGGTCTCCAGCGCACGAAGGCGCACGGAGTTTCGCCGCCTTCTCGGCTGCCCCGTGCCACGCGAGTTCCGCACCTGCAGCGTGCGCAGCAGCTCACCGGTGCCTGCGAAGTCTTGCCAGCGGGCGAGCACCCCCCCCTGAAACAGCGAGCCGTTCATTGTCAACTCGTCGAGATCGGCGAGCGCCTTGTCGTACGCGCGCTCAACCAGGCCCTGCAACTCGACCCGCAGCCCCACCTGAGCCTCGACCTGCGCAGCGAGCTCAGGGACCCGGATACGGAATGTGTCGAGCACGCCCGACATGGTCTGGGTGAGCACGGCGACACGGCGGTCCTCGTTCACCGCGGCCTCTTCGAGCCAGCTGCGCACCGGCGCAAACACCTCCGCGGGAAGCGTGCCGTCAGCGACTACCGTCTCTGGGATGACGAAGCGATCAGCTTCGTCGATGCCGTTGGCCTCGAGCATCGCGCAGAAATGGCTGACGAGCTCGCTGTGCCCCGATTCTGGCACCCGCGACAGCACGATACCGAGTGAAGCGCCTCGTTCCCGCGCATGTTGCAGTAGTTCCCACACTGGGGCATCGGCGTACCGTGCGGCCGTCGTGACGAAGAGCCAGAGATCAGAAGCATCGAGGAACTGGTGAGCGAAGTCGTAATGTGCCCGTACCACCGAGTCGATGTCGGGGGTGTCGAGCAAAGCGAGGCCCCGCGGCATCCGGGCGGAGGCGGCGATGACAAGCAACCCGTCACGACCCGGCCGGGCCAGGCCCTCCTGGCGGACCCGAGGCAGGGTCGGCAGGAACCGGTTTTCAGCGAACCAGTCGGCGTCGTCGGGATGGCACGCGAGCACCGGGCTGTTGGTGGTCGGGCGGCGGATACCCGTCGCGGACACCCGCTCACCTACGACGCTGTTGACGAGTGTGGACTTTCCTGCGCCGGTGGACCCGACGACGGCGACAAGGATGGGCGCGGCCGGACGGTGCAAACGCGGCAGCAGGTAGTCGTCAATCTGGGAAAGCAGCTCCTTCCTTACCGCCTCGGCCTGTGCTACACCGGGCGCGCCGAGCACCAGGAACGCAGCCCTGATCCGCTCGCGCATGTTAAGGAGAGCAGCCTCGAGCTGGCGGGGGTCTACGTGGCGGGCGGGGCCACGCAGCAGCGGGCCGTCGCGCCCGGGGCCTTGGCCCTCAGCTTCATCGCGGGCATGGCCGTGGTGCGCGTAACGAGGGTACGCATGGCGTGGGTGCCCAGGCTCGGTGACCCGGACGAGCTCGGTCCCCTCATCGGAGCCCTCAGCCGGGGAAAACGCGTGCCGCGGGAGGGCGCCGCTCGAGGCCTCGGATGGGGACGGGGCGGCCGGGAACGGGGCGTCCCGCGAGGGGTCGTCGCGCGAGGGGTCCTCACGCGAACCCCGCTGCGGAGGTAAGCCGGGATGAGAGGGGTCGCTACGCGAATCGTCGTCGCCGGAATCTTCGTCGCGGGAATCGTCGTCGCGGGAATCATCGTCGCGGGAATCATCGTCGCGGGAATCATCGTCGCGGGAAGCGCCGCGCGAGCGCTCGGACGGCGGCGACCCACGGCGCGAGGCATCACCGGTGAAAGGGCCAGCGCGGGAATCGTCGTCGCCGGAATCATCGTCGCGGGAAGGCTCGTACGGCCGGGAGCCACGGCGCGAGGCATCACCAGCGCCAGCGCGCACCGCATCCGGGCGCACCGCATCCGGGCGCACCGCATCCGGGCGCACCGCATCCGGGCGCACCGCATCCGGGCGCACCGCATCCGGGCGCACCGCATCCGGGCGCACCGCATCCGGGCGCACCGCATCGGGGCGCACCGCATCCGGGCGCACCGCACGGCCCGCCGTGGCGGCGGGCCGCTGCTTTCCGGCGTTTCCTGCCGCGGGATCCCGCGC
>Ga0335079_10001714_pt1 | contig 25004 bp, 17 predicted proteins | sample Lox_Sample_33_FD_206719 | JGI IMG/M metagenome (GOLD analysis project Ga0335079, IMG submission 206719) | Soil microbial communities from Loxahatchee National Wildlife Refuge, Florida, United States - Lox_Sample_3.3 | ecosystem: Environmental > Terrestrial > Soil > Wetlands | place: USA...
AACGGTATGGCTGGCGTCGACAGCGTAAATGTGGTCGGCTCCGGCTTCCCCAGCGGGACCATTACTCCCGCTAACATCCAGGTCACCTTCGCCACCAGTTGCGGCGGGGCGGTCTCCGCCACAGCGAGTGCGAACAGCATCAAGACCGTTCTTGGTGCTACCAAGCGCGTCAACGTGACGATTCCGGGCAGCCTCCTCACGGGCACATACTTCGTTCAGATCGCGGATTTGAGCGCGGGCGATTCCGATTTTGCCAGCTCCAACTGCACCGAGGTCAATGTCACCCATACGAATACGGCACTTTCGGCCTGCATCCCGACGAGCTCGCTGGGCGTGTTGGTTCCGACCGGTGCGGCTCCGCAAAAGGTGACGGCTTACGTGCCGAACGGAAGCTGGTGCTGCAGCAGCGGAACGGGCGTGCAGGCGGTGGACATCGAGAACGGATCGGGGAAGACGTCGATTTCTACCCGATATTACGTGAACTCGTGTTCCTCGAACCCGGCGACGGGCCAGACGGTCTGTGTGGGCAACAACACCGACGTGTACCTGATTTCGGGAACCGCTCTGACCAATACGCTGACCAGCGGAGCCACGCACTCTGCCAACTTTTCCGGGGGCAGTTGCCAAAACTGCGGCGTCGCCATCAATGCCTTGACGAACAAGGCAGTGATCGCCGGAGGGTTTGGTGCTTCGGACGGAGTGCAGATGCTGGATCTGAACACCAACACTTTCCTTCCACCTTTCGGGATGTCGCACACCGTTTCGGAAGACATCTCGATCGATCCGACCCGTAACCTGATTCTTTCGCCGGGTGAAGATTACGACTACACGATTCTACAGATTCAATCCGACGGGGTTACCTTGAAGGAGTTTTCGCTGCCGAACTATCCCATTTACAACGATTCTGCTGCGGAAGACTGCGCCACTGGAATTGCCTTGTCCGGATCGGAAATCGCGGACCAACTCTGGATTGAGGACCTGACCCAGGCGGTATTCACGCCCGGAACACCCTACGGCACTTACACGGCCGCCGGCGCGGTCTTCAACTGGACGACCAATTACTACTTTTCCGCCGCCTTCAGCGGCTTGAGCGTGGCTCCAGGTTCCAGCCACCTGGGTGTGGTAACCGGCGAGTTCGGCGGCAACTCTTTCGGCGTGTATCAGTTGCCCGCGACGAGCGGCTCTGGTACGCCGACGCTTGTGGACTATGCCTCGGCTTTGATTCCGAACTCGGCGCTTTGCGGTACCTGGAGCGCGGGATACGATCCGCACACGGTTACCGCGTACACCAGTCCCAACGACGGAAAGGCATACGCCTTGTTTGCCAATTACAACGCCAGTTGCCTCGTGCGAATTGACCTGGCTGCCGTATTGGCGGCTCCGCGGGGCGGCTCGGGATTGGCTGCACACGACGTCTCGGCGGCCAATTTCCCTGCCGGCGCGGCGACATTCTATCTGACCCACTAAATAAGGAGAATTTGAACTCACGCCTTCGGGCCCCGGGCGACTGTCGGACAGTCGCCTGGGGTTACTTGTCTCTTAGAGACCTAACCTACGCGCTTCTTGCGCGCGGCGATCAATTCTTCGATGTTGACCAGCTCGGTCGGGTAGTCGCCGGTGTAACACGCATAGCAATATTCGTGCTTTGCGTCATCGGCGACCGCCTTGCGCAGGGACGCGATGGAGAGGTATCCGACCGAATCGGCTTCCACAAAGCGGCGGATCTCTTCCACGTTGTGATTGGAGGCGATCAGCTCGGAGCGAGTGGGGGTATCGACGCCGTAGAAGCACGGCGAGATGGTCGGCGGGCAGGAGATGCGCAGATGTACTTCGCGCGCGCCGGCCTGCCGGACCATGCGTACGATTTTGCGGCTGGTGGTGCCGCGGACGATGGAATCGTCGACCAGCACCACGCGCTGGCCCTGAAGCAGGTAGCGGACGGGATTGAGCTTGAGCTTGACTCCGAAATCGCGGATGGCCTGGGAGGGCTCGATGAAGGTGCGGCCGACGTAGTGGTTGCGGATGAGGGCTTGGCGGAAGGGCAGTCCGGATTCGGAAGAATAGCCGATGGCGGCGGCCACACCGGAATCGGGGACGGGCACCACGAGGTCGGCATCGGCGGGACACTCGCGAGCCAGCAGGCGTCCGAGGTTTTCGCGGGATTCCTCCACCGCCCGGCCGAAGACCATAGAGTCCGGGCGGGCGAAGTAGACGTGCTCGAAGACGCACTGGGCGCGGTTCTGCGCGGGGGCGTAGCGTTCGCGGGTCATGCCTTCGGGGCCGACGATGATCATCTCGCCGGGATCGACATCGTGCAGGTAAACCGCGCCGATCAAGTCGAACGCGCAGGTCTCGCTGGCGAAAACGTAGCACTTGCGGCCGCCGGAGACTTCCATTTCGCCGACCGCCAACGGGCGGAAACCGTGCGGGTCGCGCGCCACGATAACGCGGTCCTCGGCGAGGAAGACCAGCGAGAAGGCGCCTTCGAGCTGGAGCAGGGCGTCGCGCAGTGCGCCGGCCAGAGTGCGCTCGCTCGAGTGGGCCACCAGATGAAGCACGACCTCGGTATCGCTGGAGGCCTGGAAGATCGCGCCGCGGCGCTCGAGCTGGGCGCGCAGCTCGCTGGCATTGGTGATGTTGCCGTTGTGGGCGATGGCCACCTTACCTTTGTTGCAGGCGACCGAAAAGGGCTGGGCGTTGAGCAGCACCGTGTCGCCGGCGGTGGAATACCGCGTGTGGCCGATGGCGAGCTCGCCGGGCAGTTCGGCGAGCACGTCGCTGGTGAAGATGTCGGCCACATGGCCCATCGACTTGTGGGAGTGTACCTCCACGCCGTCGGAGGTGCAGATGCCGGCGCTCTCCTGGCCGCGGTGCTGAAGGGCGTAGAGTCCGAGATATGCCAGCTTGGAGGCTTCCGGATGGCCGTAGATGGCGACCACGCCGCACTCCTCGTGGAACTTATCGAACATGGGTTTCCAGTGCCTCCTTGTAGGCGGATCGGAGTGCCGCGATCTCCCAGGAGCCCAGCGTATTGCCGCGCTGCCGGATTTCCATCCCCTTCTCTATCGTAACGCCCACGATCGACGCCTTGACGCCATGCCGGGCGGCGATTTCACAGACCTCTTTTGGATGCGCAGTGGAGAGCAGCACCCGGGATGGACCTTCGTGGAAGGCCATCATTTCGGGGCGGAGGTCGCTAGGGATGTCGACCTGCGCGCCGATTTCGGCCGGACCGAAGCAGCACTCGGCAAGCGCCACCGCGAGGCCGCCATCGGAAAGATCGTGCGCGGATTCGGCCAGCCCGGCTACGACGATTTCGCGAATGGCGGCTTGGACGCGTTTTTCGTGATCCAGATCGATCGCAGGCGGAAGCCCCCAGAGTTGCTTCTCGATCTCCTTGGCGTACTCGGTGCTGCCGAAGCGGGCCTCGTCGCAGCTTCCGATGCCGCCGAGCAGGATCACGCTGCGGCCCGCGTTTTTGAACGGCACGGTGACGGGCGCGGCGGTTTTCAACAGGCCGACGATGCCAATGACCGGCGTGGGGTAGATGCCTTCACCGAGGGTTTCGTTATAGAGGCTGACATTGCCGCCGGTGATGGGCGTCTCGAAGAAGCGACAGGCGTCACCCATCCCCTCGACGGCATCGACGAGCTGGGCCATGATCTCGGGGCGCTCGGGATTGCCGAAGTTGAGGCAATTGGTGGCAGCGACTGGAGTGGCGCCGACCACCGAGAGATTGCGGCAGCACTCTGCCACCGCGAGCTGCGCGCCCTCGCGAGGCGAGAGATAGCAGTACCGGCCGTTGCCATCCAGCGACATGGCCACGCTGGTGCCGGTCTCCTTCACGCGGACGATGGCGGCATCCGTCTGCTCGGGATGGGTGAGGGTGTTAGTGCGCACCTGGTAATCGTATTGCTCCCAGATCCAGCGCTTGGAGCAGATGTCGGGCGCGGCGAGGAGCGTGGGGAGCGCGGTCTGGATGTCGGCAGGTTTGCGCGTGGAGGCGGGCAGGTCGGGAACCCGAGCCACGTGCGGGCGGGCATAAAGAGGGGCCTCGTCGGCCAGCTCGCGATTCGGAATCTCGGCCACGACCTGTCCGTGATGGCGAACGCGCAGCTTGCCGTCGTTGGTGACGATGCCGATCTCGGACGCCTCCAGCCCCCACTTCCGGAAGACGTCGAAGACTTCCTGTTCGCGGCCCTTGTCGGCAACCAGCAGCATGCGCTCCTGGCTTTCGCTGAGCATGATCTCGTAGGGCGTCATGCCGGTCTCGCGCTGGGGGACGCGGTCGAGCTCGATCTCGATGCCGACTTCGCCGCGGCTTCCCATCTCGCAGGTGGAGCAGGTGAGACCGGCGGCTCCCATATCCTGAATGCCGACGATGGCGCCGGTCTGCATGGCTTCCAGGCAGGCTTCGAGAAGCAGCTTCTCCATGAAGGGGTCGCCCACCTGGACGTTGGGGCGCTTCTGCTTGGATTCCTCGGTGAATTCGGCGGAAGCCATGGAAGCGCCGTGGATGCCGTCGCGTCCCGTGCGCGCGCCGACATAGATCACCGGATTGCCCGTTCCCGCCGCCTTGGCGTAGAAGACATCCTCTTTCCGGCAGACGCCGAGTGCGAAGACGTTCACCAGAGGATTGCCGTCGTAGCAGGGCTCGAAGATGCACTCCCCGCCAACAGTGGGCACGCCGAAGCAGTTGCCGTAGTGGGCGATGCCGGCGACGACGCCGCCCAGAATGCGGCGGTTGCGCGCGCCGGTTTGCGGATCGTCGAGGCGGCCGAAGCGGAGGGAATCCATGACCGCGATGGGGCGCGCGCCCATGGTGAAGATGTCCCTCAGGATGCCGCCGACTCCGGTGGCCGCGCCCTGGAACGGCTCGATGAAACTGGGGTGGTTGTGCGATTCGATCTTGAATGCGATCACGTAGCCGCCGCCGATATCGATGATGCCGGCGTTCTCACCCGGGCCCTGCACCACGAGCTTGCCGCGCGTGGGCAGCTTCTTGAGATGAAGGCGCGAGCTCTTGTAAGAGCAGTGCTCGCTCCACATGACGCTGAAGATGCCGAGCTCGGTGTAGCTCGGCTCGCGGCCCAGGATATCGACGATCTTCTGGTATTCGGCGGGGGTGAGCTGATGTTGGGCGATGATCTCCGGCGAGAAGGCCGCCGTGCTCATGCGTGCACCGCCACGCGCAGCATCGACTCGAATACGACGAGGCCGTCGCTCGAGCCCATCAATGGCTCGGTGGCGCGCTCGGGATGCGGCATCATGCCCATCACGTTGCGCTCGCGGCTGAGGATACCGGCGATTTCGCGCATGGAGCCGTTGGCGTTATCGATGTAGCGGAAGGCGACGCGGTCTTCGGCCTCAAGCTCGTCGAGCGTCCGCTCGTCGGCCACGTAGCAGCCCTCACCGTGAGCGATGGGCATGCGGTAGATACGTCCCGGTTCGGCGGCGGAGGTGAAGGGCGAATTGGTGGTACCGGCGCGCAGGCGCAGTTCGCGGCAGATGAACTTCAGGCCGCGATTGCGCACGAGCGCTCCGGGAAGCAGGCCGGCCTCGCAGAGGATCTGGAAGCCGTTGCAGACGCCGAGCACGAGCCCGCCATCGGCGGCGAACTTCTTCACGGCCTGCATCACGGGCGAGAACTTGGCGATGGCTCCGCAACGGAGGTAATCGCCGTAGGAGAATCCGCCGGGCAGGATCACGGCATCGATATCGCCGAGCGAGTGCGAGTCGTGCCAGATGAATTCCGCCTGCTGCCCGAGGTTGTTGCTGACCGCGAAGAATGCGTCGTGGTCGCAATTGCTGCCGGGAAACACGATGACGCCGAATTTCATGGTTTCAAATTTGTGGGGAGGTTACGCCCTATTTTACCAGACACAGGCCTGCCGACTGCGTGAGAAATCGGCCACGCGCGTGGCGGCGCGGCACAGGTCGGGTTGCGGTTTGCGGCGGGATATCAGCGGTTTCCAGGTGGCAGGAGTTATGCTGAGGAGAGCTGATATGCGTGTCGCCGCTACCCTGCTGCTGATCACTGGTCTTGCCATTGCCGCGGGCCAGGACAAGTTCGCGGGCACGTGGCAGGCGAGCTTCAAAAACACGGTTTTTCTGGTCTTGAAGGTGAAGGCTGGCGAGAAGATCTCGGGCACGATGAACGCCGGCGGCCTTACCCTGAACGACGAGGGCGACCTGCAGGAGGTGCGTCCGGTCGGGGACAACGAGGCCCCGATCTTCTTCGCTCACGTGGACGGCGATAAGCTCGTCTTCGAATTTCAGGACGATGACGACGATGTGCTGTCATTTGAGCTCAAGCTGACCGCCGAGGATGCCGGCGAGCTACGCATCGTAGACAAGGACCACCCGAAGCTGAAGGGCTTCGCTGTGAAGCGCGTGAAGGCGGGGTAGGGCCGCTACCAGTCAACCCCCGAGAGACCTTCGCGCCGCTGGCCTCCACACCGCCACGCGGGCTCCGCGTTCGGGTCTGGCGTGAAGACTGGCCGGCAGCCTGCCGCAAGTTATAATCTGGGCGTTAACACACAACCTTAAGGAGTCTGTCTTGCGAAAGAAGATTACTGTCGTGGGCGCCGGGAATGTGGGCGCAAATTGCGCGGTGCGTATTGCCGATAAGGAACTCGCCGATGTCGTCCTGGTGGACGTGGTGGAGGGTGTTCCGCAGGGCAAGGGGCTGGATCTGCTCCAATCCGGACCGGTGCAGGGCTATGACGTCATGGTGACCGGCGCCAACGATTACGCGCCGACCGAGAACTCCGATATCGCCATCATCACGGCGGGTTTCCCGCGCAAGCCGGGAATGAGCCGCGACGACCTGCTGATGGCCAACTACGATGTGATCAAGGCGGCTACCGAGCAGGTTGCGAAACATTCGCCGAACTGCATCATCATCGTGGTCACCAACCCGCTGGACGCGATGTGCCAGGCGGCGTACTGGATCTCCAAGTTCCCGAAGAACCGCGTGATCGGCATGGCCGGCGTGCTGGACAGCGCGCGCTTCCGCACCTTCATCGCCATGGAACTGGGGGTGAGTGTGGAGAACGTGGTCGGCGTGGTGATGGGCGGCCACGGCGACACCATGGTTCCGCTGGTCCGGTTGTGCAACGTCAGCGGCATTCCGCTGACGGAATTGATGGACCAGGAGACCATCGACCGCATCGTGAACCGCACGGCCAACGGCGGCGCGGAGATCGTCAAGTACCTCAAGACCGGAAGCGCCTACTACGCTCCGTCTGCGGCGGCGGTCGAGATGGCGGAGTCGATCCTGAGGGACAAGAAGAAGGTATTACCGTGCGCCGCCTACCTGGAGGGCGAGTACGGGATCGACGGTCTGTTCGTCGGCGTGCCGGTGAAACTGGGCGCGAGTGGAATCGAGAAGATCTACGAGGTGAAGCTCACCGGCGATGAGCATGCGAAGCTGCAAAAGAGCGCGGCGTCGGTGAAGGAACTGGTGGAGGTGCTGAAGAGCAAGCAGTAGGGAAGGCGCTTAGTCGGCTGCGATCGGGGCATCGGCGTGCGAAAGCTCGTAGATGATCTGCTCGCGGCGGCCGATGGCGGCGGCGACCGCGGAGTCCATCGCGATCCAGTAGACGGCGCCGCCGATCAGGGCCGCCATCGTCAGCACGATGTAGAAGATCAGGTCGCTGGAGAACGCATAGCGCGCCAGGTAGGCCAGAAACACCGGAAGCAGCGAAAGCGGGTACAGCAGGAAGGCCAGCGCTTGGAAGCGCGTGGACGCGCCGCCTTGCGAAACGCGCTCGGGATTGAGGCCGCGGGGATACTGTACGCTGCTGATGTTGCCCATGGCCAGCATGTAGAGCGAGCACACGGCCAGCACCAGGAACGTCTCCAGAAGTTGACCGGCGCTCAGCCGGATTCGGAAGATCATCACCACCACGGTGAGGATGAATGCGTCCAGGTAAACGAAGACCATCGAGGCAAGGTTCTTTCCGATCAGGGTGAGGCGGATGGGCTGCGGCGCGGCGTAGTAAATCTGCGCTGCCGAACGATCGAAGCCGAAACAGTTCCAATACGAAACCTGGCCGAGCAGCGTGAGCGCGTAGACGCAGACAACCGTCAGGAAGTGGTGGGAAATCGTCGAATGAGCTTCGGCGCGCCTGCCCAGAACCAGGGGCAGCCAGATCATCAAGCCGAAAGAGAATCCCATCACAAAGACCATACGGTAGCGCGGTGTGCGTGCGAGCGAGCGCAGCTCCTTTTCGACGATGGCGGCCAGCGGGTCGCGCAGAACCAGGGAGGGCAGCCGGTAGAGCCCGTCTGCAAGCGACTGCGCGCGCGTCGGGCCGTTGGTGACCGGCGTGGACTGCGCGGCGATAGCGTCGTAGCGCAAGCTGCGTTCGAATTGGGATCGGCCGAACCACGCGGCAAGACCGGTCCAGCATGCCAGGGAGAGCAGGCCGCCGGCGAAAGAGTGCCCGAGCGCAACCAGCGCCGCTGCGCTCCAGGGCCAGACCACGCCGTGAACCACGCTGCCCCAACCGCGCACCTGCGGCCAGCGTCCCGTGAGCCACAGCAGGCGCGGGACCATCCACAGCATGAACAGCACGAAAACCAGCAATTCGCGCAACCGGCGTTTGGAAAGAAGCCGCTCCAGCAGACTGCGCGCGCCGCTTGCCAGCACAAGGTTGAATGCGATAAACAGCAGGGCCGGAGGCACGGCACGCCAACGTCCCGCCGCGGAATTGGCAGTCAGTCCCGCGGTGCCGGCGCAGACCACCATGATCATCTCCGCGCCCGTGGCAGCGCGCAGCAGGATCTCCACGCGGAAGAGGCGATCGTGGGGCACGGGATAGATCAAAAGCTTGCGCATGTCCAGCGAGCTGCCCAGACTTGCCGTGAGCACCGGCATCACCTGCCAGTAGATCCAGACGCCGAGGAACGCGACGGGGAGGTACTCGGAGAGCGCATCCGCCGGCGCCTCGCGCGCCTCGTGAAAGGCGAGCCAGGACACGAAGGTCCACATTCCGTACCAGAGGAGGCCGGTGATCAGGCTGAAGACGCCTCCGCGGCTTCCGCCGAGCCGCATGCTGAGCCACTGGGCGCGCAGAATCGCCGCGATCACAGCCACTCCAGCCGGCCGACCGCCTGCCCGGCCCCGACCACGCGCACAAAGGCGTCCTCCAGCGATTCGCCGCCCGAGCGCAATTCGTCGAGAGTGCCGCTGGTCACGATGCGTCCCTGGTTGATGATGGCCACACGGTCGCAGAGGCGCTCGACGACCTCGAGCACGTGGCTGGTGAGGAAAATGGTGGCGCCGCGCTGCACCTGGTCGATGAGGATGTCCTTCATGAGTCGCGCGCCCACGGCGTCGACGCCTTCGAATGGCTCGTCCATCAGGAAAAGCTCGGGATGATGAATCAGAGACGCCGCCATGGCGACGCGTTTGCGCATGCCTTTGGAGTACTCGCCGATGATCTTGCGGTCGGCCTGGAGCTGGAAGAGGTCCATAAGACCGCGTGCCCTCTCGATTGCCGTGGAGCGCTCCAGCGCGTACATGCGGCCGACGAATTCCAGAAACTCGAGGCCGGTAAGCCGGTCAAAGAGCAGAGACTCGTCGGGCACGAGACCGATGCGCTTCTTGATTTCCAGCTCCTGATCGGGAAGTCGGAAGCCGAGAACTTCGATGGTGCCGCTGTCAGCCGGAATCAGGCCAGTGAGCATGCGGATCGTGGTCGACTTGCCCGCGCCGTTAGGTCCCAGGAATCCGAAGAAAGAGCCGCGCGGCACTTCGAGATCGACGCCGTCTACAGCGGCTTTCAGGCCGTACGACTTGCGCAGATCTCGCACCAGGATGGCGGGCGTCATGGTTACCAGTTTACGGGCTGGGCAGGTCGGAAACCTGCCCCACGGACGCCGGCGGGTTTGAAGCAGTGGAACATCCGGGCGCACCCGGTTGGCCCGCCCGCCGACAACCCTCCGGCCTGCTATCACTTCAACACGGGCGTCGTTTCACATCTCAAAACGGCGCCCAGCTGCCTGAATCCGTTTGACCTCGCCGGCCCGCGGTGAGCATTATGGGGTCTGCACCAGAATGAGGGTAGCGATGCTTCGACCAATTTGTCTCTCTGCGCTCACGGCCTGCCTGCTCTTCGCCGGCGACCCGCCGCCGAAAACCTGGATCGAACCCGACACCGGCCACCGCGTGGTGCGGCTCACCGACGAGCCCAACAGCGCCAGCCTGTACTTCAACCAGAACGGATATACCGCCGACGGCAAAAAGATGGTCTACACGTCGCCGCAGGGGATCCACGTGCTCGACCTGGCAACCAAAGCTACCAAAGTCGTGGTGCCGGGACGCGCGCGCATCATCGTCACCGGCCACAAGACGCAAAACGTGTACTACATCCGCGGCGATGACGTATTGGCCACGGACGTCGACACGCTGGCCACGCGGACCATCGGCAAACTGCCGAGACGGGGATCGATCGCGACGGTCAATGCCGACGAGACGCTGCTCGCGGGCACTTACATCGAAGGCGATGGGGTCGACTACAACCAGCGCGCCGGGCAGCAGGCACAGGCGCAGAACACCAATCAGCAGCAGAATCTGCTGCAGCCGCTCAACAAGGGGCAGATGATGGAGCAGCGGCTGGCGGCCCGACTGCCCATGGCGATGTTCACGCTCAACGCCAGGACCGGCGAAGTCAAGGTCATTCACCGCGCGACCGACTGGCTGAATCACCTGGAGTTCTCGCCCACCGATCCCACCCTGCTCATGTTCTGCCACGAGGGACCATGGCACAAAGTCGACCGCATCTGGACCATCCGCACCGACGGCTCGCAGATCACTAAGGTCCACAACCGCACGATGTCGATGGAAATCTTCGGACACGAATTCTGGAGCCACGACGGCAAGACCATCTGGTACGACCTGCAGACGCCGCGCGGCGAGGACTTCTGGCTGGCGGGATATAACGTCGAGAACGGCACGCGCACCTGGTATCACCTGCAGCGCGACGAGTGGTCGATTCATTTCAACGTGACGCCCGACGGCACGCTTTTCTGCGGCGACGGCGGCGACCCGGGGCAAGTTGCGAAAGCCGAAAACGGGCAGTGGGTCTATCTCTTCCGGCCGGAGCTTTTCGCGGCCAAGGGCATCAACGAACCGGGATTCGTCCAGCCGGGCGTGTTCCATGCGGAGAAGCTGGTCAACATGGCGAAGCACAACTACCGGCTGGAGCCGAACGTGAGCTTCACTCCGGATGCGAAGTGGGTGGTGTTCCGCTCGAATATGTTCGGCGACACGTACGCGTTCGCCGTGGAGGTGGCCAAGGCGCAATGAGGCTACTGGCGCTGGTCGCGCTGGCGCCGGCGATGTTCGCGTCGACGCGCGAGACCGTCGATTTCGACGTCCGCCTGCCGCACGAAGAGAACGTCGAGATCTACAGCAATTGCGCCGAGGTGGAACTGGTCTGGAACAGGAAATCGCTCGGGACAAAGACGCTGGCCGTGGACGCCTCCCCGCGCACCTGGCGCGGGGACTGGGAGCCCGGGACGATTCAGGCGCTGTGCCGCAATGGCGGCCAGGTCGCGTCGCGGCACGAGCTGCGCACCGCCTCCGTGGCGTCGAAGGTCTCGCTCTCCACGGACCGGCCGCTAATCGTGTCCTCGGGGGACGACGTCGCGTACGTGACCGCTAGGGTGGTGGACGATCACGACGTGGCGGTGCCGTCGGCTTCTCAGAGCATCGCGTTCTCGCTCAGCGGGCCGGGCGCTATCGCGGCCCTGAGCCACGAACCGTTCCAGCGAACCGCGCGCTCGGCTTGGGAAGGCGAGTGCCTCGCCGTAATTCGGGCGACCGCCGGCGGGCAATCACCGTTTCGGCCTCGGCGGAAGGTCTGGGCGGAGCGGCGCTCGCAATTGAAAGCCGCTAGGGCGCGGCGATCTGCCGCAGCAATTGGCGCGCCTCCTGCGAATCCGGCTTCAGACGCAAGGCCGCCTGAAGTTGAACTCGCGCCTCTGCCGTGCGCCCCGGAATTTGCAGTAGCGCCACGGCCAGGGCGTAGTGGGTGTCAAAGTCGGGATTGATTTGCAGGGCAGCCTGGAGATGCTGAACGGCTTCCGGCATGCGGCCCGGCATCTTCGAGAGCATGGCGCCCAGATTGTAATGCGCTTCGGCGGAATCCGGCCGGATGCGGACCGCGGCCTGAAACTCGGCCAGCGCGTCATCCATGCGTCCGGGCGTGCGCAACAGGGCCGCAGCGAGATTGTTGTGCGATTCAAAGGAATCGGGCTTGAGACGAACGGCCGTTTCCAGGTGCTCACGGGCTTCAGGGAGGCGATCCATGCGGAGTAAGGCGAGCCCCAGGTCGTTCTGGGCTACCGCATTGCGCGGATCAATCCGGATGGCTTGTTCGAAATGACCGATTGCCTCCGGCAAGCGCCCGGGACGATCCAAGAGATACGCGCCGAGTGAGTTGTGCGCCATGTAGTTGCGGTCGGTCACCGCCAGGGCGCGAGCGAACAGCGTCTCCGTGTTCTGCCAGTACGCAAGCTGGTTGTAGGCGGCAGCGGCCATCGCGAGGCAGGCCCCTACTCCAATCACGGTGACGGGCGTTCTGGTTCGGGGCCAGCAGCGTGACGCCTCGGCTATCCCCCAGGCGAGCATCACGGATATCCCGATCATCGGGATGTACATGTAGCGGTCGGCCCACGCCTGCCAACCGGATTGCACCACCCCAATCACCAGCGCCATGGTGCCCAAATACCAAAGCCAACCGGCAGGAAGATAGCGATGCTTGCGCAGGAGCAGGGCCGCGACGGTCATCCCGGCGAGCACCACCGCGCACATCAGGGGCTGCCAGGCGGGAATCGAGGCGGGGTACGGATAGTACACGGCCAGGTTTGCCGGCCAGAACGTCTTCGCCACATAGAGCACATAGCGAATCAGGGCGTTCTCCAATCGCATGGCCAGCGGGAAAGTGGCAACCCCCGCGCCGCCCTGATGCGCGCAAATGATCGTGATCACACCGGCCGCGGCCGCCAGAGCGAACAGCGGGAGCTTCTCCCGAATCGAGGCGGCGATCGAGATTGGCCGGCGCAGCGGCCAGAAGTCCGCCAGCACCAGCACACAAGGCAGCGATACGGCCATGCTCTTCGACATGAGGCTCAGGCAGAGGAACAGAGCTACTACGGCATAGCGTCGCCGGTCGGGGCGCCGCACGTATCGCAAGTAGAACCACAAGGTCCACATCCAGAAGAACGCGCAGAGGACGTCTTTTCTCTCCGCCACCCAGGCGACCGATTCGACGTGGAGCGGGTGCATCGCGAATACGAATGCCACGAAGGCGCTCGGCCAGAGATCTCCGGTGGCGCGCCGGAAAAAGGCGAACAGTACGACCGTCGAAACGGCATGCAGCAGGACGCTGGTAAAGTGGTGCGCACCGCTGTTCAGGCCGAACAGCTCACAATCCAGCATGTGCGAGAACCGGGTCAGTGGAAACCACCAGTTTTCGGCACCTGACGTCAGCGCCCACCACAGGCCGGGCAGCGTGATGCCGCGCCGGGTCATCGGACCCAAGACCCATTCGGAGCTGAGATCGTCGAGGGTGATGAACTCGAAGTGCCGGACCTGTGCATATACCAGCAATACGGTGGCGAACAGGCCGGCACCGATCCAGATGTCCTGCATGGCGGGACGCGGCCGGTTCGGCGCCGGGCCCGCCCGAGACTTCCTGGATGCGGCGTGCTTTCCCATACTGTTTCATCAGTATGAATTAAGACAAGCATGTGCTCAAGTGTCATAAGCTGTGCCGACAGCTTGAGGAGGACGTGCGGCGCAGGACGATTTCCGCTGCCCGGAACTCAAATTACGCGGTAAAATCCTGATCCCGGGCCGTAGAATTGAAATCCAGGGACCCTATGGGCGATGTTGCCACCATAGCGACCACGATTCGCGACGGGCAGATGGTGTGGGAGGTCGAGGGCAAGCCGGTTGCCGTCCGCCTCAGCATCGACGTGATATCCCGGCTCGGGATGGCGGTGCGGGAAGGTTTCAAAGCGCTGCCCCGGCGCGGACTGGAAACCGGCGGACTCCTGATCGGGACGAAAAAAGAAGAAGGAAACCGGGTCATTGTCGACGTGCAGGATTTTGAAGCCGTCGAATCCGAGCATGCAGCGGGACCGTCCTACCTGCTCTCCGAAGCGGATCGCCAACTGCTGGAGGCCCGGATCGCCGTGCGCGGCACGTCGTCGCGGAAGCCGTCGGTAGTGGGGTTCTATCGCAGCCATACACGCAGCGGTTTCGGAATCACCATGGAGGACGAGTTGCTGTTCTCCAGGTACTTCCGGAAATCGTCCGACGTGTTTTTGCTCGTCAAGTCCAACGAAGGCGGTCCTTCCACGGGCGGGTTCGTCATCCGGGAAGGCGGCAAGATCCTATCCGACGTCCCGTACGCTCAATTCACGTTCAGCCCCGATATTCCCCTGCCGCCGCATGAGATTTCCGCGCCGCCGGCGGCAGCAGCGTTCCCGCCGGCTGCCGCACAGGCGGTTCGCAAGCCGGCGCCACCGGCAGCCGCGGCAACGCTCCCGCCTGCCGCCGTACAGATGGTCCAAAAGCCGAAGCCGGAGCTGAATGCAACAGTAATTCCGAAGCGGGTCTGGCTCGGCGGGGGCGGAGTCGTGGTCGTCGCGCTGGTTGCCGCGATTTGGCTGGGGGCCTGGAAACAGAATGCCGGGTCCTCGCATCCGACGCCTCCCCCGCCACTCGCATTAAGTGTGAGCAGCATTGGCAACGGACTGCGGCTGTCTTGGGATCATCAGGCTTCGGTCCGAGCCTCGAAAGCGATCTTGTGGATTGAGGACGGTAATGCCGAACAACGAGTGGAGCTCGACTCGCACCAGTTGGCCGACGGAAGTATCGCGTATTGGCCCCGCAGCAGCGATGTTAATTTCCGCCTCCAGTTGATGGTTCCGGGTGGGTCGGCGAGTGAATCCGTGCGGTCAATTGGAGGACCCTTCCAGCCAGCGACGGTAGCAGCGCCCGCTGCCGCGGCCTCTCCGGTCTTTCCCCAGATTCTGCCTTCGCCGGAGGTGGTACGCGTGAGTCGGACAGAAGCCCCTTCGCGTCCGCGGGTGCGCGCCTTCAACTGGACCGAGCCTGTTTCTGCGCAGCCGGCGGCGATTCCGGATCCCCCGCCCACGCCGATGGTGGCGCCGTCGCTTCCTGCCGGCGACGCGTTTCTGCACCCGGTGGTGCCGGCCGAAACACCGAGCTATCCTGCCACAGGCGTTGCCTCGGTGCGGGTAAGGGTCGAACCCGTGGCGCACTTCTCCCGCCGTGTTCCCCTAGTTGGGAGACGCCACAAGCATGAGGACTACGTTCCTCCTGCGCCGCTCGGGACGCTGGCCCTTCCCAAACCTCCGACCGGAGGTGCCGCTCGTGACGTCAACATCGACGTCAAAGTGTACGTCAATTCCGCCGGCAAAGTGGACTACTCGGAAGTGCTTTCGAAAGTGACCGTCGCGGACCGGGATTTTGCGGCGGCGGCCATATTCTCGGCGCGAAAGTGCGACTTTGTCCCGGCGCGCGAAGGAGACGAGGCCGTGCCCGGCGAAGTGATTCTGCACTATCAGTTCGGCTCGAGCTTGCCCGCCGCGGAGGATCAGGCGATGGCGGCGCGGTAGACGCCTACTCCACCCGAAACGAAATCTTCGACCCCTCCGCTCCGCCGAAATACACGTGCTCGGTGGCCTTGACGAAATCCGTCGAGAGCGCCTTGGGAATCTCCATGAACTTCTGCGGATTGCGATCGGTCAGCGGGAACCAGGTGCTCTGGATCTGGACCATGATGCGATGGCCGGCGCGCCAGGTGTGCGCGATATCCGGCATGTCGAAGGTGATGCGGTCGGGCTTGCCGGGCTCGAACGGCACCGGCTTTTCGAAGCTCTTGCGAAACTTGCCACGGAAGGGCTCGCCGCGGACCAGTTGCTGGTAGCCGCCGACAGTCGAGACGGCCGGGACTGCCACGGGGGCGCCGGGCGCTGCGGGCACCGGCGCCGGGGCATTGTAGTCCGGCGTATCGTTGGGATACACGTCGATGATCTTGACGTCGAAATCGGAGTCGGTCCCGGTGGTGGAGACCTTCAGGTCGATGTGGATTGGACCGAAAATGCTGACGTCGTGGTCGAGCGGCTCGGTGCGATACACCAGCACGTCGGGCCTCGCGGCGGCGAAACGCTGGTCCTCGGTCATGTAACTGTTGAGCACACGCGTGGCGAGCATGCCGATATAGGGCACCGGCTTATTGGGATCGGAGAGGTACTCGTCGAAGCCGGAGTCCGCGGGTTGCTGCCAGGCGATCCGGCCCTTGGCGTCCAGCCAGATGGTGGCGGGTTTGGTCGCGACGGGCGGCCAGGAATCGAACTTGCGCCACTGGTTCAGGCCGGTTTGGAAGACGTAGGCCTGCGGAAACTTGCCGTCGCCGTGGCCTTTCAAATAGTAGAGGAAGAACGGCAGTTCGATGCGCTCGCGATAGTAGGCCGCGGTTTTGGATCCGAAATTGACGTTGCCCAGCCGGTCGCCGTCGCCGCGGGCGAAGCCGCCGTGATTCCACGGTCCCATGACCAGCATGTTCACCGGCGGCGGCCCGTTCTCCTTCATGAACTGATGCTGGCGGAGCAGGCCCTGTGGGTCTTCGGTATCGTACCAGCCCCCCACCAGCATCACCGCCGGCTTGATGTTCTTGAGGTATTTCCAGATGGCGCGCGATTGCCAGACCTCGTCGTAAGTGGTGTGGTCGATATTCAGATTCCACAACGGCTGCTTGTGTTTGAAGTACTTCTCGTCGGCGTTGGCCAGGGAGCCCAGTTCGAGATAGAACTCGTACCCGTCGGGCGTGCCGAATGAGAACGGGGTCGGCGCGGGCGGCAAGTGCGGCTCGTTGACCTCGCGCACGCGGAAGCCCTGGTAGAAATTGAAGCGGTGGGCCAGCATGAAGGCGCCGTTGTGGTAGGAATCGTCGCCCATGTAGTAGTCGGTTACAGGTGCCTGGGGGGAGACGGCCACCAGTGCGGGATGCGCGTCGATCATGCCGGCGGTGGCGTAAAAGCCGGGTTGGGAAATCCCCCACATGCCGACCTTACCGGTGTTGCCGGGGACGTTGTGGATCAGCCATTCGACGGTGTCGTAGGTATCGGTGCTTTCGTCGGTATCCTTGGGGCCGTTCTTGACTGGTTTGTGCGGGCGGATCACCACGTAGTCGCCTTCGCTCATGAAGCGGCCGCGGATGTCCTGATACGCGAAGATGAACTTCTCGCGCGCGAAGAGGTTGGATGGCCCGAGGGCGGCGCGGTACTGCTCGATGCCGTAGGGGGCGACGTTGTAGCCGGTGCGCTGCATCATGATGGGATAGTTGCGGCCGTCGGTGAAGACGTCCTTCGGGATGTAGACGGAGGTAAATAGCTTCACGCCGTCGCGCATCGGGATCCGGTATTCGAACTTGGTGTAGTTCTCGCGGACGAAGTCGCGGCCGGAGGTCTGAGGGGCCTGCGCGGCTGCCGGTTCAGCGGATGGTCCGCGCCGGCCCTGGGCGGCCGCCAGCGAGGGAAGAAGCACCAAAAAGACGAGGTTGCGCATAGTGGGATCGGGGACCATGATACACCCGGCCGGCCGGCTTAACTTCGGTCAGCAGACGCGCTGCTGACCAAATCCAAGGCAAAACGTTACCGGGCGTTCGGCTAGCCTGGAGAATGACTCGAGGCAGTCCTATGAGTTATTTCCGGCTGATTGTGTTTCTGGGAGGTGCGTCGCTGGTCATTCCGGGAGCAGACGGCCAGGCTCCCGTTCTGAAGCGGGAAGAATCGCCGGACTCCGCGATTGTGACCCTTCCGGGTCCACCCAAGGTCGCCAAACCGCCGTCTCCGCCTCCCGAGAAGCCGGAGGCTCCGCCGGCGGCGAAGGCTGCGGCCCCGGCTTCGGAGCCGGTCAGTACACCGGCACCCAAGCCTGCCGCGCTCACTGAGCCGAGCCGGAAGGCATTTCTGCCGCCGGAACTGCAAAAGGATGCTGCACTCTTCTGCCAGAAGCTGATTGGCGAATGGACCGAGGAAGATGCCGAGCAACTGCTCGGCAAGCCGCTTCGCTCGCGGGCGGCATTCGATGAAAAGAAAGCGGTTAACGGAAAGATTTTCGCGTTTGCCGACCCCACTTCCCACTATCGCGAGCTGGAGCTCGATTTCGATCAAACGTCCGGCACCCTTCGTACGGTGTTCGCCTACCCCAGGCAGATGACGTGGCAGGATTGCCGGAAGCGCTGGAACGGCGAGGTGTCCGAGGCGGACGCCCAGCAGGGCCGCACATTTTACTCTTACCTGAACCGGCGCATCGATGTGCTGGTGGACGCCAGGGGACGCGTGATCAGCCTGGGCCTGTATTGAGGGCCCGGCGAAAAGTTAAGAAACCGGAAATACCGCGAGTGCATTAATACTATGGGTACCCAGAGATGCCCGTTTGGGCGTATAGTGTACCTAAGGGGTTCGGACGATGCGAAAACGCTGGCACGTGTCCGTGGCTATTCTAGCCGCATTCGCCGTTCTAAGCGTCTGTGCGTTCGCACAGGACAGCAGCAGCAGTGGCAGCACTAGCACTACCACCAACAGCAAGAAGAAAGCCAAGGACAATCCCGACGAAATCGGCAATCGGGACGTGGGCAAGGGCGTTAACTTCTACTCGTTGGAGAAGGAAATCGCCCTCGGCAAGCAGTTGGCGCAGGAGGTGGAGCGCCAGGCGAAGATCATCGACGATCCGGTGATCGCGGAATACGTGAACCGTGTCGGCCAGAACCTTGTCCGAAATTCCGACGCCAAGGTTCCGTTCACGATCAAGGTGCTGGATTCCGAAGAAGTGAATGCCTTCGCGCTTCCCGGCGGATTCTTCTTTGTAAACTCCGGCCTCATGCTGAAAGCCGAGTCCGAAGCCGAACTGGCGGGCGTGATGGCGCATGAAATCGCGCATGTGGCTGCGCGCCACGGCACGAAGCAGGCGACCAAGGGCGAATTGGTCAACATCGCCAGCATTCCGCTGATCTTCATGGGAGGCTGGACGGGTTACGCGATCCGGCAGGGCCTGAGCCTGGCGATTCCGCTGGGGTTCCTGAAATTCTCCCAATCGATGGAAGCCGAGGCGGATTACCTTGGCTTGCAATACCTCTACAAGTCGGGATACGATCCGACCGCTTTCGTGGACTTCTTCGAAAAGATCCAATCGATGGAAATGAAGAAGCCGGGTACGCTCTCTAAGGTGTTCTCCAGCCATCCGCCGACCCCGAGCCGGATTAAGGCAGCGCAGAGCGAAATTCAGAAGATTCTGGAGGCGAAGCCGGAGTACGTCGTCAACACCAGCGAATTCAACGACGTGAAGAGTCGCCTGGCGATGCTGCACAATCGCCGCAAGCTCGACCAGAAGGAAGATCCGAACCGTCCGCGGCTACGGCGCGCGCCGGGCAGCGGCACGGGCCCGGTAGATCCGAACGATGACGGCACCAAGCCGAAGACCGACGAGGACGAGCGTCCCACTCTGAAGCGGCGCGACGGGTAAGGCTAGGACCGGCTGAGGCCGGTCCTACACAAGCAGCGCCACGCACGCCGCGCCACAATTAATTCCTCATTCGTGGCAAGAGCCAAGACCGTCACGGGTGCGCCTTCCGGCGACACAATGCGGTCGCCTGTGCCTTCCTCGTTTCTTGCCGGATCAATACGGACGCCGAGAAACTCGAGGCCGGCGCAGCAGTGCTTGCGCAAACGCGCAGAATTCTCGCCGATTCCGCCTGTGAATGCGATAGCCTCGAGGCCGGCCATGGCGGCTGCGTAGGCTCCGATGGTCTTCCGGACCTGATTGACGAAGACTTCCAGCGCCAACGCGGCACGCTCGGTGCCGGCGGCTTCGAGGTCACGCACGTCTCCGCCTTCGACGCTGGAAAGACCCGCCAGACCGCCGCCCTTCGCCAACTGGCGTCGTACCTCGTCGCAGGTCCAGTTGTGACGCTCCATCATGTAGAGCACGGCGAACACATCGAGGTCGCCGTGGCGGGTGGCGTTCTCCAGGCCGGATTGAGGCGAGAATCCCATGGTGGTGTCAATGGAGCGCCCGCGATCGATGGCGCACATCGACGAACTGCCGCCGAGGTGGCAGCTCACGAGTTTCGGCTGGCGTCCCAGCATGGCCGCCACGCGCTCGGCGATGTATTGGTGCGACGCTCCGTGGAATCCATACTTGACGACGCCTTCCTCCTCCCATTGGGCAGGCACGCCGTAAAGCCGCGCATACTCCGGCATGGTGGCATGGAACTCCGGTTCAAAGGCGGCCACGATCGGTACTCCGGGCATGGTCTGCTGGAAAGCTTCGATCGCGGTCAGGTAGATGGCATTGTGCGCGGGTGCGGCGGGCAGAAACTGGCGCAGTGCGGCTAGCACGCCTTCGTCCACGATGAACGTGCCGCGATAGTCCGGACCGGCATGTACGGCTTTGAGCGCCACGGCGTCGATGGGCGTGCCGCTGGTGGAGATTGTCGCGATGGCGTCGCGATAGTTGGTGACGCGTTCCAGGCGTCCCTTGGCCAGCGCCCTTTCCGAGGGCATTTCCAGAATCTGATACTTGAGCGAAGTCGATCCGAGGTTCGGTATGAGAAGGTTCACTGGATTTCGTGGTACTCGTTCTTGATGCCTTGCAGGCTCTTGGCCGCGGGCGCCCGAAACCGGCTCTTGAGCGCGGCACAAGCTTTATCATAGTTCGCCTCACAGCCGGGAAGGGGGTGGGGCAGCTGTGACATACTGGGCTTGTGATCGCGTTTGCGTGCATGCTGCTGCTGGCGGCGACCACCCGCGTAGACCTGGCAGACGAAGACTACCAGATTCCGGCCGGCGATTGGAAGTGGATCGAAGTGGACCTGCGGCAGCAGCCGGCGGAGGTGATCGCGAACTACGCGGTGATGTCCGGGTCCGAGAAGGTGCGCATTGCGCTGATTACCCGCGACGACCTGGACAATCTGCAGGAGAAGGAGCTGATCACGGCCACGCCGCGCGGCAGGGCGGGCGCCTTCGCCTACCGGGTGCCCAACCGCGACAGCTACGCGATCCTGGTGGACAATCGCGCGGACAAGGAGCACGCCGCGGTGGTCCGCCTGCATGTCTCGCTGGATTTTGCCCGGACCACAGCTCTGCAACTTTCACGCGAGCGGCGAGTGACCGTGGTAGCGATCAGTTTTCTGGCTTTCTTCGCGGTGGTGACGTATTCGGCGCGGAAGCTTCTGAAGGTTGCGGGCAGGCCCGGAGGCCTGCCCCATTAGAGAGCCTAAAACTGCAGATTCAGCGAGAATTGGAACGAACGTGGCGATTCCTGCCCGCTCACCGTGCCGAAGGCGGAGCTGGTAGCCGTGGTGTTCGGTCCCTGGAGAACCGGCGTGTTGAGGGCGTTGAACGTATCGCCGCGGAAACGCATCTTGAACCGCTCGGTGATGGTGAACATCTTGTTCAGCGAGAAGTCCAGGCGCCGCTGCGAATCGAAGCGCACGTTGCTGAAGCGCAGCGGGAAGGTTCGGATGTTGCTGGCCAACTGGTCGCCGGACGCGCGGTCGAAGATGGCGGTGTTGAACCAGCGGTCCGCATTGCGCTGGTCGGAGGCCAGGGCCAGCTTGGTGGAGTCGCCGATGATGATCATCTGTCCCCAGTCGATGGGCTGGCCGCTCTGGCGCTGGAAGGCGCCGCTCAATTGCCAGCCGCCCAGGAACAGGTCGAGGGCGCGGGACATCTGATTGCCCCAGTGCCGGCCGCGGCCGAAGGGCAGCTCCCAGATGCCGCTGCCGGTCACGCGGTGCGCGCGGTCGATCGATGAGAGCGTCTCGTACGGCCTGGGGTCCTGCGCGTTCAGGAACGTGGTGGCATCCATGGCGCGCGACCAGGTGTACGACACGAGCAGCGTGAAGCCCTTGGCGAACCGCTTCTCCGCCTGCGATTGCAGTGAGTGATACCAGGAGTAGCCCACCGGGTCGAGGTAGGTGATGTTACCGAACTGCGGATACGGCAGCAGCAGCGAGCTGCGGGCCATGGTGGTGCTGGTGTATTGCGGATTCAATCCGTAAAACGGGCTCGGGAACTGCGCGCCCAGGTAGTTGATGGTGGCGGTGTCGCGGAACGGCGCGGTGCTGAGGTACTTCGCCGGGATAAAGTTGATGTTGCGGCTCACCGGCAAGTGGGTGGAACGATTGCCCACGTAAGATGCCTCGACTACGAAGTTCCACGGCAACTGCCGTTGAACGCCGATCGACCAGCGCTGCGCGTACGACGGCTTCCGGTCCGTCGCAAAGTAGCTGATGTTCTGGCCGAGGTTGGTGGAGAGTCCGCCGGCGGCGCCCAGCGGCGCGATCAGGCCGTTTGGCAGCGGGTTCGCCAGCTTTACCGGGAAGGTGAGGCCGTTGTCGGGCGAAGGCGAGATCGGCGTGGACTGGCTGAACCCCGCCAGGTTGCTCGTGGATGCGAACGCCCCGATATTGCCGTAGAACATTCCGTACCCGGAACGTATCACGGTCTTCTGGTCCAGTTGGTAGGCCAGACCGATGCGCGGCATCCACATAATCCCATTGCCGTTCCACAGGTTCCGCGATGCGCCGTTGACGCCCGCGAAGGTGAGCCCGCCATTCACTTTGAAATCCGCGGGAGCAATCTCCGGAATCGGATTCTTGGCGTAGTTGGCGATTGCCTGGGCCGAGATCGGGCTGGCCACATTGCCCAGGAACGTGGTCACGGAGCGGTTGAAGCGCTCCGTCAGAGCGGTGTCGTACTCCGTCCGCAGGCCCAGATTGATGGTGAGCTTCCGGCTGATCTTCCAGTCGTCCTGGACGTAGAAGCCGAAATAGATATCCTGCTGGGCGATGCTGCCGCTGCGCGTGGCGTTGCCGTTGGGGATGCCGAGCAGCAGCGAAGTCAGTTCGCCGCCGACGGTCGGGGCCGGCGAATTGTCGAGCGGTCCCGTGCCCCACAGCGCGCTGAAGCTGAGGATCGGAGCATCGTCGCCCGAATGGCGGCTGCTGAAGACGCGGTAGACACGGAAGTCGGGGCCGAAGTGCAGTGTGTGGTTGCCTTTCATCCACGTGAAGTTGCCGGTAGCCGTGTGCACCAGAGAGGTGGCTGTGCCGTCGCCGGATTCCGACCCGCTCAACGCGCTGAGCGAACCCGCGCTGATATTGGGTATGGCGGTCAAGTCCTTGGGAAACAGCGCCGCAAGCGCCGGCGAGAACCCGAGCGAGGTGAGGTCGAACGGCGCGTTGACCCGGCGTTCGGGGAACTCCTGCGCGGTCACGCCATACCGGAACTGTCCCACCAGGGTGTTAGTGAACATGTGAACTTCATCGAGCGCGATAGCGCGGTTGATGCGGTTGAGGTAGATGCCGTTGACGTTCTTGCAGCACGGATCGTAGAGGAAGTTGTGGTTCTTGTCCTCGAGCCAGTAATCGCGGTTGAACCGGATGAACATGCGATCCTTCTCGCTGAAGGCATGATCGACGCGGCCGATCGTGGTCCAGTAGTTCTCCACGGTCCGCCCGGAGACGAAGTAGTTATTGCGGCCGTCGGTAGTCCCCGCCTGGTTGGGCAGCGGGTACAGATTCAGAATCTTCGTGGCGATGGGATCGATGCGGTTCACCGGAATGATATTGCCCGGGAAGGGCTGACGGCTGAAGCGCCCATTTGGAGCCGCGGCGATGGTAGAGGGATCGTAAATCTGATAGGCCGAGCCGAGTTTCAGCAGATCGGAAAGGTCGCCCGTCTTCCAGTTGGGACGCGGCACGCTGGAGGTGACGGCGCCTACGTTGGGGTCGCCGAAATTGTTGGTCTCCCAGGTGAACTGCCAAAAGGTCTTGTTCTTGCCGTTATAGACCTTGGGAATGTAGACCGGACCTCCCGCGGAGGCTCCGTACCGGTTGTCTGTGTATTGGGGAAGCGACTGGCCGGAGCGGTTCTGAAAAATGGTCGGCGTATCGAACATCTTGTTGCGGATCCACCACCACGCCGACCCGTGAATATCGTTGGTGCCGCCCTTCGTGCTGACATTGACCAGCGATCCCTGGGTGTGGCCGATTGCCGCGTCGAACATCGACGTCTGCACCTTGAACTCGCCGATGGCGGCCTGAGGCGGCGAGAAGGCCACGCGCACCTGCGTGCTGTCGGAGAACGTGTTGGGCACGCCGTCGATAGTGAACTCGTTGTTGTAAGCGCCGCCGCCATTGGTGGAAAACTGCGACGGCTTGTTGTTGAACGCCGCCTTGCCGAGGCGCATGTCGGTGGTGTTGACAGCGCCGGGCGCCATCAGCTCGAACGACATGGCATTGCCGTCGAAGAGCGGCAATTCCAGCACGCGGCGCTGATCGATCACCTGGCCGAGCGAGGCGTCAGCGGTGGCGAGGAGGGGAGCCGCGGTCGTGACTTCGACCTGCTCGGCGACGTCGCCCACAGCCATCTGGATATTCACTTCCACGCGTTCGTTGATGCGCACCTGCACGTTTTCGCTGAGGAACTTCTTGAAGCCTGTGCACTCGGCGGTGACATTATAGAAACCGGCCAAGAGGTACGGCAGGACGTAGTTACCCGATTCGTTGGTCTTCGCCGATACCACGACACCGGTAGTGGTGTTCGTGGCCTTGACTTCGGCGGTGGTCACCACGCCGCCACTGGCGTCGGTGACCCGGCCCAGAATCGTACCACGCGATTCCTGGGCTGAAACTGGAATAGATAAGCAGAGTGGTAGCAGAACCACGGCACGCAGCAGGCGCTGCAGCATACTAAAGACCTCCTAAAGCTTAAGCCTCGGGTGTTAGGATGCCCGAGATTTCACCCGTACTTCCCCGTTACAGACCCGATATGCGCTTATTGTAGTGCAAATCGGTCCGCGGCGCGCTGCGGGTCGAGGTTCGGGATGGCGATGCTTAGCTCCGGACGTGTCCCCGGGCGGCACTGCGGTTGCCGCCGCGCTTCAGGCG
>Ga0335079_10001715_pt1 | contig 25001 bp, 23 predicted proteins | sample Lox_Sample_33_FD_206719 | JGI IMG/M metagenome (GOLD analysis project Ga0335079, IMG submission 206719) | Soil microbial communities from Loxahatchee National Wildlife Refuge, Florida, United States - Lox_Sample_3.3 | ecosystem: Environmental > Terrestrial > Soil > Wetlands | place: USA...
AGTGGTGGCCTCTTCAAATCTTAGAGGCACGACAAGTGGTATCATTTCAGGACGCGGTACATCCGTCCTCAATTCAGGATGCAAAATTTCCCGGCGATGTACTTCGACTGGGGCATTAGACTCATCGTACATCTGAAAAAATCGTTCAGGCGCCTGAGGCAATCCGCTAAACGGTTCTTCTCCTTGCTCTAAGTCTATGAGTGCATGCGTTATGAGAACGCGATCAAGCTCGGTTCTTAGTTGGGTAATCGTAGGCGCTTGGGCAGCAATGTCGTATTCAAGGCACTGTGCTATCCAGTGTCCTGTTTTCTCGTCTTCAAACGCGATTGCACGAATGCGGAGTGATCTCATTGCACCCATCCCCGCATCATGATTCGCAAGACGTAACAGCCCGTTAAGGACCGCCGGCCAGTAAAACAACTTTTTGCCTCCTCAAGTAACCGAATCTTAACTACACAATTGTGGTTTGATAAGACGGTTGCGTGCACCAGCGTCAATTTTTTTTTGACGCATGTGCAAAATTGTATTGGTCTAAAAATGGCACCTAGACTCCCACTAGACTGTAAAGTCATTGATTTTATTGACGAAGCGAAGCGTCAAGGCTGTATTTATTCACTAAAACGCAATGCATGCGTCTTACGGCATCCTGAAGACCAGAAGCTTCGAGTGATTTTGCCGCAGGACGTTAATTCGCGGCTGCTGCCGGAAGTCCACGTACAGCACGCCCGTATTTTGAAATTACAAGGGTACGACCATGAACCGCCATCTAATCGGCCACCTTGGGAACCGACTGACGATGAACAGACTTAGGGTAATCGCCACACGCTCACCCCATGCCGCTTGCCGGTGCATTGAATGGCGCCCCGCTGGGCCTGCATCCGCAGCGCATGAATGAGCCGATTGCCGATCGCCTTGGCGAGCACCTTGTCGCCGGCATCCAGACCCTTGGCCTTCATCAGATGCGCGGTTAGCTCCCGTGTGGTCTTAGGTCCATTGACCATGGCTTCCTTGCACAAGACAATGGCCTCGCCGCGTTTGAACAGCCGGTGAGTGTCCACATAGCGCCCCATCTCTTTCCGATCGCCAGTGGCCTCGAATATCCGAATGGCGGCGGTGACGTGCGCCAGGTCGGCGCGGGCCTGCTCTATCTGGCGCTCATAGAGGCGGATGGAATGAAGGATTTCATCGCGCTTGGAGCGCAACGTCGTGACTGTGCGTATCTCGGCCATGGGCCGAAGATAGTTTCAGATCGGATGGAATTCTTGTGGCGTTTGCGCCATAATACCGGACTACCCAAAAGAGAAGCTCGACATCAAATTTGTGCTTGAGCCCGACGACCGCGAGACGCGGGCTCGGCTCGAAACAATGCGCCTTGCCGCGCCATTCGAAATTATCATCGCGCCGGCGGTCGCGCCACGCACCAAGCCGAAGGCGCTCAATGCCGCGCTTGCCTCCGCGCACGGAACATTCGTGGTGATCTATGACGCCGAAGATCGGCCAGAACCTGATCAGTTGCGCCGCGCACTCGACGCCTTCGCCGACAACGACGACCGTCTCGCCTGCGTGCAGGCGCGCCTCACCATCGACAACACCGCCGACAGCTGGCTCGCTCGCCTGTTCACCGCCGAATATGCGGGGCTGTTCGACGTGTTCCTGCCGAGTCTTGCGGCGTGGCAATTGCCACTGCCGCTTGGCGGCTCGTCGAACCATTTCCGCACCGACATGCTGCGCCGGATCGGGGCCTGGGACCCCTACAACGTCACCGAGGATGCCGATCTCGGCATGCGACTTGCGCGGCACGGTTATCACACGACAATCATCAACTCCACGACTTACGAAGAATCGCCGGCGCGGTTGAGGCCCTGGCTAAGACAGCGCACGCGCTGGATGAAGGGCTGGCTGCAAACCTGGCTCGTGCACATGCGCGCGCCACGCAAGTTGATGCGTGAGCTAGGGCCGGCGGGTTTTTTCGTGTTCCAGCTTTTGGTCGGCGGCAGCGTGCTTGCGGCGCTGGTGCATCCGCTGTTTTTATCCGCGTTCCTCTGGGAGATCATGCGCGAGAGCGGGCAAACTCTCGGCACGTTCGCGCTATCGACTTGGCTGCATGGCGCAACGCTGCTCAGCGGATATCTTGCGTCGGCTATGCTTGCACTGATCGGACTGGCAAGGCGACGGCTGCTCGGCTGCGCCTGGACCCTGCTGCTGATGCCGATCTACTGGCTGCTGCTCTCGCTTGCGGCCTGGCGCGCGCTGGATCAACTCCTGCGCGATCCGTACCGGTGGGAGAAAACCGAGCACGGGCTCGCGCGCAATTCGCGCCTGATGAAGGAAACCGCCATGCCGTCCGCGCGAGTCAGAAGTATCGCCGCAGCTCGGCCGCGGAGACCTCGGGGCGGCGGGCGAGATTGAAGGTCGAGACAAACTTGCCGTTCTTATCCATCAGATAGACGTAAGCCGTGTGATCCATGGTGTACTCGCCATCTTTCAGCGGAATCTTCTTGGCGATCACACGATAGCCTTTCTCGACCGACGCGATATCGCCGGGATCGCCGCTCAGCCCGCGAATTTGCGGCTCGAAGCTCGATAGATAGTCCTTGAGCACAGCCGGCGTATCGCGCTCGGGATCGACGGTGATGAAGAGCGCGCGCACGCGGTCAGCATCCGGGCCGAGCTTGCGCAGGATATCCGACATTTCGGCCAACGAGGTCGGACAGATATCGGGGCAATGGGTGAAGCCGAAGAACACCAACAGCGGCTTGCCGCGAAAGTCCTGATCGGTCACCGCATGCGAATCCTGATCGACAAGATGGAACGGCCCGCCGATCGCCGCCGAAGGCATCACCAGCGCGACCGGATTGCGCCCGCCGACGATCAAAATGACCGAGGAAAAAAGCACGAGCCCGGCGGTAAAGGCGCCGAGGATCAACAGCAGACGGGTCGTGCGTGCGTTCATGCTGGCCACTCATCCGAAACAGGCGGCAACGCCGGATTCGATCATCTCGAAAAAGACCGCGGTGCCGTAATGCGCCCACAACAGCAGCGTCGCCGCGATCATGAGCGCCGCGATCGTACCCAACACGAGTGGCAGCGCACGGCGGCGTTGCACCGTATTGGCATCGGGCATGGTCATCGTAGCAATCCGTATCTCAGATAGTGCCGATCAGGCGGCACGGCAATGTGACTATAGTGGCTTCCAAATCCTACTTTAGCCGATCTTCACCAACGAGCCGCCGTCGACCGGCAAGGCCACGCCGGTGATGAAATTCGCCTCGTCCGAGGCCAGGAACAGTGCGGCATTCGCGATATCCCAGGCGGTGCCCATCTTCTTGCGCAGCGGCACTTTGGCGTCGCGCATGGCGGCCACTTCGGCGCGCGGCTTGCCGCTTATCTTCGCGCGCGGCTCAAGCGCCATGGGGGTGTCCATGAGGCCGGGCAGGATGACGTTGGCGCGGATGCCGTATTCGGCGTTCTGGATCGCGATCTGCTGGGTGAAGGCGATCATCGCGGCCTTGGTGGCCTTGTAGGTGACGTACGGATACTGCTCCCAGGCGGCAAGCGAAGAAATGGTGAGGATCACGCCGGATTTCTGCGCCCGCATGATCGGCAGCACGTGCTTCACCGCCATCACGGCGCCGCGTAGATTGATGGTGCAGATGCGATCGAACGCCTCCTCGGTGATCTCCGTCGGCGGCGCATCGCCGCCCACGATGCTGACGCCGACGTTGTAATGCAGCACGTCGATGCGGCCCCAGCGACGCTTGGCTTCCGCCATGGCCGCGGCGAGCGTCTTCTCCTTGGTGACGTCGGCCTCGAAAGGTTCGCATTCGCCCTTCGACTGCCGGACCATGGCGGCGGTTTCCGCGGCGGAAGTGAGGCGATTGTCGACCGCGAGCACCTTCGCGCCCTCCTGCGCGAAGCGCAGGCAGGTGGCGCGGCCGTTGCCCATGCCTTCGCCCGGGCTCTGGCCGGCGCCGATCACGATGGCGATTTTGTCACGCAGGCGCATTCAAAGCAGGGCGAGTTGCTGAGGTCGAACCTGACTCTTGCTGCTGCGCTCCAGCAGCAGGCGGAGGCGAGATAACGCGCGACCACACCGCGCACTGAACCGCGAATGTGGCTCAAAGCCGAACGCGGCCTCTTTCAGAGGTACTGAGGCAGTTCGTCGAGGTCTATGAGCCAGCCGCCGGCTACCTCCAACTGAACCTTGTCGGATTCGTAACCCACAACGCGGCAGGTTCTGTCGAATTCACGGGCACGCTGCGTATACTCGCATCTCGTCACCGAGAACAAGCGGCCGCGTTCGGTTGGAATTCTAGTCATTGTCTAACTCCGAAAATCAACCAACAAAATCAGTGTAAGTGATTCGGCGAGTGCTCGTCACCGGTAACGTGCCCCAGAGCTGAATGACCTTCTGGCAGCCCGGTGGAAAAGAATTCTAACATGAAGCCGGGTGCATTTTTATCGAATGCCCAGCAAAGCAGAAGAATGGACATCGACGCTCACCGTGCCACATCTCATATTTCGATTGACGCCTACGTGAAAGGCCGTCAGATCGAACTTGGCTGCTCGCTTGACGGTCGTATCCCCATATATCTTGACCAGAATTTTTGGATCTATTTGCGCAAAGCAGAGGAAGGGCTCGGAACCGAGGCCGAAAAGAAGCTGCTCCGCCTACTCCGTGAGCTGACACGTTCAGGCGTCGCGTTTTTCCCGATTAGTGAAACTGTTTTCATGGAGTTGATGAAGCAGGACGATATTCGGACACGTCTAAGCACCGCACAGATTATTGATGAACTGAGCTTGGGCGTTTCGCTCATCCCCTACGACCTTAGGGCTGGTACTGAGTTGGCACATTTTGTTCATTCATTCTTGGTCAAGCCGTCAGAGCTGCATCCCCTTCGGCATCTCGTTTGGACAAAACTGAGTTACGTTCTGGGGTTCGTTCATCCCTCTAACACACCTTTCGACGCTGAAACTGAACTTGCTATTCAGAAATCATTTCTCGATGAAATTTGGTCGATACCGCTTGCTGACTTTATGAAGAAGATAGGAAGTATGAAATCTCCGGGTGACGGTTTTGCGAACTGGGCGGAAACGACGAACGAAGAAATTGTCAAGCATGCAGACGAACTCCGCAGTTTCCAGCGAGCCTATGAGACAGAGTTGCGCGGCGCGGTTAGTTCATTTGGTGATAGGCTAATGAACATAGAGCGGCGGAATGCAGAGAAGCAAAACGTCCAATTTCCCCCGACCGGATCGAACGCCTGGAATGAACTGCGGAATATGTGGATGAACGCACTGCTTCATGCTTTGAAACAGGAGTCTGCACGAAAGGTATTACCTTCTATTCACGTCGGTGCTGCTCTGCACGCGGCATTTCGATGGGACAAAACGCGCCGCTTTGAGGGCAATGATCTTTACGACTTCTTCCACGCCTCTGCGGCCTTAGCATTTTGCGGGGCGTTCTTTACGGAGCAGGCGCTATGTTCGACGATTACCAACAACCACATCCGCTTGGACAAACTCTACAACTGTTACGTTGTAGCCAACGTTTCGGGCGCAATCGCTTATCTTGACGCGATTAAGTCAGCAATGGTCGATCCACCGACCGCGCGGTGACGTGACCGGTGCGGCTAGTCGCGTTCCTCGTCTATCTCGAAAATTTCGATCACCTGGAAGTGCAGGATTTCCGCCGCCTTCGAGTTGATCGTGCCGTCTGGCAAGAGCAGCGGGACGCATCTGCCCTGCTTCACATCCTTGACGACTTCTCGCTTTTTGGGTGGCTCGCGTCGCTTCATGTCGCTCTTGAATTGCCCCTCCCAACTCGAGGTTTAGCCGCGCGGCTCGCTAGGGCGCTCCAGCAGCTATTGTTACCGGGAAGACATTCGGTAATAACGCCGCTTACACGGACATGGTAGGAACCAGTTTTCCCGTATATACATAAAATTTATGAAGAAATTAGTGGAGCGGGCGAAGGGAATCGAACCCTCGTATGCAGCTTGGGAAGCTGCCGTTCTACCATTGAACTACGCCCGCACACGCGAGGAAGAATAGCGGTGCGGCAATGCCGGCGGCAAGAGTCGCGGAGGGTGACCGTGCTCTCGCACGACCGCCGCGCGATCAGCCGTCCGCGACGGGACAAAGACTGAGCGGCGCTTCCTCCAGATTGGAATGAATGGGCAGGCACGGCGACGGGCTCAAGCGCAATCCTAGCCGCTGCAGAATTTCGTTGAGCCTGCCGGCATCGTTATCGCCGACCGCGAGGATGAACTTCGGCCGGCCGGGCGTCCGCATCAGGCGTTTGATCTCGGTGGCGAATGTGTTGGCCTGCGACAGCTCCAGATAATTGTTCTCGATCCCGAGATATTGCGCGGTCGGCTCGGCATAGGGGATGAAATAGGACACCGGCGCCCAGGTCGCGAGCAGCACGACGCTGCGCTCGGGCAAGGGCGGAACGCGGACATCGATGTAGCGATCGCCGAACGGCACCGGTCCCTCACCGGCTGTCGGATGCGGGCCGCGGCCCCACTCGATCGGAATGGTGGTCGTGAGCGCTATCGCCAGCATGGCGACCGCCGCGCCGGCACGAAGGCGCGGAGCCGCAAACAGCCAGATCACGGCGCCGACGATGATGATTCCGGTCAGCATGTCGATGGTGACGGCATAGCGGTAGATGTTGAAGCCGACCGCCCAGCAGACATACGACACGACCGCGAAGATGAGAACAAAACCGAGGTCATGGGTCGGCGCGGCGGCGCGGCTCGTTCGCTGGCCGGCCATCCGTTCGACTGCAAATTTCAGCCAAAGCGCAGCGATCGCCAGATAGGCCATGGCCCCGCGCCAGTCGCGGAACGGCAATTCGGTCACGAGATTCTCGTTGGTCTGCGCCCATAAGAATGGATTTGCCGCCAACTGCCAGAGATTGCGCAACATGAACGGCGTGTGCGAAAGCGTCGCGGGCTCGTAATACGGTGATTGAAAGAATTGGTTGAAGAGTGGAAACACCGGGTTTCGGAAATCCCGCCAGAGCACGAACATATGGTGGCCGGCCGCTACAAGAACCCCGACCACGCCCGCTATGCCGAATGCAAAGAAGCTCGCGAGTGACCGGTGCCGCCGCGCGGCCATCGTCGTCATGACAAGCAACCCGGGGACAAAAATCACCGCGGTGTATTTCAATCCAACGCCAAGGCCAGCCAGCAAGCCTGCCCATGCGAAGCCCCGCCAGACAGCGCGGCCGTTTGCCGGCGCGGCAGCCTTCAGAATGGCCAGCAACGCGGCAAGCACGAATATCGAATCGATGAGGTCGTTCGTCGTCGTGCCCAGAAGCGAAACGAAGCCCGCGCCTGCGGCACCGATCGCCATGGCCACGGTGCCGAGCGTCCAACGTTCCCAGGACTGCAGCGGTCGAAAGACGTGAAGCGCAATGGCAAGAATCAGCGCGACATTGATGCCGTGCACAGCGCCCATGATGAACGCGATGACGCGCGGAAATTCGTTCAGCGGCGAGGCGATCAATGCGTAGAACAGCAAATCCGCGGTCGGATTGAAGAAGCCCTGATACTGCGCAGGGCCGATGTCGTAGAGATAGCGGCCGTGCAGATAGGCCCATGGTGCGTAGAGGTGATAAAACCGCAGGTCCCAATTGTTATCGGGGCCAAGGCTGATCGACAGCAAACCGGCCGCACAGCAAAGCTCAAGGGGGAGCGCCAGCGGCCATGCCGCGAAGCGCGCGATGAGTCCGGGTCTGTTGTTTTCGTTTGACGCGCCGACTGGTGGCTGCTGACCCGTCATTTTGGTTGGTTCGCGGGCGGAACTCCGGTTCAACCGCGAAAATGTTTCGACAGTTTGAGCCCCTGGCCCTGGTAATTCGAGGTCTTGGTCTGGCCGTAGAGAATGTCCGGCACCTCGGTCAGCCTTTCGTAGTCGAGGCGGCCCACAGCTTGGCCGTGTTCGAGCACGAACGGCACTTCGTGGCTGCGCACTTCGAGCACGGCGCGCGCGCCGGGACGACCGTGCTCGGTGTAGCCAAATCCGGGATCGAAAAAGCCGGCGTAGTGCACGCGGAATTCGCCCATCATGGGATCGATTGGCACCATCTCGGCCGCCAGATCGGGCGGGATATGCACGCGCTCGCGCGAGGCGAGGATGTAGAATTGATGCGGATCGAGCACCAATTTCCTGTCGGCGCGCACGCGTACCGGTTCCCAGAAATCTTGCCAGTCATAGATTGCGACCTCATCGACATCGACCACGCCACTAAAGCGTTGTGCGCGAAATCCGATGAGGTCGTTGTCTCTCGCGCCTTGCAGGTCGACACTCAGAATAAGCCCGTTGCGCAATTGGATGTCGTCATCGACCAATGGCTGTTTCTGGTGCAGCTTCAGCAGATCCTGGTCGGTGAGGCTGAATTTCTTGTTCTCGCTCTGCGATGGGTGCCGGCGGCGAAAGCGCATCTGGTTGAGCCGCGAGCCCTTGCGCACCCGGATCGAAAAGCTGCAGGGCGAAATCTCGGCATAGATCGGCCCCTCATATTTGCCGTGCACACCGTCGAACACGTCGCTGCGGTCGGCGATCAGGCGCGTGAAGATATCAAGCCGGCCGGTCGAGCTTTTGGGGTTGGCGAGAGCGGAGATGCTTTCAGGAAGGTTGAGATGCTCCAAAAGCTCGACGACATAGACGCAGCCCTTTTCCAGGACCGCGCCGTGCTCCAGATCGATCACGTCGTAGCTCAGCGCGTTGAGTTGGTCCTGCACCGTCTTGGAGCGGCCCGGCAGAAAGCTCGCGCGCACGCGATAGGCCTTCGCGCCGAGCCTTAAATCAACGCTAGCGGGCTGGATTTGCGACTCTTCAATATCGGGCGCGGCCTGCATCAGCTTGCGGTGAGCGATCAGCGCCTTGATGTGCTGGCGCGGGAGCAGGCCGGATTTGGTGCCGAGGTCGGCAAGGGGGCCGGTCGCCTCAAGAAACGCTCCAGTGTGGGCGGGAGGTTTCAATGTCCGTAGCGGTGTCCGTGCACTCATCATGCGGCTCGGGATGCGGCTCGGGGAGCTTTTTGGCCTCTGGGCCATTATCGGCCCTTCCTGCAATTGACGCCATTTGCATTCCATCTTATCAATATAATTATCCCGTGGTCATTTGAGCCGGCCGGCTTGCAGCCACGTAAAACAAATCGCTAAAAGGCCGGGGACGCGTGACCCCCGGCTTGGGATTGATCCCTCGGCCGGGTTTTTTGTTGGCGAAAGGAAAGCCGTCATGTCCGCGTCCGCAAACCGCAAATATCGACCCGAAACCCGCCTGGTGCAGTCCGGAATCCTGCGCTCACCGTTTGGTGAGACTTCGGAGGGGCTGTTCCTCACCCAGGGCTACGTCTACGACAATTCCGCCCAGGCCGAGGCACGCTTCAAGGGCGAAGATCCCGGCTATCAATATTCCCGTTTCGCCAATCCGACCGTGACCATGTTCGAACAGCGGATCGCCGCGTTCGAAGGCGCGGAGGCGGCGCGCGCGCTGGCCACCGGCATGGCCGCGGTCACGGCGTCGCTCCTGGGCCAGCTTAAAGCCGGCGACCATGTAGTGGCGTCAAAGGCGATGTTCGGCTCCTGCCGCTATGTGGTGGAGGAATTCCTGCCGCGCTACGGCATCTCGTCGACGCTGGTCAACGGCACCAACCTCGACGAGTGGAAGAGCGCCGTACGGCCGAACACCAAGACGTTCTTTTTCGAGACGCCGACCAACCCCGTGCTGGAAATCATCGATATCGCGGCGGTGGCCAAGATCGCGCACGCCGCCGGCGCGACGCTCGTGGTCGATAACGTGTTCTCGACGCCGCTTTGGCAAAGCCCACTGGAGCACGGCGCCGACTGCGTGGTCTATTCCGCCACCAAGCACATCGATGGACAGGGCCGCTGCCTCGGCGGGGTAGTGCTCGGTTCGGAGAAATTCATCAACGACAATATCCATACGCTGATCCGGCAAACCGGGCCGTCGATGTCACCTTTCAATGCGTGGGTGCTGCTGAAAGGATTGGAAACATTGCCCGTACGCGTGCGACGGCAAACCGACACCGCCGCCACCGTCGCGGTTGCGCTCGCCGAGCATCCCAAGATCACGCGGCTGATGTATCCGGGCCGACCGGACCACCCGCAGGCCGCGATCGCCGCAAAACAGATGCGCGGCGGCTCGACCCTGGTGGCGTTCGACATCAAGGGCGGGAAACGCGCAGCGTTCCGCTTTCAGGATGCGCTCAAGCTCGTGCGCATCTCCAACAATCTCGGGGATGCAAAAAGTCTGATCACCCATCCGGCAACCACGACGCACCAGCGACTCAGCGCGGCGCAGCGGGCGGAGATCGGGGTCACCGAGGGTCTGGTACGGCTCTCGGTCGGACTCGAGCATCCCGATGATGTGGTGGAAGACCTTCTGACGGCGCTGAAGGCGGTCTGACGGCTCAGTGGGCGGGCACGGTCGGCGCGGTCGCGGTCATGGCCGGGCGCGTCGCCGCATCGAAAATCGCACCGCCTAACAGCTTGGCGACGCAGGCATAGCTCCAGTCGTTCATGTGGAGCCCGTCGGGCGAGAGGAAGGCGCTGAACGGTATGTTCTCGGCCATGCGCCAGTGGCGCATGACGGCGAAGCGATCAAACAAATTGACATTGGCTTGGTTCGCCGCCGCCGAAATGATCTGCACCATATGTTCGGTCTCGCTCTTGTCGAGCACCTTCGGCGCGTATTGCGGATTGACCAGGATCACGTCCGCCCCGAGCTTCTTGATCCTGCTCAAGCCATTGTCGATCCTGCCGCCGACGCCATTCAGGGCTCGATCGCGCAGCACCGAATTTGTTCCAAGCTGCCAGAGCACGAGGTCGGGCTTTTCCGCCGTCACGTCCTGATCGAATTTTGCGAGCATGTCGCCCATTTCGGTGCCACCAATGCCGTGATTGATGACTTTGATCGTGCGGAGCGGAAACCGCTGCTTGAGTTCGACTGCAAGGCGGCTCGGGTAATTGGCGGCGACCGAGCTTGCACCGGCGCCGGCAGTCGAGGATGAACCGATCGCAACAATCGTAAGGGGCTCGCCGACCGCAAGTCTGCTGGCCACGCGGTTAAGCGGCCGCGCAAAATGCGAAAGGCCGGCGGGCGCGGTGCACGATATCGTCTTGGCGGGAAGCTGCGAGTGCGCGGGTACGAATGTCGCAGTTCCCGCGACCGCGGCGATCGACAGCACAGTCAAGAAACGATAGTCCTCGATCAATGCCATCATTGCGGCGCCTTGCCCTCTACCGCACCGAGACGCCCTGCATCGATGATAAGCGAGGCCAGCGCACGGCCGATGCATTCATGCACGCGCTTGGCAATGGCAATGTCCTTGGTGGCCGCGAAGAGATCGATCGCCCCCGAGTCATTCCAATTCCGCATTATCGCAAACCGGTCAAACAAAGGCACTTGGCGTTCCCTGGCGACCCACCGCAAGTTTTCAGAGTAGGCTTCGATCGCCAAAATATTCTCTGTGCGGGGATTATATTGCATGTTTACGAGAATCACGTCTACCCCCGCAGCCCTCAACTTCTCAACCCCGGCGGTGACGTTCAGCAGAAATTCCTTGGGATCAACCCCTTGCATCGCATCATAAGTGCCGGTCTGCCAGATGGCCAATACCGGCTTCTCTTCTTTCAGCACCTTATCGAATCCCTTAACCATCCTCTCCGCGGTCTGCCGCGGCTTGGCGTAGGAGACAACATCGATCGTCAACCCCGGAAGCAGGCGCCGCAACGTCGCCTCAAGCCGCGCCGGATAGGCATCAGGACTTGTCTCCGAACCGGCCAGCGTCGACGAGGTGGTGCCGAACACAACGATCTTGAGGTGGTTGGCCTTTGCCGCCGCCCAAACGCGCTGCAGCAAATTATCGCCGAATAACATGTAGCCGGGAACGGCGCAGGCGTCGACGTCAACCGGCTGCGCCTCGGCGCCGCAAACGCCCGCGATCACCATCAGAATGGCTGCGACGACCGTCCTCATACCTGCCCCCCGGCGAGGTCGGCATCCGGGGCGCGCTTGGGCGGACCGGATCCACGTTCCGATGATTTATACCATGAAATGAGCGCTGCAACTGCGATCATAATCAGGATCCCGGCGATACTGACAAGAACTTGCATGACATAGCCGTGGAAGAATTCGACCATGACGAAATGTCCGGCAAAGGACAGAAAGATTCCGAGACAGAAGACCTCGAGCGAATTCTGACCGCACAGAATCGCCGGGCGCAGGATCCGCGATTCCAATCCGGGCCATGTCTTTGGCAGAAACCTGACCGTCAGCGCCGCGAGAGCAAGAAAATGCGCAAAGCGCAGAACGTCAAGATTGGTCTTGTCGATCGGATACATCCAGTCGGCGAGCCAAAGCGGAATGTAGATGCGCAGGCGCGGAAAGTGCCACGTCATGGCGATGGAAAAAGCGAACAGCAAGTAAGCGATGGCGATCGATATCGTCACCCGCGATCGCAGGACTTTGGACAGCCGTTCCGCGCCGCCGAGCGCGCACCAGGCGCCGAACACGAACAGCAATTGCCAGGCGAGCGGATTAAAGAACCATTCGCCGGCCGGATAGGACTTCAGGTTCCACCCGAAGTGCCAGTTAAACGCGTAGAGGATGACCGACAGTCCCAACGCCGCGGTCGCGCTGCGCTGCAGCAGCCAGAGAATCGGCGGAAATAGCAGCATCAGCACGATATAGAGCGGCAGAATATCCATGTAGGAGGGTTTGAACTTGAGCAACAGCGCCTGGATGATCGTCTGGTCCGGGCGCTGCATGAAATCGAGCGCGTTGACTTCCTCGGCATAGACCGGATTGACGGAGCTCGACTGGAAGTAGGCGATCTCGGCCATGAATATGGCGAATAGAAAAATATGCGCCACATAGAGCTGCCATGCGCGGCGCAGAATTCGCGCACCGGCAATGACAATCCCGCGCTCGCGCATCGATTTGCCGTAGACGAACGCCGCCGTATAGCCGGAGATGAAAATGAATATCTCGGTGGCGTCGCTGAAGCCGTAGTTGCGTATGGTGACCCAATTCACGATGTTGCTGGGAATGTGATCGAGAAAAATCAGCCAGAGCGCGAGGCCGCGGAACAGATCGAGCCTGAGATCGCGCTTGCCGGAAATTACCGGCGCCGCGGCAATCGACCGTTCCGGCGCCGACCTCTTGGCGCGCGCGCGATCGAGGCCGGCGACGTCCGCAGTCTTGCCGGTTCGTTCATTGTCGGGCAGTGCAAGCGCGGAGCTTTCGCTCATTGTGCTCGCCCCAGGACAAAGGTTATTGATAGCGCCGCTCGCCGACGCACCGGCAGCCAGGGGATCGAATGTATCAGGCCGTCACACGCGATATCGAGGTCACGGCCACGCCGCGATTTCTTGCGGAGCGCTCCTCGCCGGACAACGGCTATTTTTTCTGGGCCTACACGATCGCGATCACCAATCGCGGGACGCAGACGGTGCAACTCAAAACCCGGCATTGGAAAATCACCGATGCGCATGGCCGGCTGCAGGAAGTTCGAGGCGAAGGGGTCGTCGGCGAAGAGCCGGTGCTCAAGCCTGGCGAATCTTTCGAGTACACCAGCGGCGTGCCGTTGCCGACGCCGTCCGGTTTCATGCTGGGGACATACGGCATGGTGACCCAGACGGGCGAAAAGTTCGACATCGAGATCCCGGCGTTCTCGCTCGATTCCGCGCATGCCAAGCCCACGATCAATTGACATCGGTTTCAGCGCTTCATCGCCATGGTCTGCGGCAGGCAGTTGCCCAGCCGGCCGAGCGCATGGCGCGGCACGATAGCAACCACGGCACTGCCGCCTTCGACGAAATCCTGTAACGCCAGCAATCTTGCTTCCGGCATGGAAACACACCCGCCGGTGCCCTTGGTCGGTGACCGCCAGACATGAATGAAGATGCACGAGCCGGCCTTGGCGGCGGCATCGGTCGGATAGTCGATCAGCAAACCGTGGCGATACATGGGCAGGGCTTTGCTCATGTTCTCGGCGTGCACCTTGGGGCCGACATGCGCGCGCGACACGATCTTGTTGTACTCGGGTGAATCCGGATCATCGACGCAGACGGTGTCGTTGGTGACACTGATGTGGCTTGGACGCGTCGAGGGTTCGGTGCCGAAAGTTCCGCCGATCGGATAGACGCCCGCCGGCGTGCGCTTGTCGCCTTCGAACTTGACCGGTTCACCAGGCCGGGCGAATTGGCGGAATGCCGGCGCCCAGGCGATGCCGGCGCGGCCGACCAATGCAGGCTCTGCGCCGCCAGAGGCTCGCCACTTGTCGCGGGCGGAGGCGCGTTCAAACCACTGCATCATTGCAGGGGTGGAATCCATGGTTTCGGTCGTGACCAGAACGAGGCGCCTGGCCTCACCCAAAGGCGCCGGACAGATTTGGGCGGACGCGGCGGATACGCCGTGGGAAAACAGCGCCATCAGTGTCAGACCGATCACGCGACGAGTCATGGAGGGTCCAAATCCTACCATACGAGCGTTAATTGGCCTGTTCGCCGGCCACTTCCCCGGGCGCGAAGGTGTAGTTCGCGCTGCAGAACTCGCAAGTCACGGAGATTACACCGTTCTCGACCATATGGTCACGGTCATCCTGCGAGAAATTCCGCAGCATGGTTTCGACGCCCGCGCGCGAGCACGAGCATTCGGCCTGCAAATCGCGGTAGCGGAATACGCGCACGCCATGTTCATGAAACAGCCGGTAGACCAGCCGCTCGCTCGACAGCGTGGGATCGATCAGTTCGAGATCCTCGACCGTATTCATCAGCGCGCGGCCTTCGGCCCAGGCCTCATCCTCAAGCACCACATGCGGCGCGGCGCCGGGAGGCGCATCGCCGGGGTCGAGATCGGCCTGGCGCGCGCGTTCGGGGGCAAGCGGAAGAAATTGCAGCAGCATGCCACCCGCCCGCCAGCGATGTTTGGCGCCGGCGGACAGTTCCTCCGCCACCGCCAAGCGCACCCGCGTCGGAATCTGTTCCGAGCGGCGGAAATATTCGTGCGCTGCGGCTTCGAGATCGCCGCCGTCGAGCGCGACCACGCCCTGATAGCGGCTGGTGTCCGGCCCCTGATCGATGGTCATGGCAAGGTGGCCCTTGCCGAGCAGCGAGCCGGGATCGGCCTTGCCGGCCGCAATGGCGGCTTCAACTTGCGTCCTGTCAAAGCGTGCGCAGGCGCGCACCTTGCCGGGGCTGCGGAAGTCGATGACCAGCATGCGCACCGGTCCGTCGGTCTGCGTCTGCAAAATGAAGCGACCCTCGAATTTGAGGGTCGAACCGAGCAGCGCCGTGAGCACGATGGCTTCACCCACGAGTTTTGCCACCGGCAGCGGATAATTGTGGCGGCTCAGGATTTCGTCCACGAGCGGCCCAAGCCGGACCACCTGGCCGCGCAATTCCAAGGCTGCGACCTGAAAGGGCAATATGGTGTCGTCGGCGGACGTTGCGGCCGGTTCGCGTACGGGGATGGCGATGTCGGGTTTGTTCATGCCCGTCTAATGTAGGACAACCGGCGCGGAAAGCGAGGCCGGCCTAATTCCTTGCGACATCAGCCCTCAGGCACCACGCCAAGATGCCCTTCTGCGCATGCAGGCGGTTTTCGGCCTCGTCGAACACGACCGATTGCGGGCCGTCCATGACTTCGTCGGTCACCTCTTCGCCGCGATGGGCGGGCAGGCAATGCATGAACAGCGCGTCGGGCTTGGCCTTGGCGAGCAGCTTGGCGTTGACCTGATAGCTCTTCAGCAGCTTGTGACGGCGGCGGTCGCCCCTGTCGCCCATGGACACCCAGGTGTCGGTCACGACGCAATCGGCGCCCGAGACCGCTTCGCTCGGATCGCTGCCGATTGAGACTTTCGCCCCGGATTTCTTCACCCAATCGAGCAGCCATTTCTCGGGTTTAAGCTCGCGCGGGGTGGCGACGCGCAGTTCGAACTTGAAGCGTTCGGCGGCATGCATCCAGGAGGTCAAAACGTTGTTGGCATCGCCGGTCCAGGCGATCGTGCGGCCGCGAATGTCGCCGCGATGCTCTTCAAAAGTCAGCACGTCGGCCAGCACCTGGCAGGGGTGCGAACGCTTGGTCAGCCCGTTGATGACCGGTACGCTGGCATAGGTCGCAAGCTCGATCAGGTGCTGATGCTCCAAGGTGCGGATCATGATGGCGTCGACATAGCGCGACAGCACGCGCGCCGTATCGGCGATGGTCTCACCGCGGCCGAGCTGCATCTCCTGGCCGGTCAGCATGATGCTTTCCCCGCCGAGCTGGCGCATGGCGACATCAAAGGACACCCGCGTGCGGGTGGAGGGCCGGTCGAAGATCATGGCAAGGGTGGCACCCGCGAGCGGGCCGGAACCGGCCGCCCCGCGCGGCTGCTTCTTCATCGCCACACTGGCGGCAAGGATTTTCCGCAACTCGGTCGTCGGAATGTCGATCAGATCGAGGAAGTGCCGGGGCTTGAATTTGCTCATCCGGCGGGTCCCTTTTTTACCGATTTCGCCTGCGTCAGCGCCGTGCATGCGCGGTCAATCCGCTTGATTGCATCGGCGATTTCGGCATCGCTCACGATCAATGGCGGCAGCAGCCGGACCACGTTGTCACCTGCGGCAACGGTCAAGAGCCTTTCGGCGCGCAGCGCATCGACCACTTCGCCGTTCGGAACGGTGGTGCGGAGCCCGATCAGGAGGCCCTCACCGCGCACCTCGGCAATGACCGAAGCATGCCGGTCCTTCAGCTCCGCCAGCCTCTGCTTGAACAACAGGGCGACCTTGCGAACATGATCGAGGAAGGCGGGATCAAGCACAACGTCGAGCACGGCATTGCCGGCGGCCATGGCAAGCGGATTACCGCCGAAAGTCGAGCCGTGCGTGCCGGCGGTCATGCCCTTGGCGGCCTCACTGGTGGCCAGACACGCGCCCAACGGAAAACCGCCCCCAAGCGCCTTGGCCAGCGCCATGATGTCGGGGGTGATGCCGGTTCGCTCGTAAGCAAAAAGATCGCCGGTGCGGCCGATACCGGTTTGCACCTCGTCGAAGATGAGCAGCAGGCCGTGTTGGTCGCACAGTGCCCGTAGCGCCTTCAGGAACGACAGCGGCACGACCCGTACGCCGCCCTCGCCCTGCACCGGCTCGATCAGGATTGCCGCGGTTGCCGGGCCGATGGCGCGCTTGGTGGCTTCCAGATCGGTGGACGGCACCTGATCGAAGCCGTCGACGATGGGGCCGAAACCATCGAGGTGCTTCTTCTGGCCGCCGGCGGCCAAGGTTGCCAGCGTGCGGCCATGGAAGGCCCCCTCGAAGGTAACGATCCGGTAGCGCTCGGGATGGCCACTCGCGGACTGGTATTTACGCGCCATTTTGATGGCGCATTCCATCGCCTCAGCGCCGGAATTGGCGAAGAAGACGGTGTCGGCGAAGCTTGCCGCGCACAAACGGTCGGCCAGCCGTTCACCCTCGGGAATGCGATAAAGGTTCGAAACGTGGATCAGCTTCGCGGCTTGGGCGGTGATCGCCTCGACAACCTTTGGATGAGCATGGCCGAGCGCGTTGACCGCGACCCCCGAGGTGAAATCGAGGTAGCGGTCGCCATTGGTGGCAGTCAGCCAAGCGCCCTCGCCTCGCTCAAAGGCAAGGTCTACACGCGGATACGTTGGCATCAAATGCGGTGTCACGGCGCCGCTCGCCCCAATGCGGGCGCTCTGCGGAAACGAAATGTGCCGCCTCGCTGGGCGGCACCATTGACATTTTATTAGCGCGCCAACTGTTGTCAACACAGGTTACGGCACGATTTCGACCGCGTTCCGCCCCCTACTTTTGGCGAGTGGAACTTTGACGAATTCAAGATTCTTATCCGTATTCGCATTCGTCGCAACGAGTCACAGAAATTTTTCTGCGCACAACGACTGAATACGTCGCTATCGGAGGTGTTGCAGCGATGTGACTGTGGAAACGATTTGTGTCTTCGAGCGAGAATGAATATGTGGACGCGAGGTTACGCAGACTTGCACGTCTCGTTCGCCGTATTGTAGTTTCACCGCCGTCGCCTACGACATCTCGTCGGGCACTGTCTAAGTCCCATCGGTTGAGCGTGTCAGATCGGATGGCTTGTTGAGCTGTTCGATGTCGAAGCGGGATTCTGCAAAATCGTCGCCCCGCGCCGATGTTGCGAGAGGAAAAATAGATGACGTGGACTGACGAGCGCGTCGAGATGCTCAAGAAGCTATGGGCTGACGGCCTCTCGGCGAGTCAAATAGCCGCCGAGCTCGGCGGCGTGACCCGCAACGCGGTCATCGGCAAGGTGCATCGGCTTGGTTTGTCGGGACGGGCAAAGTCGCCATCGTCGGGCGTGCCGCGGCCGCGCAAGCCGCGCTCGCACATGCTGCGCGTGTCGCGTCCGGTCTCGCGCGGCGCGAATGCGCTCGCGCTCGCCTACGACACGGATCTGGAGCCGGAGCCCGAGCTGATCGAGAACATCATCCCGATCGGACAACGGCGCACCTTGCTCGAACTCAACGAAAATACCTGCCGCTGGCCGATCGGCGACCCGGCCACGCCGGAGTTTTTCTTCTGTGGCGGCAAGCCTTTGATGGGGTTGCCATATTGCCACTATCACGCGCGCGTCGCCTACCAGCCGGCAGCGGAGCGGCGGAGGGACCGGCGGCCGTTCCGGACCTGAATTATTTCAATGATTTCGTCTGGCTGGATTTCCGTTGGACCATCCGAATTCGAGTGGCGCGAACGCGCCTGACTATTTGCCGGCGATCTTCCGCGATCGCGTGACGCCCAGCACCAGCTCGCGGCTGCCCAGGATCGTCAGCGCAAACACAAACGGCGTAATGTAGTAGAGCAGGCGAAACAGCAGGAGGCCGGCCAGCAATTCCTCGCGGTCGAATTCCCACAGCGCGACCAGCATCGCGGCGTCGAACACACCAAGCCCGCCCGGCGAGTGACTGAGAAAGCCGAGCAAGGTGGCGCACACGAAGATCACGCCAATTCCGGCAAAATCCATGTACGGCTCGTTCGGCATCAGCATGTACATGGCCGCTGCGCAGGACCCCATATCACAGATACCAAGGACCACTTGCAGCAGGGTGAGCGGTCCGCCCGGCAGGCGCACTTCCCAATTCAGCCGCCCGATCATGCGCGGCGCGAGCCAGACCCACGCAACGTAAGAAACGAGAACGATCAGCGCGAAGATGCCGATGCTGCGATTGAGCCACGTCGGCAGTTGATCGATATCGGTGGCGGCCGACGGCTCATAGGCGATGCCAAGGCCGAGAATGGTGATATTGCCGAGCCAGAACGTGAGGCCAGCAATGAAACATATTTTTGCGACTTCTACCGCGCTCAAGCCCCACGACGAATAAATGTGGTAACGCACCGCGCCGCCGGTAAACACGCTCGCCCCCACATTGTGGCCGACCGCATAGCTGGTGAAGCCGGCAAGGGCGGCGACGCGATAAGGCACATCCTTGCGGCCGATCGTGCGCAGCGCGAACAGGTCGTAGAAGGTGAGGGTGCCATAGCCCATGGCGACGAACAGCGCCGCGATCGCCACATCGCGGTATTCCACGGTCGCCATTGCGTCGAGCACCTTGTCGACATGGATGCCCTGCAACTTGTGGTAAAGTACGAAGGCCGCGACCGTGATGATGGTCAGGCTAAAGATCACCCCAAACCGGTGCCAGCCGATCTTCTCGGCAAAAAAACGCGCTATCGCACTCAACACACTGCGCATTCGTCCCCCCGGATCAGCCCGCCCGCTCTCGCTCGAGCAATGCACGACTGATCTCTAGAACGCGTGTTCCGGCAACAGAAACACGCGTGACATCTCGGCTATTCACGTAAGCCGCTATTCAGGCGACCGGCAGGCCGGAAAGCTCGGCATACCTCTGCCGCAGAAGCCGGTGCTGGATCTTGCCCGTGGCGGTCCGTGGGATTTCCTCCTCCTTCATAAAGGACACCGACCGCGGCCGCTTATAGCCCGCGATTTTGTCCTTGCACCAGTCCAGCACCTCGGTCTCGCTCGCTGCCTCGCCATCGCGCAAGACAATGACGGCATGGACCGACTCGCCCCATTTCTGGTGCGGCACGCCGATGACGGCAACCTCGCGCAATTTGGGAAAGCCGCCCAACATGTTTTCCACTTCGGATGGGTAGACGTTTTCACCACCGCTGATGATCATGTTGCTCTTGCGATCGACCAGGTAGTAGTAGCCATCGCCATCGCGGCGGGCCATGTCGCCGACCGAACAATAATCGCCGCGGAAGGCTTGCGCAGTCTTGTCGGGCATATTCCAATATCCGTGGAACGTATAGGGCGTGTGAAAATAGAGCTCGCCGACTTCGCCCGCGGGCACCTCGAAATCGTTTGGGTCAAGCAACCTGATCCGGCCGGTCCCGGGCATTTCGCGTCCGATCGAGCCGAGCTTATGCAACTGTTCTTGTGGCGAAAGCATGGTGACCCAGCCGGCCTCGGTCGAGCCGTAGCCTTCGAATAGTTTGGAATTACGAAAATGTTCCATGATGGCGAGTTTGGTGTCGCGGCGCGCCGGTGCCGAAGAAATGAGCAATTTATCGGTTCGGTCGACGTCGTATTTGCGCTTCACGGCCTCGGGCAGACCCAGCATCATCGTGTAATGGGTCGGCACCAGCGAGGTGAAACTGATCCGCTGCTCCGAAAGCGTGCGCAGCATGTGCTCGGGATCGAAGTTCTTGCGGCTGTAGATGAAGGCGGCGGCGCCGCAACAGGCGAACAGAAACGAAAACCACAGCGAATTGGCGTGGCACATGGGCATGACCAGGAGCCCGATGTCGTCGCCGCCGAAGCCCATGGTCTTCGCGGTCATCGCATGCAGGAGACAATCGCGGCCCTGGCTGCGCATGGCGCCCTTCGGGCTGCCGGTGGTGCCGGAGGTATACATGAAGGTCCAGATATCCTGCGGCGTGATTGCGACATCAGGCTCGCGCGCCGCGGCGCGCGCGATCAGTCGTTCGTAGGACTGGTAGCCGACAGATTTTCCGCCGCCGAAGGCGACAAAGTTTCCTTCAGCAATGGGCAGGCTGGTACGGATCTCCTCGATGCGATCGATCAAGTCCGCTTGCACGACCACAACTTTCGTGCCGCTGTCCTCGATCAAATAGCGGATTTCGCCGCCGAGCAGCCGGAAATTGATCGGCACCGCGATCAGGCCGGCTTTGGCGGCGGCGGCATAGAGCTCCATCCATTCGATGCAGTTGAAGGCGAGAGCCGCAAAGCGATCGCCCTTCTTCAGCCCCATGCCGAGCAGAGCGTTTGCCAGACGGCAGGCGCGTTCGTTCCATTGCGCGAAGGTCATCGCGCGTGAGAAATCCTGCACGGCGATTTTTTCGGGACGTTCGGCCGCATGGCGGCTCAAAATCTCGGCCATTGTCTGCATGCGATGCGGCGGCTTCAATGTTCCGGTTCGGAATTTCGGCAAAATAACACGCTTGCCCGGCGCTGTCCTTAAGTTACCATTCGCGGCTGCCGCCACATCTCCCCAATCGCCCGGAGCGCCACATGATCGGCTCGGAAGTCGTCGCCCATGCCTTGAAGCGGCAGGGCCTCGAGACGTTCTTCTACATCATGGGCGCACCGATGATGGCGGTGGAGTCCACCGCCATGCAGCTTGGCCTGCGCGGCATCGACGTGCGGCACGAGCAGGCCGCCGCCATGGCGGCACACGCGTATGCGCGCCTGCGCAACCGGCCGGGTGTGTGCATGGCGGCGTCGGGGCCGGGCACCACCAACCTGATCACCGGCATCGCGCATGCGTGGGCGGACTGTACGCCGATCGTGGCGCTCGGCGGCTCGGCGCCGGTTTCGGCATCCCACCGCGGCACATTCCAGGACATCGATCAGCTCAAGATGATGGCGCCCTGCACCAAATGGTCGGAGCGCGTCTATGATCCGCATCGGATTCCTGAGCTCATCAACATCGCCATCCGGCAAGCCATGAGCGGCCGGCCCGGGCCGGTCTATCTCGATCTGCCTGGCGATATTCTCTATGGCGAGGTCGACGAGGCGAAGATCGAATGGCCCGACCCCTGGGATCCGGCCAAGCGCCATCGGCCGATGGCGAGCACGGCCGACGTCAAGGCGATCGTCGATCTGCTTTCCGCCTGCGACCAACCGGTGATCATTTCGGGCAGCGGCATTCTGTGGTCGGAGGCCGAAAACGAGCTGCAAGCCTTCGTGGAAGCGAGCGGAATTCCCTTCTACACCACGCCGCAGGGACGCGGCGTCGTGCCGGAGGATCACGAATTCTGCTATCTCACCGCGCGTTCGACCGCGTTTCGCGAATCCGATCTGATCCTCATCATCGGCACGCGCATGAATTACGTCATCGGCCATGCGGCGCCGCCGCGGTTCAACGCCAATGCCAAGATCATCCGTATCGACGTCGATCCGGAGGAAATCGCAACCAGCGGCCGGCGGCTCGACGTGGGTGTTGTCGCGGATGCGAAGCTCGTGCTCGCGCAACTCACGCAGGCGCTGAAGGGGAAGATCACGCCCGACACGTTCCGCTCCTGGCGCGACCGCTTGCGCGGCCGCAACTCCAGCAAGACGCAGGAGCAGGAGGAAATCCTGTCAACGAGCGCGACGCCGATCCATCCGCTGCGGCTATGCAAGGAAATCCGCGACTTCATGGACCGCGACGCGATCCTCTGCGTCGACGGGCAGGAAATCCTCAACTACGGCCGGCAGGCGATCCCCACCTACGTCGCACGGCATCGGCTGAACTCCGGCGCCTTCGGCACCATGGGCGTCGGCATGCCGTTCGGGATCGGAGCCAAGGTGGCCTGCCCGGACAAGCAGGTGATCGTGCTGCACGGCGACGGCTCGTTCGGCATGAACGCCATGGAGTTCGACACCGCGGTGCGGCACAAGCTCGCGATCCTCACCGTGATCAGTCTCAACGGCGGCTGGACCGGCGATCCGCAAAAGGAGCGGCCGGGACGCGATCTCGGCTACACGCGCTTCGATCAGATGGCGGCGGCGCTGGGCGGCTACGGCGAACTGGTCGAGAAACCCGACGGCATCCGGCCGGCGCTCGAGCGCGCGATGGCGGCGGTGTCAAAAGGTCAGCCCGCGCTTGTCAACGTGGTCACCGACTGGCGGGCACGCGCAACGACGGCGGATTTCACCCGCTACGTGACTTAAATAGCAGGTCAATCGGACCAGGGGCGCACGCCCAGCGCCGCCAGATTGTCCTGCGCGTCCAGCATGCTCGGGTTGAGGGCGAGCGCCTGGCGATAATCGGCGATGGCGCGCTCGTAGTTCTTCTTGGTGGCGTAAGTATTGCCGCGATTGACATAGGCCGCGGCAAATTTGGGATCGCGCTGGATCGCCTCGCTGTAATCGGCAATCGCGCGGTCGTAGTCGCCCTTGTTGTCGTAGCTAAAGCCGCGATTGTTGTAGGCGATGGCGTAGTTGGGATCGATCCGGATCGCTTCGCTGTAGTCGGCAATGGCGCGGTCGTAGTCGCCCTTGTTGTTGTAGGAAAAGCCGCGGTTGTTGAAGGCGACGGCGTAATCGGCATTGATGCGGATCGCCTCGCTGTAATCGGCGATAGCGCGGTCGTAGTCGCCCTTGTAGTCGTAGGCACGGCCGCGTTTGTTATAGGCGCTGCTGTCCTTGGGATCGGTGCGGATCGCCTGATCGAGGTCGGCGATGACGCGGTCGAAGTTGCCCTTCTTGCGATACACCAGCCCGCGATTGTTGAAGGCGACAGCGTCCTTGGGATTGAGCTTGATCACCATCTTGAGATCGACGAGCGCGCGGTCGGGCTCGTTCTTGTTGAGGTAGGCAAAGCCGCGCGCGTGATAGGCCACCGCGTCGCTGGGATCGAGCGCGATCGCCTCGTTGAGGTCGGCGATGGCGAGATCGTACTCCTTCTTGGCGAAATAGGCGTTGCCGCGGTTGAAATAGGCGGCGGCTATCTTGGGATTGAGACGGATCGCAGCGCCATAGTCGGCGATGGCGGCGGCGTAGTCCTGCTTGGCGTAATAGAGGTTTCCGCGTCGGTGGAAGGCGATTGCCGACTGCGGGTTGAGCCGGATCGCCGCGGTGTAGTCGGCAATCGCGCGATCCACGTCGCCCTTGTTATCGTAGGCCATGGCGCGATTGAAGTAGGTCGATGCATCCTTGGCATCGAGCCAGATCGCTTCGCTGTAGTCGGCGATGGCGTGGTCGTAATCACCCATGCTGTCATAGACGCGGCCGCGTTTGTTGAAGGCCAGCACATCCTTGGGCTCGAACCGGATCGCCTCGTCGAAGTTGGCGATGGCGCGGCCGTAGACCTTCTTGGTGAAATAGAGGTTGCCGCGGTTGAAATAAGCGGCGGTGAATTTCGGATTGAGCGTGATCGCCTGGTTATAGTCGGCGATGGCATGCTCGTCATCGCCCTTGTTGTCGTAGGCGTATCCCCGATTGTTGAAAGCGACCGCATAGGTGGGGTCGAGCCGGATCGCCTCGCTGTAATCGGCGATGGCGCGGTCGTAGTCGCGTTTGTTGTCGTAGGCGAAGCCGCGATAATTGTAGGCGGTGGCCGCATTGGGATCGAGCCGGATCACTTCGCTGTAGTCGGCGATCGCGAGGTCATATTGATTGAGGTTCAAATATGCAAAACCACGGCTGGTAAAGATCGGCGCGGTTTTCAGGCCAAGCCGCATCGCCTCGTCGAGGTCGGCAATGGCGCTGTCGTAATCGGATTTGACCAAATAGAGATAGCTGCGGCTGGCAAAGGTATTGACGTCCCTGGGGTCGAGGCGAAGCACCTCGGTGTAGTCGGCGATGGCGCGCTCGAGATCGCCCTTGTCGCGATAGGCGCGCGCGCGGTTGCCGAAAAATGCCGGCTGAGTTGAATCGAGCTTGATCGCCTGGGTGTAGTCGGCGATGGCGCGGGTGTAGTCGCCCTTGGCGTTGTAGGCAAAGCC
>Ga0335079_10001716_pt1 | contig 24999 bp, 21 predicted proteins | sample Lox_Sample_33_FD_206719 | JGI IMG/M metagenome (GOLD analysis project Ga0335079, IMG submission 206719) | Soil microbial communities from Loxahatchee National Wildlife Refuge, Florida, United States - Lox_Sample_3.3 | ecosystem: Environmental > Terrestrial > Soil > Wetlands | place: USA...
TGACACCATTCACTCGCCCGAAGCGCTCGCCGATCCGTATGGCAACAAGGTGACGCTCTCTCGCGATTTTCTGCGCATCCCACTACTCGCCGACGCGATCACGGAGACGCACTTCGTCAAACGCGATCGTTTGGGTCGCCTGGTCGTATTTCTCGCGCGTATTTTGCAGGACAGCTGGGCGGCACAAGTGCGTGCCATTGCGGTGGACGAAGGAGCCGCCGTTCTTCTCGATGCGGATGGCCAAGGCAAGGTGATTGGCGGCGCCGCCTACTTCCTTGAAGCCAAAAAGTCGCCGGAAAACTGCCGGCGCCATACACCGCTTAGCATCAATGGAATCGCTGTGCATCGCGTGATGCCCGGCGGGTCTTTTAACGTAAAGGATTGGAAAGGCTCAGGAGAAGATGACTATCAATTGTCGTCCGTGAACGGGCAGATCAAAGCCGAAGGTTCGAGTCACGGCATTTATTAGCTGTTCGCGTGAGCAATTTCCGGCAAGGTCAGAAGTGGAAGACCACACCGCCCATCAGCACGAAATTGTTCTGGCTTTGGCTGAAAAAGGTGGTGCGCATCCAGTCGCCTTCCAGCCGTCCCGAAAACCGCGGATTGAACCGATAGTCCGCGCCGCCACCCAACTCGATATCGAACGCATTCCTGCTGGCGTCCGCGGTTTGCGGTTGCTCGTGCGCGCCTCCGAAGATGGCGTGCGCCCACGGCTCCCATCTCTTTTCGCGCCAGGCAATCTTCGGACCCGCGCCATAGGTGAGCAGCTTCACATGTTCATTATCGAGAATCGTAGGGGCAAATCCGGTCGTCACTGTACCTTCGATTCCGAACCAGTCGTTCGTAAAGTACGTCACGCCCGTCTTCAGACCCACAGCACTCGCGTTAAACCGCGACGAGCGGAAGCGGATCCAATCGGCGCCGATCGCCAATTGCCAGCGGAAGTCGTCGCGCCCGCCATACAAGAATTTGGGTGTGGGAGCAGGGTCCGGGGTGGCTTCCGGAGCTGAGTACCTCACGCTGTCATCCATCGCGGCAGCCACCGAACTGCTCACAGCCGTAGGCGTCACTAGGCTTGCCGGCGTTGCAAGCAATGTCAGCGTTTCCCTGGACACTGCTGTGAATCCCGACGCGACGTTGCGGCTGGCTGAGTTGGTCTCCGACGGTATCGTGTCTTGTGCCCCCACGGCACACGCCGTCCCAAGCAGCACAAATGCAACACTAAGTTGCCTCTTCATGTTCTCCCCTCAGAGGTACGATCCCACGCCTGGCTCGGCCACCTTGTTACGGTAAACAACACTACGGGCGTTTGTCTACGTTCTTTCGCGGTTTTGTGCGATGAAGAAAAACAGGCGAGCGGTAGCTCGCGTTGGGCCAGCAGTGCGCGATCCCGCTAGCGGCCGTGCCTCAAGTAGTCGTCCGTTTTGTTCAGCCAATCTTCGCGCGGCGGATTGAACACATCGAGGTCGACGGTATCTTCGAGCGCCCAAGCTTCGTGTGGCATGTGTGGGGGGATGCACAGCACTTCTCCCGCGCCCACCACCACCTCCTTGCCGTCAATCGAGAACTTCAACGCGCCTTCCAGAATGTACGTCACCTGCTCGTTGTGATGGTGGTGCATCGGCACGTGTGCGCCCTTCTTTAGCAGCACGCGCGCCAGCATGATCTTGTCGCCCACGACCATTTCACGCTCGATCAGCGGATTGAGATTCTCGCGGTGCACATCTTTCCAAGGAATAAACTTGAATTCCGCCTTGCTGCTCATCATTGCGCTCCATATAGTTTTGCTGCGTTATCGTGCAGATACATTCGCGCCAGTTCCAGCGCTTTTTGTTCGCTGAACGCGCCTTCAGAAACTAGCTCGGCCAGCGCCGCCGCGATCGCGGTCCGCGCCGAACGCGACGCCAGCCAGAACGTTTCCTCGGCTCCCACGGCGTCATTGAAGGGAAACGCGTCCGAGCCGAACATCATCCGCTCCGGAAACAGCGAAATCCATTGCTTGAGAATCCGCTTTAACTCCGACGGATACACGTAATAACCCATCAGCGAGGAATCGGTGTACACGTTTTTCGCCGCGGTCATCCAGATCATATCCAGCGTGTAGGGATACCCGCCGTGGATGAGCACGAACTTCACTTTGCTATAGCGCGGGTCACGCACTACATTTTCGAGGTTCAGCGGATTGCCATTGCGCATGCTGAAGTAATCGCCGATGCCGACCGCACTGTGAAAGTGCATCGGTAAATTGCGCTTCCCCGCTTCGTCCACGAGCCGGCGGAAAATGTAATCCTGAAATGTGACGTACTCTTCCTCGCTGGGTACGCCTCCCGCGTGATACTTCGCATAGATTTCTTCGGCCTTCTCGCGCGGCGGGTCCGAAAAATAGAGCGACCGGAAATACGCGGCTTCGAACTTCATCGCCACGCCGCCCTTTTTCTGGTTGTCCTCTGTGGTTCGCCGCACAAAATCTTCGTAGCCAGCCAAATCCCCCGGCAGTCCGCTCATATTTTCCTGTTTCATGTATCGCTGCAGAACCTTTTCCTGTAGCGGAATGTACACGCCCATATCGCCGTTTTTTGCCGCTTGCGCACGGTTGTCAAAAGGAAACATCACCGAATCCATAAAAAACACCCAATGGAAACGCTTCGGATCCAAATACGGCGCCAGCGCCACTCGATTCGCCAGGCACTTTTCAATATTCAGCTTGTCCAGGATGCTGTCCCAATAGGCCGTGCTGCCGCTGGCTTCCGCGGCTTTTTTTTTGTCAATCAGCCACTTCGCATGCTCCGGCTTAAAGTCGGCGTACGGGTAACCGAATAACGCCTTCGCTGCCGCCACAAATTCTGGATTGTCATCGCGCAGCCGCAGCACGGAACTTTCGTCGGGCGGTGCAGCCATCGCGTCCATGTCCGAGTCATTAGGGAATGTCGCATGCGAGTGATTGTCGTAGATTGGAATTTTTTCAATCTGCTTCAACAGGCGGTCATAAATCTGCGGCACATCTGTGCCCGCCAGCGGCTTCGCTTGCGCCGCTGCGCGCGACGCTCCGCACAACATCGTTACGCTGCACAGCGCCAGGCTTACCAGTGGACGTCTCCATCCGCTCGTACCGCGTCTCATCGTGATATCTCCCGAAGCCCTCTGCTCGCGCCCTATCGCGCTACCGCCGCGTTCCACCTCACCGACACGCGCTGCATGCGTTCCAGCGCCTCCTGCAGCAAACTCGTTGCGCTTACCAGCGAAAACCGCAGATAGTTCTTCCCGTTTACCCCAAACGCCGCGCCCGCAATCCCTGCGACACCCGCATCTTCCAATAACAGCTTCTGTATCTCTTCGGCACTGAGCCCGGTGTCCTCAATATTCACCCACGCGTAAAACGCCCCGCCCGGCGTCTGACACCGGAAGCCTGGTATGCGGTTCAGTCCGTCCACAAACAGATCCCGTCGCTTCCGGTATTCCGCCACCATCCCGTCCACGGCATTCGTGGCATCCTTCAGCGCTTCGATTGCCGCCACTTGCGAAAACTCCGCGGTGCACGTGAAGGTGTTCAGCACCACGAGGTCCATTGCATCAATCACGTGTTTCGGCGCCACGGCGTATCCCAGCCGCCAGCCGGTCATCGCAAAACTCTTCGAAAATCCGTCAATGATGATCGTCCGCTCGGCCATGCCCGGCAAGGACCAGATAGACTCGCACTCGCCGCCAAACAAAATCCGTGCGTAGATCTCATCTGCCACAATCCATAGGTCGTGCTCTTGCGCCAACTCCGCGATTTCGCGGAGAGTCTGTGCGCTGAAGACGGTGCCTGTCGGGTTGTTCGGCGAATTAAAAATCAAGACGGTCGTTCGCGGCGTAATCTTGCGCCGAATTTCGTCGAGATCCGGCTGAAATGAGTTCTGTTCGACAAGCGCAAACGACACCGGCTTCGCACCGAGTCCACGCGTGAACGACGGATAAATCGGAAACCCCGGATCGGGGTACAGCACTTCGTCGCCCGGTTCGATCAGCGCCATCATCGCCATCGCGAGAGCCATCTTGCAGCCCGGCGCGACAATGACGTTCTCTGGCGCGGCCTCTACTCGCCGTGTCCGCCGCAAATATTCCGCGATCGCTTCGCGCAGCGGCGGGATCCCGCGCGTCGAAACATAGCGATCCCGGCCCATGGCGACTGCCTCTTGCAACGCCTTTATCACCGGCGCCGCCGCATGAAAATCCGGCTCGCCCAACTCCAGATGGATGATCGAGCGGCCCGCACGCTCCAACTCTTTTGCGCGCGTAAATACCGCCAGCGCTCCTTCACCCGTCAACTCCGCGATCCGCGACGCAATCCGTGCCATAGCCCAATCCCTTCACGTTCTCCGGCGACCGAGGAAATGCCGCAAGATGTTACCACGCGTCAGGCCACGGCCGTTCTAGTGCCCGGTCTCTATACCGCTGCTTTTTCTTGCGCCAACTTCTGTTCCGTATTCTCAATTCGCGGCGCGAAAAAGGAACGGGGCGCTCGGCAACGAGCGCCCCGCAGACCAACGAATTGTCGAGTGTTACGCCTAGAATGCGTACCGCAGCGAGAACTGAATCAGCCGCGGAGTTCCCACGGTACTGGTGATTTTCCCAAACGGGCTGTTCGCCAACCCAATACTTTCCACGTCTGTGATCGACGGGTTGGCAAAGTTCGCGTGGTTCCACAGGTTGAAGAAATCGGTCGTGAACCGCAAGCTCTGCCGCTCGGTCAGCTTGAAGTTTTTAATTAGTGAGAAGTCCCAGTTCTGCTGGCCCGGGCCGCGGAACGTGTTTCGCCCCAGATTGCCAAATCCCGTGGTGCAGAAGTTGGCGTTGGGGAAAACCGTCGGATCCGGCTGAGTCGGGTCGCACTGCGCGGGATAGAGTAACGGCGCTGTTGCGAACGCTGCCGCGCTCAAGTAGCCGTCGATCCGCGCGCCGATCCCTCCTGTGCTATAGCCGTTGGACATTTTCGCTCCAGCAGCGAGGCTGGCGCTCTCGACACCAGGCGCAGATCCCAAGCCAAGGAACGCACTGCCCGCTCCCGAATCGAGAACCGAGAACGGTAAGCCCGATTGGAACAGGGTGATTCCGCTGATTGCCCAGCCGCTGAGCAGCGCACCCTTGACGCCGGTCTCGCCTTTCGCAAAGGGCAAGTCATAGCGATAGCTCACCGCCAATCGATGCGTGCGGTCGAAGTCGGACAAACCACGCGAATCGACGAGCGTGGCTTCATCGTTGAACGCCGAGTTAAACGCTGTGTTGCCCGTCGAGGTAGCGTCGGTTGAGCGCGCGAACGTGTATGCTGCCTGGAAATAGCCGGCGTTCCACCTGCGCGAAACCGTAGCCTGGAACGAGTTGTAGTGTGAATAGGCATCGTTGGCGAAGAGCTGGAAGCCGCTATACCCGTTGATGCCCTGCGCCCGCGAACGCGCCTGCGCGTTATCGAAGGTATTCGCGGTGATGGATTGTCCGCCGACCACCACAGGATCGCTCGGGGTGGCATTCTGGGATTCTAAAGCGTCCCGCGTTTCGCGCAGGTGCACCGCGTGGGTTCCCACATATCCAAGTTCCAGAACCCATTGCTTGCCCAACGCGCGCTGCACGGTCAGGTTCCACTGCTGCGTGCTCGGCACAACGAAATGCCGCGGCACTGCCAATCCAAAGATGCCTTCGGTCTGCAGCGGCCCCGGGCAGCCAGCTCCGCTCGCCGGACCATAAATCGCGGACTGGGTCGTGTCATTGCCCGTGAAACCCTGAAACACGTCCAGGCACGGAACAAAATTCGGGTCGAGCGTTCCCGCCTTTGGCAATGCGTTCGGGTTCGGGTTGGGGCAACCAGGCCCCGGAGTCGCGGAGAAGAACGTCCCGAGGCATCCGGGCGCTCCACCGCCGAAGGTCACTGGCAGGAACGGCGTCTGGAACGACAGTTGATCAGCGGTTCCGACATCTTCTCGCACGTAGTAGATCCCGTAGCCCGCGCGAATCGTTGTGTTGTGATGCCCAAACAAATCGTAAGCGAGGCCGATGCGCGGTCCAATTCCCGTGGAGTAGTTGTTGTTAAACGTCGTGCTGTTGGCACTGCCTGTCAAGCCGGCCAAATTCAGTTTGTTGACGCAGGACGGATAGACAAACGGGAAGTTGCCCGCGTTTGCGAGGGAAGGGTCAAGATTTCCAATGTGGCAGAGGTCGTCGTGGAATGCGCCAAAAATCTCCGTCCGCAGTCCGAGGTTCAGCGTGAGATCTTGGCGGATCTTCCAGTCGTCTTGAGCAAACACCGAGTAGTTGTTCGAACGGTATTCGTGGTTCGAAAGGCCGCCGCCTCCAAAACTAAACTCCGGTACTCCCAGCAAAAAGTTTTGAAAGTCCGTGTTTCCGTCCGGCGTGTTGGTGAAGAAGAGTTCGCCGTTGAATACCTGCGGGAAATTCTTGTCCAGGCCGACGTGCGTGAACTCGCCTCCGAACCGGAACACGTGCCGCCCTTTCACCCAGCTCAAGGTGTCTACGAAGTCCAGGTTGTTCTGGTCCTGCGATTGGTTGGCGAACGGCGCTGGGCCGATTTCGAATCCGGAGCTGGCAAACACAAATTTGTAAATGGATTGCGTCACGCTATTCGTTGGCCGATCGATGCCCAAATCGGTCGCGGTCACGGGATTGATGTTGGCCAGCAGGTCGTTGATGTGCACAAAGCCAAAGCGGAACTCGTTTACCAAGGTCGGTGAAAACAAGTGCGTCTCGGTCACGTTGAGGAACCTCGCCTTCACTGGCGTGTCAAAGGGCAAATTCAGAGCCGTCGAGCTCACACTGCTCGCGAGCGTGCTGCCCAGCGACTCCGGCAAGTCGCCGCCGCCGAACGGCAAAAATGACTCCGAATTCGAGAAAAAGAACCGTGCGGAAATTTTGTCCTGGCCGGAACGGAATTCGCGGTCCCAGTTTGTCGTGAACTGGTCGTCGCTGTAGCGGCCCGGCGTGCTGATGGCGAATGCTCCGGTGCCGGGCGCTCCACTCGGAATCAGGAAACCGTTCGAAGTACCTCCAAACTGATTGCTTTGAAAATTCAGCAGCGCCAGCGCCACAGGGTCGATCGGTGTCGTGGTGTTCCCGAAAAACGCCTGGGAGATCGAAGCTTCCGAGCGATCCGCCGGTAGCGTTGGAATCGTGGTGCTGATGAACGTACCCGGAGAATCGCCGCTGCGTTGCCGCGTGCCCTGGTAGTTCAGGAAGAAGAAGCCCAGCTTGTCTTTGTAAACCGGCCCGCCCAAACTGCCGCCGAAAATGTTCTGCTTGATATCCGGCCGCGCTAGTCCTGCCCGGTTCAGAAAGAAGTCGTTCGCATCCAGTACGCTATTCCGGAAAAATTCGTAGGCGTCTCCATGGAATTCCCGCGTGCCCGACTTGAGAATCGCGTTGACGTTGCCGCCGCCGTCGCGCCCCTGGCTGGCGTCATACAAAGACGTCTGCACCTTGAATTCCTGGATGACGTCCGGGTTTGGCAGCGGTACATACGTTGCCTGCGCCACGTTGTAGTCCGTCGCGCTGATGCCTTCGATCAAAAAGTTGTTGTTGTCTTCGCGCTGCCCGTTCACAAACAGCTTCACGCTGCCGCGCCCCAACTGCGACGCGTTATTCAAATCGCTCTGCGCGCCCGTGGACAGCGTAAGCAGCTGCTGGTAGTTCTGCGTGGCCAGTGGCAATTCGCGTACGGTTTCCGTTCCCAGCGATTGCCCTGTCGTTGCGTTGGTCGTCTCGACCGCCGTCACCTGGGCCGTAATTTGGACCGTCTCAGCCACGGTGCCCGGCTTCAGCGTCACCGTCACGCTGGTCGTTTCCGTCACGCGCACTTCAATATCCGTCGCCTTGGCTTCCGCGAACCCGGACTTGTTCACTACCACGGTGTAAGTCCCCGGCGGCAGCAGCGGCACCGCGAAGATTCCTTCCGGCCCGGTCGTAACTTTGCGCACCACCGATTCCGTACGCGAATCAATGATCTGTACTTCTGCGGAGGCAATTGCTCCACCGCTTGAATCCACTACCGTTCCGCTGATGGCTCCCGTCGCTCCGCCCTGCCCATAGGCGGCCGCTCCCAAGGCCAACCCAATCAGCAACACCACCAGCACTGCGAACACTTTCTGTACGCGCCACATCTAACACCCCCAAGAGTTTCTCAAGCTTCAATCATTTTCTTGTCAGACAAACACAACCCACGCCACACGTCTGCCTCACTGCTTTGCGGACCACTCGCGATCCTGCGGAAAATTAGTTCCATTTGAAACTAGCTATTCACCGCAAACGTGTCAACTATCGAATCCCGGCGTGTTTCTGTCTTGGTCACAGCGGCAAGCATTTCATCAGCTGCGTTCATCGCGTTCGCCCGGCCATCGCAATGCAAAAACGAAACGCTTGACCCCGCCGTTGGGCGGCGCGACCATTGCTCTGGCGTAACAACTCTGGGCGTAACTGGCCTAAGGCTGCGTCCGTCTAATGAATTGAGAGTCCCCAATCGGGGGGTTGCCCCATGAGATTCCACGTCTTGTTTCGCATTGCTTTGTGGTTCGCGCTGCTGGCCTGTTTTACTCCCGCGCAACCCGCCTCGGCCGACTCCAGCCACGCCCGCGTCATTCGTCTCAGCCTCGTGCAAGGCGACGTACGCTTTACTCGCCAGGCTCACGGCGATCCCCTCGCCGACTCCAAAGCGGTCTGGGAGACGGCTCAAGCCAATCTTCCAATCCGCCAAGGCTATCTCGTCGCGACCGACAACGGTCGCGCTGAGGTCGAGTTTGAAAATGGCGCCATGGCTTTCCTGAGCGAAAACACGGTCCTCGATTTCTACGATCTGTCATTGAACGACGGGGCTCGCACCACTCGTCTGGTTCTTCGCCAGGGCTCTGCGTCGTTCTACGTCAATCCCGCCAGCGACGATTACTTCAGCGTGACCGGCGGCGATTTCACAGTCGAGGCCAGCACCAAAACATCCTTCCGCATGAACAATTATGACGACGGCAGCAACATCAACGTGATCTCCGGTCGGCTGAGCGTTCTTCATGACAACGAGAAAACTCAGCTCGCCAAAGGTCAGTCGCTCGCTATGAAAGCTGGAGAAACCGCCGTCGCCATTGATCGCGTTCCTGAGGAAGACGACTTTGACCATTGGGTTTCCGGCCGCATTGACACGGTTTCCAACGCCACCGTCGCTTCCATGCAATACACCACTGCCGGCTCTTACGTTCCGGGCTTCGCGGACCTCTCCCTTTACGGGAATTGGTTCGCCTGCGGCGGCAACGGCTTTGGCTGGCAGCCCTTTGGAGTTGGCTTGGGCTGGTCGCCCTTCAATGCGGGCAATTGGTTTTGGGATCCCGGCTTCGGTTGGACCTTCGCCAGTTTCGCTCCTTGGGGCTGGGCGCCCTATCACTACGGCGGTTGGCTGTTTGACGCGGGCTGCGGTGGTTGGTTCTATTCCCCACCGCTCTTCTACAACAACTATGGCCGTGGCGTTCCTCCCGGCCGGCGCATTCCCCCACGCGTGAATCCGCCGCACCCTCTGTATCGCGCTTCTACCGCTGTCTTCGTTCGTCAGAACGGTCGGCTTGGCATCGTCCCGATGCACCCGCTCGATAAAGCGGGCAAGCCGCCGCTCAATTTCGGACATGGAGTGTTTTCCACACAGGGCAGTGAAAAGCTCAGTACTTCGCTACAAACCGCCGGTAGCTCCGAAAAATGGCAAACTGTCAAGTCGCCTTCGCACACGGCGCTCAGCAGCGGGCTCGTTGCTACCACCCCTCCCGAACGCGTTTCGCGAACGCTCGTTCAGAGCGCCGGTGGCTCGCGGGTGCTCTCTCTCGGTCACGACTCCTCGATTGCCTACGATCCGCATGAGCGCCGCTTCGTGAACACCAACTCGGCGGCCAGCGGCGAGACGAAAGAATCAGAAGCGAACCAGAAAAAATCCGGTGCCATCGCCGAAAAAACGACCTCGGAAATGGGCAGAAACGGCGCTACGAATCGCGAGGCCGCTAAGCCGCCTACAGCACGAGCTAGCGTTACGCCGCCGCGAAGCATACCCAACCCGCCGCCCTCGCCGCATACCTCCGGCTCCAGCGCAGGCGGCAATCGTGGCGGTGGTACCACGTACACTGGCGGCTCTACTCGCGCCTCCGCGCCCGCACCGGCCCCGGCACCTGCCCCGCACCCCTCTGCACCTTCCGGAGGCGGCGGCAAACCGCATTGATCTCTTCGCTGGGATATCTGTGTTGATCGAGCGTTCCTTCGGCCACGCCCGAGCAATCGCCGGGAGTCGCAGCTAACAAAAAATCATTCCTGCATAACCCACCACCGCCGTGAAGTCCCCCGACACATCCGCGGATGTCGCATACTTCACCAATTCTGCCTTTTCCGCTCCGATCTTTTTTAATGCCGTCAACATCGCCACCGCAGGCCCCAGCCCGCACATCGAAATTTCTTCATTTCGGCACACGTCGTACAATCCGCGCGCATCCATCTCCAGCAAGCGCGCCAGGGCCTTATGGTCTTTCATCCGTGTCACCGCGTCATTTTCGTAGTGATTTAAGTCTGAAGTGGTCAACAACAAGACTTGTTCACTCGCACTCGCCAATACCTTTCCGATTCCCTCTCCAATCTCTACCAACTCCTCAAAGCGCACCGTTCCCAGCGCAATCGGCACGAAACAGAAATCAGGCGCGAGCACCTGTAGAAACGGCACCTGGACTTCCAACGAGTGCTCCCCTGCGTGCGCGACGCTATCCTCCCGCAGCAACGGACAGGCTGTTTTCAGCGAGCTCGCTAACTCCTCGTCGATCGGCGCATCGCCGAGCGGCGTTCGCCACGCTCCGCCCGAGAGAATTGCCGCTTTCTCTCCACGCGGATAGTGCCGCACTCCGAGGATGAGAATTTTCTTTGGCAACGCGATCCGCCCGTAGACCGCCCCGGCCACGTGCCCCGAATACACGTATCCGGCATGCGGTACCAAACACGCTTTTGTCTGCAACAACTCGCCTGAGTTTTTCGTTTTGGTGTACTGCTGAACCAGCGCGGTTATTTCCGTGGGGTTCGCGGGATAGAAGCTGCCGGCTACTGCGGGCATCCGCAGCATGGTGCGGCTCCGCGCATCAAATCGGTTTCGAAGGCTTCCCTTTGAAATTCATCGCCTGCTTGCTTTGCGGGTCGTAGTACACCGTGACTTTATCACCGTACTGAAAACCGCCTTTATCCACAATTGTCTGCATCTTCTGGGACATTGCTTGCGACAGCGTGAATGTTTGCAATGACGTCTCGTTGTTTTTCGCCCGCACCGTGATCTGCGCTATATTGGCGTTCTGCACGTATCCTTCGAATTTCACCAAGCCCACGTTCTTCGGCTTTGGCTTGACTGCATTCACGACGATCGGGACGGCCGTATCCACAATGATCGGCGCCGCGGCCGCAGGCAACTGCGCGCGCACCGGCGCAGCACTGATGCCAGCCAACAGAATTCCCAGCCCAACTCCGATTTTGCCCAGCTGCCTCATTATTCGATATCGTCCGTCGCGATGCGCAGCGACTTTAAAAATCTCACATCTTGCGGCGTCATCGTCAGCCGCGCCGCGGGCTTCTTATCCGGCACTTGTTCGAACGATTCCTGGTCCACCTGGATACGCAACGACTCCAAAAATCTCCGGTCTTGCGTCGTCAATTTTGCCGGCTCTGCTCCCGAGCCATCGCGCTTGGCTAACCCGATGGTGGCATCCAACTTCAGCACAATGTCATAGCCGTGCGCGCGGACGCCCGCAATTGCGCCGGTGATGCGGTCGGACTCGGACACCGTATCATTGATCGCGTGTCCCAATTCACGGAGCAGATTCTTCAGGTGGTCGTCGAGTTGCAAGGGCGGCTCCCCTTCACTTCCAATTTCATTTTAGGCCCGCATTTCGTCGGATACAACCGGCAATCGCCCGCTTGTCTCCAATGCGTCCACAGCCCTTTCGGTCAGGGCCACACTACTGGCCCTGTTTTGTAGAACACGGCGAACCACGCTTGGTTGTGGTCGGCCTCCCCGTCTTTTTTGCAATCTGCGATACCATTCTTCGATGCCTTTTCCCAGCACATCTGGTCCGAGTCAGGGCCGCTTTCATCTTTTTTGGCGCACCCTGCGGCAAATGTTTCTGGAAGCGATTGGTGCGATGTTCGCTTTCTTCGGCTTGGTCTGGCTGAGTGCCGCTCTTCGTTCTTACGGCCGCGATGTGGCCCACTGGCTCATCGCGCTGGCTGTCGCTTTCGCCATCCTGTTTTTCTTCTTCGCCTTCAGCTCCTTCCGCCGCGCTCGCAAGCTCTAGTCTTCGCTGGCGCGCAACTGTAAACTGGCAGCTGTCAAACTCTTCCCATGTCTAACGCCAATACCAAGTCCGCCGAACGTAGGTCGCACTTCACCACGCTCTCGGGTCTGCCACTTGATCGGCTCTACACTGAAGCCGATCTACCTCCCGACTCCGAATCTTCGATCGGTTACCCGGGCGACTTCCCCTATACCCGCGGCATTTATCCCACTATGTACCGCGGCCGCTTCTGGACCATGCGCCAGTACGCCGGTTTTGGCACCGCTGTGGAATCGAATCAACGCTATCGCTACCTCCTCAGCAAAGGCCAAGCGGGACTTTCGGTCGCTTTCGACCTTCCCACGCAAATCGGTCTTGATTCCGATCATCCCCTCGCGCTCGGCGAAGTCGGCAAAGTCGGCGTCGCCATCGACTCTCTCGAAGACATGGAAACTCTTTTTCAAGGCATTCCCCTCGAAAGAGTTTCTACGTCCATGACCATCAACGCGACGGCCGCGATTCTGCTTTGCCTCTACGTCGCTGTCGCCAAGAAACAGGGCGCCAACCTCGCCAAAATCTCCGGCACTGTCCAGAACGATGTCCTCAAGGAATACATCGCTCGCGGCACATACATCTATCCGGTGCGGCCCGCGATGCGCATCGTGACCGACATTTTCGCGTGGTGCCGCGACCATCTTCCCAAGTGGAACACCATCTCCATTTCCGGATATCACATTCGCGAAGCCGGTTCGACCGCGATTCAGGAAGTCGCGTTCACTCTTGCCGACGGCATCGCTTACGTCCAAGCCGCCCTCGACGCTGGCCTCCCCGTAGACGATTTCGCCCCGCAACTCTCTTTCTTTTTCAATGCCCACAACGATCTTCTCGAAGAGATCGCCAAGTACCGCGCGGCCCGCCGGCTCTGGGCCAGAATCATGCGCGACCGTTTTCATGCCAAGGACCAGCGCTCGCTGCTCCTACGCTTCCACGCGCAAACCGCCGGTTCTTCGCTGACTGCCCAGCAACCCGAAAACAACATCGTGCGTGTCGCGATTCAGGCGCTCGCCGCCGTTCTTGGTGGCTGCCAATCTCTCCACACCAATTCCATGGACGAAGCTCTCGCGCTGCCCACGGAAGATGCCGCGCTTATCGCTCTCCGAACACAGCAAATCGTGGCGCACGAAACAGGCGTCACCAACACGATCGATCCCGTGGCCGGTTCGTACGCCATCGAACATCTCACCGATGAAATCGAAAAAGGCGCAAGCGACTACATCGCCAAGATTGATTCCATGGGCGGCATGCTCCGCGCCATCGAATCCGGCTTCGTCCAAGGCGAAATTCAAAAAGCGGCCTACGACTTCCAGCGCTCCGTCGAATCCAAAGAGCAAATCGTCGTCGGCGTGAACGACTTCATCGCCGAGAAAGATCGCGAAATCCCTACCCTACGCATCGAACCCGAGATCGAGCGCACCCAAGTCGCCCGCCTGCAAGCCCTTCGCGCTAAACGCGACAGCGCGAAAACAAACGCCGCTCTAGCCGAACTCCAGCGCCGCGCTTGCACCAACGAGAACCTTCTCCCCGGCATCCTGTCCGCGGTCGAAGCCTACGCCACCGTAGGCGAAATCTCCGACGCCCTCCGCCACATCTACGGCGAATACCACGAATCCGTCGTCATCTGACATAACATGAAGCTTATTCTCGCCTCCGCCTCGCCTCGACGCGCAGAAATCCTCCGCGATGCCGGCTTCTCCTTCCAAACCATCTCTTCCGCCGTCGACGAAACGCCTCTACCGAATGAATCGCCCACCAACATGGTCCAGCGCCTCGCTGAAGCCAAAGCCGAACTCATCGCCGCGCGCGCCGTCGGCCCCGCCATCATCATTGCTGCCGACACCGTCGTCACGCTCGACGGCCGCATCTTTGGCAAGCCCCGTTCCACCGACGACGCTCGCCGCATGCTCAAAGCTCTTTCCGGCCGCACTCATGCCGTGCTCACCGGCGTCACTCTCATCCGTCTCCCGGACGTGGAGCGCAGCAGCTTCGTCGAGTCCACCCTCGTCCACTTCGTTCCGCTTTCGGACGACGACATCTCTCGCTATCTCGCGTCCGGCGAGCCGCACGACAAAGCCGGCGCCTACGCCATCCAGGGCCTCGGCGGCCGCTTCATCCCGCGCATCGAAGGCGACTACTTCAACGTGGTCGGCCTGCCCCTCGCTCGCACCACCCAAGCCCTCCACACCCTCGGCTGGTCCGAAGAGCTCACGTAGCGCTTTCAAAATCTCGCATCCTCACGTGCACCTCGGCATCCAATTCAGGTCATGAACACACAGACCGCAATTCCTCTTACCACCACGCACCATATCCAAGCCGACGGCGTCTCCGTCTTCTATCGCGAGGCCGGCCCAGTCGACGCACCCATAGTGCTTCTGCTCCACGGCTATCCCACGTCCTCCTTCCAGTTCCGCCACTTGATCCCGCGCCTCGCCGACCGCTACCGCGTCATTGCTCCCGATCTCCCCGGCTTCGGTTTTACGGAAGTTCCCGCACAACGCAATTACATGTACACGTTTGACGCGCTCGCCAAAACGCTCCTCGCCTTCACCGAGGCTCTCCGCCTGGACCGCTACGCCCTTTACGTCTTCGACTATGGCGCGCCCACTGGCTTTCGCCTTGCCATGGCCCATCCTAAGCGCGTCACCGCCATCATTTCGCAAAACGGGAATGCCTACGAAGAAGGTCTCGGCGATGCCTGGGCTCCCATCCGCCGCTACTGGAGCAACCCCACGAAAGAAAACCGCGACGCTTTGCGCGCCGCCTTTACCGGGCAAGGCATTCGCAACGAGTACGGCGTAGGCATGGCCAATCCCGAGGCCATCGCTCCCGAAGGCTACACGCTGGACGCCGCGCTCATTGCCCGTCCTGGCCACATCGAGATCCAACTCGACCTCTTCCTCGATTACGCCAATAACGTCAAGCTCTATCCACAATTTCACGAATACTTCCGCAAGCACCAGCCGCCGCTGCTCGCCATCTGGGGCCAGCGCGACTTATATTTCATTCCGCCCGGTGCCGAAGCCTTCCGCCGCGACAACCCCAATGCGCAGATCCAATTTCTCAACACCGGCCACTTCGCCCTCGAAACACACGTTCAGGAAATCGCCAATGCAATGCGCGCTTTTCTCGCCGGGCCTGCCGGAAAATCCGCCAGCGCCGCATAAGGCAGAGCAGCTGCGGATCGTGTGCGAATTCCTGGTGCCTCTACGGAATACAGCTTAAGAACGCCTGCAAAGCTCCACGATACTTGTCCGGCGCTTATTCAACGACGCTTCCTTCCAAACTCCTCCAATAGTCCGTCTACCTCCGCGTACCCGCACGGCCATTCCACTCCATGCATCGTCGCTCCCTCCTCTAGCAATGCCTGGACCGACTCCGGCGTCCTTCGCTGCTTCCAATGGGAGTCGACGCACGCCTTCACCGCCAGCATCAGCGCGCTCCGTCCCCTCGCATCGCGGGCATTCACGTTCGCTCCGTGTTCCAGCAGCAGCTTCACCGTTCCTGGCCACCCGCGCCACGCCGCAATTTGCAGCGAGGAGCTTCCTTTCGTCACATCAAAATACGCGTCGCCCTCTTGGAACACCGTATTCACGTCTACTCCCAACTCCAAAAGCAGCCGCACGCCCTCCGTATTTCCCACGCCCGCGAAGCCCGCCAGCACCATCCCGGCCTGCGCTACCAACTCACTTACCAACTCTGGCTCATTCTCGCGAATCGACCGTACTCCTGCGGCGTCGCCGCGCGCGCAAGCTCCCAGCAGCCGCTCCACTCCCCGCAATTCGAAGCGCACTCCGTTTCGTTCCATCAACTCCAGCAAGTCGCCGCGGCCCCTTATCACCGCGATGCTCGCCACCGTCGCGAGCCGCCCCGTCCCCGCCGAATGCGGATTCGATTCCATCACCAACATCGGATCGGCTCCATGCTTGAGCAACACTTCCAGCATCTCGATCCGATTGTCCCGCAGGACGGCCTGGTGAAATGCCGTTCGTCCCCATCGCGTGCCGCGATTCGGGTCCGCGCCGTGCTCCAGCAGCCATTTCATCCCCTCGAAATCATGCCAATCTGCTTTCCGCAGCAAGATCGTCGTGACGCCGTCTTTATTCAGCTTCCCGCTTTCCACCAGAATCTTCATCACGGTGTTGTCATAAGTCTCGGAGACGTGGTACGCGGTCTCTTCGTCATTGGGGTCGGCACCACGTTCCAACAACAGCCGCGTCAACTCGGCATGCTGCGCCAGACCCGCGGCTCCATAGATCGCGGCTTCCCACGACGGATAGGGCGGATTCGTTTCCTGCCATCCCGTATTAGGATTTGCGCCCACATCCAACAACGCTGCCGCCGCCTCCACGAATCCATCCGTCCGGGGTGGCCGACGTACCCGTGCAGCGTTATCCTGAGCCTTGGCGAGGGAGCGCTGCACGCCAGCTTGGCCGTCAACGCTCCCGTTCGGCCGCAATCGCAAATATCGCGAAAAACACAAATAGGTCAGTGCGTCCCACTCATACGGCCCGCCTTTTGCTGTCGCGTTTCTCGCATCTTGCTTCAGCCAACGTTTCACGCCTCGCGTATCTCCCAAAACGGCCGCAGTATAGACATTCGCGCTCGCCACTTTCGGATGCGCCCGCAAAATCGCGTCCGCTCGCTCTAGCGTCCCCGAAGCATGCCACTCCCGCGGCACCGACGCCGCTGCAAGGAACTCCGCCACCGGATCGCTTACCTCTACGGCAAACTGCTCCGCCGATCGCCGTTCCACTTCCTTCACAAACTTCGCCCAGCTCTCGAATCCGTGCTCCCGCGCCAACACCAACTGGGCATCAGCGAGTGCGAACTTTGCGCGGACCATTTCCGCCTCGCCGGTTTTGGCCAGCCGCGGATGCCAAGTTCGCGCCCGATTTGCCACCTCATGGGCTGCTTGCGAAGGCGTCGTCTTTGCAAGCGCATCGTTCCATCCGCCTGCCGCGAGCTTCTGCGCCTCGCGGAATTCCTTCACCAACTCTTTTGCTTGTTTTCTGTATTGCGCCAGGCTCGGACGAGCCGGCAACGGCTTGGCTTCCATACGATCTTCCTTTCGTTAGTCGCCTGGCGTCCGCCCCATCAGGCCGAAAGAAAGTTCGCAAATTGTCTTACATCCAAAGGTGGGCACGGCCCTTTCCGCGGACGGGATGCGCCCTTTCGCGCAGAGCAACCTTATCGCGCTCCGCTCCTCGCCGTCAATCTGTCCTCGGCTCGTTCGCGGTGGCGGCAGCTAGAACTTGTATTCGAAACTGAGTTGGAATCGTCGAGGCGGATTCGCGGCGGTCGGCAGTCCAAAGTTGGGGTTTCGCGGGCCACCATCCGGCCCAATCACGCCGATATAGCTCACATAATTGGGATGGTTAAGCACATTGAAAGCGTTCAGCGCGCCGGTTAACGTATGGCCTTTCTTGTCGTCTCGCTTCAGATGAAAATCGTGCTCGATATTCACGTCCAGATTCACTAAGCCAGGGCCGTGCAGCGAATTTCGCGCGCCAAGGCCGCCGTCCGGACGGTCGTTGAAGACCCCATCGCCATTGGAATCGAGACCCGTGATTACATTGACCGGTTTTCCCGTATACGCCTGCAGCGCCACGCCCAGGCTAAAAAGCTGCGTCGGCGCAAAGCTCCCCAATAAGTCGAACTTGTTTCGTCGGTCGTTGTCTGAACGGGCCCAATCCAGCGCTGAAAAATTGCTGTTTCCAGGGAAATACGTGATCCCACTGGTGTCGTTGTAAATCTTGCCGAGCGTATATTGCGCTTGCCCTGCAAACCACTTGGTTGGCTTGCCCTTGAACGTCACCTCCAGTGAGTTGCCCTTCTGATAGCCGTCCGATTGAATCTGCCGTATCTGACCAGAACCGGTGTCGGGCCTCTGCAAATAGAAAGGCGGAAGCGGCGCGTTGACATCGCGCGACACGAACAGATCGATTCCTCGCGTGCCCACATAGGTCGCACTCAACGTGCTCTTCGCTGTGATTTGGCGTTCAACACCAAAACTGTACTGAAGGATGTAAGGAATCCGCAAAAGCGGATCGAGCACCACCAGGCTGGTCGGCACTCCTATCAAATCCGCGGGCGTCACCGGATAAGGAATCTGAAATTGCGCGGTGGCGGACAAAATATCGCGCTGCAGATTGAGCCCGTTGAAGTGCAAAAGATCCGCGATCGGCCGCGGACCCGACCGGTCAAAAAACAATCCCCCGCCGCCTCGCAGCACGGTCTTGCTCTTCGCCGTTGGCGAATACGCGAACGCCAGTCGCGGCGCGAAATTCGTGGTTCGGTTGTTGAAATAATTTTGGAAGTAGTAGCGAACGCCCGCGGTCAGGGAAAAATTTGGCTTTACTCGCACCGTATCTTCAATAAAGCCAGCCACTGTGCGTTCCCAGAAGACCAAATGTCCGTTGCCGGTCTGTATCGTGAACCCGGCTGGCTGTAACAAGCTGTACGCGTTGATGTCTCCGAAGACATACGTGCCCTGTTGATTTGTGAAGTCGTCCGCGCCTCGCCTGCTGAGGTCCGGCACGTCTGCCCCAAACACCAGCGTGTGCTTGCCGCTCAGGTAGGTCAGGAAATCCGTTCCGTCGAAGTGTGCCTCGGTGCGTTCCGAGTTGGCTTGCGCCCCACCGCCGATGAAGTAGCCCTCCACAATCGTCTGCGCGGCGTTCGTATTACTCATCACGGGTTGATCGTTGTGCCCGACGAGAAAGCGCAACTGATTCGTCCAGCGGGGCGAAAAACTGTGCCGGTAGCTGATATTGATCTCGCTCTCGCGGTTGACGGTCTCATATCCCGCTTCCGGCAGTACCGGTCCGCCCACGCCCTGGTTTTTCGTGCTGCCTTGTTCGTAGAAATATCCAATCCAGAACTGGTCGCCGTTAGCGAAGTCGTGGAACACCCGGAAGGAGGTGAAAAAATGTCGCGTTGGAGTCCCAACATTTTCTTGCATCAGGCTATCGTTGACTCCAAAGGCGTGCACTGTCGCAAACAAATTGTCGTCGTCCTGCTCCAGGGAAAACAAAAATGTGTTTTTGCCGCTGCGGCTGATCGGGCCAGTCAACGATCCTTCCCCCAAATAACGGCTCTCCGGAGCTTTGCTCGCCGCCAAGGCATTCGTCGCATCAAAAACGGAATTCCGTGTCAGGAAATTAACCGTCCCATGGAACTGCGGCGTGCCGGGCTTCGTGATGATCTCGAGCCGCGCCCGGCCGGGACGCGCAAACCGCGCCGAATACGGATTCTGATTGATCTTCACCTCTTGGACGGCCGACGGCGAAACTCCCGGGCCGTTTGCTTCAATGCCATCGACTAGCAAAGACACGCCGCTGGTGGCGACGGAATCGTCACTCAGGAAGCGACTCAGCATCGTCACGTAGTCCTGGTCAAAAACGGGCACCCGATCTAGCGCATCGCGATCTATGTTGTTGGCATTTAGGTTTTCGCTGGTCTCCGTGGAGATGCGCGGCGCCGCGTTCTCCGCGCTTACCTTCACTTCTTCGCTTAGCGAAGATATCGCCAGCGTAATCGGGTAGGAGGGAGCTGGCTGAACGCTGGCCACCACTTCGCTTGTCGCGTCGCGAAATCCGCTGGCCTGCACCAACAACCGGTATCGGCCCGCCGGCACGTCCTTGAAGCGGAACATCCCATTGTGATCGCTGGCGGTCACGGCGATGACCGTTCCGTTCGGGCTGAGCAGGCTCACCTTCGCATCGGCCACAAAAGCTGCCGAAGGATCGAATATTGTTCCGCTGAGGCTTACCGCCGCCGCGTTCGATTGCGGCTCCTTCCATCTGGCCGTCCCTTCGGGCGCGATCCACAACAACAGCGTGCTAAACCACGCCAGCCGGCGAAACAGTCTTCGGCGAGTACTTCGCAAATGGATCAGTCCTTACTTTAGAGTTCACATCGGCGCACGGAGAGAACGCCACAGTCGTGAGGAGAATCGCAATCGTTACCTTAATACACGATGAACCGCTGGAAGCCATCAGGAACCGCATGAAAAAAAAGACGCTCTCCAAGGGAGAGCGTCTCTGTCCTCGACGATCGTTTAAGGAAAACGCGGAACCGTTATTTCGACTTCGCTTTTGGCTGCGTTTTTCCGTTGTGCTTCTTGTTGTAAATGTTCTTCGACGCCTGGTTCTGTTCCTTATTGATTTGCTGCTTCTCACCAGACGTCAGCTTGCCGCCGTTCGCGGCGCGGTCTGCCTTCACCTGCTGGTTGATTCCGCGCTGCTGATTTTCCAGTTTCGCGGTTTCACCGGCAGTCAGCTGGCCGCTCTTGACGCCCTGCGCGATGCGGTCCTGCTGATTTTCCCGGCGCTGCCCGACTTCGTTATTGCCGTAATGCGCAGTATTGGCGTTGTGCTTGTCCTGATAAATCTGCTTGGAGACTTGGTTTTGCTGCTGATTGATCTGCTGCTTTTCCGCGCCGGTCAGTTTGCCGCCGTTCGCCGCACGATCCGCGCGGGTCTCGCCGTTGATCGCCGCTTCTTTGTTCTCCAGATTTGCGGTTTCACCGGCCGTCAGTTGGCCGGTCTTGACGCCATTGGCGATGCGGTCCTGCTGGTTTTCCTTGCGCTGCGCAATCGTCGGATCTGGTTTGGCTGCCGGTGCCGAGGACTGCGTCGCGGGTGCCGAAGGACTGGAGCCCTGGGTCGAAGACTGTTCCTGCGCCAGTGCCACGCTTCCGGCCATCAGCGCCGCCGCGGGCAAGACGCACCACTTCATCCAATTCGATTTCATGATCTCTCTCCTGAATGTTGTCCGAAACCGGGGTAACTTCGGGTCACCAGGTAATACCCCATTCTCGAAGAAAAGTTGTGCGCAAACTACTGGTCTGAAGTGCAGGTCATGCGACCCAAAAAAATCGCTCTGTACTCTTTGCGCACCCAGAGGCGCGGCGTTCCCCCCGATTCTCCAAACCGGCCCGCACCGTCTCGCTCTTCGCCGCTGGAGCGCCAGCGTCCTCGCCGACGGGTCTTTCTCTGCGGTGTCCGCAGTGCAGACTCCAAAAAAAAAGAGCAGGGCAACCGGAGTTGCCCTGCTCGAAATTCCCAATTTCTTCTGTGCGCCCTAAGACTTCTTTTCCTCCGTCGGAGGCGGCGTCGCTTGGCTCTGCGCCGGAGGAGGTGGCGGCTGCGAACTCGGCGTTGAACCAGACATTCCTTCCTTAAATCCGCGCACGCCTTCGCCCAATCCGCGCATCAACTCGGGAATCTTTCGCCCTCCAAACAACACGAGGATCACAATCGCCACAATCAACAAATGCATGGGGCTGTCCCACATGGCTTATAACCTTTCCCGCGTGGACGGCCGCGACCCCGCGTATCCAGCAATTCCACACGCCAAACCCTCACAGTATAACACGCTCGTCCCCTACTCGCCGGGTCACCCGTTCGCGATCCAGGTACTCCAGCAAGGGGATCGCGTACTTCCGCGTGATCCCGGTGAGGTCCTTGAACGCGGGCACGGCGATCCGTTCGCCCTTCGCTTTTTTGTATCCGGAGAGCTTTTCGCGCAACAACGCCAGCGCTTCGCGATGGAAAATCAGCTCCATGCTGACCCGCACCAGCACCTTGTCTCGCAGTAAAATCTGCAGCAACTTCTCCGACCGCTTTGCATCGATCGCCAGCTTGGCCAGAACCTCCTTTACCGATGGGACCGCCAGGCCCGCCTCCGCAAATGCCTTCTCAATAGTATCCTTCGCCTTGGCTTCTTCCGGCAGCAAAGCAATCTGCGCGCCCGCGCGCTTCACCAATTCGCCATGCAGCTCCAACTTCTTCTCGGCCGCGAGTTCCTCCAAGGCGGCACGAAACGTCTCCGGTCGCACCCGCTTTCCGACGCTCACCCGCAAATCCTCCCGCGCCATCCCAGGCACCAGTGGATTCGCCTTGTGAAACTTCTCCAAACGCTCCACTACGCCTTTTCGTACCTCTTCGAATCGCGCGGCGCTCAACAACAGCAGCGGCTCCGGCGAAACAATCTTCAGCTTCTTCGTTGCCGCCAACCTCTGCGCCGTCTCGCGAACTTCCTTCTCCAGCCATCCCGTCCGCGCCACAATCTCCTGGAGTGACAAACCCAGTGCCGCACGCTCCACCATCGCGGCGAGGATTGCCTCGCGCTGACTGCTTTCGAGAACCTCCAAGAACGTCGTGCGGCCGGTGTCCTTTGCCAAAGGTCGCCGCGCCAGCGGATCGAGCACGACCCCGCCGCCCATCGTAATCACCGGCGAAAATTGCCGCACAATGAACCGGTCGCCCGGCAGCAGCAGCACTTGCTCCTGTAAGCGCAACTGCGCCTGCGCACTTTGCCCCGGCGCAAGCCCTGGCGAGGACCGCGCGAGCTGTGCGGCACCCCCTGCATTCTGCTCGAGCGCAACAGCACGGCTCGCCGTCAACGCTCCTTGTCCATAAAACGAAACTTCCGCGATTGTCTCCGCAGTGCCCGAATGGAAATGCACGCGTGCACGGTTCTTGAGTTTCTTCGCGGAAGGCAGCAGCGTCAGTCGCACGTCCACGCGACGCGTCGCGCGAAACGCCCTGGGTGTCGCGAGCGCCATTCCCCGCTTCAACTCCGCGTACTCAATTCCTGCCAGATTCACTGCGGTGCGCTGCCCCGCGATCGCCTGCTCCACCGGCTTTCCTCCGGAGTGCACCCCGCGCACCCTCAGTCGCTGGCCACCCGGAAACAACTCCACTTCATCTTCCGGCTTCACGCTGCCTGAGACGAGCGTGCCCGTCACCACCGTCCCAAATCCCTTCATCGGAAAGGCTCGGTCAATCGGCAGCCGAAAATATCGCGCCGGATCCTTGCCCGGAACTTCGACCGCCACCGCATGCAGCGCCTTCTTCAAGTCGCCCAACCCCGCGCCAGTCTTCGCGCTCACACCAACCACCGGCGCGCGCTCCAAAAAAGATCCGCGCAAATACTCTTCGACTTCCAGCCGCACCAATTCCAGCATGTCCGGCTCGACCAAATCGCTCTTCGTCAGAACCACTACGCCCCGTTGCACTCCTAGCAGCCGGCAAATATCGAAGTGTTCCCGCGTCTGCGGCTTAATCGACTCATCCGCGGCAATCACCAGCAGCACCAAATCAATGCCTGCCGCACCGGCCAGCATGTTGCTTACGAAGCGCTCATGCCCCGGCACATCGACCAAACCAAAACGCACGCCATTCTCTTCCAAAAAGGCGAAGCCCAAATCAATCGTGATGCCGCGGCGCTTTTCTTCCGCCAGGCGATCCGGATGTGTCCCCGTCAGCGCCTCCACCAACGCCGATTTGCCATGGTCGATGTGTCCCGCTGTCCCAACAATGACGCTCTTCAGGTTGGTCTCCTAAACTGCACATCCAGCATTGTTTCTCGCTGGCGCGTTACAATATGGTGCTCGTAACGGCTCTCGTCTATCCGCCATCATAAAGCCAGGGCCTGTCCTTGCGCGAATCGCGCCTACCGAGGGAATCATGGGTATTCAAACCGTTGTCACGCAGCGCCTCAACCTGCAGCATCCGATTATTCAGGCTCCCATGGCAGGCGGAGCTGACACGCCTGAACTTGTCGCTGCCGTTGGCAACGCTGGTGGCATTGGTTTCATCGGCGCAGCGTACAGCACGCCGGAGCAAATCGTCGAACTTGGCCGCGGCGTGCGCGCAAAAACATCGCGGCCATTTGGGGTGAATCTTTTCGCGCCTTTGCCCGCGCCACAAGATGTTAGCAACGTGCAAGCCGCCGTGGATCATGTGGCGCCGTTCTACGCAGAGCTGCGCTTGCCCACTCCAAATGCTCCCGAGTTACCGCGCACGAACTTTAGCGAACAGCTTGCCACCTGCCTCGAAATGGGCGCTGCAGCTTTGAGCTTTACTTTTGGGATTTTGCCTGCCGATGGAATCGCCGCCATCAAGCAGCGCGATCTCTTTCTTCTCGGCACCGCGACCACGGTGGACGAGGCGGTGGCGCTGGAAAAAGCTGGCGTGGACGCCGTCGTCGCGCAGGGCAGCGAAGCTGGCGGCCATCGCGGCACGTTTCTCGGCGACTTCAACGCCGCGATGATCGGCACAATTTCCTTAGTTCCGCAAATTGTGGACGCCGTTCGCGTGCCAGTGATTGCCTCGGGCGGGATCATGGATGGGCGCGGCATTGCCGCGGCGCTGGCACTAGGAGCCAGCGGCGTGCAACTCGGCACTGCGTTTCTCACCTGTGACGAGTCGGGAATTTGCGAAGGCTACAAGCAGACGATTCTTGATGCTGGCGAGGACGAAACCCGCGTCACGCGAGCTTTCTCCGGCCGCCCCGCTCGCGGCATCGTGAATCGCTTCATGCGAACAGTCGAATCAGGAGACGCGTCCGAAGCCATTCTTCCGTTTCCGTTACAGAACGTTTTGACGCGCCCGCTGCGCAACGCCGCCACGAAACAAAATCGCCCCGAATATCTCAATCTCTGGTCCGGCCAAGGCGTCCGCCTCGCCCGCCGTCAAGGCGCCGCTGACCTAATCGCCCGCTTAGCCGCCCAGACAGACGCTGCTCTTAAGCAATTGCAGTCGTTAGGTCGACGAACGGATGCTTCACGTAGCGCAACATCCTAGGCTGACGTCCCTGCAGATCACCGTTGAGCCTCCCAATCACCCGA
>Ga0335079_10001718_pt1 | contig 24989 bp, 19 predicted proteins | sample Lox_Sample_33_FD_206719 | JGI IMG/M metagenome (GOLD analysis project Ga0335079, IMG submission 206719) | Soil microbial communities from Loxahatchee National Wildlife Refuge, Florida, United States - Lox_Sample_3.3 | ecosystem: Environmental > Terrestrial > Soil > Wetlands | place: USA...
CGGCGATCAGCGCGGTGACCAGGCTGTGCTGCCACACTTTGCGCAGCGCCGCCACGCGCAGCGAGGACCGCACCATGCGGTTCATGGCCACCATGGTCGCCATGGTCTTGACCCGGTCCGTGCCCACCAGCGTGATGGCCTGCGCCAGGCTCGTCACCTGCCCGCGGATGCCAAACAGCGCCGAGTTGGCAAACCGCAGCAACTCCGCCGCAAACGACGGGTCCATCTTGACCAGATCCCCCAACTCATGGGTGTGCAGGTCTTCTTTGCCCACCAGCGCCAGGATCCGGTGCGCGATGGCGGGAAACGGCGGCACCAGCCGCAGCGCCCAGGGGGTTTGCGGACGAACGAGAGTTTCGGTCATGAACACACTCCACCTAACCTATCGGCAGAATCCCTCTCCAGATTAGGGGAATCGACCCCCAAACTGGCACACCTGTGTTGCCAGCGGAGCGAGGCCGTTGTGATCGCGGTCCGAGACCATAAATGCAGAAGGTGAAAGCGGCGGGAACACTGGGCCACTGCCAAACGTATCATTATCACTATGACCCAAACACAGAAAGGCGAACGGCAGCCGCTCCGGGTATGGCCCGGCGTTGTCGCTGTTGTGGTGCAGTGGTTCGGCTTCTTTGTGCTGCCGATCATCGTTCCGGACGCCATGCTCTACGGAATCATGGGCGCGCTCGTGTGTGCGGTGGCTGTCCTGGTGTGGTGGCTGTTCTTTAGCCGGGCGCCGTACGTCGAGCGGTGGGGCGTGGCCGTGCTGATCATCATCGCGTGGCTCGTGGCGTCGCGGCTGATCGACAAGTCGATCGCCACAGGGATGATGGGGTTTATGTTCGGCATGTTCTCCATTCCCGTCCTGAGCCTGGCGTTGGTCGCCGGAGCGGCAGCCGGCCGCCGTTTATCGGATGGGCCCCGGCGGGCATCACTGGTAGCGGCTATCCTGCTTGCGTGCGTTGTGTTCACGGTCGTGCGAACTAATGGAATGAGCGGCTCGGGACGTTCGGATCTAGCCTGGCGCTGGTCGAAGACTCGCGAGGAACGCCTCGTGGCGCAAGCCGGCGGCCAGCTCTCGGCACTCTCTGCCCCGTCCCCGGCGGTTGCCCCGGCGGTTCCGGCGCCAGCCAGAGTTTCCGAGGAACGGCCCGTTGTCCCCAAAGTCAAAGAGCGGCCCGTTGCGCCCCCGCCAACTTCCGCGGCAGCGAAGACTCCCGTGGCGGCCGAAACAGGGGCTAACTGGCCTGGCTTTAGAGGACCCGGCCGGGACGGCATCATCCCCGGCATACGGATCAAAACCGACTGGTCCACTTCCCCGCCGGTTGAGCTATGGCGCCGGCAGATCGGGCCCGGCTGGTCGTCGTTGGCGGTCCGCGGCGACCTGCTCTACACGCAGGAGCAGCGCGCCGAAGACGAGTTTGTCACGTGTTACAACGCGACCACCGGCAAGCCGGTGTGGGCGCATCGCGACGTAGCCCGGTTCTGGGAATCGAACGCTGGCGCAGGCCCGCGCGCGACGCCCACCCTCCATGAAGGCCGAGTGTACGCATTTGGCGCGACCGGGATTGTGAACGCGCTCGACGCCGGTACTGGCGCGTTGTTATGGTCGCGGAATGCGGCGTCTGACGCCGGTGTGAAGGTCCCGGGCTGGGGCTTCGCGAGCTCGCCGTTGGTGGTTGGCGACATCGTGGTGGTGGCCGCGGCCGGGAAGCTCGTTGCCTATGACCTCGCCACGGGTACGCCGCGCTGGTTCGGCCCGGATGGCGGTGATGGCTACAGCTCGCCACAGCTCGCCACCATCGACGGAGTCGCGCAGATTCTGCTGATGAGCGCTGCCGGCGCTACCAGTGTCGCGCCGGCGGACGGCAAGCTGCTTTGGAAACACTCGTGGCCATCTGGTACCCGCATTATGCAGCCGGCTGTAACGGCGGACGGCGATCTCCTGATCACGGCGGGCGATGCCATGGGTGGAGTGGGGATGCGCCGCATCGCGGTTGCCCATGGACCCGCCGGTTGGTCCACCGAAGAGCGGTGGACGTCGGCTGGATTGAAACCCAGCTTTAACGATTCCGTCGTCCACAACGGCTATGTGTTCGGCTTCAACGGAGGCATTCTGGCGTGCATCGACGTCAAGGACGGCACGCGCAAGTGGAAGGGCGGCCGCTACGGCAACGGCCAACTGGTTCTTTTGCGCGATCAGGACTTGCTACTGGTGATTTCAGAGGAGGGGGAACTCGCGCTGGTGAAAGCCACCCCTGACCAGTTCACGGAGCTTGCACACTTCCCGGCGCTGGAGGGCAAAACCTGGAACCACCCGGTGCTGGCCGGCGACCGCTTGCTGGTGCGCAACGGCAGCGAGATGGTGGCGTTCCGGCTGTCCCTCGCTGGCGGCTGAGCACAGCGGCCGACGTGCTCACACGGATCCAGACAGTGAGCAAGCGTCGCACGAGCGAGCCGAGCGCAGCGCCAGCGCGCCTGTGGGGCAAGCCTCGGCGCAGCGTTGCGCGGCGTGGCGCAACCCTGCAGAGAGCGGTTTGCCGAACGGCACTGCTACCGTGACCTCGAAGCCGCGGCCGATCATGGCAAGGCCGGGCGTTTCGCCGGCTGCGGCCGCGATGCGCACGCAGGCGTCGCAACTGATGCATTTGCCGGGCTCGTAGACGATCTCGGGGTGGGACAGATCTTGCGAGAAGCGGCGGCGCGCGCCGGCAAACCGGTATACGTCCACGCCGTATTCGTTTGCGAGGGATCGAACCAGGCAGCTATCCTGCTTGCGGCAGCCGCAGGTCAGACAGCGGCGGGCTTCGCGCGTGGCGTCGTCGGGAGGCAAGCCACGTTCCACCTCGTCGAACGTGTCCATGCGCTGCTCCATCGGGATGCGCGGCATGGGTACGCGGGCGGATCTCTCGATGGCGCGGAAGATGGCGGCCCGCTCCATGTCGTCGATGGGCCGCATTGAGATTCCGGTCATCGACGGTTCCCCGGTCAGCGTTTCGCCTCTCAGATACTGGTGGATCGAGGTTGCGGCAACCTTTCCCGCGGCTACCGCCCGGACCGCGAGGTCTGCTCCCAGCACTGCGTCTCCGCCGGCGAACACTCCGGGCAGATTTGTGGCGAGTGTCCTTTCGTCGACGGCAATACCCCACCCGGTCACCTGCAGGCCCTCGCGCTCGGCCAGCGTGCGCTCTACGGCCTGGCCAATGGCCGCGATTACCGTGGAACACTCGATGACGAAATCCGAGCCTGCCACTGCTACCGGTCTTCGCCGCCCGGAAGCATCCGGTTCGTCGAGCGTCATTCGCTGGCATGTTAGCAGTAAGCCGTGGCCGTTTCTTTCCAGCCGCACCGGCGCCGCGAGAAAGGCGATGTGCGCGCCTTCGGCTTCGGCAGCCTCCGCTTCATCCATCGCACAAGGCAACTCCTGCCTTCCGCGGCGGTAGAGAATGCGCACGTTTTGAGCGCCCAGCCGCACGGCGGAGCGGGCGCAGTCCATCGCGGCGTTGCCGCCCCCGATCACTACGACATCGCGGCCGAGTGACGGCGGGTTGCCGTTGGCGACGAGTTTCAGAAACTCGAGGCCGGCGAGCGCATTCTCCTCGCCTTCGCAGCGCAGGCCCTGTGCGCGCTGCGCGCCGATCGCCAGGAAGACCGCGTCGTGGTGCCTTCGCAGTTCGGCGAGATTGAACTCACGGCCCCAGCGCTGGTCCATTTGGAACCGCCCGCCCAGTCGTCGAATGGCGTCGATCTCCGCATCCAGCGTGTCCTTCGGCAGACGGTAGGCGGGGATTCCGTAACGCAGCATGCCTCCGGGTCGTGGATGCGCGTCGAACAGCGTGCAGACGTGGCCTTTCTGCAGCAGATACCAGGCGGCGGCGAGTCCCGCGGGACCTGCTCCAACGATGGCGACCGACTTCCCGGTAGCCGGCGCGCGCGCGGGCGTATAGGGCGCTCCCGTTTCGATGTCCCGATCGGCGGCATAACGATGCAGCGCGCCGATTGCCAAACCCTGATCCAGGTCGCACCGGCGGCACCCTTCTTCACAGAGACGCGGGCAAATGCGTCCGAGAGAACCGGGCAACGCCAGGCGCTCGGCGATCACCTCGACGGCGCGGCGATGATCGCCCGTGGCGATGCCGTACACGAAGCCCGGGATATCGAGACCCGCCGGGCAGCGGGCCGCGCACGGCGCTACGCACTCGCCGGCGTGATCCGAAAGCAGCAGTTCGAGCGCCATCTTCCGGGCCTTGCGCACGTCGTCGCTCGAAGTCGTCACCACCATGCCCTCTGAAACCGGCATCGCGCAGGCAGGTGACAGCGTGCGGCGGCCTTCGATCTGCACGGCGCACACGAAGCACGACGCTGCGGGCTCGATCCCAGGGACATGACACATGGTGGGAATGCGGATGCCGAGCCATTGCGCGGCTCCGAGCACGGTGGTGCCGGGTTCCACGCTGACCCGCCTGCCGTCGATTGTGAGCGTCACCGGCACTTTATATGACCTCGATGGCGTCGTCCTGGCAGGCCTGGCGGCACATGTCGCACCGAGTGCAGAGGCGCTCGTCCACTTCGTGCTTTTCGTGCGGACGATACGCGATGGCCCCCACGGGGCAGGCCTGCGCGCACAAGGTACAGCCGATGCAGTTGTCCGTCACCCGGTAACGGATCAGGGCCGGGCAGCGGCCTGCCGGGCAACGCTTCTCGCGCAGGTGGGCTTCGTACTCCTCGCGAAAATACCGGAGCGTGGTCGTCACCGGGTTGGGCGCGGTCTGCCCCAATCCGCAGAGGCTGGCGCGACTGACGTAATCGGCGAGGGTCTCCAACTTTTCGATGTCGTCACTTCGGCCCGTTCCGGCGCACAGGCGCTCCAGAATCTCCAGCATGCGCTTCGTGCCGATACGGCAGAAGGTGCACTTGCCGCAGGATTCGGCCTGGGTGAATTTCAGGAAGAAGCGCGCGATGTCGACGATGCAATCGCGGTCGTCGAGCACCACGAGGCCGCCCGATCCCATAATGGCGCCGGTCTCGGCCAGGGCATCGTAGTCGATGGGTGTGTCCGCCAGGCGCTCCGGGATGCAGCCGCCCGACGGGCCGCCGAGTTGCACGGCCTTGAATTGCCGGCCGTTCTTGATGCCGCCTCCGATTCGCTCGACGACGTCGCGAATCGTGACGCCCATGGGGACTTCGACCAGGCCGCCGCGATTGATCTTTCCCGCCAGCGCAAAGACTTTCGTTCCCCGGCTGGTTGGAGTGCCGAAGCGAGCGAAGGCCGGCGCGCCGTGGCGGATGATCCACGGGACACAGGCGAGCGTTTCGACGTTGTTGATGATGGTCGGCTTGCCGCGGAAGCCGCGTTCCACCGGGTACGGCGGCCTGAGGCGCGGCATCCCGCGCTTTCCTTCGAGCGATTGGATCAGGGCGGTCTCCTCGCCGCAGACGAAAGCGCCGGCGCCTTCCCGCACTTCCAGACGCAGCGAATCGAGGTATCCGCGCGCACGAGCCTGCTGGATCGCGGCACGCACATGGCGCACAGCCAGCGGGTATTCGGCGCGGATATACAGGAAGCCCTCGGCGGCGCCGATGGCGTACGCCGCAATCGCCAGGCCTTCCAGGACGCGATGCGGGTCGGATTCGAGAACGGCGCGGTCCATAAAGGCGCCGGGGTCGCCTTCGTCGCCGTTGCAGACGACATATTTGACGGGATCCGCCTGCGCGCGTCCGAGCGCCCATTTGCGTCCCGTGGGGAAACCCGCACCGCCGCGCCCGCGCAAGCCGGATTCGGTGATGGCAGCGATCACCTGTTCGGGTGACAATTGCTTGCGGCAGCGTTCCAGAGCGTGGTAGCCGTCGCGCGCCAAATAGTCATCGATGCTCAGCGGATCGATCTCGCCGCAGTTCTCCAGCACGATCCGATTTTGTTTGGCGAGGTAAGCCGCGGAGGCCGGTTCCGCCACGCGACCCTCGTCTTGGCGGGTCCATTTGGAAAGCCAGTCTCGCCGAATGTACCGGCGGGCGATGTGCTGCGCGGTCTCGATGGTCACGTTGCCGTAGAGGGTGATCCGCCCGTCGGGCTCCACCACCTGCACCAGCGGTTCGCGATGGCACATTCCATTGCAGCCGACTGTTTTGACGACGCCCGGCGTGCCCGCCCGTTCCGCCGCCTGCTGCAGAATGTCGCGCACCGGTTCTGCGCCGCTGGCGACGCCGCAGGAGCCGAGCCCGATTCGAATCTCGTCCGCGCCGGGATTCATACCTTCTCTGTCTCCACAAAACCGGCCAGGACAGCGCTGGCGCTCGACGGCGTCAGCCTGCCGGCGGTGCGGCCATCCAGCATCAGCACGGGGGCCAGGCTGCAGCAGCCCAGGCAGGCGACCTCGTCCATAGTGAACATGCGGGCTGGGTCGGTGTCCGCTCCTTCTGGGATCGCGAGGTAGCGCCGCAGTTCATCGGCGACCTGGCGCGCTCCGGCGACGTGACAGGCCGTGCCGTGGCAGACGCGCACTGTGTGCCTGCCGGCCGGGCTGCGGCGGAATTGGGCGTAAAAGGAGGATGTGCCGGCGAGTTGCGCAGGCGTGATTCCGGTTAGCTCCGTGAGGCGGCCGATGGCTTCGTCGGGGAGGTAGCGATAGTGTTTCTGGATGGCCTGGAGAAATGCGATGGCGTTCTCTTTGCCGCGGCCTTCTCTAGCTACGAGGTCGTCGATGAACGTGAGGTCTACGGTTGGCGCGGTAGGGGCGCTACGGCGAGGCGTGCTCGTGAGTGCCGGCGCGGCTTGCATCGGCCGGCGCGCTACAGGCCCGGAAACCTGCCCCACCATGCGCTTTGCAAAAGTGAGGAACACACTGGCGGCGCCGATCAGGACCCACGATACGGCGTTGTCTCGAGACTTTCGGGCACGGCGGGCAGTCGTGATCCTCTTCTGTTCAGCACCCAGATTGGCGGCCAGAGCGGCGTCGGACTTCACCTGCTGCTGCAGGTTTCTAATGAGCTTGTCGTCTCGCGGCGCCTGCCAGGTTGCTGCCGCATAGTCGGCGAGCAGAATCGCCACGCACGCCACAACAGCGGCGCCTGCGATCCACGTCCCGATTCGCGCGGTCATGATCTGGCCGGCTCCGCGGACAACGTCACTAACTGCGCCTTGGCTCGCGCCAGTTTACCGTCGCGGGGGCAGGCTGCATAGCATCGGGCGCAATACAGACAGTTGCGGCGCACGGCCCGCATCTTTTCGATGGCGCCATAAGGGCAGGCATCGGTGCACAGGCCGCAGTCCAGTTCCTTGTCGGGCGTGATGGTGACCCCGCGGCGCGCCACGCGCGTACACCAGTTAAGCAGAGCGCCGTACGGACACAAATAGCGGCAATACGGCCGCCCGACGAACAGGCCCGCCAACAGGAAAGCGCCGCCGATCATGAGCATGTGCGGGGCGCCGGTTCGTCGAAAGAAGCCCACGAAGGGATCGAAGCGGCAGATCAAGAAGTCGCGCGCCGGCTTCAACGCGAAGAAGATCGCCAGCCCGAGATAGACGTACTTCAGCAGGCCCAACGCCCGGTCCAGCCGCCGCGGCACCCGGACCGGCTTCAGCAGCACCAGTTCCTGAAGCGCGCCCAGAGCGCAGACACCCCCGCAGAAGGCGCGCCCAAAGAACACGGCCACGACTAGCGGCAGGAAGAAGGTGGCCGTCACTACCATCGGGATCGAGTACTGCGGATTCGTCAACGCTACAGCGACGTTCTGAATCGATCCGATCGGGCAAACACAGCCCTCGCGGTAGAAGCCGAAATAGGCCAGCGAACCGGCGGCCAATGCTACCAGGGCTTTTCGGCTGCGCCGCTTCAGCACCAGCCAGGACGAAATCGCCAGGGCCGCCGCCAGCACCGCAACATCCAGGAGCTGTAGCCAGGAGTTCCGCGGCAAGGGTTTCTGAGCCGCCGGTGTTTTGTAGCCGCCGCCGATGGTTTTTTCCTGCGGGGCAGTGTCGACGGGACGCTGATAAGGAATCGACTGTGCGGCGATAGTGGGCACGGCAACCGTAGCGAGGATGAATAGCGCCAGAATCGCTGCCACAGCGCGCCGTGTCGATGTGGCGTGCGCCATCTCAATGGACCCCGTCATTCCGCAGCCCCTGCTCCACCGGAACCTGGATGAGCGCGTCCTTGGGGCACGCCGTGGAGATGGCGCAGCGATTGCAGTCCACGCACCGGTTGTAGCGGATTCTCAGCACGATCGACCCCAGCCCCAGAGGCTCCTTGCACTGCATGACGCACTTGCCGCAACCGTCGCACTTTTCCTCGTCGATGAGGTACTCATAGAAATTGTTGGCGGGATCTTCGGGATCGGCCTTGCCGATCGGCCTGCGCGTAATGGCGTCGCGCGGGCACAGCTTCTCGCTCGGCAGTCCTCGATCGTCCACCGCGCTGGTGATGTTGAAATAGGCCGGACAGATGTTGCAGCGGCCGCAGCGGGAGTGCTCGTTCACGGCACGCACGGCCGACAGGGCGACGACGCACTCTGTGGTGCAAAGATTGCAAGCGGCCACACCCACCTCGCCGAGCCTGCTGTTCAGGCAGCGCGCCGCATCCACCTGCCAGACCACCTGTCCATGCGCTTTCCGGACCAGGAATCCGGCGCCACCGCCCAGGGTTGCCAGCACGGCCCCGCGGCCGGCCTTGTGCAGCAGATCGCGTCTAGTGAAATGTTCGCTCATACGGCCACCGCTTCAAAAATAAAGATCGCGAGCTTGACGGTATCGGCGACATACACGCGCCCTTGCCGGTCTACCGCGACGCTCATGTTCTTGCAGTTCGCATCGAAGACGTCCGCGGCGATCACCGCCTCCAGTTCCCCGCTGAAGTTGTAGACCTTGGCGCGCGGACCGGCCTTCTCCGTGACGTAAATGCGATCGCGCACCGCTATGTTGGTTGGATTGCAGCAGCCTCCGAACCCGGCCGCGTCGGTGCCGTGAAAATGTCCGATGTGCCCCAGCAATTCGCCGGCGGGCGTGTAGCGCTCCACGCGGTGCTTGCCCGGATTCGTCGCGTGGATGATGCCGTGCGCGTCCACGCCGAAGTCCACCACGCCGTTCGGGACAAGCAGCCCATTCAGCGGATTGTCCCTGCCGATGTTGTTGCGGAACTTGCCGCTAAGGTCAAAGCGGCGGATGGCGCGGCCCGTCGCGTCCCCGGCCAGCACGTCGCCATTGACGAAGCCGATGGCCGTCACGCGCCCCAGCAACGCCTCGTCACGCCAGGTGTTGATGAGTTTTCCCGCGCCGTCGAAAATCTCGATCTGGTGAATTTGGCCCGTGTATACTTTGCCGTCGCCAGCCACCGCCACTGAGTGTGCCGGTTGGGAAGTCGACCATCGCCGCCTCAGGCGGCCGGCGGCGTCGAAGACGGTGATCTGGGAGTCGTTGGCCGCATAGAGATTACCGGTCGCGTCGACCGCGATGCCGCGCAATGACGTGCCGAACTGGCCGGGTCCGGCGCCTTTGCCGCCGATGACGGCAACCTGCCGGTATTGCATAGCGTGCTCCCCCTTGCGCCCCTACCCCCGAAGGTCGAGGCAAATCATTCTGGTCAGATCCCGCAAGACCAGCTTTCCGTCCGACAACGCCATCGGCGCCCAGACTTCCTGCCCGGCTAGAACCTGCGCGCTGGCGATCTCGTTATACGCCGTGGTGCTCGCTTCGATCAGCCGCAGTGTGCCGCTGTTGCCATCGAGCGCCACGAACATGCCGTCGGCTAGCATGAAGCTGCCCAGACCGAACGACGCCTTCCCTTCACTGGTCCAGATTTCTTTGCCCTCGAAACTCAGGCAGGTGAACAGGCCGCGCTTCTTTTTGCCCACTGCGAACAAATGGCTCTGGTGCACGATCGGCGTATGCACTTCGGAATTCCACTCGTTGTTGTTCAGGTCGAACAGGCTCTCCGGCTGGAAAGTGACGCCGTTGCGCCGCACGCGAATCATGACGCTGCCCGCGTCGTAACTGGCGGTCATGAAGACCCGCTCGTCGTCCACCGCGATGGGCGACGGAGCCACCGCCACGTTGAACTTGCGCGGGAATTCCCACAACACCTTGCCGTCCTTGGAGGACACACCTAACGGGCCTTGCAGCGTTCCATAGAGATATTGCCGGACTCCGCCCAGCACCGCCGGCATCACCGAGGCGTGCGTCATCAAGTGCCGGCTCGGGTTCGGCGTGCGCCAGATTTCCTTGCCGGTGGTCTTGTCGAGCGCTACCAGGATGGCGGCGCCGCCGGTAGCCACGACGATCCGATCGGCTTCCTGAAAAGGGCATTGCCCGTTGTACCAGGAGGGGATGGTGGCCTGGTATTCAGTGACCAGGCTCTTACGCCAGATCGGTTTGCCGGTCCTAGCGTCCAGGCAATGCAGCACGGCCTTGGGGTCGAGCGAGCAGACGAACCGGCCGTCCACCGCGGGCACGGTGCGGGTTATGGCGTGATTCGGACGAATCTCGCGCGGCTCGCGGAACTGCCAGATCAGCCGGCCGTCGGCCAGCGAGCGGCAGTTGATGCACCACTCCGACTTGCCCTCGTCGTAGTCGTGATGATACACGCGGCCAGCCACGATCGCGGCGCCGGCATAGCCCTCGCCCACGGAGACCGACCAGAGCTGCTTCGGTCCGGCTGCCGGCCATTTGCGTGAAAGGCCGGTTTCTTTGGAGACGCCGTTCCGGTCCGGTCCGCGAAACTGCGGCCAGTCCAACCCGCGAGCCGGCGGCAACACGGCTGCAAGCCCGGCGGATCCCACCTCGATGATCCAAGCTCGCCGTGTGTACATTCCAAAGGCCCCCTCGACTGTCGAGAAGCGCAGCACTACTTGTAGTATATCTCGATATTCAGAGGTGAAATTATATAAATCGACGAGGCCAATGCCCGTTTGCGATCCGGCTGTTTACCCGTCACCGGCCGGCTGTTCGAAACTCGTGGAATGCCGCCTTCAGGGCAATTGTCTTCTCGTCCGTGCGAAGGATGCTTCCCCGCATAACCAGCCTCAGGCAACAGGAACCCTGAAGCAGGAAAGGCCAATTCACAGCCAGTTCGATCTGTCCGCCGGCCGGTACGACATCGTCCGCCTCAAAAAGGACGCCGTGCGTGCTGATGTTGAGGGTCCGGCCAAATCCCCGCAATTGGCTTTGGCCTCTCCTGATCAGCTTGTATTGCAGCGGTAATGTGATCGGATATCGCCGGTCGGAGCGCCGGTCCGAGGCATCAGGCCGTGCATGAACATTCGCCACGACGGAAGTGCTCCTGTACAGGCGCTTACTTACCGGCCGGCTTCAATTGTGCAATAACCGCCCTGGCTTCCTGGTCGAGAGCGGCGGCGATGGCTGTCTCGGTAGCGCCGGGCTGTTTGGCGGCTCCGGCCATACCGGGCATCCCGTTCGCTCCAGGCGCGCCCATCATGGAATTTGCTCCGGCTCCGCCCAGCATGGGATTCGCGCTGCGCAGGAACATGGACATGCCGCTCATCATCGGGTCCATGCCCATGGCTGGACCGGAGGTGCCGTGGCCGCTCATGAGAGCATTCATCATGGACGGGTTCAGCATGCCGCCACCACCGATCATTTTCGCCGCCATAGCCATCGGCATCACATTCGAGGCAAGACTGGCCGCAGCTTTCCAGTTGAAATTGCCGCCGCTTTTGCCGGTTGCCGAGGACGCCAGCACGGGCGACCCTCCGCCGGCGGGTACGAGCTTGTAGTCCACCCGAGCCTCCACCGTTTCGCCGCCGGTAACGCGACCGACTCCTGGCGCCTTATGGAGGAAGCCGCCAATTTTTCCACCGGCGGGGGGCTTTTCGGCAGCGGCCACGGCGTTGTAAAGAATGTAGTCGCACTGCCAGTCTTGCGCTTTCTGCGCGATGGCTTGGGGCGACCCGTCGGCTAGCGGCACAACGTCGAACTTCGCATCCTGCAGTTGTGCAAGCAGGTGCTCGTACGGAACCGAACTCTGATTCTGCCCAGGGGATTGGTTGTGCATGGCGACTACGCCGATCCGTGTGACGCCGGGCGTTTTCGTGGATGATTTCCGGTCGCCCGCTTTCAGCGAGGAATCCGTATAGCCGGCTGGAATCTCGAACAGTGCCGCTTCGAGAGGCGCCGCCGTCAGAGATGTCACGGACATGGTAAACGTGGAGGGCTTGCCATTCTCTCCGGCGGTGGTCATGGTGTAGGAGAGAGGAAAGCCGCGATTGACGCCACCGGCATCTTCCTGGCCACAGACGGACGCTTCTTTCAGATCGATATACCAGCCGTCCGTCTCGGTCTTGCTGCCGTCGGCTGCTTCGACTATTTTTAGGTGACGCGCCTTGTAACCGAACATATCTTTCTTTTCGCCTGTGTCTGTCACCTTCACCTGAGGCTTGGTAGCGTCCGGCTGTGGCGTCGGTAAACTGACATAAGTCTTGCCCTTGTCGTCAATCTGGATCACTCGCTTCTGGTCGCACTGCCGCACCAGGGTCAGACCCTCGTTGTATTCGTAGCGGAGCCGATCGCCCTTTGCAAATACTTTGGTTTCCGTGGTTTGGCCGTCAGAGATGTACTTTGCGACGATCTTGGTATCGCACAGAGCCGCGGATGCAGCGCCCAGCAGAACGATCAAAGCCCCAACTCCAGTTTTGTTCATCATTTGTTCCTCCGTCTCCCCTTTAGCGCCAACCAGGGGACAAACTGGCTCACGCGAATAGAATTTTTTTCCGAAGGCGGCAAATGACTGGAAACTCAGTACTATTTGGTACTCGGACCGGCCATTTTCGCTGGCGGCTGGGTTCCGGAATTCGGTTAAACTCATGGGAATGGAAGGTGGCAGTGGGCTGCCGCAGGCGGGGCAGATCACCGAACTACTTCGCGCCTGGGCCGCAGGAGAACCGGACGCACTGGACCGCCTTTTCCCCGACGTCTACGCCGAGTTAGGGCGCATCGCGGAAAACCGGCTCCGCGCTCGCCATCTGGGCGACACGATCGAACCCTCGACCCTGGTCCACGAAGCCTACCTGCGGTTCAGCCAGTCCGATCCGGTGCAATGGCAGGACCGGACCCATTTCTTCGCGGTCGCGGCCACGCTGATGCGTCGCATTCTCTTGGACCAAGCTCGCGCGCGCGGAGCAGCGAAGCGGGGTGGCGGTATGGAATTGACGCTGAGTGAGCCGGCACAGGAATCGAATGCGCTTGAGGCCGAACTGCTCGACGTCGACGCCGCCATAAAAGAATTGGCCAGTCTTGACCGGCAGCAGGCCAAAATTGTGGAGATGCGTTTTTTCGGCGGGCTCTCCATTGCCGAGACCGCATCGGCGCTCGGCATTTCTCCGGCTACCGTGAAACGGGACTGGGCGGTGGCCAAGACCTGGATACGCCGCCGGCTCACCCAACACTAACGAGAGATGAGCGGGATGAACCCGGAGGCTTGGCGGCAGATCTCCGAAGCATTTTCAGATTGCCTGAAGCTTTCCGCGCAGGATCGCGAAGGGCTTCTGGCGAAACTGGAAAACACCCAGCCGGAAATCGCTCGCGAGGTGCGAGAACTCCTCGCGGTCTACGATCAGGACCAGACATTTCTTGAGAAGCCAGGGCTCGACCAGATCACCAGTTGGGAGGCCGGAACCGCTGTCGACCCGCAGAAAGTCCCCATAAGACATTGGCTCGAGCACAGGCCCACCGCGTTCTGGGTTCTACTGGCGGTTAATATCCTCGCACTGGGGATCTATGTTTTCGGTGCCGTGCTGATTTACCGGTTCGGCCCGGTTACCACAACCATGGGCTGGGATGCCAACCTGGAAGGGAGCGGCTGGAAAGTCAACCGGGTGGATATCCCTGGCCCAGCGGCAAACAAGCTGAAGCTGGGTGACGTTCTGACGGCCGTGGACGGGAAACCCGCAGGCGCCGCGTTGAGCGTGGACCTGGAATCCATCCCGCCCGACCGTCCTTACACCGTCCGGATTTTCCGTGAAGGAGCCGAGCACGAATTCACTCTGACACAAAGGATCGTGCCGAACCCCCTCGGCGCCACGGGCACTTTTTCTTATCTGCTGGTGAGCCTTGCGTTCTTCTTTACGGCCGTCGTGCTGGCTCTGCTGAAACCGGATCAGCGCATTGCCCAACTGGCCTGGGCGGCCCTTTTAACGGAAGCCTTAACTCTGCTGAAATCGATTCTGGTTCACTATGAGGCATTCCTGCAAGGGCTGCCGCGCGCCGTGTATGAAGTTCTGCAACTCTTAGACGGTCCGCATTTCGCGCTGGCCTATCACTTCTATTCCCGGGCGTTCGCCCAACACATCAAGAAATGGCGTACGCCCTTGGTCGTCCTGTACGTATGGAGCGGCACGGTCGCGCTGGATCGTCTACTTCTTTCGAACCGGACCGCACTGGCATTCTTCGCCGCCCACCTATCGTTTTCCAATCGGCTGGACGTGATCTTATGGGCGTTTTACCTGGTGGCGCCGCTCAGCTCGTGTGTGGCGATCGTACGCAATTACCTGGTGGTGAAGGATCCCGACGAACACCGCCGCCTCCGCTGGATCGCCGTCGGTTCTCTGGCAGGTATGCTTCCGTATGCCGCGATCCGCGCCACCGGCCTCTTCGTCTACGTGATCGGCACTCCCTCCGAAGACCGCCTGCGCGCTTATCAGTTTGCACTCGCGCTGGCCGTCGCACCCGCCGTGATGATTCCCGTAGTAACGGGTTACGCGATCTTGAAGCATCGCCTCTTTGACATCAACGTTGTCATTCGAAGAAGCATTCAGTATTTACTGGCCAAGAGTGTTCTGCAATTTGTCCTCGCCCTCCCCGCTCTCGCGTTTTGCTATGCGCTGGTGACCAACGCACATCGCACCGTGGCTGACGTGATCCTGCACAACGGATTCTTCATCATTCTTGTCTTACTCATCGCAATCGTGCTGAACTACCGCGAACGGCTGAGAAATTGGGTGGACCGGAAGTTCTTCCGCGAAAGCTACCAGCAGGAGCGCCTGCTGATTGGTTTGACCGACACCATCAAGAAGCTGCATTCCGTGGTGGAGATGAGTGAACGGGTCGGAGTGGAACTGGCGGCGACATTTCATCCGGAGAGCGTGATCGTGTTCTATCACCGGCTGGAACAGCGGGCGTTCGTTACGGGATACTCTTCCAGCCAGAGAACCCAGGGATTACAGATTTCCGACCGTTCGGTCTTGGCAGCCGCCCTGGGGCGCAGCGAAGATCCCCAGGACTTGACGACGCTCCGGAACCGTCACGCCGACGCGCACGATCTGCTCCGGCTTGCCCGCCAAGGAATCGATCTGGTCGTCCCCCTGAGTGGAACCGACGGCGGCCTGGCAGGGTTCGTCCTGCTGGGGAGAAAGATGTCGGAAGAACCATACACGCCCACGGACCGCAAATTACTAAAAGCCTTGGCCGACCAGATGGCCATTTTGTACGAAAACATGTCGCTGCAAGAGCGATTACAGGAAGAGCGGAAAACCGCGCAGCAGATGCGCGCTCGGGTCGAGGCGCAAGGAATCCCGTGGCTGCAGGAGTGTCCGCAATGCGGGCGGTGCTTCGATTCGTCAGTGAGAAACTGCAGTGACGATGGCAGCGAACTGATCTTGTCCTGCCCGGTGCTGCAGGTGATCGACGACAGGTATCGTTTGGAACGCGCTCTCGGCAAGGGCGGTATGGGCGCCGTCTTTGAAGCTTCGGACCTGCGCTTGAAACGCACGGTCGCCATCAAACTGGTTCTGGCGAGTAAGGTGGGCGATCCCGGCGCGTTGCGGCGCCTTGGAAGGGAGGCCCGGGCGCTGGCGCGCCTGAGTCATCCGAACATTGTCGCCACTTACGACTTCGGCATGATCGAGACCGAGGCGGCTTACCTGGTGATGGAATTCGTGCCGGGGACCACGCTGCGGACCGAGATCACCCAGCGCCGCCTTCCTCCCGCGCTGGCGGCCGACTGGTTCAGCCAGTTGATGGAGGGAGTGAAGGCCGCGCACGCCGCGGGCGTCGTGCATCGCGACCTGAAACCGGAAAACGTGCTCATTTCGTCCCCGGCAAATGGAAAAAACCAGGTCAAAATTGCGGACTTCGGAATCGCGAAGTGGTCGCTTCCAGGGTCGGAGTCGACCAACCTGACCGCGCCGGGAACCGTCGTGGGGAGCTTTCACTACATGTCTCCGGAACAACTGTCGGGGCAATCGGTGGATGAGCGCAGCGACATTTTCTCGATCGGCGTGATGGTGTTCGAGACGCTCACCGGGCAAATTCCATTCAGAGGTAAAACCTACACGGAGCGCATCGTTTCTATTCTTCAGGACTCGCCGCAGCTTGAATTGCACGCGGCACTCCAAAAGTGCCTGGCGAAAGATCCATCAGGAAGATTCACGTCCGCCGCGGAGTTGCAGGCTGAGATCATTCCCTTGATGACGAGTTATCGCGTTCCGGACGAGCACGCGAAGGCTTAGAAGCCAAGTCCGGATTGAACGCAAGCCGGCAATCTCTATTTAGCCCAGACCCTGAGGACCACCCCTCTTCAATCAAACGCGGAAGCGGCCGTCCGGCACTCCGCGAACCTGGGTCTGGATGGCGAACAAGCTGCCGGCCAGGCGGTCGCCGGCGTCGGTGGCCGACGCCGCGGTCGTCACGTAGAGGATGTTCAAATCTTTGCCGCCGAAGGTGCAGTTGGTTATATTCCGGGTCGGCATCTCGATCACCCGGTCGACCTGCCCGCTGGGCGCGACCCGCACGATGCAGTTGCCGCCCCACCGGCAGTTCCACACGTAGCCTTCCTCATCGATGGCGGAGCCGTCGGGCAGGCCTCGCGAGAATCCGGAAAAGTAGGGATTCGGTTTGCCGATCGACCCGGTCCGCGCGTCATAGTCGTACACCCAGATGGCGTTCTCCGGACTATCGCCAAAGTAGAATCGCTTCTTGTCCGGGCGCCAGACGAAAGTATTCGAGATCCGTATGTGGTCCTGAATCTCGTGTGCACCGCCGTCTGAATCGATTCGGTAGAGGACGCCGAGGGTTTGATCGATCGGGCTCTCGGAGCCGTCCGGATTCACGTTATTCTGCATGGAACCGGCCCAAAGCGATCCGCGCGGATCGACGCCGGCGTCGTTCATGCGCGCCGCCGGCCAGCCCGGAAGCCGGAATCCCTGGTCGCGCCGCGAATCGGAAGACGGCTCCCACCAAATGACTCGCGATCCCAGCACAACGGCGAGGGTGCCGTCGCGGTCGGTCAACAGGATCGCCGTGACGGGTTCATCGAACAACCACGATTTCACGGATTCGTTGGCGGGGTCGAAACGGTGAATCAGGAAGCGGTTGATGTCCGTCCAATAGACCGCCTGTTCATCGGAGTGCCATACGATTCCTTCTCCGCATCGGTCTCCTGTCGGGGCGCAGCATATCGGGTCACTCGTAAAGTTCATCGCTCGTCCAGACTAGCGCAAATTGACCGCTCGCCGGCACGGGAGCCGCGGCACCGCGGGCCGTGCGCTAACGTCCAAAGCAATAGCCGGTTCCGAACAGCCGGGCGGTTCTCCGTTATAGACTTGGTATTCGCCGCGATGGTGCTGAAATGAGGTTGCGCAACTGTGCTGCCTGGACCCATCACACCTGGAAGCGAGTTTTCCTGGCAGCGAGCTGGGTCCTGTTAAGCAGTTGCCGCTCGCAGCCGGCCGCCGTTGAACCTTCCATCGAATTCACTCGGGTTCCTCAGGCAGACGAGGGCGGCCGGGAGAAGCACGACATCATTGAAGGACGCGTGGCCGGTGGGCGCCCCGGGCAGCAGATCGTTTTGTATGCCAGGAGCGGAGCATGGTGGGTGCAGCCGCTGCTCACTCAACCGTTCACCAAGATCGGACCGAATGCAAAATGGAGCAACGCCACCCACCTTGGAACGGAGTACGCGGCCCTGCTGGTCGAGCCGGGATATCAGCCGCCGGCCACGACCAATGTGCTGCCGGGCGTGAGCGGCGCCGTGTCCGCGGTGGCCATTGCCAAGGGCGCGGCTTCTCCTCCCTCGGCCTCGCTCCGCTTCAGCGGATACGAGTGGAGGATCCGCGACGCCCCCAGCAGCCGCGGAGGCTTGAACCTCTACGATCCATCCAACGCATGGACGGACCAGAATGGAGCTCTGCATCTGCGCATTGCGAAAGTGTCTGGTAACTGGACGTGCGCCGAAGTGAGCCTCACGCGCAGCCTGGGATATGGCACCTACTCGTTCGTTGTGCGGGACACCTCTCATCTGGAGCCGGCGGCCGTCTTCGGGATGTTCACCTGGGATTACTCAGGAACAGAACAGAACAACCGCGAAGTCGACATTGAGATCAGCCGCTTTGGCGATCCAACCAGCAAGAATGCCGAATACGTGGTCCAGCCGTACTACGTGCCGGCCAACGTCGCCCGATTCACGGAGCCTTCGGGCGTTCTCACGCATTCGTTTCACTGGGAGCCCGGGCGCATTACCTTCAGGACGGTCCGCGGATCTCAAACCGGCGCTGGAGCACGCGTGGTTGCCGAACATGTTTTCTCCTCGGGAATTCCTACCCATGGCATCGAATCGATTCGCATGAACCTCTATATCTTCGGGAAAGCCAGGATTCCTCTGGAAAACGGGGCCGAGGTTGTCATAGAAAAGTTTGAATACCTGCCGTGATGAGAGGGCTGAAAGAACATCACGCATTCAGATGGCTTTTGACCGCACTCGCGGCGGCGTATTTCGGCGGCACGGCACAGGGCCTGGATCCGAATCGAGAAATGTCGCAGTACATCCGGGACCAATGGGGCGCCGAGCAGGATTTTCCGGGCGGGACCGTCTATTCGATCGCCGAGACGGACGACGGGTACCTCTGGATTGGCGCCGAAAAGGGCCTGGTTCGCTTCGACGGGCTGAGCTTCCGCCTTTATAATCACGCGAACCTGACCGCCTTGCCGGCGGGTCCCATTCTTGGTTTGACGACGGACGCCGGCGGAAATCTATGGATTCGGCCGGAGGGTTCGGGTCTGGTGCGCTACCGCGATGGAAAATTTCATGACGTCTGGCCGGATCTCCCACGGGCGGAGATCGGCGTTACGGCGATGTGCCGGGGCAAGGATGGCGACGTCCTGCTGGCGCGCCCAATTGGCAATCTCAAGTACAGCGGTGGACAACTGGTTCCGCTCGGACTCACGACCGAGTGGCTGGTAATTTCCATGGCGCAGACGGCCGACGGTAAGATCTGGATGGGCACGCGAGATGGCGGCCTGCTCTCCCCAAGCGAGGGTGGCGTGGCCGGCGTCGCCGAGGGTTTGCCGGATAAGAAGGTAAACGCGCTTCTCGCCGTCGGCGAGCGCGAGTTATGGATCGGCACCGACAACGGCCTCGCGCGCTGGAACGGCACTGAGCTCGCACAGGCCGGTCTGTCCCCGTCGCTGGAGCACGCTCAAATCTTGGCCATGACCAGAGATCACGAATCGAATATCTGGGTGGGCACGGCTCGGGGGCTCATGCGGGTCAATGCCAGGGGTGTGTCTTCCATGGAGAAGCGCGGCCTCCAGCCGGGTGGGGCGGTGAGCGCGCTGTTCGAGGATCGCGAGGGCGATCTCTGGGTGGGAAGCGCGCAGGGTATCGAGCGTTTTCGCGACAGCGTGTTTCTGACCTACTCCCCTTCCGGAGGTCCGCAGCCGGAGAATTGCGGACCGCTATACGTCGACCCGGAAAACAGGGCCTGGTTCGCTCCATCAGACGGCGGGCTGTTTTGGATCAAGGGAGAACAGATCAAACAGAACGCCAGCGCCGGCCTGGGTACAGACGTGGTCTATTCCATCGCGGGCGGCCCGGGAGAATTGTGGGTGGGCCGGCAACGAGGCGGCCTGACGCACCTGATCGCCAAGGGAGGTTCATTCACGGCCAAGACCTACACGCAAGCGGAGGGGCTCGCGCAAAACAGCGTTTATGCCGTTCACCGCAATCGTGACGGAACCGTGTGGGTGGGGACCCTCAGCGGCGGCGCCAGCAGATTCTCCAACGGCCGATTCACCACGTACACCACCGCGAATGGTCTGGCGTCCAACAGCGTCGGGGCCATTGAGGAGAGTTCTGACGGCACCATGTGGTTTGCGACTCCCAACGGTTTGAATGCGCTGTCGAAAGACGGTTGGCGAGTTTTCGCCGGCCGGGAGGGGCTGCCGCCGGGGAACATCAATTGTCTCTTGGAGGATTCTACCGGCGTGCTGTGGATTGGGACGTCGGAGGGCGTGGCCTTCCTGGACGCGGGGCGTATCCATGTTCCTCGGGACGTGCCCGATTCCTTGCGCGAACCGGTATTCGGCCTGGCTCAAGACAGGAACGGATGGCTGTGGATGGCGACTTCGAGTCATGTGCTGCGGGTGAATCGCGAGAAACTGCTGCATGGCGCGGTTCGTGACGCCGAGGTGCGCGAATACTCCCTGGCGGACGGCTTGCGTGCCACGGGCGGCGTGAAGCGGTACCGGTCCGTGGTGGCCGATTCACTGGGGCGGATCTGGTTCTCCCTGAATCGCGGGATTTCCGTCGTCGATCCCGCCCGAATCCCCGGTAATTCGGCCCCGGCGCCGGTTCACATCCAGGCGATTTCGGCGGATGGCCGTCCCATCGACTTGCGGGACCCGGTTCGCATTCCGCCTGCCCGCCAGCGCTTCACATTCAGTTATACCGGGGTGAGTCTTTCCACGCCCGATCGCGTCAAATACCGGTACATGCTGGATGGATTCGATCGTGGCTGGAGTGAGCCGACACGGGCGCGCGAAGCCGTTTATACCAATCTTGGCCCGGGGCCGTATCGCTTCCGGGTCATCGCCAGCAATCCGGACGGCATTTGGAATAGCGCCGACACGACGATCAGGTTTGAAATCGACCCGGTGATCTGGCAGACCGGATGGTTCCGCCTCTCCGTTCTGGTGACCTGCATTCTGGCATTCGCGGCCGTTTATCGTCTCCGGCTGCACGAACTGACCAAGCAACTCAACGTTCGCTTCGAAGAGCGGCTGGCGGAGCGCACGCGTATCGCGCAGGACCTGCACGATACTCTGTTGCAGGGGTTCCTCAGTGCTTCCATGCAACTCCATGTTGCGGTTGACGGCTTGCCCGCTGACTCGCCTGCCAGGCCTCCCCTCAACCGTGTCCTGGAATTGATAAGCCAAGTCATTGAAGAGGGCCGCAACGCCGTTCGAGGGCTGCGCTCCGCGCAAAGCGCCTCTCTGGACCTGGAACAGGCCTTTTCCCGCGTCCAGCAGGAACTTGGCATTCAGGACGGCGTCGCTTTTCGCATCATTGTCGACGGCGCGCCCCGGCCGCTGCACCCCGTCCTGCGGGATGAGGTTTACAGGATTGGCCGGGAGGCCTTAGTCAATGCGTTTCGCCATGCCCGCGCGACGATCATCGAAGTGGAACTCGAATACTCGACGAACCACTTTCGCGTTCTGATCCGCGATAACGGTCACGGGATCGATCCCCAGGTGCTGCAGTCGGGCCGCGAGGGTCATTTTGGGCTATCTGGAATACGCGAGCGCGCCGAGCGCATTGGCGCCCGGCTGAAAGTCTGGAGCCGCGACGAAGCCGGAACGGAAGTCGAGTTGACCGTCCCGGGCCACATTGCCTTTCAATTCCCGAAGTCCAATCCCATGCGCAGTTGGTTGGCCAGGGTGTATCCGCGAAAAACCGAAACACTGCGCCGCCAGGAACTGAGAGACATCGATGAGTGAACAGCCGCAAATCCGGGTATTCAGCGTCGATGACCACCCCCTTTTGCGCCAGGGGATCGCCGCCATCATCAACAGCCAGCCGGACATGCTTCTGACCGCCGAGGCTTCCAGCGGCAGCGAAGCCATCAAAAAATTCCGCGAGCATCAGCCTGACGTAACGCTCATGGACCTCCGGCTTCCCGACATCAGCGGCATTGACACCATGATTGCCATCCGAACGGAGTTCCCCGACGCCCGCATCATCATGTTGACCACGTTTGAAGGCGACGTCGAGGTGCAGCGGGCCCTCGAGGCGGGAGCTCGCAGCTATATGCTCAAGAGCATGCCCCCCAAGGATCTGCTGGACGTGATCCGCCAGGTTTATGCGGGCAAGAAGCGCGTTCCCGCCGAGCTTGCGGCCCAACTGGCCGAGCATCTGAGCGACGAAGCCCTCACGGAGCGTGAGGTAGATGTGCTCCGGCACGTCGCGGGAGGCAACCGGAATCGGGACATCGCGGAACAGCTATTCATTTCAGAGGAAACCGTCAAGGTTCACGTCAAGCACATCATGGAAAAGCTCGGCGCCAGTGATCGCACCCAAGCCGTTGCGATAGCCGTAAGGCGCGGAATCATCCAACTGTAAGGCTGCTACCACAAAAGTGGTACTAAAAAACGCCGAGCCCTGGGGATTCGCTTTGCCGTTACAGCCGTTACTCTGGGGGTGTGTTGTGTTCGAAATAGCACCACCGAATACCAAGGAGACACGAACTGCAACGGCTGTTTTCCACTTTTCCGGGCGGGTGGCCCGGTGCAGGGCTTCTGCTGCTGAGGGCCGCGATCGGCGTCACGACGATCATTCAAGGGGGATTCTATTTGGCGGACCCCGGCAGCCTGACTTTCCGCACGGGGGCGGCCGGCGTGGCGGCGGTCGCCAGCGGCGCTTTGCTCTCGATCGGGTTTCTGACGCCTGTCGCCGGAACCCTGGTGGGCTTCGGCACTCTCGGCATGGCGTTGGCATGGTTTCCTGCAGCCACTCCGAATCTGTTCGACGCCAAACTGCCCTCCGTGCTGGCCGTCGCTATGAGTGCCGCCATCGTCTTCCTGGGTCCCGGAGCATTTTCCATCGATGCCCGCCTGTTCGGACGCCGGGAGATCATCATCCCTCCCGTTTCTCGTTCACCCAGATAGTCTTGCGATACCACGATGGTGGTATCCGCCCGTGCCGCCGTCAGTGGTAGCAAAAAACCATTCCATCTCGTGATGGTTCTTCCGTTCTGATCCGGCATAGTGTCGAATAGCGAAACCGCCGGAACCAAGATTCACACCAAGGAGCCACGACAATGACAAGCGCGATTCCATTCAACACAGTGCTGATGCAAATTCCCGAGCGTGCTTCGCGGACACATTTGGCGCCGCAAGATCTGGACAAAACCGTCGATAGAGCTTTCATCACGGCGCTTCTGCTCACCGGAAGCGCGAAGCTGGCCGAGGCCGCAATTTTGGAGGGCAATCGAGCGATGGCTCTCGACCATGTGTCGGGTGAAGTGTTGCTTAGAGGAGCCGTGAATGCCGCGATCGGGCCGCCGACTGAAATCTCGGAGCAACTACCGGAAGACCTGGCGTGCGCTTCGTCCATGCTCCCGTTCGAACTGCGGCATGTGCTGCATCTCCCAAAAGCCCTTCGCCACTGCTTTGTGTTGCGGTTCCTCGTGGGTTTGCCACGCGAGGTCTGCGCCCGGTTATTGCACTTGGAAATCCGCCAGGTTGACGAGCGTGCGCGCACGGCCATATTGGAGTTGCCAACGATTCAGAGGAACGAAATCCCTTAGCCCGTCTGGTGAGGCGCAGCCATGGGCACAACTTCGGATCGTTGGAACGAGAAAACAAAGAGCTCGCGAAGCGGCTCGATTGGACCGAAGCCTCGGTCAGGGTACTTGAGTAACTCAGAGGGAGATAAGTTCATGAACGAAATAGAACCAGCCAGGATTTCACGGCGCAGCCTTTTTGCAATGGCCGGCTTTTCCGCCACGTTCGTCGCGCGGCGCCGGCTTTTCGCGAAGCAGGAAGGCATCGTATCGACAATGGTCGATGCGGCTGCGAAGGCTAAGATCAGCATCCATCCGATCCGTCGCAATATTGCGGTTCTTGAAGGCTCCGGGGGCAATATCGCCGTACTAACCGGACGGGACGGCAAACTTCTGGTCGATGCCGGCTTTGCGGTTTCACGTCCGGCAATTTCGGAAGCTCTACGGTCGGTTAACTCCGATCCGATCCGACACCTGGTCAATACCCACTGGCACACCGACCACACCGACGGGAACGCATGGCTGCACTCCGCCGGTGCTGCCATCACTGCGCACGAGAACACGCGTAAACGCCTCTCGGTCGATACCCGAGTCGAAGGCTGGAGTTGGACTTTTCCGGCCGCACCCGCTGGTGCGCTACCCGCGACGGTATTCGCCACCGCGCATGAAATGCGCCGGAACGACACCCGGATCGCCCTGAAGTACTACGGCCCGGCCCATACCGACAGCGACATTTCGGTTAACTTCACCGACGCCGATGTTGTCCATGTTGGTGACACCTGGTGGAACGGTGTTTACCCCTTCATCGACTACTCCACCGGCGGCAGCATCGACGGTCAGATTCGAGCCGCGGAGGCCAATGTCGCGGCGGTAACCAGCGAAACCATCGTTATCCCGGGGCACGGGCCCGTAGGCGGCAGTTCCGATGTCGCAGAGTTTCGCGACATGCTTGTCACCGTCCGTGAGAACGTCGCCGCCCTGAAGAAGCAAGGCCGGTCTTTGGCCGAGACCATCGCCGCCAAGCCAACCGCCGCGTACGACGCGAAATGGGGGCAGTTCTTGATCACCCCGGCAATGTTTACAGGTCTCGTCTACGCGGGCGTCTAACCGGCCAACTCAAAGAAAGGGAGAATGTGCCAACGATTACAAACCAAAGACGGTACTGAGATTGGGACATTTTTGAATCAGAAGCAGGAGTGAGATAAACTGTCGCAACAACAGCCGGGCGCTTCTCCTGATCGCCGGTAGGGAGGATCATCAAATTCCAGCCTTAATGAATGAACAGCAGCAACGCGGACGCCACCGCGATACCGGTCTACAGACGAGCGCTGCTGACGTTAGCAGGCGCGAATCTGGATCACGACCCAATCATCGCACCTGTCGGGCGGATCGTTGGTGAGCACAATGTGCGGCCGGTCATTTGGTTACCACCACTCGAACCCAACACCGGTCATCGAGCATCAAGTTACGTATTGCAAACGTGCGAGGGAGTG
>Ga0335079_10001721_pt1 | contig 24968 bp, 23 predicted proteins | sample Lox_Sample_33_FD_206719 | JGI IMG/M metagenome (GOLD analysis project Ga0335079, IMG submission 206719) | Soil microbial communities from Loxahatchee National Wildlife Refuge, Florida, United States - Lox_Sample_3.3 | ecosystem: Environmental > Terrestrial > Soil > Wetlands | place: USA...
TGTAATAGCGGGCGTCGAAATGGCCGGCATCACTCTGATTTGCGGCGCTGCCTGACTTAAGGATCGAAGAAAGCGCGTTCTCTGTATGCAGACACGATGTAGCCTGTCCTTGATGCCCGCTATTGGGGGCAAAGCGGATAACCGATTGGGGATTACGTCCCGCTAAATTTTGCTGGCCGCTTGGCGTGAAACGCTTCGACCCCCTCGCGAAAGTCGTCCGACTGCCGCAGCCGGCTGTAGCAATGGCCCTCGAGCTCAATTGCAGTGGAGAGGGTCGCCTCTTCTGTGTCGTTAAGTAGTTTTTTGGCAGTGCGCTGTGCGAGCGGAGAAAAGGCACATAGTTCTTTCACCAATTCATTAGTCGCGGCCTCGAGCTCGCCGTCCGGCACGCATTCAGTTGCGATTCCCCATTCGTAAGCTCGCTTGCCACTGATACGTTTGGAACGCATCACGATGTCCTTAGTGCGCGTTATTCCTATAATCTTCTGTAACCGTGCCGAACCTCCGGAGCCTGGAACCTGGCCGAGCTTCTGCTCCGGCAATGCATAAAAACACGATTCTGAGGCAATACGGAAATCGCAGGCGAGGGAAATCTCGAAGCCGACACCGAAGCAATACCCACGATTGGCTGCGATAACTGGCTTGCTACACCGCGCAGGCGCCGCGATATTCCAGGCAAGCTTTGACACGTGCTCAGGCGTCGCATCCATGAAACCCCTGATGTTGCCGCCGCTCGAAAAATGCTCGCCGACTGCCCGCAGCACGATAGCGCGCACGCGCGCGTCCTCGTCGAGTGCCTCGAAACTTAGCCGCAACTGATCGCGCTGCGGCATTGCGATAATGTTGAACGGCGGCCGGTCGAGGATGATATCGGCGCGCTCTTGGCCAGCATCGATCTCGACACGGAAACCGTCGAGTGTAGCAAGACGCGGGTCGGACGAAGTCATGGTTGTCATGCTGCGGTTCCATTGTCTGGTAAGCGGGCGAGCGCGCTTTCGGGCTCGTATTCGCCAGCCACCAGCTTTCGGCGAAGGAGCTTGCCTACGGGCGATTTGGGAATATCGCGTACGAATAAATAACGGCGCGGGCGTTTAAATTTGGCAAGGCCGGAGCTCTGGCAAAACTGATCGAGCTCAACCTCCTCGACGGCCTTGCGGCGCTTGACGAAAGCGGCGATCACCTTGCCCCAGCGCTCGTCCGGAAGGCCGACGACAGCAACCTCCGATACAGCCGGATGGAGCGACAAGCAGCTTTCAATTTCGACCGGTGATACGTTCTCGCCGCCGCTGATGATCATGTCATCAACGCGACCCGTGACAAACAAATCGCCATCCCGGTCGAAATAGCCGGTGTCGGCGGTGAAATACCAGCCGTCACGGATTGCTTTGGCGTCGGCTTCCGGCCGCTGCCAATAGCCTTCAAACGCCTCGTCGCTGATGAGCTGCGCGATCACCTCGCCTTCCTCTCCAGGGGCGGCAACCTGGTGGGGTGACGTCGCGCCGAGTTTCACGACCCGCACGCGCTGATTAATCCCGGCGCGTCCGGCAGAACCGGGCTTTGCCCGCGCGTTTTGGTCGATAGTGAAAGTGTAGATTTCTGATGAACCGTAGTGATTGACGAACAGCTCAGGCTTGAACGCTGTTTGCAACTCTTTAAGCAGACCATCGGTCATCGGTGCGCCTGCAAAACCGAGCTTGCGCACCGAACACACATCAGCCGCAGCAAAACCCTCGTGATGAATGAGATCATGGTAGAGCGTCGGGACTAGATAGAGATTGCTGATTTTTTCCGCCGCAATCAGCGCCAGCGCTTTCTGCACGTCGAAGCGCGGCAGACAGACAAACGTACCGCCGATCAGGGACATTGCCAGGAGCGAGCGAACACCCATGGTGTGGTACAGCGGCATGACGCCGAGCGTACGTTCGCCGTTGGCGTACATGTTCTGCGCGACATGCGCGAGCGCTGCAGCGCGTTCGGCGCAGTGGCGGCGCGGCACGCCCTTCGGCTGTGCGGTGGTGCCGGACGTGTAAAGCATGATGGACCAAGTATCGGCAGTTGCGCACGGTGCTGCGTCTGGCGCGTTGCGCTCCACGAGCGCGGTCCAGGCAGTCTCGCTGCACGTCGGCGCCTCAAGCGCAATGCGCGCACGATTCTGAGCCTTCGCTGACTGCGCGACGCTCGTCGCTGCGATGACGTCATAAACTATTGCTTTTGCGTCCGAATTCTCGACGAGGAAATTGAGCTCGGTGGCGGTCACGCGCCAGTTCACGGGCGTGAGGATAACGCCGGTGAACTGGCACGCCCAATGCAGGGTCGCGGCCTGCCAACGGTTTGGCAGCACTGTGAGCAAGTGATCCCCGCTTTTGAGCCCCAGGGCGCTGAGTGCGTCCGCGACCGCAGAAATCCGCCGATACCAGTCCGCGTAGGTTAAGCGCACATCGTCGTCGACAATCGCCAACGCACGCGGGTCGCGTTCGACGCTAGCGAGGAAACTGGTGCCGAGATCAAGCATACTTGTGCGCCTCGCGCAGCCGAGCGGCGGCATCGAGCGCCGCGGCGATGATCGGGACGTAACCGGTGCAGCGGCATAGATGGCCGCCGAGATAATCGCGCAGCGCCGGCTCGTCTGGAGATGGATTGTCGCGCAGATAGCATTCGAGCGACAACAAGATTCCGGCGGTGCAGAACCCGCATTGCAGCGCGTGATGGCGGCGGAATGCCTCCTGCAGGATGGACAGACGACCGGGCTCGGGCGCCAAGCCTTCGACCGTACGGATGTTGGCGCCATCAGCCTGTACCGCAAGAGTGAGGCAGGCGCGGGCGGGCACGCCATCAATTTCGATCGTACAGGCGCCGCACACACCGTGCTCACAGCCGACATGGGTGCCGGTCATCGCCAGATTGTAACGCAGGAAATCAGTCAGCAGCATGCGCGGCTCGGCACGGGCTTCTATCGTGCGACCGTTGAGCTTAAACCGAATGCGGTGGTGCGCGTCGGCGCTTAGGCGCGGCATCGGCGAGCCTCCTCGATCACCGCCCGACCAAGCTGTCGGACGAGATTGCGGCGAAAGCTCTCGGTCGCGTGCAGATCATCGCGCGCGTTGAGTTCCCGGGCAAATCCGTCGAGCGCGTCGTCGAGCGCGGTGCCGATGAGATCCGGATAATCGCGGACTGCGGGGCAATCGGCGACGCCGCCGATCGCAAGCCGCACGCCATTAGTATGCGCCACAGCCGCACAAGCCACGATAGCGAAATCGCCGTGCCGCCGGCCGAATTCGCGGAACGCATAGCCGTGCCCAGGAGCGCGGCACGGCGCCTCGACGGCCTCGATCAGCTCGTCATCATTGCGGGCCGTCGACATCATCCCGGTAAAAAAATCGACGGCCGAAACGCGTCGCTGCTTTTGTCGTGACGACAAATGGATCGCGCCTTTGAGTGCGAGTAGGATGAGCGGAATTTCGGCACTCGGATCGGCGTGGGCGACCGAGCCACAGACCGTCCCGCGGCTGCGGGTTTGCGCGTGTCCGACCCAAGGCAGCGCAGCGGCCAATAGGGGTTGACGTTCGTGGAGTGCGGGCCATGCCAGAAGTTTCGCCTGCCGTACGCCGGCGCCGATGCGGATGGTGGTTCCGTCGTTTTCGATTTTTTCCAGTTCCGGCAGATGCATGATGTCGATCAGGACTTTCGGGCGCGCCATCCGCATCGACAGCATCGGCACCAGGCTCTGTCCGCCGGCAAGGATACGGGCATCCTCACCCTCGGCGGCAAGAGTGGCATGCGCCTCCGCCAACGTCTCGGCGCGCAGATAGTCGAAGCGGGCGGGCTTCAAGATCGCCCCCGAGCGCGACCCGGCGCGTGGTCGCTCGGGTGAACGTGAGCGGCGAGCTTCGCCGGCGTCATCGGCAGGTCAATCGCGGCAAGTCCGAGCGCGTCGGCGACGGCATTGGCGAGACAGACCGGCGTGCTCATACAGTTGCCTTCGCCGACGCCCTTGGCACCAAGCGGCGTGAACGGCGAGGGTGTTTCGACGTGCAAGATAATGGGGGCGGGGACTTCAGTCGTCGTCGGCAAGAGATAGTCGGCGAAGGTACCAGCGAGAAAGGCGCCGTCCTGAGTGTAGACGAATTCCTCGTACAGCGCCGCACCGACTCCCTGGGCGAAGCCGCCAGTGATTTGGCCTGCGACCATGCCGGGATGCAGCACGCGCCCGCAGTCGTGCATCGTGACATATTTGTCGACGCGCACCGCGCCGGTGACCCGATCGACCTCGACACCACAGAAGTCGAAAATGAATCCGTGGCAAAGCGATGAATTGACTTCATCAGCTTCGGTCGGCGGCGTGAGCTCCGGCGGCGTCCAGAACACCGTCTCGCGTAGCGCCTGATTTCCGTCGGCCACCACGCCGGGCGACCAGTGGCTGGTGGCGGCGAGCCGCGCGAAAGGAATGCTGTTGTCCGGGTTGCCGCGCGCACGCACGCGTCCAGCTGCAAATTCGATCTCTGCCGCGGGCACATTGAGCTGCGCCGCCGCTGTGCGTGCCAGTTTTTCCTTGAGCCGCGTGGCGGCGAGGTGCGCGGCACCACCGACCGCGGCCGCAAATCGGCTGGAGTAATTGCCGGAGGCGATCGACCAGGCGTCACGCGTGGTATCGATCTCGGTGATGGTGCGAATGTCATTTGGAGCGAGCCCGAACGCATCGGCAACGATTTGTGCCAGCACGGTACGATGACCTTGCCCTTGCGGCGCCGATGCTGTGTGAACGCTGACAGCGCCCAGCGGATCGAATGCGACGGTCGCGGTCGCCTGTGCACCGTTCTTAGCTCCCGCGCGCCGGCGTTCTTCGGCCGTTAGCACCGTCGTGATGTAGCCCATATTCGAAACACTCGGCTCGACCACGGCCGTGCAGCCGATGCCGTAAATGCGCCCCTGTGCGCGCGCTGCGTCGCGACGCTTTTTCAGCTCGGCGAAGTCGCCGTCAGCGAGCGCAATATCGAGCGCATGCGAATAGTCGCCGGAATCGAGCAGGGCGCCGCTCGCAGTTCGGTAGGGAAATGCCTCAGTCGGCACCAGATTCCGCCGGATCACCTCGACCGCGTCGAGCTTGAGTTCGATTGCGACTCGCTGCATCAGCCGTTCGAGTGCATAATACATTTGTGGACCGCCGAAGCCTCGGTTCAGTCCAGTCGGGGTTTTGTTGGTCAGCACCACGCGGTTTCGCACCGCGACGTTTCTGATGTCGTAAGCGCCGGTGAGATTGCCGTGCATCCGATAGAGCGTTGCCGGCTCCGGCGCCCGGATATGGGCGCCGACGTCCTCGACTTGGTCGTAGCTCAGCGCGCGCACGCGGCCGTCGGCATCGACCGCGGCATCGAGCCGCGTGACGCGATTGGTGGCGGACACCGAGGCCGCGAGGTGCTCGAGCCTGTCCTCGATCCATTTCACGGGCCGGCCGGCGACGCGCGCGGCGACGCCAATAAGGACGATGTATGGAAAAACGCCCTGCTTGACCCCAAAGCTGCCGCCTGAATCCGGTGGTGTGCACAGCCTCAGCCGATTGCCCGCCACCTTCAGCGCGCGCGCCATTACCGGATGTAGGCTAAAGGGGCCTTGAAAATTGGCGAGCACGTCGTAGGAGTCCTGCCCGGCATCGTATTCGGCGACGATGCCGTAGGTTTCGATCGGTGTGCAGGAATTGCGCGGGTAGCGGATGGAAACCGAGACTTTCCGCGCAGCCTCTGCGAACGCGTGCTCGGGATCGCCGTAACGGAACGAGCGGTCGCTCGCGATATTGCCGCCAAGGCCGTCGTGCAACGGTGGCAGTTTTGGATCGAGCGCAGCAAGCGGGTCCACGATCGCCGGCAGTGGCGCGTAATCGACCTCGATTAGTTCGAGCGCGTCTTCGGCGAGGTAGCGGTCGGCGGCGACAACCACCGCCACCGGCTCGCCGACATAGCGCACGCGGCTCACTGCGATCGGCCAGCATTCAATCGGTGCCTTCACGCCGACCACCAGCGAGGCTGACAGCTTCGTCACTTCGGCGGCGGAGATGACGGCTGCGACGCCTTGCGCGCGCCGTGCCGCCTCGGTGTTGAGGGCGCGGATTTCGGCGTGGGCGTGCGGCGAACGCAGGATCGCCGCATGCAGGGTGCCCGGCGGAACGCCGACGTCGTCGATATAGCGCCCGCGTCCTGCGAGAAGCGTCAGATCCTCGATCCGCTCGACCGATTGCCCGATCCAGCTCTTGTCACCTACTTTGGACAAACGTAACGCCTCCTAGGACACGGCGCCCCAGCGAACCGGGGCGCCGTCATTTTTATCGCATCGACGCCAGCATCGCTGTCGGGGCGCCGATTATTTCGCGACATTGACGTACTTGCCGTTGATCACCTTCAGGACCGCGGTGATGCCGGTGCCGTCACGCATGGCGTCCATGGTGATCGGTCCCGCCACGCCGGGGAAATCCTTTAGCGTGCCGAGACATTGGCGGATCTTGTCGCGATCGCTCTCGAGATCGGCGGGCGTGTTGGTGATGCCGGCCTTCTCGAAGCAGTACTTGAACGAGTAGACGATATCGTAGGAGCGCGGGCCGCTATAGGGCGGCAACGAGCCATTCATCTTGGCCTTGATCTTCTTTACGAAAGCCTGCACCTCCGGGCGCGGGTCGTCGAGCCAGGCGGCGGTCGACATGTAAGTGCCTTCCGCAGCCTTGCCGGCGATCTCAATGTAGCCCGGTGCACCGGCGCAGGCCCCGCCGATGATCGGAACCTTGAGGTCCTGCTTCTGCATCTCCTTAGCGATCGCTGCAGCGTTCTGATAGCAGGCGCCAAGGGCGATGCCTTCGGCGCCGAGGGACTTCGCCTTCGTTACCTGCGCCGAATAGTCGGTGTCCTTGGTGCGGTAGGTCAGGCTATCGAGGATTTCGACATTGTTATCCTTCAACAGCTTGGGCAACACCGCCGCGCCTTCGCCTTTGGAGACCGCATCCTCGGCGTCGTAAATGATGACGACCTTCTTGATTTTGTATTCTTGGAGCCAGGCCTTGACGACGGGCGTTAGCTGCTTGTCGCTGGTCAGTGTGTTGCGGAACGCCCACTTGCTCATCGCCGAGAGGCCAGGCTTGGCCGAGCAATAGGAATCGATCGGGGTCTTGAACCGTTCGTCGAGCTGAGGCGCGATCGTTTCGAACGGCCCGCTAAAGCAGGGTCCGACGACGGCCAGCACCTTGTCGCGATCGACGAGGCGGCTCATCTGCTGGAGGGCTTCGGATTCGAGCGTCTGGTCATCGTAGCAGATCATCTCGATTGGCAGTCCGCCGATGCCGCCTTTGGCATTGATTTCCTCGACCGCGATATCGATCGCGGGTTTGGCGCCCTGGCCCCACTCCGAGCCTTTGCCACTGAGCGGTACCAGGCAGCCGATCTTGACGGTGCGGCCTTCCAGTTTCGCTGCCTGCACATTTGGCAAGCTAGTGATCAACGCGGCGGCGACGCACGCAGCCACGAGCATGATTCTCGAGTTCATTGGATGTCCCTTCCCATCTGGCTTCCGCGTTATGCTTTCCCACATAATCCTACTCCCCCTTTGGCTTCCTTGACACTTCGACCTTTCACGCTGCGCTTTGCCCGAGATACGTGCGCTGCACCTCGGGCATATTGAGCAATTCTAGTCCCGATCCGCTGTAGACGATGCGACCGCGCTCGAGCACATAGCCGTGGTCTGCGACGCGCAGCGCCTGCCGCGCGTTCTGCTCGACCAGGAGAATGGTCTTGCCCTCGTTCTTGAGGTCGTGCAGCGTGAGAAAAATCTGGCTGACGATCTTAGGCGCAAGACCGAGCGAAGGCTCATCGAACAGCAGAAGTCGTGGGCGCGCGACAAGCGCGCGGCCGATCGCCAGCATCTGCTGCTCGCCGCCGCTGAGCGTGCCGGCGATCTGCAGGCGTCGTTCAGAAAGCACGGGGAAGCGCGCAAGTGCAGCCTCGATGTCCTGCGCAATCTCGGGATCGTTGCGAACATAGGCGCCCATTCGCAGGTTATCGATCACGGTCATGCGCTTGAGGATGGCGCGGCCCTCCGGCACATGGCTGACGCCCAGCCCAACAATTTGGTGCGGCGGGCGACGTACGATACTTTTGCCCTCGAAGGTGATGCTGCCGGCGGTCGGGCGCAGCAAGCCGGAGATGGTTTTGAGCAGCGTAGTCTTGCCGGCGCCGTTCGCGCCAATCAGCGTGACGATCTGACCTTGCGCGATGTCGACGGCAATGTCGTGCAGCACCTCGATCTTGCCGTAGCCCGAACGCAACTCCCTGATGCTCAGCATGCTCATAACGGCACGTCCTCGCCGAGATAGGCCTCGATCACCGCCGGATTGCGCTGGATCTCCTTTGGATTACCTTCGGCGATCTTGGTGCCAAAATTGAGTACGGTAACGCGATCGGAAATCTCCATCACCAGTCGCATGTCATGCTCAACCAAGATGATGGTCACACCGCGGTCGCGGATGCGCGTGATCAATTCGTCGAGCTCTTCAGTTTCGTGTGGGTTCATGCCAGCGGCTGGCTCGTCGAGCAGCAGCAGCCGCGGCTGAGTCGCCAGTGCGCGCGCCATTTCGAGTCGGCGCTGATCGCCATAGGGAAGGTCCGACGCCTTAGCGTCGCGCTTGTCGGCAAGCCCGAAGAACTCCAGCAGCGTGAACGCGGATGTCCGCATGGCGCGCTCCTGGCTTGCTTCAACGAAGGGAAGCTGGAGCGCGGCAGCGCGGAATGATTGCCACATCGAGGGGAACAGCCGGCAATGCTCGCCGATCATCACCGTTTCCAGCACGGTCAAATGCGGAAACAGCCGGATGTTCTGAAATGTGCGAGCAATGCCCTTGAGCGTTCGCTGGGACGCACGCGGGTCCCGCATCGGCACGCCCTCGAACTGGATTTCGCCGGAATCGGCCGAGAGCACCCCGGTGACCAGATTGAAGAACGTCGTCTTGCCGGAGCCGTTCGGTCCGATCAGGGCGTGGATATCACCGCTCGCCACCTCGAACTGCAGATCGTTGACCGCGTAGAAGCCACCGAAGCGCTTGGTCAACCCCTCGATCGCAAGACAGGTGCCGGCGGGTGTGCGCTCAAGCATGCCGAGCTCTCCAGCGCTTGAAGGACAGCCGCGGCAGCGAATCGCGCGTGATCAGCCCGTCGGGCCGCACGATCATCATTACAATCAGGATGAGGCCATAGGCGATCAGCCTCTTGGCGTTCTCGAAATCGAGGAACGCGTACAGGGAATCGTAGATCTTGTTCATCGGAGAGAAATCGGTCCACGCCACAGGCACCAGTTGCAGCCACTCGCGCAGGGTGCGCAGGAATTGCGGCAACAACGATAGCACGATCGCGCCTACCACTGGCCCCAAAAAAGTGCTGCCGCCCCCGACCACGACGAAAGTGAGGATTTCGACAGACATCATAACGTTGAAGGTGGTCGAGTCGATGTAAGTCGCCTGATGCGCGTAGAGCGCGCCGGCGACGCCTGCGATGCCGGCGCCGATGCCGAAGGCGAACAGCTTGATGCGCACCACGTCGATACCCGTGACCTCGGCCGCGGTCTCGTCCTGTTGGATCGAATCCATCGCGCGGCCAAGCGAGGAACGCTCGAGCCTGCCAAAAAAGAAGATCAGCAGCACGACCACGAGCACGACCCATTCCAGCGTGCGCCGGTTGAATGGGATATTACGATAGCCTTGCGCGCCACCGACATAGTCCCAGCTCAGCACAATGACCTGGATGATCTCCGAAAAGCCGAGCGTGAGCAGCAAGAGATAGATGCCCTTGATGCGCAACGCTGGAAAACCAATCACGACGCCGACTACGCCGGCGATGAGCCCCGCGAGTGGCACCGAAACGATGAAGGGTAAGCCGAATTTCTGACTAAACACTGCCGAGGCATAGGCACCGACCGCCATGAAGCCAGCTTGCCCGATCGAGACCTGGCCGGTCTTGAACGGCGCAAAGAAGCTATAGGCGGCAACGATGTTGATCCCCATGAAGATCAAGATCGACTGCGTGTAGTTGTCCATCAAACCGTTGAACATGCGGCCGCTACCTTTGCTCTGCGGTTCGCGTGCCGAACAGACCGGTCGGTCGCCAGAGAAGAATAAGAATAAGGATTAGAAACGAGAAAAAGTCGCGCTCGGTGGTGCCGATATAAGCGGCCGAGAGAATCTCGATCATACCGAGCATTAGCCCAGCGATCATGGCGCCAGGCACGTTGCCGAGCCCGCCCAGCAACATCACGACCAGTCCTTTGACAGCGGCACCCAATCCCATGAAAGGCGAGATCGCGCTATTCTTGATGCCGTCGAGCACCCCGGCGACCCCGGCGATGCCGGAGCCGATGATGAAAGTGATCAGCACCACGCGGTTGACATCAACACCAAGCAACGCTGCGGTCTCGTGGTTCTCGGCAGTGGCGCGGATGGCACGTCCAGTCTTGCTACGCTCGATGAACAGCCAGAGCAGCACCATCAGTGCGAGGGCCACACCGAGGATGAAGATCTGCGCCAGGCTGATGGTGATCGGCCCGAAGTGATAGAGCTTCTGCGCGATTGTCTCGGGAAAAGCGAGCTGCCGGCCACCGATCAGATAGACCGCGAGATTTTGGATGACGATGGTGAGCCCGATGGTGCTGATCAACGGCGCCAACGGCCGGTCCTTGCGCACGGGGCGGATAGCAACGGCAACCGCAATCGCGCCGACGATACCGCAGATCACCATGGCGCCGATGAGTGCGCCGTAGATATTGGCGCCGGCATAAAGCACCATGAACAGGCCGACGAAGGCGCCGATCATGAACACCTCGCCGTGAGCAAAATACAGCAAGTTGAGCACACCGAAGATCAACGTGTAGCCGATTGCGACCAGCGCGTACGAAGCGCCAAGCATCAGGCCATTGATGAGTTGCTGATAAATCATCGCGCTATACCGACACTGGGTTCCCCTGCCAGTGGACCAGCAGCGATAGCGCCATCATCAGCGCGTTGACGCCCATCATCATCCAGTGCGCTTTCCCAACGCCCCGAGCGCGACGCGCCAGCGCCAGCGCGGACGCCCCGGCGAGTGGTCATCTCGGCCTCGCGGGTTCGCACCTTGCCCATTCAGGTCCCGTCTAGTGTGCTGGCGCGGCGAAGTCTTGCATCACGCGCGAAGATGCAACCCGTGCTTTGCGCGTGGTTGCCGGCGTGTTGCGACTGCGGCCGACGAAGCGCGGTACGCCAGCAGTCACCACCGCGCCGATCGCGGCGATATCGCCGTGCTTGATGGCGGCGAGCGCGGTTTTTTGTGTACCCCCGTCAGGCGCGTCGATCAGGACAAGATCGGCGGCCTTGCCCGGTGCGAGCAAGCCGCTATCTAAGCCGTATACTTTTGCGTTGCTCCCAGTGGCGGCGCAGAGGAAGCGCTCCGGCGGCAGATCGGTTAGACTCGAAAGATGCGCGATCGTATAGAGCATGCCGAGTGGCATGATCCCGCTGCCGGTCGGTGTGTCTGTCGCGATTATAAAGCGCTCGAACGCACCGTGGGCGTCAGCGAGCCGCGCGCACAGCAGCGTCGTGCGCAGATTTCCGGCGGTACAGACCTGCAAGGCCATCGTAGATTCTTTAATGACTCGCTCGAAGTCGGCATCCGGCATAGCGGTCGGTCCGCCGTTGATATGAAACGATACATGCGGGTGCATCTTGAGCAGATGATCGCCGGTAATGGCGCCGGAGCCTGGGATCGACGAGCCGCCGGTGTGGCAGGTGGTGATGAGCCCAGCCGCTTTCGCATCGGCCACCAGCGGTACGTAGTCGTATGAGCTCTTCACCGCGCCGAAGCCGGCTTTGGCCAGCTTCACGCCTTTCTGCTTCAGTTCGTCGAAGTCGGCGCGCTTCAAGCCCGGCTCGAGGATCACCGAGCCGGCGATCACGCGCATGCCGCCCGGCCGGTAGTCGGCAAAACAGCGCTGTGCCGCTAGTGCCAAGGCTTTGACGCCTTCGACGTCGCGCGGCCGCCCTGGCACGTGTACCTCGGAGGCCGAGATCGCGCTGGTGGTGCCGCCGTGCAGATAGCTTTCGAGATAGCCGACGGTGCGCTGGCGCGGCGTGTAATCACCGAAGGTTATGTGCACGTGCGAGTCGATGAGCCCCGGGATCACGGTCATGCCGTCGGCGTCGATCACCACGTCAACCTTGCTCACGTCGTCGGCGGACGCGTTGCCGACTGAAGTGATGCGCTCGCCGTCGATCACGATCGTATCGCCGGATGCGAACGGCTCGCGCCAGTTGCCGGTGACGATCTGACCGAGGTTAATGATGGCGACTTTCATGCGTCAATTCGCCTTGCGGCCGAGCTCGTCGCCAAGCTGGTAGCTCTGCATCAGAGCGTCGACCATACCGGTCGCACTGTCCCAGTCGAAGGTCCGGTAGCTGTGGCCGGTGGTGACGAAGCGCGCGCCGGCATAGAACATCTCGTATTGGGTATGGCGCGAGCCGAATTCCGAGCCGATGGCGTCCCACGCCGCCTTCAGGAATTTTACCTTTTCTTCCGGCCCCATCTTGGCCGCGCGCTGCGTTACCTCGATGATGCGCTTGAGTTGCGGATCCTCGAAATCGTGGATCGAGGACGGCAGCATGATCAGCGCTCCGCCGGAGAGATCGCGCAGCGTATTAACCACGCGCGGATAGAGGTCCTGCGTGAGCACCTGCGCGGAATACATGTAGTGCTTGTTCGGCACGTACCATTCGCCACGCATCGCCCCTTCCGCCTCCATGCCGGCCATCATGGCGTTGACCATGCTGACATTGGCCGCGAGTTGTCCGAGTTGCTCGCGGATCGCCGGCATGGCAGTGGTGCCGATCGCCTCGGTGATGCGGTGCGCCAAGCCGGTGAGGAACTTGATTTTGACCGACAGGCGGATCTGCGACTGATAGTTCTGGTATATGTGGCTAGGCGTGTCGTGGAACTGCGCGCGGCACATGTCGGGGTCGCGGTGCACGAACACGCGCTCCCATGGCACCCTGACGTCCTCGAAATAGATCAGCGCGTCGTTCTCGTCGAAGCGCGACGAGATAGGATTATCGAAAACCGAAACCGCCGCCGCCTCGTAGGACTTGCGCGATAGGACGCGCATGCCCTTGGCGTTCATCGGCAGTGCGCAGGAGAAGGCGAGCGATTCCTCGCCGGGCTTGAGCGGCTGCAAATTGGCGACGAACACTTCGTTCGCCATGATCGAGCTCGTGCCCAGCATCTTGGCGCCGCGGATGGTGATGCCGCCGGGATCCTCGTCGACGATCTGCGCGACGAGCTCTTCCTTCTGGGCGCCCCAGTCCTTGGCGCGTTCGGCCTGCGGATTGATTATAACGTAAGTGAGGAAGTAGTCGTTCCGGCTCGCCTCCTCGAAATAATCGCGCAGCGCTTTGGCGCGCGCCGGCCCATGTTTCTCGAACACCTCGATGCCCATGCGCTGTCCGACCAGCGTCGAGGCGAGGTGATCGGGTGACCGGCCCATGAAGCCGTAGGAGAGAGTGGCCCAGGACTGCATAGCTTTGCGCCGTTGCACCATCTCGGCGTAATTGCGGGGCATTTGCCAGGAGCGGTTGACGCGCCGGCTCCAGCCCTGCGGCACGAAGGTCATCAGTTCGATGTTTTCGGGTCTGGCCTGGAAGTCATAGAGCATCGCCGCCGACTTTACCGAATTGCGAAAAGCTGGATGCTCGGTCACGTCAGGAACAAGCTTGCCGTCGATATAGACGGTACGGCCATCCTTCAGCGACTTGATGTGCTCGGCGCCCGTCTTACACGTCGTCATGATCCGCTCCGAACCTTACCCACGCAGTGCTGTTGTTGCCGGCGTCATGTCAGGCCATCGACGCCCTTTATCTCGCTCGCCGTGGGTCCGCCGACGCGATGGTTGGGACGGCCGCGGTTGGCGAAAGCGCAAATCAGCGCGATCTCGTTGGGCAGTGGCGCGTCGGGCAACGTGATGGTGATACCGTCATAGTGCGAACGTACATAGAGCGCGTCCTTGTGCGCGAAAGGGATGTCGATGCTCGCGCCCGGCGCCGCGCGCTTGGTGAGCGACGAAATCCACGCCTTGCCACCTCCGGCGGCATCGCGCATGACATTTCCGAAAACGGTCGTCAGCATCGCGACGCCATGCTCCTGCTCGCCATTGATGCCGATGACCGCGCCCTTGCCATAGCTTTCGGGCTTGTGCGGGGCGAGCAACGCCATCGCCACATTGCTTATATGGCGGCCGATCTCCTGGCTCGCTTTGGTGAGCGGGCTTAAGTCCTTTTCGAACTTTCCGGCGAATGGATTGTCGATAATAGCAACGACCGCGACCTTGCGCAGCGGCGGAGTCACGGTTTGTCCGGCTTCGACCACGACGTCGTCAACGAAAGCAAGCGTGCGCTTGATCTGCATCGTACGTCCTCCCCGGTACTCTTTTATTATTGCTTCAATGATTGGTCTACATAGTCTAATTATGAAAGTCATTAGTAGTGCGGGGCGAACCGGGTCCTTCCAATAGCCATGAAACCTCCAGCGTTCGACTACGTGGTTGCCGATAGTGTCGACATGGCGGTTGCGTCGTTGGCCAAAGCTCGCGGCGACGCTAAGATTATCGCCGGCGGGCAAAGCCTCGTTCCGATGCTCAATTTCCGTCTCCTGCGCCCATCTATACTCGTCGATATTAACAGGATCGGTGCCCTGGCTTTCATCGAGGAGGCAGGCAAGAACATTCGGGTTGGCGCGCTCACACGTCATTATCAGCTCGAAACTTCACCGGTAATTGTACGGCATCTGCCGGTTCTCGCCTGCGCCATGACCCACGTAGCGCATCTTGCCATCCGTAATCGTGGGACCATCGGCGGCAGCTTGTCGCATGCCGATCCGGCCGCCGAGTTGCCGATGATAGCGATGCTGCTCGATGCGGAGCTTAACGTTGCCTCGGCTTCGGGCAGGCGGATGATCGCCGCGCGCGATTTTTTTCTGGACGCGCTGACGGTCGATCTCGCTGAGGGCGATATCGTCACCGAAATTGTGCTGCCGAAACTGCCGCCGAAAACCGGCTGGGGCTTCGAAGAAGTTGCCCGCCGCAGCGGCGATTTCGCGCTCGCCGCCGTGGCGGCGACTTTAACGGTATCTGCCGGCGCAATTGTGCAGGCCCGCATTGCTCTCACGGGCATTGGCCCCACAGCAGCGCGCGTTGGCGAAGCTGAAGCGCTGCTGATCGGCCACGCGCTCGAACCGGGTCTGACCGACCGTGTCACGGATGCGGTCCGTGCCGCTATCGAGCCTGACACCGACCTACACTGTTCGTCGGACTACCGGCGCCATCTCGCAGGCGTGCTGGTAGGCCGAGTGCTCGCCACTGCCTGGCGCCGCGCACACGAGGGTACCGGATGATCAAGACGCTCGAGATAACGATGACCGTCAACGGCGCTGTCTACCAGCGCGCAGTAGAGCCGCGGCTTTTGCTCGCCGATTTCCTGCGCGGCGAACTCGGCCTTACCGGGACGCATGTCGGCTGCGAGCACGGCGTTTGCGGCGCCTGCACGGTGATAGTCGAAGGAGACAGCGTGCGCTCCTGCCTGATGTTCGCAGTGCAAGCCAATGGCTGCCGGGTGGAAACAGTTGAAGGACTCGCTGCGTCCGGTGAAATGAACGCGCTGCAGGCGGCCTTCCACGAACATCACGCGTTGCAATGCGGCTTCTGTACACCGGGCATGTTGATGACCGCGACCGACATGTTGAGGAAATATCCGCTCGAAAATGACGACGCCATTCGTGAAGGACTATCGGGCAATCTGTGCCGCTGTACAGGCTACGAGCATATCGTTGCCGCGGTGCGCGCGGTCAAAGCGAAGGCTGCGCCCAGAACATGACCATGACCATGCATTTTCTATCCGGCGGACGCATCCGCTTGCGCAGGTCGATGTATGATCCGGCAGCTGACCGCGGCGAGACTTTTGAGGCGCCGGTTTCATGCGTGCTGCTGCGTCACGCCCAGGGCAATGTGCTGTTCGACACAGGTTGCCATCCGTCGGTAGCGGAAAATCCCGAAGCGCGCTGGGGCAAACTCGTGCGCGTCATGACACCAGTGATGCCGCAAGGCGAGCATGTGGTGAACGGCCTCAAGGCGATCGGTGTCGGGACCGACGATATCGACGTCGTAATTTGCTCGCATCTTCATCCCGACCATTGCGGCTGCAACGCCTTTTTCAATCGCGCGACCTTTATCATCCACGAAAAGGAGGTCGCGGCGGCGCGGGCGCCGGAAGCCGAGACATCCGGTTACCTTGCGCAAGAATGGAACGTGCCGATGAAGATCGACACGATCGGCAGCGAACGAGACTTGTTCGGCGACGATCGCATCGTGCTTGTCCCGCTTCCTGGCCACACGCCAGGCACTACCGGCGCCATGGTTGTGCTCGAGAAAAGCGGCGTATTTTTTCTGGCGTCCGACACAGTGAGCCTGCGCGCGTCGTTTGATGCGGGCACTATCCCGCGCAACACCTGGAACGCCGAGGCGTTGAAAAGGTCGCTTACCGAAGTCGACCGTATCGAAAAGAGCGGTGCCCGGATTATCTGTGGGCACGACGCTGCGCAATGGGAAACGTTGCGCAAGGGGGCTGAGGCCTATGACTGACGGTGCCGAAATCCACGCGCGGCCAAAAATCATCGGTGCGCGAATCAAGCGCACGGAAGACCCCCGGCTTTTGAGTGGCACTGGCTCCTTCGCCGACGACCGCCAGGTGCCGCGCGCCATGCATGTCGCGTTCCGCCGCAGTGAGCATTCGCACGCCCGCATCGCGTCGATCGACTGCGCCGCGGCACGCAAGGCGTTGGGCGTGGTCGCGGTGTTCACCGCCGAGGACCTCGCAGCGACCGTCATCCCGCTGCTGGCAACGTCGCGCATGAAGGGCTATTACGCTACGCCAATCTTGCCGCTCGCCCGTGGCAAGGTGCGCTATGTCGGGGAGCCGCTAGTCGGCATCGTGGCGGAAACCCGTTATTTCGCCGAAGATGCGCTCGAACTGGTCAAAATCGAATTCGAGCCGCTAGCTGTCGTCACCGATCCGCTCGAAGCGGTTAAAGATGGTGCGCCGCGCCTGCACGAGGAGGCCGGTGGTAACGTCATCGTAAGCCGCGAATTCAAGCGTGGCGACGTCGATGCCGCGCTAGCGGCCGCTCCAGTGCGGGTCAAAAGCCGATTCCGCATGCACCGCAAGACCGCGGTAGCGATCGAGCCGCGCGCCTGTCTCGCCGAATATGACGCCGGACGGCGCGCGCTCACGCTGCATTCGGCGACGCAGGTGCCCGGGATTGTGCGGGATGCGCTCGCGACCGCGCTCGGCATATCCGGCAACGAAGTGCGAGTGGTCGCCACCGATGTCGGCGGCGGGTTCGGTGGTAAAGGCTCGCTTTATCCGGAGGAGATTTTCGTCTGCGCGGTGGCGCGGATCCTGGGCCGCTCGGTCAAGTGGACCAGCGACCGCATGGAAGACCTGATGTCTACTAGCCAGGCTTTCGACGAGATCGTCGATGCCGAGCTCGGCCTCAACGCCGAGGGCCGTGCGCTTGCATTAAGCGCCGACGTAATTGGCGACATCGGCGCCTATTCGATCTATCCGTGGACGGCGGCGCTCGAGCCAGTGCAGGTCGTCAGCTTCCTGCCGGGGCCTTACCGTATCGAGCATTACCGCGGTCGCGTGCGCGGCGTCGTGACATCGAAAGCGCCGACCGGGCCCTATCGCGGCGTTGGACGTCCAATCTCGACCTTTGTGATGGAGCGGCTGATCGATATGGCCGCCGCTAAATTGAGCATCGACCCAAAGGAGCTGCGTCTGCGCAATCTCATCGACGCCAAAGAGTTTCCATACAAAGTCGCCTCTGGCATCGTATGGGACAGATCTGGCTTCAAAGAATGTCTCGCCGCCGCCAGCAATGCGATTGGCTACGACGCATTGCGCGAAAAGCAGAAACAGGCTCGTGCCGGCGATCGTTGGTACGGCATCGGAATCGCGAGCTACGCCGAATTGACCGGTATCGGCTCGCGCATCTCGGTCGCGCCCGGCATGCCAATCAACACCGGTACGGAAACCGCGATCATTCGCATCGATTCGACTGGTGCCGTGACCGCCGCATTTGGTGTCGCCTCGCACGGACAGGGGCTGGAAACGACTCTGGCCCAAATAGTTGCAGACCATCTCGGCGCGCGCTTCGAGGATATCCGCATATTGCAGGGCGACAGCGCCGCAGTTGCCGGCGGCACCGGCACTTACGCTAGCCGAAGCTTGGTATTAGCGGGTGGTGCAGCGACCCTCGCGGCGCAGGCGGTGCGTGAGAAGGTATTTAACGCCGCCTCGCATCTTTTGGAAGCCGCGCCCACTGATCTCACCGCTGAAGGTGGCAAAGTGTCGGTCGCCGGCACTGATCGTTCGGTCACCTTCCAAGAGATAGCGCGTGCGGTCTATTCGGAAATGGGCCGCCTGCCGGTCGAGGCGCGCGCGGAGCTCGCCGCCACTAAAACCTACGATCCAGTATTCGGCACGACGTCGTCGGCGTGCCACATGGCTACCGTCGAAATCGATCCGCAGACCTATGAAGTGTGCATCGAACGTTACGTGGTGGCAGAAGACTGCGGCAGACTGGTCAATCCAATGATCGTGGACGGCCAGGCACATGGCGGCGTCGCTCAGGGAATCGGCGCTGCGCTCTATGAGGAAGTGATCTATGACGATCATGGCCAAATCCATACAGCCAGCCTTGTGGACTACCTGGTGCCCTCGGCCTGCGAAATTCCGCCAATGAAAGTCGTTCACCTCGAAATGGAATCGCCGACCACGCTCGGCGGCTTTCGCGGGATGGGCGAGGGCGGCACCATCGGTGCGCCCGCGGCAGTCGCCAACGCCATCGCAGACGCGCTCGCGCCGCTCGGTATCGAAATTAATGAACTTCCTGTCACGCCGGAACGTCTGTTCCGTCTGATAGAAGCGGCACGGGCTTCCGGCAAACAATAGCGAGTTGAAACGATGGATTTGGGATTAAAAGGCAAAGTTGCGCTGGTCACCGGAGCAGGTCGTGGCGTTGGGCGCGAGATAGCATTGAGCCTGGCCGCCGAGGGCGCAACGGTCGCGGTTAATTATCGAACCTCGGCCGGGGACGCCGAGGCACTGGTGGCCGAGATCACAGGCAAGGGCGGCAAAGCTAGAGCCTACGCCGCCGATGTTGCTGATTTTGCCGCAGTAAAAGCCATGGTCGGGGCGGTGGCCGAGGAATTCGGTCGTCTCGACATTCTCGTCAACAATGCCGGCCTCGCTTTGCGCAAACGCTTTGTCGAGACCACGCAGGACGACTGGAAGAATCAGATCGACGCTTGCCTCTATGGCGCGATTCACTGCTGCTACTCCGCTGCACCCCACTTGGAGAAGGTAGGCAACGGCCGCATCGTCAGCATAATCGGCGATTCGTCGCGTGTCGGCGAATCCGGTTTGGCAATCGTGGCGGCCGCGCGTGCTGGTGTTGTGGCGCTGATGAAATCGCTGGCTCGCGAGTTCGGCCGCAACGGAACGACCGCCAACACCGTTTCGCTCGGTCTGGTCGAGACCGACCACGATAAGGAGTGGGTCGAGGCCAATCGTGAGAAGTTAGTAAAGCTCTATCCCGTGCGCCGGCTCGGCCAACCCGGCGACGTCGCGCCGATGGTCACGCTGCTGGCGTCACCGAGGAGCGGTTGGATTACCGGTCAGACGCTGAGCATCAGCGGCGGCTTCAGCATGGTGTGAGGGAGCAGGACTGATGTTGCAAACGGAACTGATCGCCCCGGTCCCGGATCTATTGCGCCGCCACGCCAAAGAACGCGGGACCAAGGTCGCCTATCGCGACGCGCAGTCGCACGTCACCTATGCGGAACTGCTCGACCGCACGGCCCGAATCTCCGGTCATCTCGCCGATAGTGGCGTCGAGCCCGGCGACGCGGTCGCGATCATGCTGCCGAATTCGGTTCAATGGGTGGAAGCCTGTTTTGGAATTACGCGTGCTGACGCAGTCGGCGTGCCGATCAGCTACGATTCCTCCGAGCCCGAAATCGCGTACCGCCTCGCTGACGCAAATTGCAAAGCTGTTTTCACTACCGCCGAGCGCGCTGATCTATTCGTCAGGTTGCAAAAAGATGCGCGCAATTTCAAGACCCTGATCGTCACCGATCGCGGCGCGTCGGGCGCGAAGGCGCTACGCTATGCGGACCTGATCGGTACGGCGGCGCGATCGGCTCCACGGGATTCACTGCCGATGCAGGAGCCATCTTACATTCTCTATACGTCCGGTACCACCGGCCGCGCCAAAGGGGTCAAACTCACCGTACACGGCATGTTGTGGGTGGCGGCGTCGTGTTGGGGACCGATCACCGGTCTCTGCGAACGCGACGCGGTGCTTTCCCCACTGCCGCTGTTTCATTCCTATGCGCTCAATCTTTCGGTGCTCTCGATTCTCGCCATCGGCGCGACCGAGTACATTATGGAGCGTTTTTCCACCGGTGAAGCGGTGCGTTTGCTCAAGACTGGGGAGTTCACTTACTTTCCCGGAGTGCCAACGATGTTTCATTATCTTTTGCAGGCGACCAAAGACGAGAAGAGCATCAAGATCCCCGCCCTTCGGCTGTGCGCTTCTGCAGGCGCAATCATGCCGGCGACACTTAACCGCAACTTCGAGGCCCATTTCGGTGTGCCGCTGCTCGATGGTTATGGCATCACCGAGACTTCAACGATGGTGACGATGAATTGGCCACATGGTGCCCGCACGCTCGGTTCCTGTGGGCTGCCGCTTCCGGGCCTCGCCGTCCGTATCGTCGATTCGGCGAGCGGGCGGGACGTCGAGCCCGGACAGCAAGGTGAGCTGATCGTGCGCGGGCCAAACGTGATGCCCGGCTACCACAACAAGCCGGAAGAAACTCACTCAGCACTGCGCGCAGGCTGGTATCACACCGGCGATCTCGCCAAGAGCGACGAGAATGGCTTTCTCACCATTACCGGGCGACTTAAGGAGCTCATTATTCGCGGCGGCCAGAACATCGCTCCGGCCGAGATTGAGGAGGTGGTGAACACATTTCCGCCGGTGCTTGATTGCGCTGTGGTCGGAGATCCGCACGAGCATCTCGGTGAGGTTCCGGCATTGTTCGTGGTGCCGCGCCCCGGCCAAAACGTCGAAACCGAGGCGCTCTTGGCGTATTGTAAGGACCGTCTATCGGCCTACAAAATCCCGCATGCGGTGCACCTGATTGCCGAAATTCCACGCACAGGGTCGGGTAAGATCATCCGCTACAAGCTCAAGGAAACGCTGAAAGCGTAACCCGCAGACGCGTCATAAACGCCGTCGAGGCAGCAACGCCGTGCGCTATCTTGCCGAAAGCCTGCATGGCACTGCTTGCAGCAGCCAAAGTGCATCCAGATTGCACGCGGCATTACGCTTGAGGATAAAAAGGCGCGCGCCCGGTACCTCGACGGTGCCAATCAGACTGGGTCGAAGTAGTGGATCTCTAACAGCGTGCAGCCGCCGTTAGATTTGAAGGGGCCGTGATAAGCGCCGGGCGGCCGGCATGCGTACGTGCTGGGTGCGAAGGACTCGCCCCCGTTGCCGGTGGCGTCGTTACCGACCGTTAAATCGCCTGATACCAGAAAAACCTCTTCCCAGTATTTGTGCACGAATGGAGTTGTGGTGAATACGCCGGGCGCGAAGCGCAATAGACGCGTGCGCGTGCCGCGTCTATTAGCTTCATCGAGAGCGCCGGAGAGGATTTTCTGCTGGATTCCTTTCGGATATCCGGACGGCGTCTCCCACCCGCTGTTCATGTCGAGGATGTGAAATTCTTCGTGCTTCTTGTTCACGGCCATAATTCTGTCTGCTCCCAGCGACTCCATTATGAAATCGCGTTACCACCCGTGCAGATAATTTGCTTCGTCCGGCGGCGTGTGCGCTTCTCCAGGGACAAGACGTCGATATTGGCGACCGAAGAACACCAAGGGACGCCCGCGCTTTGCCAGATTCTCATACAGCTCGACGACACGCCCGACGAAGATCTCGTGATCGCCGCCATCGTGCCGGCTGTAGGCCTCGCACTCGAACGCGGTTACAGCGTTCGGTAGCAGCGGCACGCCGGTCTTGCCACCCACGACCGTTTGCCCGATCCATTTCTCCCCTTTGGGACGGGCGAATTTGTTCGACAGCTCTTCCTGATCTTCATTGAGGACGTTGATTGCGTAGCGTTCTGCTTGTTGCCACGCGGCAAAACTGTTGGCCCGCCGGTCAATGCTAAACAAAACAAGCGGCGGGTCGAGCGACAGCGAATTGAACGAACTGATGGTCATGCCGAGTCGCGCGCCGTCAGGCGTGACGGTTGTGATAATGCAGACGCCGGTCGGAAACTGACCGAGAGCGTCGCGGAAGAGTCGATTGTCCAGGGACATTGGGTTTGCGCCGACAAAGGTCCGTGTCCGGTCATCGTACGGACAAGCATCATAGATATTTGTCTCGAAAACTACTACTTCTGCATTGCAATTCGCTGTTTGCTTCCGAAGATTCCCTGTACATCCTAGGTTGCGTTGTACACGTCTGCTTTTGGGTGAAGAGCAAACATGACCGGTTGCGGGAGTCCCCTTTTGCGGTCGCAATCGGGGGTAAAGCGGACATCGGCTTTTGCACTGCATATGTCGGCTTTTGACCCAAAGCGGACAAGGGGCGAACCGTTCGAGGTGGGGCCATCATCAGCGCAGCAGGCTCGAATTGCCCCTAGGGGCAATATCGCCGGGCAATAGGTTGGATTGTAATCCATGAATTCGCACTCTTGTCGGAGCGTAAAGATGTTTAAGTTCATAAAGGTTGTTGCTGCGCTTGGTATCTGCCTTGCATCGCTGCTCGGCTATACTGAAACGTCTGGCGCGCAGGAAAATCCGGTGACTGCTATCGATATTGCGCTCGAGCCTGACCAAACAATGATTCAACATGCTCAAGCGGATAATGCCCGCTTGCTCAAAGCCTTCCCGAAAGGCTTTGCTCTGGATGCAACTCACCATCCGCACGTCACGATGCTGCAGCAGTTCGTCCGCACGGCTGACCTCGAAAAAATCTACGCCGCAGTCAATAAGGTACTGGCCGACGAGAAGCCGGCCAGTTGGAAGCTGAAGGCGTACAAGTACTACTACATTCCGTCGCCGCCGATTGGTCTTGCGGGCATTGTGGTTGAACCGACATCAGACTTGCTCAGGCTGCAACAAAAAATAATCGACGCGGTTACGCCTTTCACGATGAAAACCGGAACCCCCGCAGCGTTCATGAGCACCGAAAATGGCCGCGACATTCAAAAGGCGTTGATTAGTTACGTAGCCAATTTTGTGCAGATTGGGTCCGGCAAGAAATTCAATCCCCACGTCACAATTGGTGTTGCCACTATTCCGTATCTAAAAAAGATGCTCGGCGAACCGTTCGAGGCGTTTACGTTCTCACCCGTGGGAGCTTCGGTTTACCAACTTGGTGCTTTTGGTACGGCCCGCAAGGAACTCAAGGCTTTGGCGCTGGCGCCCTAAGCAGCGCGGGCATTCTCTTCATATGCAAAGTCCGCTTTTGGAGGCCAAAGCGGACATTCGCAAGTTGCACCGCACGTGTCAGGAGGATGAAAATGCGACCCGACAATCCGTCATCCGGCATCAACCGCAGAGTAGTGATTTCAAGTATAGCCCTGCTTCCTGCGTTGTCTGAGGCGCTTTTTTCCACCGCGGCCCCGGGGCAAACAACATCGGACGCGCCGCTCGCCTCGTGGAACGACGGAGCGGCGAAGCAGGCGATCCTTGACTTCGTGCGGGCAACCACTGACCAAGGAAGTCCCAAATTCGTGTCACCGGAAGATCGTATTGCCACCTTCGACCAAGACGGCACGCTCTGGGTCGAACACCCGATCTATTCGCAGGTTGTCTATTGTCTGGACCGTGTACCTGCCGTGGTGGAGAAGGATCAGAAACTCAAGAACGTCGAACCATTCAAGACGGTTCTCTCCGGTAACCGCGAGGCAATCGCCAAACTCCCACAACAGGACCTTGAGAAAATTCTTGCTGCGACACTGACCGGCATGTCCGTTGATGACTTTGAGGCCCAAGTCAAGAAATGGCTGTCAAGCGCGAAACACGAACGTTGGAAGCGTCCCTACACCGAACTTATTTACCAACCAATGCTCGAAGTCATGCAGTATCTACGCAGCAACGGCTTCAAGACATACATCGTGACGGGCGGCGGCCAAGATTTCGTCCGTGTCTATAGCAATCAAGTATACGGCATACCCGTTGAGCAGGTGGTCGGTACCGTTGGTGGCACGAAGTTCGGATATCGCAAAGACGGCACGCCGTTTCTCACGAAAGAGCCGAAGCTGCTTCTCAATGACGACAACGCCGGAAAGCCCCAAGGCATCCACTTGATGATCGGACGGCGGCCACATGCAGCTTTTGGCAATTCAGGCGGTGACCGAGAAATGCTTGAATACACCGGAGCAGGCGACGGCGCACGGCTCATGATGCTGGTTCTGCACGACGATGGCCACCGAGAGTATGCATATGGCCCCGCACAAGGACTTCCAGCCAGCAAAGTCGGGACATTCAGCCAAGTGCTTTACGACGAGGCGAGGAAGAAAGGCTGGAACGTGATCAGCATGAAGAATGACTGGAAGCGCATATTCGCCTTCGACGAAAGAACTTGATGTCAGCTATTGGCACAAAGCGGACAATCCGCAACAGCGTCCCAGTACCTAACAAAAATACCTCGGCTCAGATCAGTTCTGGCAGCGTACTTGTGACGAGCCGCAATTAGTGTTTCTCACGCCACTTTGGACCCGGACCGCGCATGTAATGCCGCTCAGGATGGTACGCTGTGGCTTTCCAAAGCTGCGATACGGCCGACACAAAT
>Ga0335079_10001723_pt1 | contig 24955 bp, 22 predicted proteins | sample Lox_Sample_33_FD_206719 | JGI IMG/M metagenome (GOLD analysis project Ga0335079, IMG submission 206719) | Soil microbial communities from Loxahatchee National Wildlife Refuge, Florida, United States - Lox_Sample_3.3 | ecosystem: Environmental > Terrestrial > Soil > Wetlands | place: USA...
GAGAGGGAGCGCGGCACTCAAGAACAATGGTTGCGCCACCTGGCGCGCCATCCCCCTCGCATTTGCGGGGGCCACGAAAAAGGGACCACGGCGTACCCGGCGCCGCAAAGAACACGGGTGATGCCGCGCGGCCTCACCTGTATCCAATTTGCAACACGCCGAGAACATTTAAGCATACAGGCCGATCGTCCCCGTTGGCGCCGCGATTCGGCCATACCATTCAATCAGATCGAGGCCCGCTTTGAGGCGGGGTTACGCCTCGAAGATGCCGGCGGGCCACCCGGCAGTGAAACCGGGCCGGGCGACAGGATCATGGACGCCAAGACCAGTTTGAAGTCGAAATTGCCGAGCCGGCACGCCACCGAGGGGCCGGATCGCGCGCCACATCGCTCCTTTTATTACGCGATGGGCCTGACCACCGAGCAGATCCACCAACCTTTCGTCGGCGTCGCCACCTGCTGGAACGAAGCGGCCCCCTGCAATATCGCGCTGATGCGCCAGGCCCAGGCGGTCAAGAAGGGCGTCGCCAGCGTTGGCGCCACGCCACGCGAATTCTGCACCATCACCGTGACCGACGGTATCGCGATGGGGCATGCCGGCATGAAATCCTCGCTGCCATCGCGCGAGGTGATCGCGGATTCGGTCGAACTGACCGTGCGCGGGCATTCCTATGACGCGCTGATCGGCGTCGCCGGCTGCGACAAGTCACAACCCGGCATGATGATGGCGATGTGCCGTCTCAACGTCCCATCGATCTACATCTATGGCGGTTCGATCCTGCCCGGAAAATTCAAGGGCAAGGAAGTCACCGTTCAGGACGTCTACGAGGCGGTCGGCCGGCATTCGGTCGGGCAAATGTCCAGCGAAGATCTCGACACTCTGGAGAAAAATGCCTGTCCGTCGGCGGGTGCCTGCGGCGCGCAGTTCACCGCCAACACCATGGCGACGGTATCGGAAGCTATCGGCCTCGCATTGCCATATTCATCCGGCGCGCCCGCTCCTTACGAGATGCGCGACAAGTTCTGCATGCTCGCGGGCGAGATGATCATGGATTTGATCGTCAAGAATATTCGTCCCCGCGACATAGTGACCCGCAAGGCGCTTGAGAATGCCGCCGCCGTGGTCGCCGCGACCGGCGGTTCCACCAATGCCGCGCTGCATCTGCCGGCGATCGCAAACGAATGCGGTATCGAATTCACGCTTTTCGATGTCGCGGAAATCTTCAAAAAGACTCCTTATGTCGCAGATTTGAAACCAGGTGGCCGCTATGTCGCCAAGGACATGTTCGAAGCTGGCGGCGTGCCTCTGTTGATGAAAACCCTTCTCGATCACGGCTACCTCCACGGCGATTGCTTGACGGTAACCGGGCGCACGATCGCCGAAAATATGAAGAACGTGAAATGGAATCCCGACCAGGACGTCGTGCGTCCTGCGGACAAGCCGCTGTCGCCGACAGGCGGCGTCGTCGGGCTCAAGGGCAATCTCGCACCCGAAGGCGCGATCGTGAAGGTCGCCGGCATGAAGACGCTGAAGTTCAGCGGTCCGGCGCGCTGCTTCGATGGCGAAGAAGCCTGCTTTGATGCGGTGAAGCACCGTAAATACAAAGAGGGCGATGTGCTGGTGATCCGCTACGAGGGACCGCGCGGCGGCCCCGGCATGCGCGAGATGCTGTCTACAACGGCCGCTCTTTACGGCCAGGGCGCCGGCGAAAAGGTCGCGCTGATCACCGACGGGCGCTTCTCCGGCGCCACCCGCGGCTTCTGCGTCGGTCATGTCGGCCCGGAAGCAGCCATCGGCGGACCGATCGGCCTGCTCCGCGACGGTGACATCATCGAAATCGACGCGGTGAAAGGCACACTCGACGTCAAGCTTTCCGCCGACGAACTCGCCAAGCGCAAGAGCCAATGGAAACCGCGCGAGAGCGAATTCGGATCCGGCTATTTGTGGAAATACGCGCAGCAGGTCGGTCCCGCCGTCAATGGCGCGGTGACGCATCCCGGCGGCGCGGCCGAGAAAGAGTGCTATGCCGACATTTGAGCGTCTGTTGCGGGCATTGCTGATCGGCGGTCTGCTGGCCGCCGCTCCCGCGCATGCGCTCGACGGCAGCAGGACCGACGGCAGCGTGGGTCCGCCGCCGATGTCGCCGGTGGAAGCGTTCCGGTCCGGCGCGAACTGGCTCAAGGCCGGCGAGACCGTCAAGGCGGTTAACTCGCTCGAATATGCCGCCGAGAAAGGCCACGCGCTCGCGCAGTGGAAGCTCGGCCGCATGTATGCCGAAGGCGACGGCGTCGCGCAGAACGATCTCAAGGCTTTCGAATATTTCCGCCGTATCGCCGACAGCCATGCCGACGACAATCCGGATACGCCGCAGGCGCGTTTCGTCGCGAATGCATTTGTCGCGCTGGGTCACTATTACCTTGAGGGCATCCCGAAAACCGATATCAAGCGCGATCCGCAGCGCGCGCGCGAAATGTTCGCCTATGCTGCGTCGTATTTCCGCGATCCCGATGCACAATATTTTCTGGCGCGGCTCTATCTTAACGGCACGGGCGCTCCGCAAGATTCGCGCACGGCCGCGCGTTGGCTCGGTCTTTCGGCGCAGAAAGGCCAGTGCGAGGCGCAGGCCGTGCTCGGCGCCATGTTGTTCGAGGGCGATCACGTGCCGCGCCAAGCTGCACGCGGGCTGATGTGGCTGGCGCTGGCGAAAGATAGCGCGCGCGCCGACCAGGCCTGGATCACCAAGCTCTATGACAGCGCCATGCAGCAGGCGAGCGAAGATGAGCGCGCACTTGCGGCCGTCTATCTCCGCCACTGGCTGGAGACGCGGCGCGAATAATCAGCGCCCCTCAATATCCAGATCGACATATACCGGCACATGATCCGACGGCTTGTCCCAGCCGCGGACATGGCGGTCGATACCGGCTTCGATCAATTGGTCGGTGGCCTGCGGCGACAGCAGCAGATGATCGATGCGGATGCCGTCATCCTTGGCCCAGGCGCCGGCCTGATAATCCCAGAAGGTGTAGAGGTCGGATGCATCGCTCACCGCACGTATCGCGTCGGTCAATCCGAGGTTGACCAGGGTGCGGAATTTCTCCCGCGTTTGCGGCAGGAACAGCGCGTCGTTCTTCCACGCCTCTGGCCGCCGCGCGTCGATCGCCGCCGGAATGACGTTGAAATCGCCGGCCAAAAGCATCGGCTCTTCCAGTTTAAGTCGTTCATGTGAGAAATTAATGAGCCGGGTCATCCAATTGAGTTTGTATGCATATTTGTCGGTGGCGGGCGGATTCCCATTGGGCAGATAAAGACTGACGACGCGCAAAACCCCGCTCTTTGTCGAAACGATTGCCTCCAGAAAGCGGGCCTGGACGTCGCCATCGTCGCCGATCAACCCGGGCGCAACCTCGTCAAACGGCAGCTTCGACAGCAGGGCCACGCCGTTGAAGGTCTTCTGGCCATGCACCGCGACGTTGTAGCCGAGCGCTTCCAGCGGCTCGCGCGGGAAAGCCTCATCCGTGCATTTGATCTCTTGCAGACAGACGATGTCGGGTTGTCGCTCCTTGAGCCACGCCTGCAGGTTGTCCATGCGCTGGCGGATTGAATTGACGTTCCAGGTCGCTATTCGCATGGTTTTTTGGGGGTCCGGGCCGGCGGATAATGCAGCATTCACCGTATTTACCCGCAAGCGCAGGTATATGCACGGTTAAGCGTTTATATGCTAGGAAAGCGGCCAACGCGGCCCCAAACTGATGAGAAACAAAGCCATTCCGCGGATTAGGGAGCGTCCGGGCAGGCGCGCATAAGTCCGGACCGAAAAGTGCCGATGATCAAGCGAAAATGGCTCATTGGTGGCGCAGTTGTCGCCCTGATTGGCGTTGTCGTGCTCGTGCGTGGGTTCTGGACCAGCGACGGCGCCGCGCGTTCGGCTGCCGCGCGAGCGGTGCCGGTCGAGACCGCGACGGCGGAACGCAAGACGATGCCGGTGCGCCTGAGCGCGCTTGGCAATGTGACGCCGGTGGCCAGCGTGGCGATCAAGACGCAGGTCGATACGACCATCACCGAAGTCGATTTCCGCGACGGCGCTTCGGTGCAAAAGGGCGAACTTCTGTTCACGCTTGACTGCCGGCAGATCGAAGCCGACATGAAGCGGGTCCAGGCGATTATCGACGGCGCCCAATCCACGCTCGAACAGGCGCAACGGGACGTCGAACGCTACACCGATCTTGCCGCCAGAAACGCGACGCCGATCGTCACGCTCAATAACGCGCAGACGGCCGTCAACGTGTCGCGCGCGACGGCGGAATCGAACCGCGCGCAGCTCGAAAACCTGAAGGTCCAGCTCAGTTTCTGCACAATCCGTGCGCCGATTTCCGGGCGCATCAGCATGGCCAATGTGAAGGTCGGGAATTTCGTACGTCAGGCCGACACCTCGCCGATGGCGACTATCAATCAAATGGTGCCTGTCTATGTGACCTTCACGGTGCCGCAGAAAAATCTTCCCGACATCCGCAAGGCTATCGCCGCCGAGACCGCCACCGTGGACGCGATCATTCCGGGCGAAGACAAGCGCGCCGCCGGCCAGGTGACCATGATCGAGAACACTGTCGATCCTGCGACTGGTATGGCGACGGTGCGAGCGACCATGCCGAACAAGGATGAACTGCTTTGGCCGGGGACGCTGGTCACCACCGATATGACGCTGCGCAGCGAGGAGGGGGTGGTCGTGCCCTCGAACGCGGTGCAGGTCAGCCAGACCGGCACGTTCGTTTTTGTCGTCAAAGACGGCGTCGCTCAGGTCCAGGAAGTAAAGGTCGATCGCCAGGTCGGGACCGAAACCGTGATCGCTTCCGGTCTTAACGGCGGCGAGACCGTCGTGACCGAAGGACAGCTGCTGTTGTCGAGCGGTACTCGCGTCAACATACGCCCTCCCAAGGTCGCGGGCAGCTGATCCATGAATATTTCGGAAATCTGCATTCGCCGGCCGGTGCTGACGACGCTGATGACGGCGTCGTTGATCGTTTTCGGCGTGTTCGCCTATCGGCTGCTGCCGGTGGCGGCCCTCCCAGCGGTTGACTTTCCGACCATTCAGATCACCGCGCAATTTCCCGGCGCCAGTCCCGAAACGATGGCATCGTCCGTCGCTTCCCCGATCGAAAGGCAGCTGTCGACGATTTCGGGCATTTCGTCGATGAACTCGTCGTCCTCGCTCGGATTGGCGCAGATCACGATCCAGTTCGATCTTGGCCGCAATATCGACGGCGCAGCGCTCGATGTGCAGACCGCGCTGGCGACCGCGGCGCGCCTGTTGCCGATCGAAATGACGATACCGCCGTCATTCCGCAAGGTGAATCCAGGCGACTTTCCGGTTCTCTATGTGAGCTTGCGGTCCGACACGGTGCCGCTGTCGACGGTCGATGACTATGCCGAGACCGTTCTGGCGCCGCAGATTTCGCAATTGCCCGGCGTTGCACAGGTGCTGGTCTACGGTGCGCAGAAATTCGCCGTTCGGGTCCAGGTCAATCCGACCGAGGCGGCGGCCCGGAACATCGCGCTCGAGGACGTGCGCAGCGTCGTTGCCAAGGCGAATTCGAGCACGCCGGTCGGCGTTTTGACCGGACCAAAACAAAGCGTCACTCTGGCCGCCACCAGCGCGATGCCGCACGCGGCCGACTACCGCGATGTTGTCGTGGCCTATCGCAACGGCGCCCCGATCAAGCTTAGCCAGATCGCTCGCGTGGTCGACAGCGTCGAGAACGACAAGATCGCCACCTGGTTCAATGACGCGCGGGCTATCGTGCTTGCGATCCAGCGCCAGCCCGATGCAAACACCGTCCAGGTCGTCGACCTCGTGCGCCAAAGCCTGCCGGCAATGCGCGCGCAAGTGCCGCCGTCGATCCAGATGGAGCCATTGTTCGACCGCTCCTTGTCCATTCGGGCGGCGGTCACCGACGTGCAGGAAACGCTGGCGATTGCGGTCACGCTCGTCATCATGGTGATCTTCCTGTTCCTGCGAAAAGTCTCGGCCACCATCATTCCGGCGCTGGCGGTGCCGGTGTCTCTGGTCGGCACATTCGCCGCGATGTATGCGTTCGGCTTCTCCATCAACAACATGACGTTGCTCGCGCTCACGCTGTCGGTCGGCTTCGTGGTCGACGATGCCATCGTGATGCTGGAAAACATCGTGCGACACATCGAAGGCGGCATGCGTCCGTTCGAGGCAGCGCTGAAGGGTTCGCGCGAAATCGGCTTCACCATCGTGTCGATTACCTTCTCGCTGATCGCGGTGTTCATACCGGTGCTGCTCATGGGCGGCATGGTCGGCCGCGTATTCCGCGAATTCGCGGTGTCCATCGCGGTTGCGATTGTTGTTTCCGGCTTTGTGTCGCTGACGCTGACGCCGATGCTGTGCGCGCGCGTGCTCGGCAGTCATCACGCCGAAGGCGAGAAGCAGTTTTTCCTCCTGCGCATGTTCGAGAAGCTTTTTGAAGCGATGCTCAGCACCTATCAGTGGACGCTCGATCGGGTGATTGCCTACAAGTCGATCATGCTGATGGTGACGATCGGCACCTTCTTCGCGACCATCGTGCTTTATGTCATCGTGCCCAAGGGCTTTTTTCCGACGGAAGATACCGGTTACGTTATCGGCATTACCGAGGGTGCGACCGATATTTCGTTCCCGGCGATCTCGCAGCTCCAGCGCAAGGTGGCCGAGATCGTTCGCGCGGATCCCGCCGTTGCCTACGTGAATTCGACGGTCGGCACGGGCGGGCCCAATTCGGTCGGCAACAGCGGCCGCATGCTTGTGGCGTTAAAGCCGCGCGCCGAGCGCGACAATCTCCAGACAATCCTGGCGCGCCTGCGCCGGACCGCCAACGTCGTGCCGGGTCTTGCGATCTATTTCCAGCCGATCCAGAACATCAATCTCGGCGGCAAACTGGCCAAAAGCCAGTATCAGTACACATTGCAATCCAATGACACAGACACGCTCTACCGGCTGGCGCCTTTGCTGCGCGATAAAATTTCCAAAATCGACGGTCTGCTGGACGTCACGACCGATCTCTACGTCACCAATCCGCAAGTTACCATCGATGTCGACCGCGAAAAGTCGGCGGTCTATGGGCTGACGGTCGATCAAATTCGCCAGGAGCTCTACAACGCATTCGGTGTGCGGCAGGTCGCCACCATCTACAGTCCGGTGAACTACTATCAGGTGATTCTCGAAACCCAGCCCGAGTTTCAGGTCGGCCCGGATGATCTGGCGCGCGTCTACCTGAAGACGACAAACGGAACCACGGTGCCGCTCTCTGCGGTAACGCGTTTCGTGCGGACCGTCGGGCCGCTGCAGGTCAATCACCAGGGCCAGCAGCCAGCGGTGACAATTTCGTTCAATCTCGCGCCCGGCTTCTCGCTCGGTCAGGCGGTGGATGCCATCCAGAAACTCGAGCGCGACGAGCGGTTGCCGGCGACGATCACCACGGGCTTCCAGGGCACGGCGCAGGTGTTCCAGGATTCATTGCGCGGGCAGGGGATATTGATCCTCGCCGCGATTTTCGCCGCTTATGTGGTTCTCGGCATTCTCTATGAAAGTTTCATCCATCCGATCACGATCATTTCGGGCCTGCCGTCCGCCGGCATCGGCGCGATCCTGACGCTGATGCTGTTCCGCATGGATCTATCGGTGATCGCGATGATCGGCATTGTGATGCTGGTCGGCATCGTCAAGAAGAACGCGATCATGATGATCGATTTCGCAATCGAGCGCCGCCGCGTCGGATTGTCCGCCGAGGCGGCCATTCGCGAAGCCGCGATCCTGCGTTTCCGGCCGATTATGATGACGACTTTCGCGGCGATCTTCGGCACCTTGCCCATCGCGCTCGGCACCGGCGCCGGCGCCGAACTGCGCCAGCCGCTCGGCGTTGCGGTGGTCGGCGGCCTGGTGCTCTCGCAGCTCCTCACGCTCTACATCACGCCGGTGATCTACCTCTACCTCGACCGCTTCGACCGGCTGATCAAGCGCCGGCTCGAACCGCAGCTGGAGGAAGTCAAGGAAGCTCCGCCGGCGGTTGCCGCGGAATAATCGGTCAGAGCGTGAAGCTGGTGCCGCAACCGCAAGACGCTTTCGCCTGCGGGTTCTTCACCTTGAATGAGGCGCCGATCAAATCGTCGACGAAATCGATCTCAGATCCGGCCATGTAGTTGACGGAGACCGGATCAATGAGGACAACCGCGCCATCGCGGCTGATCACAACGTCGTCGGCCGCCTTGTCGCGGTCGATACCGAATTTGTACTGAAAACCGGAACAACCGCCGCCTTCCACGCTCACACGCAACATGGTGCCGGTCGGCTCACCTTTGAGGATTTCGCCGATCCTTTTGGCCGCGCGCTCGCTGACCGTGATGCTGCTCATTGCCTGCCTGTTCCGGCCATTCTATTGGCAGAACGCCCAACGGATAGTTAAGTGCGCGGACCAGTGAGGTCAATGCAGGCAATGGCGGTCGAAACAGGGCGCGAGCGGGCGGTTTATGCCACCAATCCGGCGCAAAGCCGGGGCCGCCGTTTTGACGAGCCGGCGAGCCCGACCCGCAATGCCTTTCGCCGCGATTGCGACAGGATTATCCACTCGGCCGCATTCCGGCGCCTGGCGCATAAGACACAGGTATTCGTCTATCACGAAGGTGATCATTACCGTACGCGCCTCACCCACACGCTCGAGGTTGCGCAGGTGGCCCGCTCGATCGCGCGTGCCCTCGGTCTGGATGAAGACCTCGCCGAAGCACTCGCGCTCGCTCACGATCTCGGGCATCCGCCCTTCGGGCATGCCGGCGAACGCGCGCTCGACGAATGCCTCGCCGGTTGCGGAGGCTTTGACCACAATGCTCAGGCATTGCGTATCGTAACGGACCTCGAGCACCGCTATGCCGCCTTTGACGGCCTCAACCTGAGCTGGGAAACGCTCGAGGGATTGGTCAAGCACAATGGTCCGCTGCTGGGTCGAGACGGCGCACCGGCTGGACGTTATGCCAAGCAGGGCGTGCCGGCGCCGATCCTGGCCTATTCGAAGATCCAGGACCTGGAGCTTGCGACATATGCCGGCGCGGAAGCGCAGGTGGCGGCTCTGTCCGACGACATCGCCTACGATGCCCACGACATCGACGATGGGCTGCGCGCCGATCTGTTCACGCTCGACGACATTGCCGAAGTCCCCTTAATTGGAAACATCCTGAGCGTTATAGACGCGCAATATCCCGGACTTGAACCAACCCGGCGCGCGCATGAAACCGTGCGTTCGCTGATTACCCGCATGATCGAAGACGTGATTGCCGAGACCGCGCGTCGCGTCGCGCTGCTGAAGCCACGCTCCGTTTCCGAGGTGCGGGAAGCACCGCGGCCGGTCGTGGGATTTTCGCCCGCAATGGAAAAGGCCGATCGCGACATCAAGGGGTTCTTGTATCCGCGCATGTATCGCCATGATCGCGTGGTGTGGGTGATGGCGAACGCCGAACGAATCGTGCGCGGTTTGTTTGGGCATTACCTGCAGACGCCCGGCGATCTGCCGACCGTCTGGGGTGAGAGCATCGGTGCAACCGATCCGGCGATGCGCGTTCGCCGCATTGCCGATTACATCGCAGGGATGACGGACCGGTACGCGCTTATCGAGCACGCGAAATATTTCCACGAGACGCCGGAGTTGCGATGAGCGCGGCCACTTCTCTATGCAGAGGATGAAATGTCTCAGGCGGCAATGGATGGGGCCACACACATTGGCGAAGAGGTCGATCTTCTGATCGCAGGCGGAGGTCCGGCGGGGATGACCGCGGCACTGGTCGCCTCGCTCGAAGGCCTCGACGTACTCTTATGCGAAAAGTCGGACCAGGTCGGCGGCACCGGATCGACTTCGGCGGGTACGCTCTGGATCCCGGGCAACAGCCAGAGCAAGGCAGCCGGCTTCAACGATTGCGGCGAGCAGGCCGATCTCTACCTGAATGCGCTGATCGGAGAGACGACAAACCGCGAGCTCAGAAATGCCTACCTGCGAACCGGGCCGACGGCGATCGACTATCTGTGCGCCCGATCCGACGTGCAGTTTCTTCCGTGCGGACCGCACCCGGATTATCGCAGCAATATGCCGGGCGCTGCCGTTGCGGGTCGTGCGATAGTTCCCGAGCCATTCGACGGACGGCTGCTTGGCGCGGAATTCCGACGCATTCGTCCGCCGGTGCCGGAGTTCATGCTGTTCGGCGGCATGATGGTCGGCAAAGTCGACATTTCCCGCCTGATCGGCCGCTTCGATTCAATCGGCAACTTCATTTATTCTGTGAAACTGTTCGCGCGCTACCTCCGCGACCGGTCGAAATATCCCCGCGGCACCCGCCTCATGATGGGCAACGCGCTTGTCGCGCGTCTGTTTTACAGTTTGCGCAAACGCAAGGTGCCAATCCTGTTCGACGCATCAATTGTCGAACTCACCGGCGACCGGCACGGCGTCAAAGGCGCGCAACTGAAGGTCGGGGGCAGGGACCTTTCCGTCAAAGCCCGCAAGGGCGTCGTACTTGCGACCGGGGGTTACGCCCACAACAAACGGTTCCGCGAGGCGTTCATGCCGCGGCCGGTGCCCGAGCATTCCATGAGCTGCGAGGGAAATAGCGGCGACGGTATCGAGCTCGGTCAGCGGTTCGGCGCCACGATCACACCTCGGCAATGTACCAGCGGGCTTTGGACGCCGGTGTCAATCGTGCCGCGGGCCGATGGAACAAAAGGTCTGTTTCCACATCTTGTGCTCGATCGCGCGAAACCCGGCTTGATCGCAGTGAATTCAGCCGGACGCCGATTCGTCAACGAAGCGGCGTCGTACCACGACTTCGTGCTGGCGATGTTCGAGAGCAACAAGACCGCGCCGTCGATTCCGGCCTGGCTCGTCTGCGACCACGCCTTTCTCGGAAAATACGGCCTCGGTGTCGTTTATCCAGGGCACCGCAATCCCGGGAAATTCGTCGACAGTGGTTATCTCGTTCGTGCGCACACGCTCGAGGAACTCGCCGGCAAGATTGGGATAGATCTGGTGCAATTGCGCAGCACGGTGTCACGTTACAATGGCTTTGCAGAGACCGGTGTCGATACCGATTTTGGCAAGGGCGAAGTCGAGCTCAACCGTTTCAACGGCGATGCGCTTCACAAGCCAAATCCTTGCATCGGGCCGGTGGCCACTCCGCCGTTCTACGCGCTCGCGGTCTGGCCAGCCGACATCGCGGTCAGCACCGGGCTTGCGACAGACGCCGACGCGCGTGTTCTCGGCGGTGACGGAACGCCCATTCCCGGTCTCTATGCTTGCGGCAATGACATGGCTTCGGTCATGGCGGGGAGCTATCCCGGCCCTGGCACCACGCTCGGACCGGCCATTGTGTTCGCCTACCGTGCGGCGATGCACGCCAAAGGCGCCCAACTATAGAGGCTTGCGTCAATTCCAATATCATCATCATATTTTGTGGAGAGTTCTCATGGCGCGTCTGGCGGGCAAAGTTGCATTCATCACTGGCGGCGGCGGCGGAATTGGCCGGGCGACCGCCGAACGCTTTGCCGAGGAGGGCGCAAAAGTCGTCATCGCCGAGATCGATGCGGAACGTGGCGAGGCCGCCGCCGTGTCGGCCCGTACCCGCGCCAGGAATTCCGGCGGCGATGCCCATTTCATACACTGCGACATCCGCGAGCGGACGAACGTAACGGCAGCCCTGGCGGAAACCGTTGAGCGCTTCGGCGGCCTCCATGTTCTTCATAACAACGCCGGCGGGTCATCGCCGCAGGACGGGCCGGTGACAGACGTATCTGAGGATGAATTCTGGCGGGTCATCACGCTCGATCTCTACGGCACGTTCCTGTGCTCAAAGCTTGGCATTCCGTACATGATCAAGTCCGGCGGCGGCTCGATCATCAACATGTCGTCCATCGTCGCGCTGCGCGCACTGCCGGGGCGCGATTGCTATACCTCCGCCAAGGGGGCCGTCGCTGCGTTGACCCGATCAATGGCGGTGGAATATGCGGCCGACAAGATCAGGGTCAATGCTATCGCGCCCGGCGTCGTGCTCACCGAGCGGGTGAAAAAGCTGCTGCAAGGGTCAAAGGACATCGAGAAGCTGGCCGCGACGCATTTGCATGGGCTGGGCCTGCCGATCCACATGGCCGACATGGCCGTCTATCTGGCCTCCGACGAAGCGGCGATCACCACCGGACAGATATTGTCGGTCGATAGTGGCGCGACGATCAGGTAGATCGCGTGCCCCGAATCACGTCTCGCAATCCCGTTCGAGCGCATGAAGTATTTTGACTAAATCCGCGAACTACGTTAGCCGCAGCCCACCATGCCGAGCCCATCCAAGCCCCAGCGCCTGTTCGCCGATATGCTCGTGCGCGTATGCGGGGCAACTGCTGGCGTGCTCGGGCCCGGCGCTGACATCTCACGCGTCGTGGTCGAGCCGCCGCGCGATCCAAGCCATGGTGACATGGCAACGAATGCCGCGATGGTGCTGGCGAAGGACGCCGGTAAAAAGCCGCGCGAGCTGGCAGAAAGCATTGCCGCGAAGTTACGCACTGACGACAAGGTGGCATCGGTTGCCATCGCCGGTCCCGGCTTTATCAATCTCACGCTCAAACCGCATGTATGGGTCGACGAGTTGCACCTCGTGCTTGAGGCCGGCACGGACTACGGAAGCAGCGACATCGGCAAGAACGAAAAGGTCAACGTCGAGTATGTCTCTGCCAATCCGACCGGGCCGATGCATGTTGGCCACGGCCGTGGCGCAGTGTTCGGCGATGCGCTCGCCAATTTGCTTGCCTTTGCCGGCTTCGACGTCACGCGCGAATATTACATCAACGACGCGGGCGCTCAGGTCGATGTACTGGCGCGCTCGGCTTTTCTTCGTTATCGCGAAGCGCTCGGCGAAAGCATCACTATTCCCGACGGCCTGTACCCCGGTGACTATCTCAAAGTCGTCGGCGAGAAAATCGCGGCCGAGCATGGGTCGTCATTGAAGGGCAAGCCGGAAGTCGAGTGGCTTCCGGTTGTACGCGCCAAGGCAGTTTCCATGATGTTGGACGGGATCCGTGATGATCTCGCCGCGCTCAACATCAATTTTGATGTGTATTTCTCCGAGCGTTCGCTGATCGAGGGCAAACGCGACGAAGTGGGAGCTGCCATTGAAAGCCTGCGCAAGAATGGCGAGGTCTATGAAGGCCGGCTGCCGCCGCCCAAGGGCGGCAATCTTGAGGATTGGGAGGATCGCGAGCAGACGCTGTTTAGATCCACGGATTTCGGTGATGACGTCGATCGCCCGCTGAAGAAGTCGGATGGCGGCTACACGTATTTTGCATCGGACATCGCCTATCATCGCTCGAAGGTGGCGCGCGGTTTTCTCAATTTGATCGACGTCTGGGGGGCCGACCATGGCGGTTATGTCAAGCGCATGCAGGCCGCCGTAAAGGCCGTGAGCGGCGGCAAGGCCTCGCTCGACGTCAAGCTTGTGCAATTGGTGCGTCTCCTGCGCGCAGGCGAGCCGGTGAAGATGTCGAAACGGGCGGGCGAGTTCGTCACCCTGCGCGAGGTCGTCGACGAAGTCGGGCGCGATGCCGTTCGTTTCGACATGCTGTACCGCAAGAACGACGCCGTGCTCGACTTCGACCTTGCCAAGGTGATCGAACATTCGCGCGACAACCCGGTTTTCTATGTTCAATATGGCCACGCGCGCGGGCAGTCCGTATTCCGCAACGCGCGGGAAATCGTGCCGGATCTGCCGAAGGACCGCTCGGCACGCGCGGCGTACCTCGGGCAGGCCCCGCTCGAGCGCCTCGGCGATGCCGGGGAGGTTTCATTACTGCGTCGGATCGCGCTTTATCCACGCGTCGTCGAGGCCGCCGCGGTTGCTCATGAACCGCACCGAATTGCGTTCTATCTATATGAATTAGCTAGTGAATTTCATGCGCATTGGACGCGCGGAAATGACTTGCCTCATTTACGCTTCATTATCCAGAATGATCCACAAACGACGAAGGCCCGGCTCGCCTTGGTAGAGGGGATCGTTACCGTTCTCGGCGCGGGTTTGGCGCTGCTCGGGGTTAGCGCGCCGGATGAAATGCGATAGAGCTCGTCCGCCGCTTGGCGTGCATCGCCGGCAATCATAAGCGTAAAGCTAAGGGCGAGCTCAGTAACTGGGGACCGAATGGCGGAAGACCGATTCCAAAGACCCTATCGTGCAAGTGAACCGCCTGTGCGCACGCCGGGCAAAAACACCGGCAGTGATCCGCTTGCGGAGCTTGCACGGCTTATCGGGCAGACCGATCCATTCGGCGAATATGGACGCGATTCCGCGCGCCGCGCACATGCGCCGCAACCTGCCGAGCGATCGGATTGGGGCAGGGAACCATACGTTCCCCATTCCGGGGCCGACCCGCGTTCGCCGCAGCGACTGGATCATGACCAGCAATTGCAGCACCGTTTGGATGGTGATGAAGAATACTACTCCGCGCGGCCTGCCGACCAATACCCGCGCCAAACATACGGCGGCACACCACCCGCCGCCGATGACGATCTTTATCACGCTGACCACGAGGGACGCGATTATCAGTCGGGCCAAACCGACTATCAGCATGACGCCTACGCGCAAGGCGCGGCTCAGTTCCCCGAGGAGGAATACTACGAAGATGAGCCACCTCCTCGGCGGCGGCTCGGCGTTATTGCGATCGCAGGCGTGTGCGCCCTGGCGGTGATTGGGACCGCGGGCGCGTACGGTTATCGCGCTCTGTTCGGCTCATCCGCCTCGACTCAGCCGCCGCCCGTCATCAAGGCTGATACAGGGCCGAACAAGATTGTGCCCGCGACAATCGGGAAGGATGCGCAATCAAATAAGCTGATCACCGAGCGTGTGAACGAACGCGGTCAAAGCGAAAAGCTGGTTTCACGCGAGGAACAACCCGTACCAAGTGCGGCTGTTGGAGCATCGCAAATGGCTCCCCAATCGACCTTGGGCAGCGGCGTGGTCGGAAGTGAGCCAAAGAAGGTCCGTACTATCGCAATCCACCCAGATCAATCGATCGTAGCCGACGCCACACCGTCATCGCCGGTGCCGCTAGCAGCGCCTGCACGCCCCGCGGCCGCTGCGGCGAGAACTCCGCCACCGTCTGCCCCTCCTACGCAACCCGCACCACCGGCCCGGGTGGCCGATAACGCGAGCGCTGATGCAGAACAGGATTCAGCGTCGGCCCCGGCTGCTCGTTCAGCGGCGCCGAGTCGCCAGGCTGCCCCGGCCAGCGGCAGTTCGCCGTTATCGCTCAGTCCTGATGCTGCACCGGCCCGCGCGGCGGCGAGAGCGCCTGCTCCCGCCGCGCCGGCTCCGGCCCGCACCGCGGCGGTCGCCGCACCGGCACAAATGGCGCCAGCACCCGCTCCGGCGGCTAGCGGCAATGCCGGCGGGCCCGGCAGCTATGTGCAAGTTTCATCGCAGCGAAGCGAAGCGGAGGCGCAAGCTGCGTTCCGATCCCTGCAGGCCAAGTACCCCGACCAGCTCGGTGGGCGTCAGCCGATGATTTACAAGGTAGACCTGGGTTCAAAGGGAACTTACTACCGGGCCATGGTCGGCCCGTTCACCAATGCGAGCGAGGCGGGCGACCTGTGCTCAAGCCTCAAGGCGGCCGGCGGCCAGTGCCTCATTCAGAAGAATTAGCAGGCTAAACTTGACCCTCGCAGACGCCGCGGGCTAATCCGCGCCAATGGCGCGCGCGTTTATCACCGGATTGGCGGGTTTCAGCATATCCCCGGTAGAACGTGCGTTTTTTCGTGAGGCTCAGCCTTGGGGGTTGATCATCTTCAAGCGAAACGTGAGTACGTCTGTTCAAGTAACTGAACTTGTTGATTCATTCCGTGAAATCGTCGGATGGAATGCGCCGGTTCTTGTCGATCAGGAGGGTGGTCGCGTCCAGCGGCTGCAGCCTCCACACTGGCCGGCTTATCCGCCAGGGCGGCGCTACGGCGAACTGTACGACCGCGAACCCGCTTCCGGCATTGCTGCAGCGCGGCTGGCCGGTCATTTGATTGCCGCCGATCTTAGGCCCCTTGGTATCGATGTCGATTGCCTACCTCTTGCTGACGTTCCGCTAGAAAGTGCTGACCCCGTGATCGGTGACCGTGCCTATGGCGAGGAACCGGGCAAAGTTGCCGCGATCGCTAGAGCAATAGCAGAAGGGCTCCGGGCCGGTGGCGTGCTTCCTGTATTAAAACACCTGCCAGGCCACGGCCGGGCAACCGCTGACAGCCATCATAAGTTACCGGTGGTCGATGCCGACCGGGTCACACTAGAAGCGACCGATTTTGCTGCTTTCCGCCCATTGGCGGACTTACCACTCGGGATGACCGCACATGTTGTGTTTAGCGCCATCGACCCAGTCGCGCCTGCTACGACTTCGGTCACAATAGTGAGGCAAGTGATTCGCGGCTTTATCGGGTTCGAAGGATTGCTGATGAGCGATGATATCTCGATGAAAGCTCTGTCCGGCAGCATTGCCGAACGGAGCCGCGCTGCGCTGGCGGCTGGCTGCGATGTCGTGCTTCATTGCAACGGCGACTTGCGCGAGATGACCGCGGTCGCTGGAGAAGCGCCCGCTCTTTCCGGCGATGCTGCAAAGCGGGCCACCGAAGCCCTCGCTGGACGAACCGCACCCGAGGAATTCGACACTGAAGCTGCACGCGGTGTGTTCGCAGAGATTATAGCCGACGTGTCGCAACGAAAGACGGCATCATGAGCGGTGAGGAATTTGATACAACGCTGGGCTCCGAGCGCGGCACGACTGAGCCGACGATGATCGTGGACGTCGAAGGTTTTGAGGGCCCGCTTGATCTGTTGCTAATGCTTGCTCGGCAGCAAAAAGTTGATCTGGCGAAGATTTCGATACTTGCGCTCGCCGACCAGTATCTGTCGTTTATAGAGGCGGCGCGGCAATTGCGACTAGAGCTTGCCGCCGACTATCTCGTCATGGCTGCCTGGCTCGCTTATCTGAAATCGCGACTCCTCCTGCCTGATGTGGCGCCTGGCGAAGGTCCCAGCGCGGAGGAAATGGCACTCGCTTTGGCCAATCGTCTACGCCGACTTGAGGCAATTCGTGACGTTGCGATGCGGATGATGGACCGGCCGCAGCTTAATCGCGATGTTTTTGCTCGCGGATTGCCCGAGCCGATCGACGAGATCAAGCAACCAGAATGGTCGGCGACGCTTTACGATCTGTTGTCAGCCTACGCGACGCAACGCTCGCGCAGCGCGCTGTCGAGGGTGCGCTTTAAACAACGCACAGTATGGTCACTGGCCGAGGCGCGCGCCGCGCTCGAGCGCCTGATCGGACAGTCAACGGACTGGTCGCGCATCGATCAGTTCCTAATAAGTTATGTGGTAGAACCGGCATTGGTGGCGACCGTATTTGCGTCTTCGTTTGCCTCGGCACTCGAACTGGTGCGCGAGGGGCTTGCTGAAATTCACCAGAAAGAGTCATTCGCGCCGATTTACATGCGCAAGCGCGTCGGCGTGATTGGAAATGCAACGACGCATGACGCGCAAGAAAACGCATAAGGAGAAGGCGCCCATGCCGAACGTGGCCAAGAAGCTCGTGGTGGTGCAAAACAACGAACGGGCGGCGGAGCCCGCACCGGCAGTACGCCCGGAAGAATTGCGGCTGCTCGAGGCCCTGCTGTTTGCCGCCGGCCAACCGCTGGACGAAGCAATGTTAGCGCGCAGGCTTCCCAACGGCGTCAACGTGAAGCACGCACTGGCACAGCTCAAGGACGAATACGCCTCACGTGGCGTCAATCTTGTGCGCGTCGGCAAGAAATGGACGTTTCGCACCGCGACCGATCTGTCCTGGCTGCTGACAAGGCAGATTGTCGAGACGCGCAAGCTTTCGCGCGCGGCAGTCGAAACCCTCGCGATCATCGCATATCACCAGCCGGTGACCCGCGCCGAGATCGAGGAAATTCGTGGTGTCGTGACGGCGGCCGGCACTGTGGATGTTCTACTCAAGACCGGCTGGATTCGCCCGCGCGGCCGGCGCAAAGCGCCGGGCCGACCGGTTACCTATGGAACAACAGAGGCCTTCCTGTCACATTTCGGCCTAGAGGAGGTTGGTGACTTGCCGGGTCTTGACGAACTCAAAGGCGCCGGGTTGATCGAGGGCAATTTGCCTCCAGGATTTGCTGTTCCGCTTCCTTCCGATGATTTGACATTACGTGACGACGAGGAACCGTTGGAGCCCGGCGATCTCGATCTTGGTCTGGCGCCGCCGTCGTCGCGTTCCGAGAAGTAACGGCGCATGATTTTAAGGTAAATTCTGCGGTTTCAATGACATCGCCGCTCTTTGACCGAGCCCGAGGTCCTTGTTTTTGCCGCCTGCGAGGCCTAGTTTCTCACTCAAATCATGGCGGGACGAGCCGAAAAAGCCCGTCGCTGCGGAGGATTAGCCGATGGGTTCCCTGAGTATATGGCACTGGATCATCGTCCTTTTGGTAGTGATGGTTCTGTTCGGAGGCCGTGGAAAAATTTCATCGCTGATGGGCGACTTCGCCCAAGGCATCAAGGCCTTCAAGAAGGGCATGTCCGAAGACGAGAAGTCAGCGGACGCAAAGAGCGAGCCGGTTAAGACGATCGAAGCTGGCGGCGCGTCAAAGACTGAAGCCGAGCGGCGCGCCGAGGGCGTGCGCTCCTGATTGCTGCGTCGGCGCAGAAGGGTGAGATGACTGGCACGGCTGTCATAAACGACGCCGGTGCTTTGGCGCTCCGGAGTTGACTAATCCATGTTCGACATCGGTTGGGGCGAACTCGTCGTCATCGGCATTGTCGCGCTGATCGCGATCGGGCCGAAAGAGTTGCCGACCGTGTTGCGTACGCTCGGTCAGTACATGGCTAAAATCCGGCGCATGGCTTCGGAATTCCAAGGTCAGTTTCAGGAGGCCTTGCGCGAAGCCGAGATGGCCGATCTGAAAAAGCAGGCCGAGGATCTCAAGACTTCGGTCAACGATCTTACTAATTTCAATCCGCTGGCCAATACCCAGAAGGAGATTGAGCAAGCCTTCGAGGTGCCCGCACCTGGGAAAGCAATTGAAGCGATTGCCGACGGACCGACCGCGACGCCTTCAGCTCTGCCTGAACCGGCTCATCAGATGGACCCAAACGTGCCGCTGCCGGAGGCGCCTTCGCCCGTCAGCGGGAAAGATTTTGTCACTCCAGAGGTGCCACCGCCTAAACAGGCCGGGGGCAGCGCATGACGCACGAGGATATCGAGGCGACCAAGGCGCCGTTGATGGAGCACCTGATCGAGCTGCGGTCGCGGCTCATCAAGGCACTCATTGCGTTCGGTGTGATGTTCGCAATTTGCTTCGTATTCGCCAAGGACATCTACAATGTTCTGGTGTGGCCGTTCGTTTGGATCGCCGGGCCGGAGAATTCCAAGTTCATTTATACTGCGTTGCTCGAATATTTCGTCACCCAGCTCAAGCTGGCGATGTTCGGCGCGGCATTCCTGTCGTTCCCAATCGTGGCAACGCAAATCTATATGTTTGTCGCGCCCGGGCTTTACCGCAATGAACGCAAGGCGTTTCTTCCGTATCTGATAGCGACACCAATTTTCTTCGCCCTCGGTGCGATGGTCGTCTATTTCGTGGTGCTGCCGATGCTGGTGCGCTTCTCGCTGCACATGCAGCAGCCGGGATCAAGCACGGACGCCTCAATCGCGTTGATGCCGAAGGTCGGAGAATATCTTTCGCTGATGATGGCGTTGGTATTGGCCTTCGGCGTGGCCTTCCAGCTGCCTGTGATCCTAACGCTGCTCGGCCGGATCGGGCTGATCACTTCGGACCAGCTTAAGGCCAAGCGGCGCTATTTCATCGTGGGCGCCTTTGTACTGGCCGCGGTTCTGACGCCGCCCGATGTCATCAGCCAGATGTCGCTCGCGGTGCCGCTGCTCGTTCTTTACGAGGGCTCGATCTGGTCGGTACGTGTCGTGGAAAAGAGGGCGCAAGCGGAGGAAGTCGCCAAGGCGAAAGCCGAGGCCGCGTCTGCCAGCGCCAAACCGGCCGAGTAAGTTTTCCCGTCATTCCGGGGCGTCCTGCCAGCCGGCTTTAATAACGTGCGGATTCCGATTAAGAAGCCCGGCCATGTACGACATCAAATGGATTCGCGAGCATCCGGACGTCTTTGACCGGGGCCTCAAACGCCGAGGGCTGGATCCGCTGTCCAAAAAGCTCATTGCGCTCGATGAGAAGCGGCGCGCGGCTATCACGAAATTCGAGCAAGCGCAGGCGCGCCGGAATGCCGCCTCCAAAGAAATTGGCGACGCCAGAAAGGCAAAGGATGAGGGTAAGGCCGGCAAACTGATGGCCGAGGTGGCGGAACTCAAAACGTTGCTGCCAGTAATGGAGGCGGAGCAGAAGACGCTCGGCGCCGAGCTCGACGGAGAGCTAGCACAAATTCCGAACACGCCCCTCGACGACGTGCCGGACGGCGCTGACGCCAGCGGCAATGTCGAGCATCATGTAGCCGGTAAGAAGCGCGACCATACATTTAAGCCCAGACAGCATTTCGAGTTGGGCGAAGCGCTCGGCATGATGGATTTCGAGCTGGCAGCTAAATTATCCGGCGCGCGCTTTGTTGTTTTGCAGAGCGGGCTGGCGCGGCTCGAACGCGCACTGGGGCAATTCATGCTCGATGTACACACAAGCAAAGAGCACGGATATACCGAGGTCAATCCGCCGATCTTGGTGCACGACGATGTAATGTTCGGGACAGCACAACTTCCGAAGTTCGCTGACGATCAATTTAGAACGACAAACGACCTTTGGCTGATTCCGACCGCCGAAGTGCCGCTAACCAATCTTGTGCGCGAATCGATCGTCGAGGCCACGCAACTGCCAATGCGGCTGACCGCCTGCACGCCATGCTTCCGCGCGGAAGCAGGCGCAGCAGGTAAGGATACCCGCGGTATGATCCGCCAGCATCAGTTCACCAAAGTCGAACTAGTTTCGATCACCGCACCGGAAAAATCGAAAGACGAACACGAGCGTATGCTCGCGTGCGCCGAGGAGGTGCTCAAAAAGCTTGATCTGCACTATCGCGTGGTTACGCTTTGTACCGGGGACATGGGCTTTGCGGCGCAAAAGACCTACGACATCGAAGTCTGGCTGCCGGGCCAAAACACGTATCGCGAAATTTCCTCCTGTTCGAACTGCGGCGAATTTCAGGCACGTAGGATGAATGCGCGCTACCGCGCCAAGGATGGTGTGCGTCATGTGCATACGCTCAACGGCTCTGGTGTCGCGGTAGGCCGCGCGCTCATCGCGGTGATGGAAACGTATCAGCAGGAAAATGGCTCCATTACAGTGCCATCGGCGCTCGCACCTTATATGGGTGGCATAGCGAACATCGAACGGGTGTAATGCGTATCCTCATAACCAATGATGACGGCGTCCATTCGCCGGGGCTTGCCACCTGCGAGAAAATTGCGCGCGCGCTTTCCGACGAGGTATGGATTGTGGCGCCGGAAACCGACCAATCCGGCGTGTCGCATTCGCTGTCGCTGAATGATCCATTACGCATGCGTGAAATCGGCGAGCGGCATTTCGCGATCAAGGGCACCCCCACCGATTGCGTCATCATGGGCGTGCGCCACTTAATGAAAGAAAAGCCGGATCTTGTGCTTTCCGGCGTCAACCGCGGCCGCAATTGTGCGGAAGACGTCACTTATTCCGGGACGGTCGCCGGTGCGATGGAAGGTGCTGTGCTCGGAATTCCATCCTTCGCGCTTTCGCAGGCGTATGCATTCACCACCAAACACCATCCTTATTGGGACACAGCTATCAAATTCGCGCCCGACCTTATCAAGCGTGTCTTGGAAGCCAGTATGCCGCGCGATGTGCTGGTCAATATTAATTTTCCAGATTGCACACCTGACGAAGTTGCCGGCGTGTCCGTTACCGTGCAGGGCAAGCGTGATCAAGAACTTTTGCGCATCGACGCGCGCCAAGACGGGCGGGGCAATCCTTATTACTGGATTGCGTTCGGCCGCGGCGGCATAGTCGGTGCGGCACCGGGAAGCGATTTGGCGGCGTTGACCGAAAAACGTATCTCGGTCACGCCGCTGCGGCTCGATCTTACTGATGAGCCGTTTATGACTAAGTTGGCTGAGGTGTTGGGCTAGAGATCAGCTCAGCGAGCGTGCGCTTGAGTTGTTCTGCCTGAAACGGTTTTTGCAGTGCGGGGCGGCCGCGATAGGGCTCCGGCAGGCTGCGTTCGCCATAACCGGTCACAAAAACAAAAGGCAGCGCACGCTTGGCCAAGATATCGGCAATCGGATAAATTTCCTGGCCATCCAGATTGACGTCGAGAATGGCAGCGTTGAATTCGCCGTCGGTCGCGATTTCGCGCGCCTCAGCAATTGTGCCGACGGCGGCGGCCACCGCGTAGCCGAGTTCTTCCAGCATGTCTTCAAGCAACATGCGGATCAAATATTCATCCTCAACCACGAGAATGCGTGGTGTCCCTGCCGAGGCATTTGTCATTGTTGTCTCCCGCCCTACAACTCGACATGGTCCACAGAGTTCCAGCTTAGCTCAAGTGCGGGCAAACATGCTAATAACGGCCGTAAAGGGGCCAAAAACGTGTCAAAAAAGTCGCGCGAAAAACAGGACGACGATCGCATGGAATTCCTGCTGACCTTGCGTCGGCGCGGCATCGCCGACAAGGCAGTGCTACACGCGATGGATGAGGTGCCGCGCGAGCGTTTTGTCGAGACGACCTTTGCGGAAGGCGCGTATGCTGATCAGGCGCTGCCGATCGCCTGCGGGCAGACCATCAGCCAACCCTACGTCGTCGCCTACATGACCGAACAGCTTGGTGTGCGCATGCACCATCGCGTGCTGGAGGTGGGTACGGGATCCGGCTATCAGGCCGCGGTGTTGTCGCGGCTCGCTCGTGACGTGGTGAGCATCGAGCGCTACCGCACGCTGGCCGATCGAGCGCGGGCGCGTTTGAAAGAACTCGGATACGACAATGTCGAGGTCGTGATCGGGGATGGTTTTGCGGGCGTGCCGGGCAGGGCGCCTTATGATCGCATAATCTTGACTGCAGCGACGGAGACGCTGCCGCAAACGCTTCTCGATCAGCTTGCCGTTAATGGTGTGATGATCCTGCCGCTCGGCTCCCATGACGGGTCACAACATATTATCAAGCTTACCAAAACGGAAACGGGGATTCGGCGCGAAGACCTTATTCCTGTGCGTTTTGTACCGATGGTGCCTGGCCAGGCGCGGGAATTGTAGCGTTGCGCGGGGGTTTTTCCGACAACGCTTCCGACTTATCGCGGTCCCACGACAACTTGCCACTCTTTGTCCGGCCGAAGCGTTTGTGTCAGCGCTTTCATTCTTAAAGCCTTGTTTACTCGCGACTGCTTTATTTCAAACTCTACATTTGTTGCGTACGAGTGAGTAACCACATGTTGCGTTCCAAGGTGGAGATCCGCCTGCGTGTTTGGCCGCGCGTCGCAGTTCTCGCGCTGGTTGGTACCGCCGCCGCAGGCTGTTCGGATTCGGCGCGCTTCACTTCCAGCTCTTACGACACCGATCGTCCGGCCCCGCCGCAAAATTTGGCCAGCTCAGTCTCGGCGCCTCCCGCATCTGCTCGCATCGAAGCGCAGTCGCTGCCGGCGGTAACCCAGCCAGGCTCAGCCATGCCCGCGGCTTACGCCGCGCCTTACCCCGCCACCTATAGGCCAAGCGGCCAAAATTCCGACGACATTACCGGATCAGCCGTGCGTGCTCCGTCTGGCCATTGGACCTGGGACGGCGGTTCGGCTGTTACCGTCGGGTACGGGGAAACAATCGACACGATCGCACGCAGGCATAACGTGCCCGCGGCTGCACTCATGCAGACCAACGGCATCCGCGATGCGAGTCAGATCAGGCCGGGCCAGCGCTTGGTCATTCCGCGCTATGGTTCGACCAGTACGCAAACAGCAGCTAAACGTGGCTCTACCAACACACCGGCGATCGGCAGCATTCATATTGTGAAGTCCGGTGACACACTTATGAGCATTTCACGCCATAGCGGTGTGACAGTCGCAGAACTGGCGCGGGCAAATCACCTTCAATCCTCCGCGAAGCTCAGCGTCGGCGACCGCTTGACAATTCCCGCGAGCAGCCACGCGGTGGCAGCAGCACCGCGAGTCGCAGGGCCGCAAGCCGTGCAGCCCCGTGCGGCTCCAATGCAGAGGGTTGCGAGCGCGGCACCCGTACAAAATGCGCAGGTTGCCAAGGCAGATCCGCAGACGACCGAAACTGTAGTGAAGGTTGCCGAACCGAGCGGCGGTATGCCGTCTTTCCGTTGGCCAGTTCGTGGCCGCGTCATTGCGGGATTCGGTAGCAAACCAAACGGTGCGCAGAACGACGGGATCAATCTGGCGGTACCGGAAGGCACGCCAATCAAGGCGGCCGATGACGGTGTGGTCGCTTATGCCGGCAATGAGCTCAAGGGCTATGGCAATCTGGTGTTAATCCGGCACTCGAATGGATTTGTGTCCGCCTATGCTCATGCGAGTGAGTTAATGGTCAAGCGCGGCGACGCGATCAAACGAGGGCAGGTAATCGCCCACGCGGGGCAGACCGGCAACGTAAGCTCGCCGCAATTACATTTCGAGATCCGGAAGGGTTCGACACCCGTCGATCCAACGCAGTACCTCGGCGGCGCTTAGTATCGCCGTTCGACCGAGGTGAGGCGCGGGGATCCGGATGCCCATCTTTGCGGGCATGAGCGGCTGGCTGTCAGCCCTTTATCGTAACACCGACCCGTCCGGCCAGATCCTGTACAAACTGCCAGGCTACACGGCCCGAGCGGGAGCCGCGCGTGGTCGACCACTCGAGCGCTTCGCGGTGGAGTGATTCGG
>Ga0335079_10001725_pt1 | contig 24941 bp, 18 predicted proteins | sample Lox_Sample_33_FD_206719 | JGI IMG/M metagenome (GOLD analysis project Ga0335079, IMG submission 206719) | Soil microbial communities from Loxahatchee National Wildlife Refuge, Florida, United States - Lox_Sample_3.3 | ecosystem: Environmental > Terrestrial > Soil > Wetlands | place: USA...
GAGGAGTCAAAGGGATTGGAGGCGGCGCCGGGAGCGAGCAAACCGGCGTGGCCGGTGAAGAAATGCTCGAAGCCCAGATCCGCCACGAAATGGCCTTCCGAGGAGGCGATGCCGCTATCGTATTCGGGGCCGTGGCAGATGAGCGTGAGGGGTTCCGGCTTTTGCGCCCACTTGAAGGTTGCGGAGTCGAAGCTCCAGAGATCCCAATGAGCCGAGGCAAGGTATGCGCTGTCGGCGTTGATATGCTGCGCGGCCAACGCGGCCACTTCGGGCGGCCCGTAGCCTTGCTCGCGCAGGTCCCATTCGGCGAGGGGAGTTTCCGAAGCGTCGATGGGCTGCACGATCAGTTCCGTGAATCCGGGTTGCGAGGGAGAGAGCGGCGCCGTGGCGAGGAAGCGCGCGAACTGCGGGATCAAGCTGGTGGCGGAAAAGTCGCGTGTCCACACGCGAAGATAAGCGCGGTTAGCCATAGGTCCTTAGAACTTCGAATTATACGGATACAGCGGCGCCGAAGCGAATGGACGACGCGAATCCGTGCGCGGCTATGCCCGCGTGACTTCGTGCGCGGAGATTTCGTATTTGAAATTGTCGGGATCGAGACAGTCGAGGCGGCCGTCTGGCGTTTCGGCTTGCGGGTACATCAGGAAGCCGAGGGGTTTGCCGCTGGAGCCGGGCAGTTCCACGTCGTGGGCAAAGTTGAAGGCAACCCAATTCATTTCCCAGGAGCCGAAGAGGCGAGTGCGTACCTTTTGAACCATTTCGTCTTCGAGTGGGCGGTTGCCAGGTGGTTCTTCGAGGACCACTTTGCGCACGTCGGCGGGATCCACAGGCACCCAACCGTACTCGCTTAGGTACACTTCCGCGCGGCAGTGCTGTGCTTTCGTGATGTTTTCGGTCGCCGGGCCGAGGCTCTTGTAGCCCAAAGCAGACTTGCCGACGCGGATGCCGTAGACGTCGCGAGCCGGGAGACCCGCGGCGCGCGCGAGACCGACGAAGAGTGCGTTGAGATCGGCGCACTTGCCGCCCAGGTCTTTCGTTTCGAGCATGAAGCGGATGTCGCCGAGGCCGCAGCCGCGAGTTTTGGGATCGCGGAAAGTATTTTCGACGATCCATTCGTAGATGGCACGCGCTTTGTCGAGATCGGTTTTGTGGCCGGCGGTGAGCTCGTCGGCGGTGGTTTTCACGATGCCGTCGGTAGGCAGCAGCTTGGTGGCGCGGAGAAAGTGTTGGAGTTCGGCGGCATTTTCTTTCTTCGCAGCGCCAGGCTTGGACAGGTCCACAACGTAGTCTCGCGTGGAGACGCGGCTCGTGGCGGACATGACCGGCTTTACGCCGGCGGGAAATTCCGCTGCGATGATGCCGAGGCCGTCGGACTTGCCGGTGATGAACCTCGCCGCGTCGCCCTCGGCATGAAACGTATTGGCAATGGTTTCCTGGTACGGCGTTTCGGTGAGGAGCGCGCCGGGCAGCCACACGCGTGTGGGCCCCGAGGATTTGAGGATCTCGACGCGCGTAGTGACTTCAAACGTGCGCCAACTCGCCTTAGCCGGATCATCAAAAAGAGAGCGCGGGGCTTTTGGAAGTGCGAGGCTGACCGCTGCTGCTCCGGTACGAGCGAGAAAATCGCGGCGATGCATGGATCCCCCTTAACCCAGTGTCTCTGACGCGCACTTGACGGTGTATCGGACCTAGGAAAGTACACCAAGACATACGGATGCGCCAGGGGCGTGGCCGGATACATAGGGTAGCGAGTCTTGAATTGCCCCTCGGGCGCCGATTCGCCGTCGCTTAACCGAGGCTCTCAGGAAACGCGCAAACGCGAAGGAGTCGTGGGTTGAGCACCTTCGCGTTCGCGCACTGATGAAGAGCAGGTCAGGGCCGCGCTTCGTAAACGATGTTGAAAGGCGTTTCGGTAGCGCGGCGGAAGCGGCTAAAGCCTGCCTTGGTGACCACGTCGCGGATGCGCGCCTCCCCCGCCTGCGCGCCCAGGCACAAGCCGACTTCCTGGGACCGCGAGCAGGGCGTGCAGAGCAGCGTCGAGAAGCTGTAGTACACGCGGCCGACGGGATTGAGATTGTCCTTCAACTGGTCGTTGGCAAAGGGCTCGACGATCATCCACGTGCCGTCCTCGGCCAGCGACTGGCGGACGTGTGTGGCGGCGCCCACGGGGTCTCCCATGTCATGCAGGCAATCGAAGACAGCAACGAAGTCGTAGTCTTTGCCCGGGAATTCCTTGGCCTTGACGGCTTCGAAGGTGACGCGGCCCGCGAGGCCGTCGCGCTGGGCGTACTCGCGCGCCGCCTCGATAGACTTGTCGTGATAGTCGAAGCCGAAGAAGCGGGACTTGGGAAAGGCCTTCGCCAACAACAGCGTGGAAGCGCCTTTGCCGCAGCCGACGTCGGCGACACGCGCACCCCCCTCGAGTTTTTCCTGCACACCGTGCAACGCGGGAATCCACGAGGTGGTGAGATTGGCGACATAGCCGGGGCGGAAGAATTTCTCGCAACCGTGAAAGACGCCGTCCTCGTGCTCGTGCCAGCCCATGCCTTTGCCGCTGCGAAACGAGTCGGCGATACGCGGAACCGCGGCGAGCGAGCCCAGCGCCAACTCGAACGCGCCAGGCAGATAGGCGGGGCTCTCTTCATTGGCCAAGGTGAACGCTTGTTCCTTGCTCAAGCTGAACTTTTTGGTCGTGTCGTCGTAGCTGATGTATCCGCCTGCGGCTTGCGACGCCAGCCATTCGCGGACGTAGCGCTCATCGGTCTGCGTTCTGGAAGCGAGTTCCGCGGAAGTCGCGGGCTGCGCCGCCAGGGCCTTGTAAAGGCCGAGCCTCTCGCCGATGACCACCATACCGGCGTGAACGGAGGCGCCAAGGTCGGTAACAAACTGGCCGATGAAGGCATTCAGTTTGTTCATATCCAGGATGGGAGCCTGTGTTGCGCTCATGTTTCGTTCTCCTTTCGTTCGGTGCGCATCCCTCCATTGCCAGAATCTCCGGCAACAGTCTGCAACCGGTGATAGTTCTCACGCATAGGACTATCGCAGGTCTCTGGAGTGCAAACTTATCCGCGCGTCTGGCAAAGTTGCTTTGGTCGCGGTAGCATCAAGAAACATTTGCTCCGGGGTCCGGAAACCTTAGCTCAGAGTCCGCATCAAAGGATCTTATGGACGCGCTGTCGGAAATTCTCAACTCCGTGAAGTTGGAAGGCGCGTTGTTCTTCAACGCGGAGTTCACTGCGCCGTGGGGCGTGCGCTCGCCGGCCTCGCGGGAGATTTCAGCGTTTCTTCGCAAAGGCTCCAAGCACATCATCATGTACCACCTGCTTACGCAAGGGCGGGCGCACGGCGAAGTGGAAGGCAGCAGCCACGTCGTCGATTTGGTGGCCGGGGACATCGTGGTGTTTCCGCATGGCGATGCCCACACCTTCACCAACGGGAGCCCGGCGTGCATCCTCGATAACGGCAAGCAGTTGAAGGCGGTGTTTTCGCAGGGGATGACTCTGGCGCGGTATGGCGGCGGAGGCGAAGCGACGCAACTGGTGTGCGGGTATATGGAGTGCGATCGCGAACTATGCAAGATGTTTCTGGGCGGCTTGCCGCCGGTCTTCAAGGTGAATATCCGGAATGACAAGGCGGGCCAGTGGCTGGAAAACTCGATCAAGTTTTCAGCCGGCGAAGCGCCGGCGAACCGGGCGGGGAGCGACGCGGTGCTGGCGCGACTCTCGGAAGCAATTTTTGCGGAAACGATGCGGCGGTATATGGCGGACTTGCCCGAGCAAGAAACGGGATGGCTGGCGGGAGCGCGGGATCCGTTTGTAGGAGAGGCCCTCGCGCAGATCCACCGCTCTCCAGAGAACGACTGGACGATAGCCGGGTTAGCGCAAGCCGTGGGCATATCCCGGTCGGTGCTGGCCGAGCGGTTTCGTCATTTTCTCGGCGCGCCGCCGATGACCTATCTGTCGCGGTGGAGACTGCGGCTCGGCGCGAAGATGCTGACTTCGACGAACTACAGTGTCGCGAGGATTTCGGGCGAGGTGGGGTACGAATCCGAGCCGGCGTTCAATCGCGCGTTTAAGAGGGAATTTGGAATTCCGCCGGCGCGGTTTCGCGCGCGGGCGCGGGCGGGGCCTGGAGAAGCTCGTTTGGGGAATGCGCGCGCCGGCGCGAATCTAGGCCGGCGGGCCGTCGCCGCTGCGAAGTAAGCAACCCTCTGGTAGGTCCTCACCGCCCGAGACTTACGAACTCTATTTTCTGGATGAGGCCGGTAAGGACGTAGCGGTCCCGTGAGAAGACCTTTAGCTGCTGCCGCCGCCCGCAGTTGTAGAGCGGGACGCGGGGGGCTGCGACGTTTCCGGCGAAGCCGGAGTCTGCGGCTGGCGCGGTGCAAAACCTGAGGCAATTTGCTGGAGCCGCTCGCGCAACGACTCGCCGACATTGGCGAAAACCTCGCCACAGGTTTCGCGCAGCTTTTCTTCGGCCATGGCGGCGATGCTGGCGACGGCTTCGCGCGATTGTTGGTTAAGACTGGCAACGGTGGCCAGCATCCACTGATTGGAGACGTTTTCGAGGCGGCCGCGGTGCAGCTCCGTGGCCTGATTGCTCAATTCCTGGTACGCGGAACGCATCTGTTTGCGGTGCGCTTCGACCGTGGACCGCCAGGAGTCGAGCAGCGGGCCGAGGCTAGACTGCACTTTTTCGTGGGCGCCGGAGACTTCCGTTTCGACGGCGCTGGTCATGCGCGCGCGGAATTCGCGCAGGAAGGCTTCCTGTTCGGCGGTGAGCTGCTGCGCCAGCGCGGCGCGGGAGGCGTCGAGCAGGCTGCGCGTGTCGTTCAAGGCGCGTTGCGTTTCTGTGGTGAAACCATCCAGTTCGTTGCGCGCCTGGCGCTGAATTTCGTCGGTGAAGGCCGCGGTGGTTGTTTCGGCGGCTTCGGCGAAGAGGGCGCGCGACTGCTCGAAGGCATCGCGGACGACTTCTTCCATTTGCCGCTGCGTATGGCCGATGAAGCTGCGGCTCGAATGATCGAGCTCGCTGGCGAAAACGCTTGAGACTTCCCCGGCTTTTTCGCGGAACTGGCTTTCCGCCTGCTCGACGGTTTTTTCCGTGAAACTCTCGATCTGCGTTTGCGCCTTCTTTTCGTACCATTCCGCGGACTTCATCATGTCTTCGAAGGTTTGGTGCTTCAGGTTTGCGATCTTCGCTTCATAGTCGGCAAGCGTTCGCGAGCTCACGGTGTTTGCGGCATCCTGCAGGAGTTGGTCGACGCCGCCGAGATTTTCGCGGAAGCGCGCCAGCGATTCGGCGAAAGCTTCGTCGGCGGAGGCGCGAATGCGGTCCTGCTGGAGAGTCATCGCGGCATCGAGGAGCGAGCGGCCGCCGGCGAGGCGATGAATGGCTTCCTCGGTTCTCGAGATGTGCGGCTGCACCATGGCTTCGACTTGTTCGTCGAACTGCGAAATGGCGCGTTGGCAAGAGTCTTCGAAGGTGCTGTTGATGCGCGCGTTGATTTCTTCGAGCAGCGTTTCCGAGCTGCGATGCAGCTCATTGCGGTGCAGCGTGAGGACGTCGTCAATCTGTGATTCGAAGCCGGCAAGCGCCTGACGCTGCGTAGTGTCCATGCGTGCCGACAAGTGTTCGAGGCGGTCGGTGCATTCGAAAGCACGGGTGAGCGCGGATTCGAGCTGCCGGGATTGTTCTTGAAGGGAATTTCGCAGGCCGCTGAGGTGCTGCTCGGCTTCCGACGCGGCGCCGCTAATGGACTCGCGTGCCGCGGAAACTTGCCGCGCCGCGTCGTCTTGTAACGCGCCGCGCAAGCGGGCGAGGTGTTGCTCCGCTGCGGCTACTGCAACTGCTGCGGCGTCACGGGTTGCCACGGCGTGTTGTTCTGCGGCTTCCGAAACCGCCGAGCGCAGCGCAGCGACGCGTTGTTCAGCTTCCGCTGCGGCGCCCGCGATAGAGTCGCGTGCTGCGGAAGCTTGGCGCGTCGCGTCTTCCTGCAACGCGCCATGCAAGCCGGCGAAGTGTTGTTCCGCGGCTGCGATGGCGGCAGAAGCGGCTTCGCGTACGGCTGCTGCCTGACGTTCCACGTCTTCCTGAACCGCACTGCGCAACTCGGAAACGCGTTGTTCGGCTTCTGCAACGGCTCCAGCGATAGCCTCGCGCGTCGCGGCGGTCTGCCGTGACAATTCTTCCTGCACCTGCGACGACGCCTTTGCGGCATGTTCGCCCAATGCGGCGTTGGCTTTTTCCTGCGCACTCGCCACCGTTGCTTCCACGGACGACCGTAAACGAGCTTCAGCCGCGCTTAGTTCCGTGGCGAGCTGACCCTGCCACGCTGCCTGCGACGCCACCATGGACGACGTAAGCCTCTGTTGCAGTTCGTTGGCCGCGGCTTCGAGCGCTTCGCGATGCGTATTGGCGGTTACTTCGCGTTGCCGCGCAATCTCTTCAAGCGTGCGCGTCGACTCTGTCACGCGATTCGCAAGGTTCGCGTGCGTTTCTTCGCTTTGCGCACGCAACCGCGTCGCACTTTCCTCCGCCTGCTGGCACACGGAACGCAGCGCTTCGAGCGCGCTCGCAATGTGCTGGGTCTGTTCCTCGCGCGCCGTGGTGCCGCGGTCGGAAATTTGCTGCGCCAGTTCACGCGTAAGCTGTTGGAGCTGCGGCGCGATCCAGGCGGGCAGTTCACGTTGCAACGCTTCCGCGGCGGCGTTATGCGCCGTGCGCCACCGGGCTTCGGACTCTTCCTGAATTTTCTGCAACGCGCCCGCGACTTGCTGTGCCAATTGTTCCCGCGCCGACGCGATTTTGTGCTCCCACTCCTCGGCGGAAACGCGCCGTTCGGCTCCGACGGCTTGCGCCGCAATCTCCCGTGCCGTCGCTTGCAGTTGTTGCTTGGCGTCGGCCACCAGCCGCGCCATGTGCCGCGCGAGCTGCAGCGAAGCATCCGTTGCGCTGGCCGGGGCAGGGAAGACGCGCAGGTTGTCTTGCGAAGCTGCGACCGCGGATTCCGGCTCGGTTAACGGCAGGTGAATTTCAGCGGTCTTTGAAGATTCCTGCGAAAGAGGCGCTTCGTGGGCCACTTCCTGGATATGTGGCGCACTCCGCGGCTCCGCAGGCGCAAACCAATCCGGCGGCGGAAACGCGATGCCCCAGGTATTTCCCGGCGTTTCGAGCTCGAGTGCGACCTGAAACAGTTGCCGCACCGTGCGTGGCCGCTGAATCCACGCCACGCGCCCGCGCACCGTGCGCGGCGGCTGGCCTGCTTCCGGGTGCGGGACTTCCAGCGTCACCCACATATTTTTCAGGACGTAGTGCTTCGATTGGTAGCGGCAGCCGTGGCAATTGATAATCAGCGTCGAAGTGCGCTCCGTGAACGGCCGGCCGAGCGCGTCCACACCGGTGACGGAAAGCGGCACGGCCTGCATGATGCGTGTGCTGCGGCGCTTCCGCAATTCCTCGTTGTGATGCGCCATGATTTCCGACATCGTTTCCGCAGCTTCTGAAGTTTGCGTCGTCTCGTCGGCAAAATTGCCGCTCTGCTCGTCCATCGACACCGTCGCCGCTCCTCGATTTCCACGAACTGCCCGGCCCGTTTACGATTGCTTGGTCGTTGTACCTTCCGAGGTCGGCGTGCGGTGCGTTCCCGCGAGGAACTCCCAGGCTTCCTTAGCGACCCAGATTGGTCCTACCAGCAGATAGATCGGTCCTTGAAAAAAGGCGGGATGGTTTCCTTCGATTTTGTGTCCCAGAAACAAAAGAATCCAGCCGCCCACGAAAAAGCTCGCGCCCCAAATCCACTTCATCAAGATCAGAAGGATCATTCCCGCGAAAATCATGGGGATGCCGACGCCATGGAGGAACTTGTTCCAGCCCGAGGAGTGCTCGTGATCGTACTGCGCCATGTACTCTGCTAGTCCGGGCAAAGTGGACCTCCGTCGGGCCGGGCAACGGCTGCGATTCGAACGGGAACGACCTGCTGGGACGCTAACCAAAGTGAATCTATACCGAAATGGGCCGGTTGGCCAGTGGGTACCAAGCGTACTGCGGTTTGGTAGGGCTAGTACGCATCCTGGCTCGTTTGGTTAGCCTCACGCCCGCGTGGAAGCCGGCGGAATCGCGCTCAGAGCAAGCCTGGGGCGCAGCCGTTGCCCCCCGCCGCAGGCGCGCCTGCGTCTCTACAGATCGCGGCGTCCTTCCATCGCCTTCAGCATGGTCACTTCGTCGGCGTATTCCAGGTCCGCGCCGACCGGAATCCCCACGCCAATCCGCGTCACGCGCACGCCCAGCGGCTTCAGCAGCTTCGAAAGATAAACCGCGGTCGCCTCGCCCTCCGCCGTGGGATTCGTGGCGATAATAATCTCTTCCACCGTGCCGCCCTTGAGGCGCTCAATCAACGATTTGATGTGCAACTGCTCCGGCCCGCGCCCCGAAAGCGGTGACAGCGACCCTCCCAAAACGTGATACATCCCGTTGTACGTGCGCGTTTTTTCTATGGCCAGAATGTTGTGCGCTTCTTCCACCACGCAAATCGTCTTTTTATTGCGGTGTGCACCGACGCAATAGAGGCACGGGTCCGTGTCCGTGATGTTGTGGCACACCGTGCACTCGCGGATTTTTTCTTTGGCGTCGCGAATGGCTTCCGCCAGCGCCAAGGCGTCTTCCGGCGCCGCGCGCAGCAGGTGAAACGCCAGCCGCTGCGCGGTTTTTTGTCCAATCCCCGGAAGATGCTTCAGTTCATCGATGAGTCGTTCGACAGGAGCAGCAAAATCAGGCATGCATGATGTGTAGCACAGCCGCGCGGCGCGCGCAAACGACACCTGCCTGGGCGTCGGGGACTCGTCCGAAATTTCACGCTGCCTGGCGCCGCCCCTTGGCGGCCCGTGCCGGTTTGGAAGCTGGCGCTACCGGAGTCAGGAGACCAACGAGCACTGGCTGGCTCGAACCCGGTGCCTTTTCTTGCAAGCCCTTGTGAACACGAGGTTTGCGCGCCGCTGGGGTTACTACCTATCTCTCCGTACCAACAAACTGCAAGATTCGCGCCCCGGCCCGTTCTACTATCGAGTTAATCGCGGTAGCCCAGAGGCCAGCCCTTGGAACTTCTCTATCTCATCGCGGTTCTCTACGGCTTCTTCCTATTAGTCCTGCCGGTCTGGCTTATCGTTTTGTCGGTGCAAGGATCAAGGCAGCGTCGCCAACTCAAAGAACTCGCGGAAGAATCCACGCGCGAACGCTTGAAATTGCAGCGTGCCGTCGGCGAACTGCAAGCGAAACTCGCCGGAGCGGCAATGCCTGCCCAGCCCGCACCAGCGGTTGCCGAAAAGCCGGTTTCGGCCGCCCCATCGACGGCAACGGCCTCTCCTCCTGCCCCGACGCCGATGCCACCTGCACCAACGCCCAGCACTCCGGTTCCGCGCGCATTCCCGACGATACCCATTGCAGCTCCACCGGTCGCGGCGCCTCCTAAAACGGTAGCGCCAGCGCCTTCCACGCCCGTCGAGCCAAAGCCTGCAGCGCCTGTCGCGCAACCTCCAACGCCAACCGCGCCAAAGCCAGCGCCGCCTGCGGTTACGCCTGCGATTCCACCCAAAACCATCACGCCGCCCGCAGCACCACACGCGCCGGCAACTCCGCCTGCTCCACCGGCAGCGATCCCGCCCGCTGCAGCCGCGCGCACCTCGACGCCTTCCTTCACTTCGCCCTTAAAGACGCCCGCACCGCAACCCGCCCACCCGCAGCGCAAAACCGTTTCGTCCATCGAAGAGCTGCTCGGCACCAGTTGGTTCGCCATTCTCGGCGTCATCATGTTGGTCATCGGCCTTGCCCTGCTCGGCAAGCTGGCCCTGCAATACCTCGGCCCCACCGGCAAAGCCCTGCTCATTTACGCGGTGGCATTCGTTCTGCTTGGCAGCGGCATCTTCATCGAGAAGCGCGAACGCTACCAGCTCATCGGCCGGCTGGGCATCGGCGGCGGCTGGGCGCTGCTGTTCTTCAGCACCTTCGGCATCTATTACGTCCCCGCCATGCACGTGCTCGACTCCGGCCTGCTCGATTCCGTCCTGATGCTCGCCGTCGCCGTCGCCATGGGCGTGCACACGCTGCGCTATAAATCCCAACTCGTCACCGGCATGGCCTTCCTGCTCGCCTACACCACCGTCGCGCTCAGCCAGGACACCGTTTACAGTCTCACCGCCGGCGTCATGCTCGCTATCGGCCTCGTCGGTATCGTCCTGAAGATGGGCTGGTTCCAGCTCGAAGTCTTCGGCATCCTGGCCAGCTACTTCAACCATCTCTACTGGCTGTATCGCATTCTCGGCATACAGGGTGCGCACGGCCGCAGTTTCCCGGAATATCACGCCAGCCTCGCCCTGCTTTTTTTCTACTGGCTCATCTTCCGCATTTCCTATGTCTCGCGCAGCATCAAGAACGACTTTGAAGAGCGCGTTTCGACCGTCGCCGCCATTCTCAACTCGCTTCTCCTCCTCGTCCTGCTGAAGTTTCAGTCCGTGAATCCCGAACTTGCTTACTTGGCGCTCTTCGCGATCGGCTTTTTTGAGTTAGCCTTCGCGCTGCTGCCCATCACGCGCCGGCGCCGCCGCGCCTTTGTTCTTCTCAGCGTCGTGGGTTCGGCTCTGATTCTTGCCGCCGTGCCGTCGCACTTCGCGGGAAATCCCGTCGCGATTCTGTGGCTCGTCAGCGCGGAAGTTTTCCTGGCGGCGGGAATTACCTTCGAAGAGGTGGTCTTCCGCCGCATCGGCCTGCTCACCGGCCTTCTCGTCGGCATTGATCTTTTCGGCTGGAACTTCCGTCCGCTCCTCGAATTGCGTGCTCACTCCGAAGCGCTCGAGCTCATCACCGGCGTCCTTTTCGGTCTCTGTGCCGTCGTCTTCTATCTCAATGCGCTCTACGTCGCTTCGCGCTGGGAAAAAGACCTGAGTGGCCGCCTCGACCGCTCTTTGCTCATCCTTCATTCCTATTTCGGTGCCGCTGCCGGAGCCACCGCGGTTTGGGCGCTCTTCTCGAATGATTGGACCGCCGTGGCCTTTGCCGCCGCGATGTTCTTGCTTACGGCTCTCAACCGCCGCATCGCTTCGCGCCATCTGCAAATTCAGTCCGCGCTGCTCGGCGTGCTCACCTTGTACCGCGCCTTCGTTTTCAACCTGCACATCGAAAGCCCTTCGCACCTGCACATCACCACGCGCCTCATCACTCTGCCGCTGCTTGGCGCCCTCTTTTACGCCACCGCGAAACTCGCCGCGCTCAGCGACGAACAGGAACAGCGCATCTTCCGCGGTCTCTTTTCCTTCGCCGGTGCCGCCATGTTTGGGTTCTTGATTTGGGCCGAATCGCCGGAAACGTGGATCGCCGCATTTTTCCTCGCCGCTGGCATTGTTCTCGCTCTTGCTGCGCGCCGCTGGAATCTTATCCATCTCACCGTGCAGGAACATCTGTTCGCTTTCCTCGCTCTCCTGCAAACCGTGGCCTACAATTTTCATGCGCCTGGCCATTACGGCCCGTTCAGCATCCGCCTCATCAGCGTCTCCCTCGTAGCTGCCGGCCTCTATGCCATTTCTCGCCGCGCCACCCTGGCAGACGCCTCCCACGCGCTCATCGCGGCCTATCTGCACACCACTGCCGCGACGTTCCTGCTCGCTCTGCTCATGTGGTACGAAGCCTCGACTGGCTGGCTCGCCGCCTTCTGGGCGCTCTTTGCTCTGGCGCTCACGGCGCTCGATCGCCGCTTCGCACTCAACGATCTGCGCTGGCAGGCGCATGCCCTCGCGGCGATCACCATGCTCCGCTGCATCTTCATCAACCTGCACAACGAGGAGCTGTGGCACGGCATCAGCGTGCGCCTCCTCACGCTCGCTCTGGTCGCCGTCATCTTCTACGCCATGTCGCTGCTCACGCGCATGCCCGAGGAATGGCGCGCCCGCGACTTCCATCACATCTATTCCTGGGCGGCGTCGCTGCTCGTTTCTCTGCTGCTTTGGTACGAACTCGATCCCCTCGCCCGCGCCGTGGGCTGGGCGGTCTTTGGCCTGGTGCTCTTCGAATACGGCTTCCAGCGCAAGATCTCCCAATATCGCTATCAGGCCTATGTCGCCTTCGTGGCGTCCTTCGTGCGCATTTTCTTTGCCAACCTGACCGCGGGTCTGCGCGGCGAATTGCTGGGCCCACGCATGTACACCGTTGTTCCGCTCATCCTGATTTTCTTTTTCGTGTACGCGCAGCTTTCCGAAAAAGAAGACGGCGGCGTTCGCGAAAAGCGCCTCCCTTCCGATGTGCTGATTGCCTATCTCGGCACCGCCACACTTCTCGCGCTCTTCTACTTCCAATTCGATCTGGAATGGGTGGTCACCGCGTATGCCGCGGTGGCCCTCGCTTTGTTTGCCGCGGCCTGGTCGCTCCAGCGGGAAATCTTTTTGCATCAGGGAATTTTGGTCACGCTTTTAACCTTCGCCCGCGGGATGGCTCACAATCTCTTCGGTTCCAGCCATTTCACGGAACGCACCTGGACAGGACGCTACTTCGTCGTGACCACGGCGATCGCAATTTTATTTGCGACACTCTTCTTCGCTTTTCAGTTGCGCGAAGCTTACAAAGCTCGCCCCGGCCTCCGCTCCCACAATTCGTTCTTCAACGCGCTGATCATGCGCCCGGAACGCCTGCAATTTTTTGTTCCCGTCATTCTCTTGACCGTGATGCTGGCGCTCAAGACCAGGGCAGGCATGATTACCGTCTATTGGGGCTTCGAAGGCATCAGCATCGTCTTATTTGCAATGCTGCTCAAAGAGCGCGTCTTCTTGCAGACGGCCTTCGGGTTACTGCTGCTTTGTGTAGCAAAAACTTTCGCGATGGACGTCTGGCGCCTCGATCTTCTGCACGGCACCATCACCTTCATCGGCGTCGGTCTGGCCACCACCGCTGCTTCGTTGTTGTACATTCGCTACCAGGATCAATTGAAGCGTTACCTATGAAGCGTCCTATTGTTTTCGTCGTCTTTTTCGCGATTCTCGTGGTTTCTCTCGCGGGCCTCTACTGGAGCCAGCGCCATCACCAATCCACGCCAACTTCCACGAATGCCGTGGTGGACCTGTTGGCCGACGCGCAGCGCGACGTTACCCGCGTGCCCATGCATTTCACGCGCCTTTCCGACGAACAGGAGATCGCCATCGGCCGCGGCCTCGCCGCGAACTATTCCGGCGTCGAAGGCAAGCTGACTCCTGAGGAGGAAGCACTAAAAGAATATGTCGTTCGCGTTGGCGGCACTGTTGCCGCCCATGCGCAGCGCAAGCTTCCCTACGAGTTCCATTTGATTCCCAATCACAATTTCATCAACGCGTTTGCTTTGCCCGGCGGTCCCGTCTATATCGGCGAAGGCATGCTCGAACAGATGGAAACCGAAGACGAACTTGCCAACATTCTCGGCCACGAAGTCGAACACATTGACCACTACCATTGCGTCGAGCGCTACCAGATCGAAGCCCGGCTGAAAAAAATCGACCTCGAAGTCGTTGGCCAGCTTCTCCAGCTTCCACTCGATTTTTGGGAAGCCGGCTATCACAAAGACGAAGAATTCGAAGCCGACCGCGAAGGCATGAAGCTCGCCGTCGAAGCCGGCTATTCACCCTATGGCGCGGTCACCTTGTTCGAACGCCTCGCCAAGCTGAGCAACGAGTACGTCATTCATGCGCAGACACCGGAAGAAGAACTCTCCCAGGTCGCCATCCAGAGTTTAGAAGGATATTTCCGCTCGCACCCGCTCCCCTCCGAGCGCCTCGCCCAAGCCAACCAAGTCATAGCTGTGCAACACTGGCAAGACCGCAAAACCCAGAAACCCTTCCACATCGAATACGAAGTCCACACCGGCCAATAGTCGACGTGCCTGCGCGCTTCTGTAGCGACGCGCTTCAGCGCGTCCCCGCAATCTCCTAGTACGGCGCGTAGGGTGCCGTCGGAGCCGGCTCAGACGCATCGAGCTGAAAGCAGTATTCACCTTTTGGATGAAGCCAGAAATCGCCGGTGTTCGTATCTGACCGCTGTCGATTGTCCGTGGCAAACATCGCGCACAGTTCGTATGTGCTGTCGTGCTTCGGACGGTAGACGAAGGACTTTCCGCTCACAGAATGTTTCTTTCTTCCAGGAATCTTGTCCAAGCTTTCCGGAAGCGCGTGTGGCGTTCGCATCCAGGCAAAATTCACCTGCTGCGCAATCTGCGCAAGCGCTTCGACATCCTGCGCGTCCGCGCGCACCAACCGCCGGCTGGCCGGACTCCCCAGGAACCGAAATCCAAGGACTAACACGGTAAGCACTACCACTATTGCGATAATTGCAGCCCAGCGATTTCTATTCATTGGCGTCTTTTGCCGGGCGCTGCTTCTGCTGGAGCGCCCCAAAGTAGTACCAAAAGATGCCCGCAGTAATGACCAGAACGACGGCAGCTTTCGCTGAGAAGTTCGCAGTCAATTCCCCGCGCAGAACCGAAGTCAGAAAAACGATCAAATCGCCGACCGCAATGGCAGCCGTAATCAGCAGAGCGATCGAAGTGAGCCACTTTCGCACGCCCGATTCCAGCTTTTCCGAATGCAGGCTGACCTCTCGAATGATATAGCGCATCGTCAGGAGGTATACCGGGAAGGCGATAATGATGGACGCGAGCGAGTCGGCGATTTGGTAGAACATGTATTCGCCGCGCTGCCGAAGCGGATCCTTAATCCACTGATCAATCAAGGTGAACATTACCGATCCCAGACCAAGCGTCCAAATTCCGAGCGTTATGAAACTCACAAGATAAAGGAAGGCCTCTTTGGCGGAACTGGAGCGCTTGTAGGCCGGAATCCGTAAACTGGTTCGTCCCTCGTAGTAGTCGGCCAAGGCGCGCTGCGCTTCGTCCTCGGGCCAGCCGCGGCCGCGCAAAAGCGCGACCAGTGCTTCGTTCGTCGCCCCTTGGCTCGTCGCTGTCTCGAAAAAGTTTTGCAATTCAGGGGAGAGCATGGCCGGGATTCTAGCGCGACCGCCCTCCGAGCGCTATCCCAGGTTGGGGACATGTAGGGACGCGCTTCAGCGCGTCCTTGAGCGCAGAATAGGTTCAGGTTGCGCCGCCGGTATAGGAATGAGGGTTGGTTAGCCTAGGGCTTGGCACACGATTAGACGAGAGAGCGAAAACAGCGGGGGAACAATCTTCGTTAGAACAGGTTAGAACAAACCGGGAATTTTGAGGCCGGCCATGCCGGGCATGCCGGCGGTGAGGCTTTTCATCTGATTGGCGAGTTCTTCGTCCACGCGGCGGCCGGCTTCGTTGACCGCGGCGCGCACCAGGTCCTGCAACAATTCGGCGTCCTTGCCGGCGAAAACTTCTGGTTCCACGTGCAGGCTTACAATTTGCTTCTGCCCGTTCATCTTTACCGTGACCATGCCGCCGCCCGCGGAGGCTTCAACATTCACCGAATTGACCTGTTGCTGCACGTCCTCCCATTGCTGGCGAAAGCGCGCAAGCATTTGTTGGATTGCGTTCACGTCCATCAGGATTCCTCTTGGCGCCACTTCACTTCGGAAATTCTTCCTCCGAAGCGTTGCAGCATCGACCGCACCATCGGGTCGCGTTCAAATTGCGCGCGCAATTCTTGTGTGCTGGAACCGGCGCGCGACGAATCCGCTGCCACTGCGTCTACTTTAGCACACACTCGCACGGGGCGGCCCAACACTTTGCTCGAAGAGACACGAATCTTTTCCAGCGAGTCGCGCCCTTCCATCATTTCCGCGAAAGGCCGCTTCTCGGGAGAAAAATAAATGCGCAATTCCGCGCCGTCGAGTTCCCAGCGGTTTCCGTGGCTCACGATTTCGCCAAGGAATTTCTGCTGCGCTTGAATGGCGGATTTGATCTCCGCGACTTGCTCTTGCGTAATTCCGTCCGCGCGCATAGTGGTATTTGTTATTGCCATTCTTGCGTCTGTCGGGGCGGTGCCTGTGTCCGCAATTTGCGTGGCTTCTTGCGCTTCCGGGTCAGCGTCGTGGGAAGTGTCCGTGGCGTTCACTGCGGCTTTGGTCTCTGAAGGAGTATTTACAGTTTCTGGTTTGGCTTCAGCCCGCGCTGGCGCTGCGGCTGCGGCGGCGAAGCTCGCGGCCGTGCGCGGCGGCGTTGACATGGGCACCGGCATCGAAGATTGCATTGCTGGCGGCTCTGCGACGGGCGGCCTTCTTGGAATTGTCGTTGCTGCAGCAGCGGAAAAACCGCGCAGCGGTTGTGCTTGCGGCGCCGCAACGTCCTCGGCAGCACTGCTGCGGCGACCACCCGAGCTTGCTGCGCCGATTGCTGAACCTCCGCGCAATTCCGCGAGCAACTCTTCCATGGGCGCGAGACGTTGCGCGTTGATCAGGCGCAGCAGCCCCATCTCCAGATGCACGCGCGGATCCGGCTTGCGCCGCAAATCATCGTCGGTTTGCAGAAGGATTTGGAAGAAGCGCGTCAGATCTTCTTCGCTGAACTGTGCCGCCGCTTTCGCCAGCGCCGGTTTTTGATCCGGCGTCGCGGCAATCAAATCCGAATCGCCGCCGCAGACACGCGCAATCAGAAGGTTACGGATATGCCGAATAGCCTCGCGGCAGAAATGCTGCAGGTTGCGGCCTTCTTTCTGGAAGGTGTGGACGAGTCCCAGCGCGCGATTTGCAGAGCCTTCCGCGATGGCTTCGACGAGTTCATGCAAGGCGTCCTCCGGAACCACGCCGAGCAACTCGCGCACTTCCTTGTCCGGAATGACGTCGCCGCAATACGCGCGCGCCTGTTCGAGCAGGGAAAGCGCGTCGCGCAGGCTGCCTTCGGCCATGCGCGCGATGACCGCCAGTGCGCCCGGCTCGATTTTCAGATTCTCTTTTTGCGCGATTTCTTCGAGGCGGCTGGTAATTTCGGCAAACGTGAGCGCGCGAAAATGAAAATGCTGCGAACGCGAGCGAATGGTATCGCCAAGATCTTCCGGCTGCGTGGTGGCCATCACGAAAATGACCCGTTCGGGAGGCTCTTCGAGAGTTTTCAGCAGGGCGTTCGAGGCTTCATCGGTAAGCATGTGCGCTTCGTCGAGGATCACGACTTTGCTGCGTGAAGCGGCCGGCGCGTAACGCACCATCTCGCGCAGCTCGCGAATCTGGTCGATGCCGCGATTTGACGCCGCGTCAATCTCGATCACATCCAGCGAATTGCCGGAGGCAATCTCCTTGCAGGCATCGCACACGCCGCAAGGCTCGGCGGTGGGACCGTGCACGCAATTCAGCGCCTTGGCCAGAATGCGCGCCGCGGTGGTCTTTCCGACGCCGCGCGCCCCGGAAAAAATGTACGCATGCGCCACGCGATTGTTCTTGATGGCATTGGCCAGCGTCGCCGTAACGTGCGATTGCCCCACGAGATCGCTGAACGTCTGCGGCCGGTATTTTCGTGCGATGACCTGATAGTTCATTTCGTTGCGGTCCGGGCGTTTCGGGCGCCGCCTGCTGCGCCCCTGCATTTCGATGAGAGGAACTTCGGGTCATCCGCGGCACCCGAGGTGATCCCGTTACCGTTGCTCCCTTCCGGGCCTGGCGGGGTTCGCGGGACCTCGTTGCACAGAGCCCGAAGTTCCACGCTCCGGCAGCGGCGTGTCGCGCCGCTGCGAAGAAAAGTCTAGCACATTCGTTCGTTGTAAAAATGCGGGCAAGTCCGCGGCCGAAATTCAGCGAGCGCGCGAAACTTCCCGAGTGCAACAGGCTGCGAACGGCAAGCGCTGCTCGCCACTAAGATTGCGGCTTCGCAGCGGGAGTGTCGGGCGGCTGGACATCGGCCGGATTCACCCAATTCACTTTGAACGGCCCAATGCCATGCGCCTGGACGATCGTCTCCCCCTTGCACAGCGCGAAGTGCCGCATTTCCTTCGGCATCATCATGAAGTTGCCGACGTTCATCGGCTGCAGCTTGCTTTCATCGAATGTTTCACCCGTGCCCACAAGAAATGTGCCCTTCAACACGGTAATGTTTTCATCGGTCGGATGCCAGTGCGGTGGAGTCTTCGCTCCGTCGACACAACGAAAGCGAATGACAAACGGCGCGCCTTCGGCGGTCATGTCGCCGGAGACCGAAGCGATGTCGCAGCCTTTGATGATGGGCGTCCATTTCAAATCGCCGTAGTGCACGATTTTGTGGGCGGGCTCCGCTTCTTTCTTCTCCTGGCTTTGGCCGCTCGCCGCGAAAGCCACGACCCCGGTAACCAGCACGCAAGCAAGCTTCACAAGGTTCTGGTTCATGCTTGTTCCCTCCGCGTGGAACTTTGCGTGAGAAGATACGCCGCTCCCGTGTTTGCGGCAAGAGCGGCGCCGGCGCTCGCTTACGGTAGCGCCGGATTGTTCCAGATGTCAGTGCTGAATGTTTCTTTCCGTTTTAGTTTTTGGGATAGTTGGTGTCGGCTTTGACTTCGAGAATCTGCTTGGTGTGGCGCTCGCTGTGCGCGGCGATGAGCAAAACAAATTCGTAGCCGTCGAGTTTGCCCACGGGACTGTCGGCAACATGCTCGCGAAGGCCGGGCGTGGTCTTGACGAACTCTTCGGTCTTCTCGCGGCTCTCGACGAAGTGCTTCAGAGAATTTTCGGGCGACCCGAAGCGGTTGGTGGGCACGAGCGGCTCAGGCGCCTGCACTTTGTGCGAGCGGTCGGGAACGTTAGCGACGACGGCGTCGTCCGTCTTCTTGACGTCGCGGTCGGGAACGGCGGGAGCCTTCATAACTTGCTCGGCGTCCGCCTGCCGAATGAAGTCCTCGGCGGCCGCGATGTGCTCCATGACTTGGGCGATGGACCAACGGTCCGGGCCGGGTTTGAAATTCCACTGCGCGTCAGAGAGGCCTTTGGTCGCGTCGAGCACGCCTTGCTTGGTCTGTTCGAGATATTGAACCGCGCGATCTTTGTCGGCCTGCGTCACTTCCTGAGCGAAAGCGGCACCGGCGCCGAAACCGGCGAATAGCCCGATAGCCGCTGCTGCCCTCAGATGCTTGCCCACGGTTGTCTCGCTTTCGTAAGTTGGTGTGTAGGAGGAACGGAACGTTCTGAACGCGGAGAACCCGCCGAGCCGTTGGCGCTGGACGTGGCTGGGACATGATCCTCCGTGTTGCCAGAACTGTAGCACATTGGATGCGGAAGGCGGTCGACGGTGACAAGCGCGGCGGGCCGGGATAAGTGGCTTGGATGATCCAGCTGGGTGCGTGACCCCGTGCCCGGGAGGCGCAGTGAATTGTGCGTAGGCCGTACAGGGGATTGGAGTTGGGGCGTTTCGTGCGTGGTGGATGTTTACTGCCTGTGGAAAAAGTGGGAACTGCTTGGGCGTCGCAGGACCGGGGGGTAAAGGAGGCAAAGCAGGTTGAGGAAGTAAAGGAGAAGAGCGGCCTGGCGCGCGGGTTGGGCGGCGTGAGCAGAGGAAACGGCAGCTCGGGATTAGCGAAGGGGTAGAGGAGTTTACATCGAATAGTTGAAAATTGGGGGTTGAACTGCTATTCGCGGGATTGAACTGCGGGGCAAGTTCGACAAGGTGGCAGAAGAGAGCGGCCACCCCAAGCGTACCGGTCGCAGCATCTGGCGCGGTAGTACGACGCGCTGAGCGGAATGGCTGTTTCGACTATCTGGCTATAGTTAGCCAACTTCTACCACTCCGGCTGTATGGAGAGAAGAGCTTCGGCGCAGGCTGACATGAGCGGTAGCAAATCCTTCATGCGATTCGATTTCGCACGGAGGATCAAGATAGAGACGCTTCGTCCGGTCATATTCTGCTGGTACTTGATATTCCGATCGCTGGTGAGCAGGACGTCCCATCGACCTTCCGCAAGCATTAGGAGCCCGCCGTTCTTTTTCGAACCATATCCCGCCCTTCGTACCGTTTGGCACTCGTGGCCCATGGTCGCTAGAGTCCCTTTCAGTTCGTCTGGAGGGCATTCATATCATTTCGAAAGCTGATATCAGCGTTGTCCAGGCGATTTTTGTATTCATCGAAACCCGCCGCGGGAGAACTGAATATCGGCATAATAGCGTTCTTGTTTTTCTTCGCTGGATGCGAGTATGGACTTATCACCACGTCCGTGCAGGCCAGTAATTATTGTCTGGCACGAATGGGCCGGTTCCCCATCCGCTCTCGAAACCAGATTGGATGAGGGCGATCTGGATTTCACAGTCCGGACCGCCTATGCGTTTCGCGTATTTGCACATGTCTTTGATGTACGAAACGACGTTCGCTGCACACAGTCCCGCAGGATCAGTGTAGGTGCCGGGATTATTGTCGACAAATTGGCGCGATAGTAAGACGCACTCCAGTTTTGCACGAATCGTGGCTCCATTCTTAGTACTCTGCCGGAGTGCTCTAAATGAACAACTCGGCGCTGACGTGAAAAAACTCCGCTAGTTTCTTCGCCTGTGCCTTGCTAATAGAGCGCTTGCCGTGAAACACCTCGGAAGTGATTCCTTTCGATCCGAAGGTTTTCCACAGGTCTTTTTGCGTCAGGTTACGGGCCTCCATCAAATGCTGAAGTGTCTGCTGGGGGCTCGCTTTCCGCATCGGATAGCGACGCTCCTCATACTCGTCAATCAGCACGGTCAGCAGTTCAGCAAGCTCCTTTTCTTCCGCGGAGAGCTCTTCGCGCTCGTCAAGACGCATCAGTTCATTAGTGAGTCGTTCGCATTCTTCCTCAGTGTGGATGACATGGGGGAGCGTACGTCCCAAAAGTTGCCGGTAAGTTTTTTCGTCCAGCTCAATGGTTATGGTGTTCATTGTTTCCAAGCCCCTTTGTCATATTCCGCGTGCGTCAAGAGGTACAAGACGAAAACTCGTTGAGTTTGGTAGTTCACCCTTGCGATCAGGCGGTACTTATTGCCTGCGATGTTGAACACCGTTCTCCGTCCGACCAAATCGGCGTTGCGATACACCTGTTTCAATTCAGCGGGCGTTCTCCAATTCGCCCTGCGCACCACCGTGTACCACGATTCAAGGCTCGCTTTTGCGTCCGGGTGCTTTTGCCAGAACTGCTCAAGAGCGCCTCGCTTTATGATGCGCATACCGGGTCATGTTCTCATAATGAGAACATGAAGTCAAGCGTCACTTCCCTTGTTTCTTCGATGAGGTTGGGTCACGCTCGTCAGCTCGTACAGCGCGTCGTAGCCGACCATTAGACAGCGAGCCCCGCCGACTTCCGGTGGCGAATGCTAACGACTGCCCAAAAAGGCAGCCAGTAAAGGAGGAACGCTGTGAACAAGACGGACCAGGAAAAATACCGTAAATTAAAGCCTGAGCCCCACGCTTCAACCAAAATCAACCATATACACGCACAAGCATAAGTCACGACCGTGGCCCTAGTGCCCCTCGCAACGGTCCCTACAATCAAGCCAAATAGGGCGAACACCAAGACGTTCACAATAAGCGAAATCCAGAAATCATGGGAACTATTAGGAGGTCCTCCAGAGGACAGCACGATGGCGGGCCAGAACAAAGAAACGAATTCCTCCCGATGCAATGCTACGAAAGCTGGCCGCGAGACACTGCGCATAATCGGTCCCAGCAGCGAAAACAGTCCAAAAACGACCACGGAGTGTACCGCGAACTTTGTCTTCATATATTCACATGTTGGCAATCGCAATGCTGTTCGCTAAGCGGTCTGGATAGGGCCCCGTGTACGGACCGACAGGTATCCCGCAACGCTTCAAGCAGTCGCGAACGAAGCTTGAGCATTGCCTTGTGAGACCGTTGTAGGTGCCTGGATTATCGGCGCGCTCCTTACGGCAGTTGAGCAGGCACCGGTCCTGGTCAGGCGTAGTTTTTATCAGGATGCAGGAATACTGCCCATCGCCCGTATCCGGCCTCACAATGCCAGGCCCGTAGCCACGTTGTGGCCGCCGGTACCACGGCGAGTTAGGGCCGAATGCTGGATAAAAGCCAGAAGTTCTGGCTCCGGTGAGACTCCATAGCCTATATGGCCGAAAGGCCCAGCATTGGGGTAGTAACAGATATTTACATCCAAGCCGAAAGGATCTTTAAGATTAACGGGACGATTGAAAACGTACTTATAGAAGTTGACTCCGGCATTGAACCTAATCCGATCCTCGGAAAGGAACCTGCCCGGAATTTGGTCATAGTATCTGGCGCGGTAGTACGATGCCTGTGGATATTCTGGTGCCAGTTCCTCGAAGCAGCCGACCGACGGCGAGGCTCGACAAGCCTCTCCGTGCGATGGGCGCTGGCCAATTGAAATCACCACTCAAATTTAACATTCTGGATGAACGACTCGTGTGGTCCTCTCATGAGCAATGTGCCTATTTGGATGCGGCTAATCGAAGCTCGTTTCCATTTCGGCGAATGGCGTGTTTCTGCCAGTTGCAGGTCCGGTGTCGGTGACGTAGGACTTAGCGGCGGAGGTGGCGCATCCAGTTGCCCCAGGAGAAGCCAAGGGCGATGGTGAGGATGGCGGCGACGAGGGCGAAGGCCATGGTGAGCGCGAATTGGGAGGTGCTGAATTCGGTCGGAAGCCACTCGTGGCGAACCCAGTGGGATTGCGGCGGCATGAAGTAGGGCGCGTTGTTGGTGGCGAAGAACCAGTTGCGCGAGAGCGGCGACATCAAGAAATTGGCGAAGGGCCACTGGGCGGCGAAAAAGCTGGCGAGGCACGCGGCGCCGAGGACGACGGCTTGGCTGAAGCGGTTCCAGTTGGCGACGAAGCGGCGCAGGAGATCGAAGACAACCGCCGGGATGATGATGAGCAGCGGAAAATCCGGCGGGACGAGATGCGTGATCTTCTGGTAGACGGGGCCGAGCTTGGGTTCGGCGGGAATGAGCTGGAGCGTCCACATGAAGATGAGGTGCATGGCCGTATAGAGGCCGGTCATGATGGTGGCGGCCCAGCGGTTGTCGGAGGCCACGGAGACGGCGGCGAACCAGATAGGCGCAACGCACATCACCACGAGATAGAACTTGGCACCGTGCATGAACATGCGGAAGGTGTCTTCCTGCATGATGCCGACGGTCATCCCCAGCAAGAACATGAAGCAGAAGAAGAGGACGCGCTCGAGGCGAACGCGGTACACGGCGGCGGCGCGGTTGACTTCGGCGAGAACGAGCACAAGCGTGCCGAAGCGGATGCCGGTCATGCCCAGGGCGAGAAGAATGTGCGGCGGGCTGAGAATTTTGACGTCGAGGCCGTAGGCGTTGTGCCACCAGTTGTCGAAGGGCGCGGAGGTAATCATGCCGACAGCGCCCCAGGCGCAGAGAAACGCGCCGAGCGGGCCACGGAATCCCCAAACGGAAACGGAATGCGCGCGGAGGGGGGAGTTTTTGTTGAAGGTGGTCGAGAAAATCAGATAGCCGCAGCCGAAGCCGGCGAGGATGCCGCAAAGCTGGATGAGCAGATGCGCGGGGGTCCAGAAAGAATCACGGCCGACGCTCTCGTGCCAGGAAATGTCCCAGACGCCGCCGACAACGCTGCAACCCACGGCGATGACGTTGCACCAGATGTACCAGGGGATGGAGAGCGATTTGGCGGAGACCTGCGCGCTGGCGTGGGCTTGCATGACAGGCGAGATGGGGAGCGTGTCGGCCATGGGTGCTGGACTCCGTGTGGAGTTCGTGCGCGACGGTCGCGCGCGAGCGTCGCAGAGGGAAGTTTACATTGTCAAGTGGCGGCAGAAAATAGGAAAACGACGCCAGTCGGCGTGCCAAACTAACCGACTGCTGGGTGGTGTCCCAGTTTGCGCAGAGTCATCAACAGGGGGGCCGCGAATTTGGAGTGCGGGGACCTGGCTCCCGATTTTTGGACTGTGGTAATGGCGCAATTGCAAAAAGCGGCGGCAGAGCTGCCGCACTCCACAAGCTGCGCCCTTGCGAGCAAGCGGCGCCGCGGACGGATTTGCGGCGGGTTAGATTTGCTGGCGCTTCCAGCGGCCGCGTTTGAAAAGCAGCACGCTGACGGCGGCGATGGCGCCTTCGGCGGCGACGATGGAGATGAACACGCCGTTGGAGCGCAGGTCCAAAGAAACGGCCAGGAAATAAGCCAGCGGGATTTCGAGAATCCAGAAGCCGAAGAGGTTGACGATGGTCGGCGTAATGGTGTCACCGGCGCCGTTGAAGGCCTGCAGCATCACCATGCCGTAGGCGTAGCCGATGTTGCCGTAGCTGATGATGCGCAGGCAGGAAGCGGCCAGCGGCACAACGGCAGGATCCGTGGTGAACAGGCGGACGATGGGCGTAGCGAAAGCGATGAAGAAGATGCCGATGGTACCGAGGAAGAGCATGTTGTAAAGGCCGGTGCGCCAGACGGAAGCTTCGGCGCGGTCCGGGCGCTTGGCGCCGAGATTTTGGCCGACAAGCGTTGCGGCGGCGTTGCTGAGGCCCCACGAAGGCAAAATGATAAAGACGACGATGCGGATCGCGATGGTGTAGCCGGCGAGCGCGGCGGAGCCAAAGATACTGACGATGCGCACCAGGCCGATCCAACTGGTGTGGGCGATCGCGAATTGCAAAATGCCCGTCAGCGAGACGCGAAGCAGGCGCAGCAGGACACCGAGATTCAAGCGAATCTGCCGGCGAAGAATGCGAATGCGTTCGGAGCCTTTGAGCAGGCGATAAAACTGGTAAAGCACGCCGATGCTGCGGCCGGTTAGTGTGGCCAATGCGGCGCCAGTGACGCCGAGACGTGGAAATGGGCCGAGGCCGAAGATGAGGCAAGGGTCCAGAATGAGATTGATGATGTTGGAGACCCAGAGCAATCGCATGGCGATGGCCGCATCGCCGGCACCGCGGAAGATGGCGTTATTCAGAAAGAGCAGCATAATGGCGCCGCTGCCCCCGAGCGCGATGCGTGCGTAGCCGGAACCGACGGCGACGATTTGCGGTGACGCGCCCATTAGACGGAGCAGGTTGGGCGCATAAAACAAGCAGGGAATGCCGACGAGCAGGG
>Ga0335079_10001730_pt1 | contig 24915 bp, 23 predicted proteins | sample Lox_Sample_33_FD_206719 | JGI IMG/M metagenome (GOLD analysis project Ga0335079, IMG submission 206719) | Soil microbial communities from Loxahatchee National Wildlife Refuge, Florida, United States - Lox_Sample_3.3 | ecosystem: Environmental > Terrestrial > Soil > Wetlands | place: USA...
AAGCGCAACAAAGGGCCGATTCCCTGAAGATTTCATGTTCCAGCTCACGGCCGAGGAAACGGAATCTTTGAGGTCACAAATTGCAACCTCAAACCGGCTGGCCGCGGTGGACGGCGCACCATGCCCTACGCGTTCACGGAACATGGCGCAGCCATGCTTCTTCCGTGCTCAACAGCGATTCGCGCGGTCCAGATGAACATCCTGATCATTCGGGTGTTCGTCAAACTCCGCGAGTTTCTGGCCGCCCGTGAGATAATCTTACTGGAGTCTTACCAATGGAAACCACCAGGCTTTCGACCAAGGGCCAAGTCATCCTGCCTAAAGGCATCCGCGACTCCCATGCATGGGGGCCCGGCACGGAGTTCACCGTTGAAGAGACGGCGGAAGGTGTTTTACTCCGCCCGGCCGGGCGTTTCCCCCAAACCAAAATCCAAGAAGTTGCAGGCGTTTTGCGGTCGAAGCGGAAGGCTCTGACGCCAGCCCGGATTCACGCGGGGATTGCCCGGGAAGTGATGCGGCGTCATGATCGCGGTCGATACTAACGTACTGGTCCGCCTGCTGACAGGCGACGATCCTGCACAGGCTACGGCATCGCGGGCGCTGTTTTCCGCGGAACCGATTTGGATTGCAAAAACGGTGTTGCTCGAGACCGCGTGGGTCCTGCGAAGCGTCTACGGATTCGACGAGGGCGCGATTTGTGAGGCATTCACGAAGGTGCTCGGCCTGAAGAATGTGCATGCGGAAGACGAATCGTCTTTGGCTGCGGCGCTTTCGCTTGCGGCACATGGAATTGAATTCGCCGATGCGATACACCTGAGCAGCAGACCGCCAAAGGCGGCATTCGTCACGTTGGATAAGGCTTTCGTCCGGCGGGCGAAGCGCGCGGGGGTAACCGGCATCTCGGGCATTTGAGATTCGGGACCGTCGATCAATTCAGACTACGTCGCCACGGTCGTGGCCTTCAGGCGCTCGACGGCCGGTTCCACCTCGGCCAGCATGACACCCACCGGCAAGGTCGCCAGGTAGCAGCAGGCGCCCAGCGTCAGGGTGGTGCTGATGCCGAAGGTCATACTGATGGCCACCGCGCACGCCGACCCCAGTACGCTGCCCGCGCCATTCACGCCCCAGAACCAGGGGGTGGGACGACTGTCCCGTGCGCTGATCAGCCGCATTCCGGTTGGGAACCCGAAGCCCAGCAGCAGGCCGGCGGGAGCAATCAGCAGAATCGACAGTCCCGCGCGGGCCGGCAGCGTGGCGCTCTCGAAAGATCCCACTACACTCGGAATCAGCCACGGCAGGATCGCGAGGTAAATTCCCAGCGTCAACGACCAGGCGGCGAACCGGCCCCGCGAGTCCAGAGGGAATTTCTCGGAGACAAAACTTCCCATCCCGGTACACACGATGATGCTGAACAGGACGATGCTCAAAGCATAGATGGGATGCCCCAGGAAGACCGAAAGCCGTTCCAGAAGCGCGATCTCCACCAGCATGAAACCGACGCCCAGCAGCAGGAAATAGAGGCTTCCCAGCACGGCAAACCGCCCACCGATGTTCTTGACGGCGGGACGGAGCGGCAGCACGATCGTGGTCACCACCAGGATCACCGATACCAGCATGATGACCACCAGCGTCAGGGTGGCGACGATGTTGCCTCTCACCACGCCGGCATCGGCCGAGAACGCCTGGTGCAGTCCTTCGAACCAGCGGCCCAGCCGCAACTGGTTGAAGAAGAACGGCCGATTGTCGCCGGGCGGCGAAAGGTCGAACAGATATCCGGCCGTCGCAGCCTCCAGGCCGCGCTGGTCCTGGGAGGCCGTGATGTCCGCCAGGACTTGGGTGGCGGGCTGCCGGCCGGGACTCAGCAGAACGTTGTACTTGTACTTCGCGGCGGTCGCCTGGAGCGCCTGCGATTCCTCGCCGGTGAGCGGCTCCCGGGACAAAACCAGGGTCGCCAGGTTCAGGTTGGACGCCAGGAAGAGGTGCTTCCGCGGTTCGGTGATGCCCTGATCGAGCAGAGCCGCTACCGCGAGGCTGATCATACGGCCGGTCTCGTTGACGTCTCCCGGGGCGTACCAGCGGCTGACGGTAAACACTCCACGGGGCGCCAGATGACCGACAAAAATACGCCAGCCCTCCAGGGTGTAGAGGCCGTTCTCGGTCAACGTGAAGGCGCCGGCTCCGGTGGCGGCAAAGGTGTCGATCATGCTCATCTGGATCAGGTCGAATCGCTCGGGGCTGCGGGCGAACCAGCTGCGCGCCTCATCCACGTTGAAATGCATGCCGGGCTGGTCCGCCAGTTTGGCGAAGGACCGGTAGGGTTCCCGGTTCGTCAGCAGGTCGATGAAGATGGGGTTGATTTCGACGCCGGTGACATCGGGAAACCCGTGTACGCGCGCCGAAAGCATGTCGCGGCCGCCGCCCACCCCGATAATCGCCGCCCGCCCGGTGTTGCGGATCGTGTAGGCGAGGTTCGTGATGTCATAGCGCAGAAAGTCGGCCTGGCTGACGTCCCCCGAAAAGCGAAACATGGAAGTGGCGGCGTCGCCATCGATATTCAAACGGTACTGCTCCACTTCGGTTCCCGGCGGCAGCGTGGAAGAGGCGCCCCACAGCACCGGAGCGGCCTTCCAGGGTCTCCGGACCAGGATGCGGGAAAAGGAGTTCCACTTCTCGAAGGCGACGTTGTCGCGCCGGTCCACTTCGTTCTTCACGACGATCGGCTGGATCCCGTACCGGGTGGTGCTGTTGGCGGCGGCCAGGACCAGCAGCACGCCAGCGATCATCGCGGGCCGCGCGAGAATTCGTTCGATGAGGCCCGCGGGCAGGGGCCGGTCTTCATCGGCGGCGGCTCGGGAAAACGTGACGGCTCCCAGGGCGGCTACCCCGCCGACGGCCAGTATGGCCGAGGGCCCGTCCATGATATCCAGAAGCGCCAGGACTCCCAGACACCCGACAGCCGCACCCACCAGGTCGGCCGCATACACCCTGCCCACCGGAAAGGGACTGCGCGTCAGCGCCAGGCTGATCACCACCCCGGCGCAAAAGAACGGCACCGACATGATGATGGCCACCTGCATCCATACCACTACGGTGGTGGCCGACAGCGCCAGAACCGGCACCGATCCTACCTGCAACAGCAGGGACAACCCCACGCTGGCGGCGTAGGCCGATGCAAACCTCGTCAGATCGCGGGCCAGCGTCTGGCGGTTGAATCTCCCGGCCTGCAGGTACACCCAGACGGCGCCGGCGGTCATCCCGAACATGGCGATGCTGATCGCGAAGAATGCCAGATGATAGTACGACATTACTGACAAAAGTCGCGTGTACAGGATTTGCAGCATGAGCACCGAAGCCGAAATGATGAAGACCCCGCCATAAAACGGAGGCCCGGCCCTAGGCGAGATAGTAGACTCAGACATTCTGTCCCTTCATGAACTTACGATGAATTAGCATCTCGAAAACTGCAGGATTTCTGTTCAGTATAACAACCGCCGGCTTCCGGTTTTTGGCAGTTAGTCTTTTCTCATACCAAGATGATATGGAAAGGACTTAGGCGCAAGTACACTATCGGGATACTCAAACTGCTGGACGGAGATAGGACAGGCATGCAAGGCGGTTTGGCCTGGCAGGAATGCGTAATGAGTTTTTGAATTTTTCTATACGTACGCTTGCTTTTGACAACGCCCGATTCCCCTCCTGGACGCGGTAGATTGGATGGGTGCGCAATTCCGAAATTCCCAAAGGACCACGATCGTGACGGCAACTGATTTGAAAGTCAAGCTGTTTGCGGATGGCGCCGACAAGGCGGCGATCCTCGAGCTTTACCGCAACCCGCTCATCCGGGGCTTCACCACCAATCCCACCTTGATGCGGAAGGCCGGCATCACCGACTACGCGGCATTTGCCCGCGATATCCTCTGCGCGATCCGCGACCGCCCCATCTCGCTCGAGGTATTTGCCGACGAGGTCCATGAGATGGAGAGACAGGCGCGGCTGATAGCCTCCTGGGGCCCGAACGTTTACGTCAAAATTCCAGTTACCAACACGCGGCGGGAGCCTACCCTGGAGCTGATTCATTGCCTGTCGCGGGCCGGCATCCAGTTGAACGTGACCGCGCTGCTGACGTTGGACCAGGTCAGGGATGTGGCGGACGCGCTGGCGGGGGGCGCACCCAGTTATGTATCGGTCTTCGCCGGGCGCATCGCCGATACCGGACGCGACCCGGTGCCGCTGATGGCCGCCGCCGTGGAGATGGTGTCCATACACCCCGGGATGGAGTTGATCTGGGCCAGCCCCCGGGAACTGCTCAATATCTTTCAGGCGGACGACATCGGGTGTCACATTATTACAGCGACTCCCGACATACTGAATAAACTGTCGCTGGTGGGCAAGGATCTGCACGACTATTCGCTGGATACCGTGAAGATGTTTTACAACGACGCCCAGAAGTCCGGGTTCACGCTCTGAGTCCCGGAGAGTCTCCGGGGCAGGGATGATACCATGCGTCTGACGGAGGAAGTGCTCACCGCCGAAGAACTGCGCCAGCACTACGAAATCGAGAAGGAGTTGGGCAATCGCCTGCGCAATTCCAGCCGCGAGGAACGGGCGGTATTGTACGCGCAGGTATATGACGAGCTGTTCCGGCGCCTGCCGAAACATCCGCAGTTGACCAGGACCGAAACCGAGCACCACCAGATCAAGGTTCGCGGACACCTTCGTCTGCTACGGCCCTACCTGACTCCCGAGACCGTGTTTCTGGAGGTGGGTGCGGGGGATTGCGCTTTGCCGCTGCTGGTGGCGCCCCTGGTGCGCAAGGCCTATGGTCTGGAGGTTTCCGAGGAGGTGACCCGGGGGCTCCCGCAATCGGATAAATTCCAGGTCCTGATCGCCAAAGGTTTCAAGATCCCCATGCCCGATGACTCGATCGACGTGGCCTTCAGCTTTCAGGTGATCGAGCATATCCATCCCGACGACGCCATCGATCAGCTGCAGGAAATCTACCGGGTGCTCCAGCCCGGCGGCATTTATTACTGCATCACGGGGAATCGGCTCTACGGGCCGAACGATATTTCGCGGGATTTCGACCGGGAACCCACCGGCCTGCATTTGAAAGAATACTCCATCATGGACCTGCTGAAGCTGTTCCGCGGTACCGGTTTCCGGCGGGTGCGCATCGAGCGGATGTTCAAGGGGCGCCGCATTCCATCGCCAGTCCTTCCGTCCCGGATCCTGGAGGGCGTTCTCGAATGCCTTCCCTGGAAGCTTCGCAAGCCCCTGGCCCGCTCCTACCTGATGATGCGCCTGCTCGGCGTCTCAGTGATTGGGGTCAAGTAAGGCCGGGCTTCATTGTTCCGGCCTCGAGCTCCATTGCCATTCCGGCCCACACCGGCCATCTGACTCCCCCAGTCAGTCATGGGTAAAGCATCCAGGCCTCCATCCGATAAGTTTCATGGGGAGTCGTGCGAAAACTCCGGTCCCTATGGCGATTGAGACCCTCCGGAAGTATCTTTTCGAAGAGAATGCCGATGCGCGGCACGTCATGACCGTGCTGTTGAACGGCATCGCCGCCACCGCCATACGAAACGACGCCGGTGAATACCAAAGTTTTCTGGCCTCGTTGGAAAGCATCGCGGAGGCTACAGCCCAGGACTCTGCGATCGACCGGTTACTGGTTTCGGCGGGTGCTGCCGTACAGGCCCTGGAAAGTTATAACCAGCGTACGGCACGAATTCTGAGCCGCCGGACGACGGAACTGCAGAAAGTCATCGGCATGCTGACGGAAGCCATCGTCACCGTCACCGGCGAACGGTCGCTGAAGGCGCTCGAAGAGATCCAGACCAATCTGCTCGAGGCCAGCAGGCTGGAGGATCTCCGGATGATTAAGGCGCGCCTCGACACCTGCCTGAAAGAGGTATGCCAGGAGTCGGTGCGTCGCCGGGAGGAAACCGCGAAGACCATCGCCGATCTGGAGTCTTGTATTCGCCATGCGGACGAATGTTCCACGAAAGATGCCGGCACCGACCCGGTGACGGAACTGCCGGCGCGCTCGGCCGCCGAAACAACGCTCCGGACCGTGGTCACCGAGCCGGGCCGGAAGTTCGTGGCCACCATGGTGATTGACAGGATACAGAGCATCAATGTCCGGTTTGGATATGCCGTTGGAAATCAGGTTCTGGCCGCACTGGCACGTCACGTGGAAGCCAGGCTGCAACCCGGCGACATCCTCTTCCGCTGGTCGGGTCCCGCTCTGCTCGCCATGCTGCCGCGCCAATGCACCATCGACCGGTTACGAACCGACCTGCGACCAGTGTTCAGCAATCCGATGGGAGCCACCATTGACATCGGCGGCAGAGACGTTCTCATCCCGATCTCCGCCGCGTGGTCGGTTTTCGGTCTCGTACCGCCGGTCGAGACCATCCTCAAACACGTCGATGCTTTCGTGACCAGCCAGGCACCTAAGGGGTATCTGTAATCATATGCCAAACGAAATTGCCGCCATCGCCGATCCGCAGCAAACGCTGATCGAGAGGGTGTCCGAACTCGAAGAAGAAGTCCGGAACCTGCTCCGTCTCCATGCTGCCATTGAGCGGAATAATGCCCTGTTTGAGGCATTGCTCGCGTCCAGCCGCGACGGCATCACGCTGACGCGATGTGACGGGACCATTATTAAGGTAGTTCGGGGAATTCTGGGCTATGCGAAGGATCTCTCGGGAGCCTCGGTTTACGATATCGTCTGCCCGGAGGACCGGGAGGCCATGCGCGCCGCATACCGGCAACTCGTCGAGCGCAGGCAACGCCGGGTGGAGATTGAATTTCACATGTACGCGGCTGACGGATCTCCGGCGTGGATCGAGTGCACGATGACGGACATGTTGGACGACCCGGCGGTGCTCGCGATCGTGCTCAATTACCGAAATGTCACCCGGCTCAAAGCCAGCCAGTTTGCCGAAGCCGAGTTCGAGGCGGCAATCCGCTTTGCGCCGTTTGCCGTGTTCTCCAAGAACACATCCGGGGAGATCCTCACTTGGAACGCGTCGGCCCGAGAACTGTTTGGCTACGAGAGGGACGAAATCGTGGGCAGCCATATTTCGACCCTCATTCCGCCGGAACTACGGGAGGAGGAAGTGCACCACCGGTCATTCGTGGTCGAGCGGAGAACCGTCAAGCCCGGGATCCGCACGGTCGGAGTCCGGAAAGATGGGAGGCGCCTTCTCTTGGAAGTGGTGTTATCCCCGATCGTGGTCGATGGCGGCGTTCGCGGCATAGCGCAATTGTCTTACCCGTTGGAACAGACGACACCGGCATGACATTGCGGTGCTGCAACCTTATTTACGAAGAAAATAAATCTCCACTATTTACGGATTCAATCTGCCCGAAGCCTAATTCAAATATTTCCGCTTACAAATTCACATCCTCATATATAATTAATGAACCGTATCGTTTTACACACTCACTGAGGGCGGGGGTAGACTCTCCTCCGCAGTGCGGGGAACGCCGATCTCACTTCTACTGCCGCCATGGTCGTAGCTGCCGCCAAAAAAAGACCCGAGCCCTACGCACCATATATTCTCATAGTCGACGATGAGAGCCGTGTGCGGCAGCTGTTTGCTCGAATCCTGGAGGATGCCGGTTACCTCGTCTCGGAGGCTGAAAACGGCCGGGCGGCCGCCCGGTTGTGCGAGGACCGTTTCTTCGACGTCATCGTGAGCGACCTCAGCATGCCGGACATGGACGGCTTGGAAATGCTCGGTCTGGTGCGCGGCGAGCTGCCCAACATCAAGGTAGTCTTGATTTCGGGTTTCATCGCCGGTAGTCAAACGCCCATAAGCAGGCTGGGGGCGGACGCTGTGCTGCCAAAGCCTCTGGCCAAAGACAGGTTGTTGAAAACGGTATGCGATCTGCTCGCCGACCGCTAAGGATCCGGTCAAATCGTCACAATCGTTACCATAGATGACGGAAGCAGAGTGAGCGGCGATGAGGACGGAATTGCTGCGATTCAACGGCGCTGTCGGGCGGGATCCCGCCATCGATGCGTGGATGAAAGAGCATGCAGGTGAATTGGGAGCCATCGCGCATCAGTGGTTTGAGGTGATGCGAAAATGCGGGGACGAAGTCCGGGAGCTCTTGCATGACGGCTGCCCGGTTGCCTGTCTGGGAGATGTGCCCTTCGGCTACGTCAATGTATTCACTTCACACGTAAACGTGGGGTTCTTTCAGGGCGCGGCGCTGCCGGATCCGGCCCGCTTGTTGCAAGGCACCGGCAAGTTCATGCGCCATGTGAAACTGAGACCGGGAATGGCCATAAACGCCGCAGCCCTGAGCAGGCTGATCGATACGGCTTACTCGGATATCAAGGCGCGCGTCGAAAACGGCTGATGTTAAAGGGAGTTTTCCAGCGTGGTTTCCTCTTGGAAAATCATACTCATTTCCGTTTTTTCATGGCTGTCGCGCCGTGACGGTTCCTTTGCCGGCCCGCCGAAATACTTGAAAACCCGCCCGCCGGCGAATGTGGCGCGGGCACTCGAGGCTGCCGCGTCCCCACTCATGGGGACGCTTGTCGGTCGTGTACAGTGCCAGTGGCGGCGAAGGGGTTTTCGAGGTTTTATCGGGATTGCCGGGCCGGCCATCGCTATCGCGTTGGGAGCCTCGCTGCTGGCGGCAGCCGGCCCGTCGGGAGAAGGACCATGACCGCTCCTTACGGTGGGAAGCTCGTCAATCTCGTGGCGCAAGGCGAGGAACGGAGCGGGCTGGCGCGACGTGCCTCGGAGCTTGTTTCCCTGCAACTCACTCCGCGCGCGCTGTGCGATCTGGAACTGCTCGCGACGGGAGCTTTCTCTCCGCTGGATCGCTTCATGGGAAAGGCCGACGCGGAGCGCGTGGCTGCGGAGATGCGCCTGGCCGGCGGCACTCTGTTCCCCATCGCGATCACCCTGCCGGCCGACCGCATCGAAGGGATTGAAGGCCGCGAGGTCGCGCTCCGCACCGCGCATAACAACCTGGTCGGCTGGATGAAAGTCGAGGAGGCTTACGAGTGGCGCGGTGATGCCGGGGATCGGGAAGGGCGCTTCCGCCTGAGCGGGCCTCTGCGCGTGCTCGATCTTCCGCAGCATCCCGATTTCCCCACGCTGCGGCGGACTCCGTCCGAGGTGCGTAGGTTGCTGGCCGCGATGGGGCGGACCAACGTGGTGGCGTTTCAAACCCGGCGTGCTATCCGTAGCGGGCATGCGGAATCGATACAAGACGCCGCTCGCGAGACCAAGGCAAGCCTGCTGATCCAGATCGTAGCGGGAATGATCGCGCCAGGCGACGCCGCACATCACGCACGAGTCCGCGCCTGGCAACAGCAAGTGGAACAGCAGTTCGATCCGAGCCATACCTTGCTGAATCTTCTCCCGCTGGCCACGCGGGCGGCAGGAGCGCGGGAGGCGCTCTGGCACGCCATCGTTCAGCGGAATTTCGGCGCCAGCCATTTCCTGATGGAGCCAGGCGAGGCCTGCGAATTGAGCAACCTCCACCGCGCGGAGGTCGGCATTCAGGCGATGCCCTGCGATGCGATGGCCCACTGGGAGGAGGAGCGCTCCGAAGCCGCGGTGGACGGCCGCAAAGGATTCTGCATCTGGTTTACCGGGCTGCCCAGCAGCGGCAAGAGCACCATCGCCCAAGCCCTGATCGGCATGCTGATGGAGCATGGCCGCCAGGTCACCGTACTCGACGGGGACGTGGTGCGGACCCACCTGTCGAAAGGGCTGGGCTTCTCGCGGGAAGACCGCGACACCAACATCCTGCGGATCGGTTTTGTGGCCTCGGAGATCGTGCGTCATCAGGGTGCGGTGATCTGCGCCGCCGTCAGTCCGTATCGGCATACCCGAGATCAGGCTCGCGCCATGGTCGCCAGCCACGCGCCGAATCCCGATGCGTTCATCGAGGTCTTCGTCGATACGCCCGCCGAGGAGTGCCAGCGGCGCGACGTGAAAGGTTATTACGCGCAGGCGCGGGAGGGAAAAATCAAAGGCTTCACGGGCGTGGACGATCCTTACGAGGCGCCGCTCGCTCCCGAAATCCGCCTGTCCACCACCGGCACCACCGCCGCGCAAAATGCGGAGCGCATCGTGGAGTTCCTACAGGCTCGCGGTCTGCTGGGCTGAGGTGTCCGCGAAGGCGCTGTCCACCAGGCGCGGCGCAGCCGTGCTGACGTCGAGTGCCGCGGCCAGGGCGACATCTTCGCCGAAGCCGCGGGCGATCAGCTCTTTTCCCGAACTCGACCCTTCCAGCACGTCGCGGCAAATACCGCTCACGTTTTCGAAGGCGGCAATGGCCAGGGTGGCCTCCGGCGAACGCCGCCCCGGCAGACGCGCGAGAACCGCGCCGGCGCCGATCCAGTCTTCGATCGCGGGGCGCAAAGACCCATCCGGCCATCGTTCTCCGGCCGGGATCACCGCGAATGAAGACCCCAACGCGCTTGCGGCACGGGCGACCGCGCCGGCATTCCGCAGGCAGGCGGTGAAGGTCATGGCCGCGCCGCCTGCCCGACTGAGGGCGCCTCCGTTGGGAGAAGGCAGCACCAGCCGGTACCCTGGAGGCACTTGCTGCAACGAGGCAGGCGACAGCGAAAGCCCGCTTGCAGTCCGCACTTTTTCGGCGATCCGGGCCGACCGCGCGCGAGCGTATTCTTCCAGGCGATCGTCCCGATTCCCGTAAGGGTAGACCACAGCGCCATTCGATACTGCGATATCGACCGCGGTGGAAAAGGAGAGGACGTCCACCACGATCAGCACATCGCTGATCGGCGCGAGTTGCGCCATTCCCTGTGCTCCCCACTCACAGCGCAGGGCGTACTCGGACTGGTCGAAGATCACGTATTTTTGAGTCTATAATAAAACTAGAAAGTTAGTCCTATCCATGATCCGAATCAACGTCCACGAAGCTAAAACGCATCTTTCCAGATACTTAGATCGGGTCGAGGCAGGTGAGACAATCGTCCTTTGCCGCCATAACAAGCCCATCGCAGAAATACGGCCCATTCCTGCCGAACCGGAACGGAAACCACGTGTGTTGGGTATGGATAAGGGCAAATTCGAAGTGGGACCGGAGTTCTTTGAGCCGCTACCGCCCGAGATCCTGCGTTATTTCTTGGGGCAAGGGGAGTGAAGCTCCTCATCGATACCTGCACTTTTCTGTGGGCCAACTCAGATTCTGCCAGATTGTCTCCGCTGGCCCGGCAGTTATATGTGGATCCCGCAAACGATTTGTATCTGAGCGCAATTTCGGCATGGGAGATCGCGGTGAAGCATATGGCCGGTCGTCTGTCGCTTCCGGAGCCGGCAGCGCACTACATACCATCGCGTCGCACGGCCAATGGAATACACACTCTGGAACTAAATGAAGAGGCGGTTTTGCAGTTGGCGAAACTGCCGCCCATCCACGGCGACCCCTTCGATCGGATACTGGTGTGCCAGGCGATCGTACATGGCTTGGCGATCCTCACTCCAGACGAATGGATCATGCAGTATCCGGTCCGCGTATTGTGGTGATCGAGAGCGCCACCGCACCCGCGAAAATGCTACCCTACCATTACTCCCCCACCGAATTTTATGTCCGCCATCACCAGGTTTGTACCGGAGAACCCACTGATTGTGCAGGGGGACCACACCATTCTGGCGGAAGTCGCCAGCCCGCACTATGCCGCCGCCCGCGACAGCCTCTCCCGTTTCGCGGAGCTGATGAAAGCCCCCGAGCACGTGCACACCTACCGCATCACCCCGCTCTCCATCTGGAATGCCTGCGCCGCCAGCGTTACCACCGAGGAGATCGTCGAGACGCTCACCGGATTTTCCAAGTACCCGGTCCCGGAGCACGTGCTCCACGAGATCTGCGATTACGCCTCGCGCTACGGCCGGGTGAAGCTGCTGCGGGACGAGCGCGGGCTGGTACTCCAAACCAACGATAAGGTCCTGGCCGAGCAGATCAGCCGCAGCAAGCATGTGATGCCCTGGCTGGGCCGCCGCTGGTCGGCGACGGAGTTCGAAGTCCAGCCCTCCGCACGCGGCGATGTCAAACAGGCGCTCATCAAGGCCGGCTTCCCTGCCGAAGATTTGGCCGGCTATAGTGTGGGCGAAGAGTTGCCGCTGGCGTTTCGCGGCATTACCCGGTCCGGTCTGCCGTTTTCGCTGCGTCCTTACCAGCGGGAAGCGGCCGCCGCGTTCCACGCCGGAGGCAGCGCCCGCGGAGGTTCGGGCGTCATCACGCTGCCCTGCGGCGCGGGCAAGACCATCGTCGCCATGGCCTGTATGGAACGCCTGGCTACTTCCACGCTGGTGCTCACCACCAGCGTCACCGCGGCCCGGCAGTGGATCGCCGAGCTGCTCGACAAAACCTCGCTCACCGAGGAGCAGATCGCCGAGTATACCGGCGATTTGAAACAGGTCCGCCCGGTCACCATCGCCACTTACCAGATCATGACCTGGCGGCCCCGCAAGGATGGCGACTACCCGCACCTCGAGCTCTTCGACAGCCGCAACTGGGGCCTCATCGTTTATGACGAGGTGCACCTGCTGCCGGCGCCGGTATTCCGCGTGACCGCCGGCCTGCAAGCGCGCCGCCGGCTGGGGCTGACCGCCACACTGGTGCGCGAGGATGGTCGCGAGGACGATGTTTTCGCCCTCATCGGCCCCAAGAAGGCGGACGTGCCCTGGAAAGTGCTCGAGGGCCAGAACTGGATCGCCACCGCGCACTGCACCGAGGTCCGCCTGCCCATGCCCGCGGCGCTGCGCATGGACTATGCGGTGGCCGAACCCCGCGATCAGTTCCGCATCGCCTCCGAAAACCCCGCCAAGCTCGACGTCGTGCGGGGCCTGCTGGAACTACATCCCGATGAGCCCGCGCTGGTCATCGGGATGTATCTCGATCAGCTCGCCAGGGTTGCCGGCCCGCTGGGACTCCCGGTGCTCACGGGGGCCACTCCGCAGCGCCAGCGCGACGAGCTTTTCGCCCGCTTCAAGAGCGGCGAGATCCGCGTGCTGGCGGTTTCCAAGGTGGCCAACTTCGCGGTGGACTTGCCGGAAGCCGCGGTGGCCATACAAATCTCCGGCACCTTCGGATCCCGGCAGGAGGAGGCGCAGCGGCTCGGCCGGATCCTGCGCCCCAAGCGGAACGGCAACCAGGCGCACTTCTATACGGTGGTCAGCGCCGATACCGTGGAACAGGACTACGCCTTGAAGCGGCAGCTTTTCCTGTGCGAACAGGGATACTCCTACTCCATCGTCGATGTGGAGACCGCCGGGCGGGGGCTTCCGGCGGCGTCATGAAGCTCACCCCCGAATCTCTGCGCGATTTTCTCGCGATTCTGCCCCATTACGATCGTCTTTCGGCGGCCGGGCGGCGGGATCTGGCCTCCCTTGAGCATTCCGCCAAAAGCTGCTCCGCCTTCGTCTTCCGCGATTCCCTCGAGGGTCTGATGGACACGGGCTTTCTGCTGCCGCCCGAGTCCAACGGCCGCTGCGCCATCGGGCCTTCCCGGCTGGGATTTCTCCGTACTCTGCGGATGCTCAGCGGGCACCCGGTCTTCCGCTCTCCCGGACAGGCAAGCTTTGACCGGTATATGGCGGCGCATCTCACCGCGGGCGAGCGCCAGGCCTTGCGGAACGGCTCGGATGTGAGTTACTACGAGCGGAACCTGGTTCTTTACGGGCAGATCGCCTCGTCCGATTGGGTGGAGAATTTCCTGGGCGCCAAAGACGATGCCTGGGAATCACAGTATCGGGAACGGACAGATCCGCCCCTGCTGGCAAGGCCCGAGGTTTTGAGCAGCACGCAGAAAATCGTCCGCTGGCTGATGGCTCACGGCGGCCGCGTGGTTTTGCGCAATCTGCCGGCGCTGACGCTCTCGCGCTTTGGCGAGCCCGACCCGGAGTTGTTGAGCCTGGCCCTGCATGCCGCCCTGCGCTACGCGCTGCTGTTCCTCTCCATCGAGCCCGATAGCCTGGATGCTGTTCTGGGCGTGTGGCCGGAGATCGTGGCCGAGGTGCCGGTCATACCACCGCCCCGGAATGTGACGCCCGAAGAGACTTGCGACCCCATCTTCCTGTTGGAAGATATGACGGCGCTGCTGGTGGCGTGCGCCACCGGCCCGCTGCGACTGAGATCCAATGACGACAAGTTATACGCCAAGACGGTTCGCGACCTGGCGGCCACGCTCCGCCCGCTGCCTCCCTGGGCCGCCGCCGCTTTCCACATGGATCCGGAAACCCGCGTCGAAACCACTTTTTCGTATGTGCAGACTTTTCGTCTGGTGAACAGAAGCGGATTTCCGACGGAGATGACGGTTAACGGGCGCGGGCGCGAATGGCTGGGTCTCCCGATGGGAGAACGCCTGCGCGTCCTCATGGACGGCGTGCTCGATCAGAAACAGACGGTGGCCGCGTTTCGGGATTTCACGGGAGCGAATGTTGGCCGCACCCCGTACTTTCATGTGAGAACGAGCATGAAAATGCCGCCGGACATCGTCGCGGCCACCATGGCGGTGTTCCGGTCTTTGCAGGGCGACGGGTTCTATTCCTGGAAAGAAATCATGGCCTCCAGCCAGGCGTCGAACCCGCTGGCCGAGATCGCCCGCAATGATAAGTACGCGTACTTTGGAGACACCTACGGGTACATGACTCGCCTCGATACGGGAGCGGTCCAGAAACTTTGGAACGAAAGGGTATACGATTTCCTGCGGGCGCGCTTACTGCCGTTGGGCGGTGTTCGTTTAGGCCATGGCCAGGATGGCGTGTCGATTGCGATCACTCCGGCGGGACGGTATTACCTGGGCCAGTCGAAGCAGTGGCAGTGGGCGGCCGCCGGCGATTCCCAGGTGATCGTGCAGCCCAATTTCGAGGTGACCTTCCTGGGAGAGGCGCCCGCCGCGGAAGCCGAAATCGGCCGTTTCGCCGAGCGCCGCAGCCAGCGGATCGGGGCGCTGTTCCAGATCACGAAGAAATCCATCTTCGCCGCTGCCGCGGCGGGCATGACCGCGAAGGGCGTTCTCGAAATCCTGGAGCACGTGTGCACCCGGGAGGTGCCGGGCAATGTCCGGCGGGAAATTCAGGGCTGGTTCGGACAGTGCCGCAAGGTAAGCTTCGAATCCGCCGTGCTCATCCGCTGTCCCGATCGCGAGACCACGCTCCGCGTGATCGGCCTGGCGAAGGATTCCGTGACGGCGCTCAACGATACTGTCCTGGAATATCGGGAAAATGGCAGGCAACGCCCGTGGCTCATCAAAAAGCTGAAGGAGATGGGCGTGCTCGTTTCCCAGGATGGAAAAGCAGTGCCTCAACGAGGAAGCCCAGGGGGAAGCTGGTAAGCGATCGCGGCGCGGCGGCCAGGCTTTACATGCTTTATGCTCGAAGGAGAGGCCTAAGGAACCGGACATGACCGTGATCGAAATTCCCGATGACCAGGCAGCGGCGCTCGAAGCCCGGGCGTTGGCGCAAGGTCTCACTTTGAAAGACTGGCTCAAAAAGCTGGCGGAAGAATCGCCGGCGCCCGCACCTGGAAAGCCGCTTAAAACCGGCCGTGGCATGCTCGCCAAGTACGGCCCCGCTCCTTCAGCGGAAGAAATCGACGAGAACCGGCGCGACATGTTCCGCGGTTTCGGCGAAGACTTCTGATGATCCGCGGCGTCGTGGATACCCACGCTGCGCTGTGGTATTTGTTCGATGACGCGCGGCTTTCCATAGCCGCCGGCGATTCATTGACCAGCCTGCGTCGTCAGGAATGCAAATCGTTGTTTCCTCCATCAGCCTGGCGGAAATCGTTTACCTGACCGAAAAGAAACGTCTGCCGCACAACGCCTACAACGACATGAAAGCTGCTCTTGCCGATCCGGAACATGTTTTTCGGGAAGCCTTTTTGACGGTGGAGGTCGTCGAAGCCATGCGCCGGATGTCCCGCGACCAGGTGCCCGATATGCCCGATCGCATTGTCGCTGCGACCTCAGTTTATTTCGGAGTGCCGGTGATCAGCCGCGACGGGCGAATCCGCGGATCCGCCTACAAACCGTCTGGTAACTCTCTCCCGGTAAAATCGAACCATGGCGCGGTTGCTCTTCACGCTCCTGTTAGCCGCCATCTTCGCCAGCGCGTGCCTCGAGGCGCAGCCGGTCACTCCCGAAAATGCGCATTGGTCCTGTGCCGGCGCCGGCAGGCCTCTCGTGATCCTGGAGGCAGGCGCGGGACGGGGAGCAGCGGATTGGCCGAAAGTCCAACCGGCCATCAGCGAACTGACCGAAGTCTGCTCGTACGACAGAATCGCGGGCCATTGTTGCGAAGAAGTTGTCGATGATCTGCACGCGCTTCTGGACTCCCTGCCCGGCCCCTATGTCCTGGTGGGCCATTCGTTGGGCGGATTATACGTTCGCCGGTTTGCGGCCCGATTTCCCGATGATGTGGCCGGGTTGGTATTGATCGACGCCTCCGACGAGAAGCAGCTCACGGGCATCCTCGCGCCTGGTGTGCCTCCCCAACTGTGGCGGCCGGGTGCAATGTCCGATTCCGAGCTTCAGAAATTCTTCGAAGATCTGGGACGGCGCATGCGGGCTAGCCAAGACGCTCCCGCCAAAGATGCTCCGCACAAGGCGGACGATGGCGCCTCCGGGGAAATTCGCATGGCGCAGTTTTACCGGCAGATTGCCGCGGAGCGGCGGGACTTCATGTTCTCGGACAAACCCTTGATCGTCCTGACCGCTACCCGTACAGCGCCCATGCCGCGTTTTTCGGAGAACCAGGTGAAACAGCTTACGGAGGATCACCGCGTCCTGCAGGAACGGATGCAACTCCTGTCACGCAACAGCAAGCAGATCCTGGTCGATAGCGGCCACTTTGTCCACCGGGACCGTCCCGATGTCGTGATCGCGGCGATCCGGGAAGTGGTCACCGCCGTGCGCAGCGGCAGCAGGCTGGCGCCGGAGCACGATTAGAATCAGACGGAAGCTGGACTGCAGGGGCCGTTTTCAGTTCATCTCTCACCTGCTTGTAATTTTTTTTGAGACCTGATTATCTTATAAACGGAGTGTGCGGCCTACGATGCTTTCGACCACGCCGGCGCCTGCCGCCAAGATCAAGTTTCAAATCATCTGCCCCGCCGCCCCGCAGTTTCGGATCACCCGGAGAGAAGCGGCCCCTTTCCGGACCCGCATCTTCCGTTTCTCCATGCTGAGCGCGCTATCGGTGGCTGCCTGCGCCCCTCCGGAAGTCCAGACCGAGGTGGTGGACGAAAACGTCCAGCCTGTCGATTTCGCCACAGATGCCGATATCATCGGCATCTCTTTCATGACCTATAACGCTCCCCGGGCATACGAGATCGCGCGGGAGTTTCGTCAGGGAGGCAAGACCGTATTCTTCGGAGGCTACCACCCTTCGCTGGTGCCTGAGGAGGCCGCCGAACACGCCGACGCAGTCTGCATCGGCGAGGCCGAGGCCAATCTGCCACGCATGATCGAAGACTACCGCCAGCGCCGGCTGCGAAAGTTCTACCGGTTTCCGTATCCGGAATTTCGCGCGCCGCGAGCCGATTCAGGGCTCCTTCGCGCGCGCGACTATATGTGGTGCACAGTGGTGCAAGCCACACGGGGATGTTCCAATCGCTGCGAGTTCTGCTCCGTGTCCGCCTTTTCCCAACATGCCTTCAAAGCCAAGCCCATTGAAGATGTCGTGGCGGAGATCCAATCCGGCGGCAAGAGGCGCGTGCTGTTCATGGACGACAACCTGGCAGGCGACATCGAGTACTTCAAGGCTTTGCTGGGGGCGCTTGTGCCGCTGCGGATTCGCTGGTATTCCCAGATCGGATTCCAGGTGACCCGCGATTGGGAACTTCTGGATCTCATGAGGGGCAGCGGCTGCGGCGGCGTATTCATCGGCTTCGAGAGCCTCACCCAGCAGAGCCTCGTCGAAACGGGCAAGGGATTCAACCGGGCCGCGGAATACGAGAGCGGCATCCAGGCCCTTCACCGGCGGGGAATCGCGGTAGTAGCGGCTTTCGTCCTCGGATACGACCACGACGGCCTGGAAGTCTTCGATGGCACGCTGCAGTTCCTGGAGCGCGCCCGGGCCGATGCCCTGCAATTAACGGTGCTCACGCCATTTCCGGGAACGCCTCTGTATCATCGTCTGGAGCAGGAGGGACGTATCCGCGACCGCGACTGGCAACATTACGATCTTGGGCACGTCACCTACGAGCCCAGGAACATGACCGCGGCGGTCTTACAGGACGGGCACAACCGCATCCTGCAACGCTTCTACTCCTGGCCTTGCATTTTGCGCCGCGTGTGCCGGCAGATCCGCTATCTCGGGGCAGCGGAAATCAGCTTGTTGGCGCTGATCAACTGGGGCTACCGGCTCAAGATCCGCCGCGACGGATACGCTCCGTAGCCAGGGAAGGCGCCGCCTGCTTCCTGCGCGCCGAGATCACCGCTTCACCGCACCAGTTCTTCAGCACCGGCGCCAGGGCCAGCAGCACATCGTCCATCCGCTCGAGACCCCGCACCGCCGACCGCGCCCAGCGCTTCTCGAATTGCCCCCGCAGCAGGCGCTTGCCCATCGCCAGCAGATTGCGCGTCTCCACACGTACCTCGCCGAAATACGGATCGAGCGCCCGCAAGACCTTCCGCGACAGAATGATGTCCTCGCCTTGCTCTTCGGATTCCCCGATCACCGCGGCGTGCAGCTTGCGGGCGCGATTGAGCAGCGGATTGCCGCCCCACGTCTCGCACAGCACCAGGCGCGCTCCCGGCTTCATGATGCGCGCCAGCTCTTCCACCGCGCCGGGATATTTCAAGGTGTGATGCAGCGCCGCGCAGGCGAATACCAGGTCGAATTCGGCATCGCCCAGCATGTCAAGACGGCTCGCGTCGGCGGCCACTCCCCGCACGTTCACGCCGGAGGCGCGGGCGCGCTTCAATCCCACTTCGATGGCCGCCGGAGAAAGGTCGAGCAGCGTGACCGCCGCGCCTTCGGTGGCCATCCAGGTGCCGAAATCGGCCGGCCCGCAGCCATAGTCGAGCACCTGCTTCCCGGCCAGCGGCTCGGCCTCGATCGCCCGCATCGAGGCCCGATACAACCAGCGCCGTTCGTAGAAGGGATGCGCGGGATTTTCGAGGTTGCCCTCCAGGACGCGCCGGTCGAGCCGCAGCGCGTGATCCGGCAGGGAAAGAAACTGCGCGTACTGCGCGTCGTAAAATTCGCGTTCCCGCTCGGAAGTGACCACACTATTCCTGCCGCACGATGGGCGGTTCTTCAAATAATATCGAACACGTCATCCCGGGTGATGTGGCGCGGACACTCGTGTCTGCCGCGCCCCGACTCATCGGGCGCTTTTTGATCGCCACCAGAACTGGCTCTCAGTTTGGTTGCGGCTCCGCCGCACTATGTGAGTCCGTCTTCCGCGATGTAGGCGACGATACGGCCCAAATCGGTCAGCGCGCTTTGCCTGAAGATGAGGCGGTAGTAGTCCACTGGGGAAGCAGCTTACGGCTTCCTCAAGCTTCTCCACATCAGCCATACCTACCAGTAGCCCGGATGAAAAGCGGCCCGGAATCGACTCATTCCTGCCGCACGATGGGCATCCGCCACCCCGTGCCGAACGCCCGCGACGTGACTTTCAAAACCGGAGCCGCCTGCTTCCGCTTGAATTCCGCCATGCGCACCAGGCGCAGCACCCGCCGCACCGTCGGCTCGTCGAAGCCCTGCGCGATGATCTCCTCGGCTGACTGGCACTGCTCCACGTGCAGCTCCAGGATCTGGTCGAGCAGCTCGTAAGGCGGAAGGCTGTCCTGGTCGGTCTGATCGGGCCGCAGCTCGGCCGAAGGCGCCTTGGTGAGGATGGACTCCGGAATGTCTGGCTTCCGCCGGTTGCGCCAGCGCGACACGCGGTACACCATCATCTTCGGCAGGTCCGCAATCACCGCCAGCCCGCCGTTCATGTCGCCGTACAGCGTGCAGTAGCCCACCGACATCTCCGACTTGTTCCCCGTGGTCAGCAGCAGCGACCCGTACTTGTTGGAAAGCGCCATCAGCAGGTTGCCGCGGATTCGCGACTGGATGTTCTCCTCCGTCACGTCCGGAGCGTAGCCGCGGAAGGCGTCCGCCAGCACGCAATCGTAGGTCTCCATGATGCCGGAGATCGGCAGCGTGAGCGTCCGGATCCCCAGATTCCGCGCCAACTCCACGGAGTCGTCCACGCTGCCGCTGCTCGAATAGCGCGACGGCATCATCACGCCGAGCACGTTCTCACGCCCCATGGCATCCGCCGCGATGGCGGCGGTCAGCGCCGAATCGACGCCGCCGGACAGCCCCAGCAGCACGCTGCGGAAGCGCGTCTTGCGGGCATAATCGCGCACACCCAGCACCAGCGCGTTCCAGATCTCGGCTTCGGGTTCGAAATCGTCTTCAGCAATGGCGCACGGCGCACCACCCCCGGACGCCAGGTCCACCACCACCAGGTCCTCTTCGAACCCTTTGGCCCGCGCGCACAGCCCGCCGTCGGCGTGGAAGGCTGTACTGCGGCCGTCGAAGATCAGGTCGTCGTTGCCGCCCACCTGGTTCACGAACACCAGCGGCAGACGATATTTCTGCGCCATGTGGCTGAGCATGTCCTGGCGTAGCGTCTGCTTGCCCACGGTGAAGGGCGAGGCCGAAAGGTTGACGATGGCCTGCGCGCCGGCTTTGGCCAGGACCTCGATCGGGTCCTGGTGATAGCGGCGGCGCTGCCAGAAGTCGCGGTCGTTCCAGACGTCCTCGCAGATGCTGATTCCCAGGCGGCAGCCGTTCCACTCGAGGACCTGCGGCCCGCAGGCGGGCTCGAAATAGCGGTCTTCGTCGAAGACGTCGTAGGTGGGCAGCAGGGTCTTGTGGAAGGCCGTTCCTGCCTCGCCGTTGCGCAGCAGCACCGCGCTGTTGAACAGCGGACGCCCCATCTCCGCGGGATTTGGCGTGGCCACTCCCACCAGCAACGCGGGACCGTCCGCCAATTCCGCGGCCATGCGGCTCAGCTCCTGCCCGCTGCGATGGATGAAGCCGCGGCTCATCAGCAGATCGCGCGGAAGATATCCCATCAGGGCCAACTCCGGTGTGACGGCCAGGTCGGCCCCCAGATCTTTCGCCCGCCTGGCGCCCTGCACAATCAGCGCGGAATTGCCCGCGATATCGCCCGCTGTAGGATTAGTCTGAAGCAGCGCAATGCGCAAAACGCCCCTCCTGAATTTCAGTGTATCCGGGACGCGGCGGGAGGCGTGATGCTGCCCGGGGTCAGCCTTTGGGCGTGATCTTCGCAGCAACCGTTTCGTACAACAAAGGTGTCGGTGGCGGCGTCCCTTGTGGAGGCCATTGTTGGAAATATAAACGAATACTAGAAGCGCACTCCTCATCGACGCAAATGGATGGTTGTCGCCACTTCTATCTGGGAGTCAGGCGGAGCCGGCTTATAACAGGCAGATGTCGGAAGGCGACGAAATTCGGACTTCAGAATTGCCGGACCAGGGCAGCATCCACCCCAGCGTCGTGGGTAAAATCCTTTCCAGCAAGGAATATGACCGCGTGGACTGGGACGACCTCGTCCAACTTGCGGCCGGCAAGCTTGCCGCTGACGCCGCTAAGGCTGGGGCAATGGATCAAAACGCATGCGCCTGTTGAGCAGATCCGCGAGATTGAGGCTTTGGCTGAGACGGTGATAGGCGACAGGCCTTCCAATGGCTCTCGGAACCGAATGCTGCTACAGACGACAAGGCGCCTATGGATCTTCTTGGCGACCAGAGCGGATACGACCGCGTGAAAAACCTGCTGCTCAGAATTGAGTATGGCGTACTCACTTAAGCGATGCAGGTATCGCGCCTGGCCAAGCGCCCTCATGCCAATCTTGACGGCGCTGGCGCGCCATAACTGGTGGCCGCTGGAACTCTAAAGGCAAGCCTGTAGTTTATACCGCGTCTTGTGGCGCCTTGGCAGTTGTTGAGTACCTGGCCCATCTTACGATATTGCCAAAGGGGCTCATGTTGATGCTCATCGAGATTCCCGACACCTTGGAAATCGAAAAAGTCAGGTCGATTCCCGCCGATCCGCTGGCATTCTTATGGAGAGCAACCCCTTCGCCTTCGATAGCAGGCTGCTTTCTTCGATACCCACAAGCACCCCCTGACGACCAGAACTGATGTTTCCCATTTATCTCGTGCCTGGCGCAGACATCCGGATATCCACCTGGCAGCACCCGCAGCCCGCTCGCTCTCGCGAATTTTTTTCGATTGCAGTTTTTCCTACTGATTCCCGCCTGAGCTTCTAGAAGACGATTCCCTCGTCTTACGGGCCCTACGCAAGCTCGCCCGAAACTGACCGAAAGGCACAGGTGAAATCTTGATCAACAGACAGCTTTCGAAACCCTATTGGGCCTTGTCCGCCTTCCTATTGACAGCCGTGGCCGCCAGGGCCGACGTCGTCCTGGATTGGAACGCGATCATGCAGGCGACCGTCAACAGCCAGACCCCCTTCCCGCAAGCGCGTTTCGCGGCGATTACGCAACTCGCCGTCTTCGAAGCGGTCAACGCCATCACGCGCGACTACCAGCCGTACCTCGGCACCATCACAGCGCCCGCCAATGCCTCGCCGGAAGCGGCGGCCGCTACCGCGGCGCATGACGTGCTGAAGAATTACTTTCCCGCGAGCGCCACAACCCTGGATGCCGCGCTCGCCAGCTCGCTGGCCACGATCCCGGACGGCACTGCCAAGACTGCGGGCATCACGGCCGGCCAAGCCGCGGCCGCGGCGATGATTGCCGCACGCGCCAACGATGGGTCATCACCCGCCGCGTTCTATCTGCCGACTTCGAGCGATCCGGGTGTGTGGCAGCCAACGCCCAGTTGCACGGCGGCCGGCGGAGCCTTCTACCAGTATCGAAACATGACGACCTTCGGAATCCGCTCGAGCGACCAGTTCCGTCTCGGCCCGCCGCCTTCGCTCACCAGCGGCAACTATACCAGAGCGTTCGATGAAGTGATGGAGGTCGGCAGCATGACCAGCACGCAGCGGCCGCCTGATCGGGCCGACGTGGCACGTTTTTATAATGCCGTCCCGGCTGTCCCCGTGTGGAACGACGTTGCCAGACAGCTCAGTACCGCGCAGGGGAAGTCTCTCTCCGAAAATGCGCGCGATTTTGCGCTGATCAATATGGCCATCATTGACGCCTCGGTCGCGACTTTCGACACCAAATATCACTATGTCTTCTGGCGGCCCGAGACTGCCATCCACAACGCAGCCAGCGACGGCAACAGCGGGACGACGGCCGACACCACCTGGGTGCCGTACATCGTGACGCCCTGCTTCCCGAGCTACCCCTCGGCGCATGGCGCATTGAGTAATGCCGCGCGTGAAGTGATCGAGGAGGTCTATGGCACCGGGCCAATCCCGATCACCTTGACCAACGCCGCCGTGACCGGCGTGACCCTCCGGTACACCTCGCTCTCGCAGATCACCGACGATATCGACGATGCGCGTGTCTACGGCGGGATTCACTTCCGCACCGATCAGGAGGCGGGCGGCACGTTGGGGCGGAGAGTGGGGCAGTACGTGCTCAATCACAACCTCGCCAACGCACATGGCAACGCCACCTGCCCTGCCGGACGATAAAGAGCTTACGAAGCCAGCGCTTCCCGGCTGCGTACCGGGCGGGTGATATAATCCTTGCTCGGTTCCGGGGCGCGCTCGGACCCTGGAAGCGCCCTATCCGTGGCAGAAGTCGATTTCGGCCAGAACTGAGGAATCTCGGTGTTTACTGCGAAGGACTTCCGAGCGCGTGGTTTCGTGGATGAGACTTCTGCCACGGGTTCCTATGGCTCACTCAGGTGAGGCGGCGGCATCTCCGGAGGACATTACCGAGCTCCTTCTGGCATGGAGCGAGGGCAACCACGATGCGCTGGAGAAACTGACGCCGCTGGTCTACGGAGAGCTGCACCGCCTGGCGCACCACTACATGGCAGGTGAGCGGACAGGCCATACCCTGCAATCCACCGCGCTGGTCAATGAAGCCTATGTACGGCTCGTTCAGACCAACCGCATGCAGTGGCGGAACCGGGCGCATTTTTTCGCCGTCTCCGCGCAGATCATGCGGCGTATCCTGGTCGATTTCGCCCGCTCGCGGCAATACGCCAAGCGCGGCGGCAGGGCGCCCATGGTGTCGCTCGACGATGTCCCGCTGCCGGTCGAAGAGTGCTCCGAGCTGGTCGCGTTGGACGAAGCATTGAGCGCGCTGGCCGCCGTCGACCCGCGCAGAGCACAGATGGTCGAGCTGCGCTTCTTCGGCGGGCTCAGCGTCGAAGAAACGGCCGAGGTTCTGAAGGTCTCGGTGGAGACGGTGGCGCGCGACTGGAGGTTGGCCAAAGCCTGGTTGCGCCGCCAATTGCGGCATGGATCGGCATGAACGCGGAGCGGTGGAATCAAATTGAGCGGCTGTATCATTCCGCCCGCGACCTGAATCCGGATGAGCGGGAACGCTTTCTGGCGGAGGCCTGCGGCGGCGATGAAGAACTGCGGTGCGAACTCCAATCGCTGCTCGGCTATGAGACCGGAACGCCCATGCTGCTCGACCGGCCGGCGCTGGACGTGGCGGCCCGGGCGCTCGCCTCCGACCGGCGCGACCGGATGATCGGCCGCACGCTTGGCCACTATCGCATCGAGTCGTGGCTCGGCGCCGGCGGCATGGGCGAAGTCTATCGCGCCGCCGACACGCGGCTCGATCGCACCGTCGCGGTCAAGGTCCTTTCCGAGCATCTTTCTACCCACCCGGATGCCCTGGCGCGTTTCGAAACCGAGGCCAAGGCGGCGGCTGCCCTCTCGCATCCCAACATTCTGGCGATTCACGACTTCGGCGACGAGCAGGGGACCGCGTATGCGGTGACGG
>Ga0335079_10001732_pt1 | contig 24903 bp, 20 predicted proteins | sample Lox_Sample_33_FD_206719 | JGI IMG/M metagenome (GOLD analysis project Ga0335079, IMG submission 206719) | Soil microbial communities from Loxahatchee National Wildlife Refuge, Florida, United States - Lox_Sample_3.3 | ecosystem: Environmental > Terrestrial > Soil > Wetlands | place: USA...
CGTCCTCGTGCCCGTTCGCGCTGGCCTGTTCGTGGTCGCCTGAAATGTCGTGATCGCCGTCCATCGGCGCCGGCTCGTCGCCGCCGTCGACTTCGGTCTCGTGCGCCGACTGCTGCCGAGCCCAGCCTTCGTCGTCGTCGTCAAACGCCATGTTCAGCCTCCGATTGGTGCCCGGGGGTTGGCGCCCCAGAACAGCTGGGTTCCGAGCATCCCGATGAGATGTACACCGACCAAGTTCAACACCATCGACTTCGCGGTTGCGGTACCGACGCCTACAGGCCCACCGCTTGCGTTGTACCCGTAATAGCAGCCGACCAGCACGATGAGCGTAGCCATCGCCATCGCCTTTATCAGGCTGAATAAGAGGTCGGGTGGGTTCTGGAACTCCCAGAAGATCAGGAAGTAGCCTCCTGAGGACACGTCCCCGATCTGCTGCACGACCGCAATGTAGCTCGCGAGGAAGCCGGCGCCGATCGAGATCACATACACGAACGGCAGCACAAGCCAGGCCGCGAGCAGCCTCGTCCCGCACAGGAACGTCATGCCGCTGATCCCCATGACCTCGAGCGCGTCGATCTCGTCGGAAATCCTCATCGACCCGAGCTCCGCGACGATCCCGGTGCCGACCTTGGCGGCCATCATGTAGCCGAACGCCAGCGGAGCGAGCTCGCGCAGATCGCACCACGCCGAAAACACGCCCGAGAACGCCGGCGCGCCCTGCGAGCGCAGGAGGTAGGCGCCCTCGATCCCGCACGACAGCCCGACGATGAACACCAGAGTGCAGATCACGATCGCCGAGCCGACGATCAGGATCCCCGCCTGGCGGAGCGCCTCGCCGAAGAACTTGAACACGCGCAGGCGGAAGACCTCGCCGAGGACCTGCGTCGTGAACTTCGCGATCTCGCCGAAGCTCTCGATCCAGCCCTTGGGGGTGATGATCAGGTCGTTCATCAGCGCGGAATCGTCGTGATCTCCGGATGGGTCGCGAGCAGCGTCTGCGTGAACGCGTAGTTGAACGCGAAGATCCCCAGGAACGCGATGACCACCGCCTGGTTCACGGCGCGCCCCACCCCCTCGGCGCCACCCGAGGCGGTCATCCCCTTGTAACAGCAGACGACCGCGATGATCGCGCCGAACAGAGTCGTCTTCACCACCGACCCCCACAGGTCCGTCGTCTCGGCGTTGTTGAAGAAGGTCGAGAAGAAGGGGCCGAGCGGTGCGTGGTTGACGACCGTCGCCAGGATCCCGCCGAAGATGCCGAAGATCAGCGCGTAGATGTCGAACAGGCCGGTGACGAGCATCAGCGCGAGGAAGCGCGGCACGACCAGGTTCTTGATCGGGTCGACGCCGAGCACCTGGAGCGCGTCGAGCTCCTCGCGGATCTTGCGCGCGCCGAGGTCGGCGGTGATCGCCGTGCCCGCGACGCCGGCGAGCACGATCGCGTCGACGAACGGCGCGAACTCGCGGATCGAGGCCAGCACGAAGAATCCGCCCAGGCGGTCGAGCGCGCCAAACAACACGAGGAAGTTGGCGGCCTGAAGCCCCGGCGCCTCGTAGCCGAACGCGATCGTCGAGATCAGTAGCGGGAACCAGCACAGCCGCAGCGCGAACATGAACTGGCCGACGAACTCGGGGCCGTAGGGGTACGGCGGGCGCACGGCCGACACCAGCGTCTTGCCGGTGAGGATCATCATGTTGCCGACCTCTTCGAGTAGGCCCTTGATGGGCGAGTACCCTCGATCGGCGACGGCTCTGATCAAATCTGCTCTGCCTCCCGGGTTGCTGCAGTGCCGCCGACGCGGCTAGTCACACAAGCGTACGCGGACCTACCCGGATGTAGCAAATGGGAACCGTCGCGGCTCCGGAGGCCAATTGCTAACTTCGGGCCGCGGTGAGACTAGGGAGCTGTGGTGCGATCTGTGGAGCGCTGGCTGCGCTCGCCCTCGCCGGCTGCGGCGGCGGGGCCCGTCAGGACGCGAGCGAGCCGAACGGGAAGTTCCCCGTTTCGGTGACGACTGCGACATTCCCGTCCTCACAACGCCTGTCCGAGCACACCCATCTTGTGCTCGCCGTGCGCAACACGGGCTCGAAGACGATCCCGAACATCGCGGTCACGATCTGCAACGTCACGTGCGCGTATCCCGCGCCCGCGGGCGAGGGCACGGATGCGGCGGCATTCGCCCAGGACCTCGACCAGACCGGGCTGGCCAACCCCTCGCGCCCGGTGTGGGTTGTCGACCAGCCACCGGGGACCTGCAACGCCGGCTGCCAGCCCGGCTCGGCCGACGGGAGCGGCAGCCCCGGCGGCGCGGTGACCGCATACTCGAACACGTGGGCGCTCGGCTCGCTCGCGCCCGGGCGGACGGCCAAGTTCGACTGGGCGGTGACCGCCGTGGCGCCGGGACGCCACGTCGTCGCCTGGGAGGTGGCGGCTGGCCTCAACGGCAAGGCCAAGGCGGTGACGAACAGCGGCTCGCTCCCGCACGGGACGTTCGCGGTCCTGATCCACCAGGCGCCGTCCGAGTCCTACGTCAACAACAACGGCCAGATCGTCACGACGTCGTCGAGCGCGCCTTAGGGGATCTAGGGGGCCTCGGACGGAATCCGGCGCGACGCGGGCGTCGGATTGGCAAGCGTCGGTGGGCGGTCGCGTCCTGGAGCGTGGTTTCGCCACCACGCGGTTGCGCGCCGACCCGTTTGCGGCGCCCTGATCTCACAAACAAGTTGCGACCAGGTGCCGAAGCACCCTTGACTCGCTGACCCTCATTTTGAGAGAATTCATGTTAGCGTTCACATTGAATGTTAGCGCTAACATTATGTGTGAGCGTGACCATACGTTCGACGTCCAGGTGCTTGCGTGGAGCATCGGCGCGAGGGCTTGGAGAGAGGAGAGGTGATGCGATCCGCATCCCGAATTCGGTGGCGCCTCCTGAGCAGTGGTTTGGTCGTCGCCGTGACCGCTGTCTCGCTAGTCGTGGCGGGCCCAGCGCAGGCGCGCGCTGCATCCCACCGGCATAAGTCGCATTCCGCGAAGCATTTCGACGGGCAGGGAGGCCGTCCGGGAATCACCAGCCAGAACTGAGGCGCAACGGGCGTGAACCTATACACGCTCACCAGCGGCAACGGGATGACCGTCACGATCACCAATTACGGCGGGGTCGTCCAGTCGATCCAGGTGCCGAACCGCAGCGGAGGCACCACGAACGTTGCGCTCGGGTTCTCGTCGCTGTCTGACTACGTCAACGACTTCACCCAAGGGGCGACGAACACACCGTGGCCGCTACCCGGAGGATCGGGCGACACCTACTTCGGCGCGATCATCGGCCGTTACGCAAACCGGATCGCAAACGCGTCGTTCAGCCTCAACGGCCAGACCTATACGCTCGACGCGAACAACGGCTCGAACACGCTCCACGGCGGTTATCTCGGCTGGAATACGCAGGTCTGGACGCCGAGTGCCTCGGCGGACCGTCATGCCGCCGTGCTCCAGCTAACGCATACCTTCCCAGACGGCGAAGGCTGCCTGACCCTGAGCGCGACCTGCACCGGCTTCCCCGCCATGGTGACCGCGACGGTCACCTACCTGGTCACGCCCGACAACCAGTTGAAGATCGAATACAACGCGGTCAACGACTCGTCGAGCCTGGCGACCGTCATCAACCTCACCAACCACACGTACTTCAACCTGGCTGGTGAGGGCACCACCACCGTGTACCACCAGTTGCTCGCGATGAACAGCGACGAGTACACGCCGGTCAACACGAATCTGATCCCAGAGTCGCCGTACTTCGTGCCCGTCGGCGGCACGGCGTACGACTTCCGCTCGCTGCACCCAATCGGCGAGAACATCCGCAATACAAACCTGCCCGACGGCGAGACCGGACCCTTCAAGCAGCTCCAGATCGCTCACGGCTACGACAACAACTGGGTCCTCAACGGCTACGGCACCTATCGCCTGGTTGCCGTCGCGCAGGATCCGAGGAACGGCGTAACCCTTTGGACCTACACCGACCAGCCCGGCGTTCAGATGTACAGCGGGAACTTCCTGGTCGGCGATCTGATCGGAACGAGCGGCAACGTCTACCGCCAGGGAGACGGCTTCACGCTCGAAACGCAGCACTATCCCGACAGCCCGCACCACATCGGGGACGCCGCATGGCCATCCGTGGTGCTGAACCCAGGGGCAACGTTCACCTCGACGACGGCATACAAGTTCAGCGTTCAGAACCGGGGCCTGAACATCCACTTCCACTGAACCTCCACCCCAGGACCGTAGCCGGGTCATCGACACGGCCCGGCTACGGTCCGCTCCTTCGAGCGGCCCCTACTCGTTACTGCTCGCGGCCCAGATGTTGATGCCGCCGTCGTTCGCGAGCCCGTCGATCTCCTCAAGCTCGGCGGGATCGAAGTCGAGCCGGTCGAGCGCCGCGACGTTCTGCTCCAGCTGGCGAACGCTGCTCGCGCCGAGCAGCGCGCTCGTCACACGCGGATCGCGCAGCACCCAGGCGATCGCCATCTGCGCCAGCGTCTGCCCACGTCGCTGGGCAATATCGTTCAACGCGCGCACGCGCGTGAGGTTCTCGCTGGACAGCATCCCCTCGTTGAAGTAGTTCCCGATCCGGGCACGCGAGTCCTCGGGGACGCCGTCGAGGTAGCGGTCGGTCAGCAGACCTTGAGCAAGCGGCGAGAACACGATCGCGCCGACCCCCTCACGCTCGAGCACCTCGAGCAGCTCCTCCTCGATCCACCGGTTGAGCAGCGAGTACGACGGCTGGTGGATAAGCAGCGGCGTGCCCAGCTCGCCCAGGATCAGCGCCGCCTCCTCGGTCCGGCGGGGACCGTAGGAGGAGATCCCCACGTAGCGTGCCTTGCCCTGGCGCACCGCGGTGTCGAGCGCGCCCATCGTCTCCTCGAGCGGCGTGTCAGGGTCGAACCGGTGCGAGTAGAAGATGTCCACGTAATCGAGCCGCATCCGCTTCAGCGACTGCTCGAGGCTCGCCAGCAGGTACTTGCGCGAGCCCCACTCGCCGTATGGGCCCGGCCACATGTCGTAGCCGGCCTTGGTCGAGATCACGATCTCGTCGCGGTAGGGCTTGAGGTCCTCCTCGAAGATCCGCCCGAAGTTGATCTCGGCGCTGCCGTACGGAGGGCCGTAATTGTTGGCCAGGTCGAAGTGCGTGACCCCCAGGTCGAACGCGCGGCGGATCATCGCGCGGCTGTTCGCGAGCGGGCGGTCGTCGCCGAAGTTCTGCCACAGTCCGAGCGTGATCGCCGGGAGCTTCAGCCCACTCCGGCCGCAGCGGCGGTACGGGATGCGGTCGTAGCGGGCGGGATCGGGAACATACGCCTGCCAGCCGAGCTCAGGATTGAACGGCACTCCCCGAGTATTTCACGCGAGCCTTTGTCCACGTGCTGCGCCCAATTTGGACATTCGGATAATGACGCGCTCGGGGGCCCGCCGTTACGCTCGGGGCTACTCCGAAAAAGGAACCGATAGCCCATGCCTCGCATCCGACAGCAGAACGTTCTCGCCGCCCAGTGGACGATGAACGGAGCCCACCCACCCGCGCTTGGGGCGCCCGATCTCACCGTCCCCGACAACCAGGTCTTCGGGGCCAACGTCTTCAGCCCGGCGGTCCAGCGGCAGCGGCTGTCCGCGGACGTGTTCAACCGGCTCCAGGTCACGCTCGCGCGTGGCGAGGCGCTCGACACATCGCTCGCGGACGCCGTCGCGGTGGCGATGAAGGAGTGGGCGCTCGAGCGAGGGGCGACCCACTACACCCACTGGTTCCAGCCGCTCACCGGCTCGACCGCGGAGAAGCACGACAGCTTCTACGCCCCGACCGGCGAGGGCACGGCGATCGCCGAGTTCTCGGGCAAGGAGCTGATCCAGGGCGAGCCCGACGCCTCCTCGTTCCCCACCGGCGGCATCCGGGCGACGTTCGAGGCGCGCGGCTACACCGCCTGGGACCCGACATCGCCCGCGTTCATCCTCGAGAACCCCAACGGAACGCTGCTGTGCATCCCGACGGCGTTCGCATCGTGGACGGGCGAGGCGCTCGATCACAAGATCCCGCTGCTGCGGTCGATGGACGCCCTGTCGAGGTCGGCGATCCGTGCGCTGCGGTTGTTCGGCGACGACAGCGCCGCGCGCGTGTTCACCACGATCGGCCCTGAGCAGGAGTACTTCCTCATCGACGAGCAGTTCTACTTCGAGCGGCCCGACCTGATCACGACCGGCCGCACGCTGTTCGGCGCCAAGCCGCCCAAGGGCCACGAGCTGGACGACCACTACTTCGGGTCGATCCCCGAGCGGATCCTGGCCTGCATGCTCGAGACCGAGCGCGAGCTTGCAAAGTTGGCAGTGCCGGTCAAGACGCGGCACAACGAGGTCGCCCCGAACCAGTACGAGATCGCCCCGATCTTCGAGAACTCGAACGTCGGCTCGGATCACCAGCAGCTGACCATGCAGCTGATGCAGAACGTCGCCCGCCGCTACGGGCTCGTGTGTCTGCTGCACGAGAAGCCGTTCGCGGGCGTCAACGGCTCGGGTAAGCACAACAACTGGTCGATGGGGACCGACACCGGCAAGAATCTGCTCGAGCCGGGCGACACGCCGCACCGGAACCTCGAGTTCCTGTTCTTCTGCGCGGCGGTGATCCGGGCGGTCAACGAGTACCAGGGGCTGTTGCGCGCGTCGATCGCGTCGCCGGGGCAGGACCATCGCCTCGGCGCCAACGAGGCGCCGCCGGCGATCATCTCGATCTTCCTCGGCGGCGAGCTCGAGAACGTGTTCGGCGCGCTCGAGCGGGGCGAGACGTCCGAGACCCGGGCGCAGTCGTTCCTCGGGCTGGGCACGCCCGTGTTGCCGCAGCTGCCCAAGCACGGCGGCGACCGCAACCGCACGAGCCCGTTCGCGTTCACCGGCAATAAGTTCGAGTTCCGCGCGCTTGGGTCGAGTCAGTCGCCCGCGCTCCCGAACACCGTGCTGAACACGATCGTCGCGGAAGCGATTGACGAACTCGCCGACGAGCTCGAGGCCGCGGTCAAGGACGGGCCGCCCGCCGGCGATCCGCTGCGCGACGCCGTGCTCGAGGACGCGCTCCGGCCGATCCTGCAGCGCACCTACGCCGACAACAAGCGGATCATCTTCGGCGGGGACAACTACGACGAGGAGTGGCACGCCGAGGCGGAGCGCCGCGGCCTGCTGAACCTCAAGGCCACGCCCGATGCGTTGCCGTATCTGATCTCGGACGAGACCGTCGCGGTGTTCGAGAAGCACAGCGTGCTGTCTCGCCGCGAGCTCGAGTCGCGCCACGAGGTGTTCCTCGAGCAGTACGTGACCAAGCTCAACATCGAGGCCGAGACAGCGGCGTCGATCGCGCGGACGATGCTGCTGCCGGCCGCGGCGCGCCACCTGGCGTTGCTGCTCGAGGCCCAGCTCGGCGAGCTCGCGAGCGAGACATCGGACCTCGTCGCCGAACTCACCGAGGCGATCAAGCAGCTCGAGGCAGCAAACCTGGCCGAGAACCAGCCGGAGGAGCTCGAGGCCCACGCCGAGTTCATGCGCGACTCGGTCGTCCCGGCGATGGAGCATGCTCGCGCGGCCGCCGACAAGCTCGAGAAAGTGGTCGCCGACGACCTCTGGCCGCTCCCGAAGTACTCCGAGATTCTGTTCATTAAATAGACGTTCAGAACTAAAGCCACACCTGCCGCGTGCCGACCCGAGTGGTGCGGCATGCGGCAGGTAACTCCTTCTAGTGGCGACGCAACTTGTGCACGCCGGTCGGGTTCTACGGTACGGTGGCATTGGTGGCAGGCCGTATGACTGGACACCGCGGGCGCTTCTTGGCTCTGCTGGTCGGGACGCTTCTCCTCACCGGACTGACCCTCACCCCCGGCCCGGCGGTCGCGCGAACCACGATCCACAAGGCTGGCGACTCGGGTGCGCTCGCGGGGCGCGGCATGTGGATCTGGTACGTCTCGCGCTCGTCCGGCGGCAGCGTCTCCTCGATCGTCGCGAACGCCCGCAAATACGGCATCAACACCGTGATGATCAAGAGCGGCGACGGCCGCACGATGTGGTCGCAGTTCAACAGCACCCTGGTTTCGGAATTGCACGCCGACGGCCTGCACGTGTGCGCCTGGCAATACGTGTACGGGAACTTCCCCCGCCAGGAGGCGAACGTCGGCGCGACCGCGGTCCACGACGGCGCGGATTGCCTGATCATCGACGCCGAAAGTGAATATGAGGGCAAATACGTCGCGGCGCAGAGTTACATAACGCAGCTGCGAAATGACATCGGGCAGAGCTTCCCGGTGGCACTCGCGGGATTTCCCTATGTGGACTACCACCCCGGCTTCCCGTACTCGATTTTCCTTGGCCGGGGCGGCGCCCAGTACAACACGCCACAGATGTACTGGGTCGACATCGGCACCAGCGTCAACACGGTGTACGCCCACACGTATGCCTACAACAACGTCTACCAGCGTGCGATCGACCCGCTCGGGCAGGTGTACGGCAACCCGCCACTCGGGCAGCTGATCCGCTTCCGCCAGCTATCGCGGACGTATGGCGCCGCCGGCGTCAGTTGGTGGAACTGGCAGCAGGCGACCACGGCCGGATGGAAGGGCATATCGATCGGCGCCGGCAACCTGACCGTCACCGCCACCACCAGCAGCCCGATCCTGAAGCTCCACTCCGTCGGCGATCTCGTCGTGTGGGCCCAGGAGCACCTGGCGACGGCCGGCTACACGATCCCGATCGACGGTGACTATGGTCCGACCACGCAGGCCGCGATCGAGAGCTTCCAGAGCGCGGAGGGGCTGGTGGCCGATGGGATCGTCGGGCCGGCGACGTGGGCGGCGCTGCTGCACTTCGCGCCCGCACCCGTGACCTGGACCCAGCACTCGGGAGCGACGATCGCCTCTGCCGCTGCGGTCCGCAGCTCACGCGGCGGACGCCGGCCGCTGGTGATGCAGGTGCCGAAATCGGCTCACGCGCGCGCCACGCGCGACGAGATCGCGGGCGCCGGCGGCGCTGGCTAGCGCTCGGGCGTCGCGGCTACAGCAGGTCGTGCTCGCGGGCGTAGGCGACGAGCGCGGCGCGCGTCGTGCACCCGGTCTTCTGCTGGATGTGCGCGCGGTGCGACTCAACCGTGCGCACGCTGAGGTACAGGTGCGCTGCGATCTCGGTGTTGGTATGACCGAGCCCGATCAAACGCAGGACCTCGATCTCGCGCGCTGACAGATCGTCGGGCGGCCCGTTCGCCACCTCCGGCTCCGCCGCAAGCCGCGCCCCGAGTTCCGGATTCAGATACGTGCGTCCCTCGGCCGCGAGACGTACCGCCTGAACCAGTTCGCTGTCGGCCGCCTCCTTGAGCACATACCCGATCGCGCCGCCGCGGAGCGCCTCGCGCGCGAACGCGGGGTCGTTCTGCATTGTCAGCACGACGATCTGCGTGTCGGGCGCGCTGTGGCGCAGCCGCGGGATCGCGGTAAGGCTCGATTCACCGGGCATGTTGAGGTCGAGAATCAGGACGCGCGGGTGATATGCCGCGACGCGGCGTTCGGTCGTTGGCACATCGCCGGCCTCGGCCACGACCTCGAATCCCTCCTCGGCTTGTAGCAACATACGCAGGCCCGCACGCACCACTTGGTGATCGTCGGCTAGGACAATCGTGATCGAATCATGCCGCTCTACCTCCTCCATCGCGGTCACAATACCTCGCAGCCCAGCGGGGCTGTGCGCATGACACGGCGGTATGTGGTGTCATGCGTGCGCTCAGTACGCAAAGCTTTGCGACACTCATCAAGTTCAACAGGGAGAAGCGATGCCCCCAGCCCGTAGGTCAGCAACGAAGAAGGCCGCCAGCCGCGCGAGCAAAGCAACCACAGGAGTCCGTGCGCGCGCGGCCTCCACGTCCGCCGCGACCCGGCGCGAGGTCGAGCAGTCGATCGCGCGGTTCGAGAAGCGGCTCGAGGACGCAAACGACGCGCTCAAGACTCTCGGCGGGCACCTCGGTGGCGGAGCCAAGGGCAGCTACAAGGAACTGACCGCCGCGCTGACGGCGCTCCGTCGCGAAGCGGCGAAGACGAACAAGCAGGCGCTCAAGGACTTCGACGGCCTGCGCGCCGCGCTCACGAAGAAGGCGTCGTCGGCCTCGCGGACGAACTCGCGATCCAAGGCGAGCTCGACCGCGTCGAAGAAGGCGAGCTCCGGCTCGGCCGCGAAGCGCACCACGGCCAAGCGCACGACGGCGAAGCGCACGACCGCGAAGCGCACGACGTCCGCGCGCGCGAAGACCACACGCGCAAGGAAGTCGAGCTAGTCGTATCAGCCCTCGAGGATCGCGCCGGCGTCAATCGTCGTCGGCTCGTCGGCGTCGACCTCGACCGCGCCGCGGACGCGGACGCCCTCCTCGAACGTGACGTCCCCGTGCACGATGAGTCGCTGCGCCTCGCGGAGCGACGGGGGCCCAGCCGGAAAGCGCTTCTCGAATTCGTCGAGCAGTTTGTAGAACTTCGGGTCGAGCTCGACGTAGGGCAGGTTCCCTTCCCGCTCGGGGACGGGTGACACCACGAAGTCGTCGGACAGGGTGTACACGTCAGAGCGCAACACGAGCAGATCATCGGTCGTCTTCACAGGCACGAACCGGGTGCGCGGCACGCACAGGAGCTGGGCGCCCTTGAAGCTGCCGATCGCGGCACCCATCGCACTCTCGAGCTGAATCACGGGCGTTGAGTCCGGGTCGCGCGGATCGACGGTCTTGCGGTTGATGATCAGCGGCAGCTCGAGCACGCCGTCTGACGCATCGAGCGTCTCCTTCAGCACACGCAGGTCGATCCACAGGCTGTTCGTGTTGTAGTAGCGCCAGCGGCGATAGTCGCGGAACGACTCCTCGTCCTCGGGAGGGGTCTGGGCGGTCTCACGCAGCACAAGCTGACCGTCCGAGCGTCGCCGCGCGATGTGGCCACCCTTGCGGTCGGCCTCGGTTCCCACGACCACCTCCATCAGGAATGGGATTTCACCCCGCTCGAGGTGACCCGCGATCCTGGGGTCAGGAGTCGCGCCCAGGTTGTCGGCGTTCGAGATCATCGCGTACCGGAAGCCGTCCTCGAGCAGCGCGTCGAGCGTTCCCGAGCTGCGCAGGGACCCGTACACGTCGCCGTGCCCGGGCGGAGACCATTCGAGCGACGGATCGGGTGGCCAGCTGGCCGGCGCGAGCGACTCGGCGTCGAGCTTCGGTTCCATGCTCTGGAGGAAGTGCGTCGGTAGGCCGGAATCGAGATCGGGACGAGACTCGAGCACCGACATCGTGTCCCCGTGAGTCGCCTGGCTGTTCATGAGCACGAGCGGCAGCCGGACGTCGTACCGCCGCCTGAGCGCCAGCGTGTTGCCGAAGATGATGTCGAGGAACGACTTGCCGTCGCGCGCCTCTACTAACGACTTCGGGCTGCGCAGTCCCATGCTCGTCGCGAGGCCGCCGTTGAGCTTGACGACCGCAACGCGGTCGAGCCCGCCGGATTCGGCCTCGGGTAGCTCGTCGAGCGTGTCGACGTCGCCGGCGGGTTCGAGCTCGGCGCTCGGGAGCATCGCCGACTCGCCCTTCTCCAGACGCCGGTATGCACTCGCGAACGCGCGGATCGCCTCCACGGGCTGATCCGCTTCGCGCATCTTGGCCTCGGCGGCCTCGAGCCCGTCCTCAGCCATGCGGCCGCACGCTAGCGAAGATTACGGCTGGCCGTAGTACGCCTGCGGCCCGTGCTTACGCTCGTGGTGCTTGTCGCGCAGCTCGGCCTGGAGCGGCGGCGCGTTCGGCGCGACCAGCCTCGTCAGCAGCGCCATCCGCGCCACCTCCTCGAGCGTCACCGCCACCTCGACCGCCTTGGCCGGGCTCTCCGACCAGCAGAAAGGCGCGTGTCCGCGAACGAGGGCGCACGGGAGCTCGAGCGGTCCGCCGACCTCGTCGATCGCCTCGACGAGCGTAGTCCCGGTCGCCGCCTCATAGCCGGAGTCGATCTCCTCCTGGGAGAGAGCGCGAGTCACCGGGATTGGGTATGCGCACATGTCCGCATGCGTCGTCCCGAGTAGCGGAATCTCGGACTGCGCCTGCGCCCAGGCCACGCCCCAGGTCGAATGGGTGTGCACCACCGCGCCGATCTCGTCGAACGCGCGGTACAGGACCAGGTGGGTCGGGGTGTCGGTCGACGGCCGGCGCTCGCCGGCGACGACGTTGCCGTCGAGGTCGACGACGACCATGTCGTCAACGGTCATTTGGTCGTAGCCGACACCGCTCGGCTTGATCACCACTAGGCCCTCGTGGCGGTCGATCGCGCTCGCGTTTCCCCAGGTGAGTGGGGCCAATCCATGCGCGGCGAGCGCACGGTTGGCTTCGAGCACTTCCTCGGCCAGGCCCTCCAGCACGCGTATCAGATCTCCACGTGCTCGAGGTCCAGCGACTCCGCGAATCGGCGCCAGCGATCCCGGTGATCACCCAGATTCGTGACGAAATGGTGGGGCCCGCCGAGTGACAGCCATCGGTTCATGAACTCCTCCATACCCGTATCTGGGCGGAAGTGAAAGTGATGCATCTCAACTTTTGGCAACTCGGGGGTGTCGAGCACCTCGCCGCGCGCGACCACGAGGCGGTAGTACTCGCCCTCGACCGGGACGAGCGCCGCAGTCGTGGCTGCGCCGGGCTCGGCCGAGAACACGGGTGTCGGGGGGTTCTCGAGGCGGCCGATGCCGAGGGGGCGATCGATCAGCTTGATCGCGCGGTCCTTGCGAGCGATCTTCCAGTTGCCCTCGCCCATGTGGCTGATCAGCACCGAATCGAGCTCCCAGTCCATCGCGTACATCTCGCTGAAGTGGGCGTCGCCGATCATCGCCTGGGCGGCGCACACCAGCGTCGTCGTGTTGGTGTCGCCCTCGGCTGCGAACCCGTAGCCGTCGGCCATCAGATCCGACGCGGCCAGCAGCGGCAGCTGCTTGAACCGCCCGTCGCCGCCGATCGAGTCGAAGTGGAAGGAGAAGCCGGCGTAGCCGTTGTCCTCGAGCATCTGACGGAGCGCGACTTCAAACCGTGCTGCGTAGGCGTGACGCTCGCGCGGGAGATCGCTAGATACTTCGAACAGCTCACCGTGGCGAGCCAGCACGGCATCGACATCGGCTTGCGAGACGGATTCGATCCGCTTCACGAGCGGGCCCAAGTCCTCGCTGACGATCATCGGACCGAGCTTGCGCAACAACGACGGGGCGTCGTAGAGGATGTCGCCCATCCCGTTCATCGGGTAGCCCACCAGTCCGATCCGGGTCCGCCTGAGCGCGGTCACCGTTTGTGCCGCCCGCGCCCAATCCTCGAACGCGCGCTCGAATCCCTCCGAGCGCCAGTCGCCGGTGATCACCGAGAACGGCAGCTCGGCGCGGACGAGCGCGTTGGCCTGGTCCTGAGCGCCGTGGATGCCCTGGTTGTAGGTCAGGTCGGCCATATCCCAGCTCGGGGTGATCGAGCGCTCGGGCTGGATGTTCGCCAGCAGCAGCGGGACCGGTGTGTCCATCAGAGCGCGGACCGTGCGCATCGCCGGGCCGTAGGTCAGCATGACGATCACAATCCCGTCGACGTCAGCGTTGACGAGCTCCCGCGTGACCGCCTCCACGTCCTCGCGGTTGCGCGCCGGGCGCGTGAACTGCACGTCGGCGACGCCGGCCAGCCGTTTAGCCACCCCGGCCGCATACTCGCCCTGGCGCTCGGTGATCCCCGGGATCATGTCGTCGTAGAGCTCCTGCATGATCCCGAGCAGGCCAATGCGCGGTTGGCGACGGCTCAACCTTCACTCCTTTCCGTGCGGATTCGCTTCAGGTCGTGCAGGAGCCGTACCTCAGACCGACCGAGCATCTCGTAAAGCGTCCGGTAGATCTCGTACACGCGGTCGTAGGTTTTTTTGGCCTCGAGATCCGGCTTGTAGGTGGTGACCTGCCGTGGACGCGTCGCTTCGATCGCGGCAGCGATGTCCTCGAACTCCCCGGCGGCCACGGCGCCGAACAGCGCCGCGCCGCGAGCGGGTATCTCTTTGGTCTCCGGCACGTGCACCTCGCGTCCGCTCGTGTCGGCAAGCAACTGCATCATCAGCGGACTGCGTTCGGCGATCCCGCCGCAGGCGACGATCTCCGACAGCACGAGCCCGTATGCCTCGAAGTTGTCCATGATCCGGCGACTGCCGAACGCGATCGATTCGAGCAGCGCGCGGTAGATCTCCTCGCGCGTCGTGTGCAGCCCGAGTCCGAAGATCGCCCCCGTCAAGTCGGCGTCCGCGAGGATCGTGCGGTTGCCATTCCACCAGTCGAGCGCGACCAGCCCGGTTGCGCCGGGCTCGATCTTGGCAGCCGCCTCCTCGAGCTGCGCGTAGGCCCCGGGGTCCTGGGCGACGCGATCGACGAACCACGCGAGCATGTCGCCGACCGCTGCCTGGCCGGCCTCGTACCCGTACAACCCGGGGAGGATTCCGTCTTTGACTACGCCGGTGACGCCCGGCAGCCGAGTCTCTTCCGGGTGGACGATCATGTCGCAGATCGAGGTCCCGATCACGACCACGTAGCTCCCGGGCGACTCCACGCCGACACCGGGGACCGACACCCATGCGTCCACGTTTCCGACTGCGACGGCCACCGACTCGGGAAGCTTGATCTTCTTCGCCACCTCCGGGCGAAGCGTCCCGGCCTTGGACCCCAGCGGTACGAACGTGTCGCCAAGCTTCTCGCCGGGATTGCCGAAGCCCGGATACGCCGCCTCGAAGTAGGCGGTCGGAGGCAGTCCCTCGTCCGGCGACCACATCGCCTTGAAGCCGGCGGTCGCGGTCTGACGGCACTGGATGCCGGTGAGCCACCACACAATCCAGTCGGTCGCCTCGATGAACGCGTCGCACTCGTCGTAGATCTCGCGATCCTCGAGCCACACCTCAATCAGCTTCGGGAAGTACCACTCCGAGGAGATGCGGCCGCCGTAGCGCTCGAGGAACGGCTCTCCGCGCTCGAGTGCGACCAGATTCAGGCGATCGGCGATCGGCTGGGCCGCGTGGTGCTTCCACAGCTTCGGCCAAGCATGACGGCGCTCGCGCCACTTATCGATCGTGCACAGCGGCACTCCGTCGCTCGTGGTCGGCAGCACGGTGCACGAGGTAAAGTCGACACCGAGGCCCACCACCTCCTCGGGATCGATGCCCGCCTCTTTCACCACTGCGGGCACTGTCTTCTCGACAACGGTCACCCAGTCGTCTGGATCCTGCAGCGCCCAGTCGGCGGGGAGGCGGTCGCCGGTCGAGGGCAGCGTCTCGTCGATGACCTCGCTCGGATAGCGCACGACACTGCTCGCCAGCACGTCGCCATGGCTCAGGTCCACTAGCACGGCGCGGCCAGACTCCGTGCCGAAGTCGATCCCGATCGCGTATGCAGAACGATCCCGGCGCGGACCGGGTTCACGCGCCGGCGTTCTGCACCTCCCCCAGTTGCCGACGATAGCTGGTGACCATCAGCTCCGTGAGCTCCTCGATCGACGTCTCATGGACATCCTGGCGGAGGGTGATGCGACCGCCTTGCATGACATTGATGCGGTCGCACAGCTCGAACAGGTGAGCGTAGTTGTGGTCGATCACGATGATCGAAATTCGGCCGCTCGTGGCCAGGTCCTTGACCAGGTCGATGATGAGGCGTGACTCGCGTGCGCCCATAGCGGCGAGCGGCTCGTCGAGCAGCAGGATCTTGCTCGCCGCGCGCACGGCCCGGGCGACCGCAACCGCCTGCCGTTGGCCACCGGAGAGCTGCTCGGCCTCGGCGTTCACGCTCGGCACGTTCACGTTGATGTCGTCGAGGTACTGACGCGACAGCTTGCGCATCTCGCGCTTGTCGAGGAGGCGCAGCGGTCCGAGCCTCGTGATCTCGTGGCCCAGGAACAGGTTCTGGTAGACGGGCAGTTGCGGAATCAGCGCGAGATCCTGGTAGACGGTCTCGATCCCAGCCGATCGAGCGGCCTCAACCGAGGAGAAACTCACGCGCTCGCCCTCGAGCAGGATCTCTCCCGCGTCCTGCGGGTGGAACCCGCACAGAATCTTGACGAGCGTGCTCTTGCCGGCGCCGTTGTCCCCGACGAGCCCGAGCACCTCGCCCTGCTTCAGAGTGAGGTCGATGCCGTTGAGGACCCTGAGCACACCGAAGCTCTTGGTCACGCCGCGCACCTCGAGCACGGGCGCGCCGGCAGGAATGGGGGCCGCGGGATCCGCGGGCTGGGGCGTGGCGCTCATCTGGACCTCGAGCGGGCGATTATCCGATCGAACTGGACGTTCAGCGCCATCGCGATGATGATCACCACGCCGACATAGATGAAGAACTCGTTGGTGCTGACTCCGATCACGGTCAGGCCGTCCTGGAGAACGCCGATCAGGATCGCGCCGATGAACGCTCCCACCACCGTCCCGCGCCCACCGGTCAGCGCCGTGCCGCCGATGACGCAGGCGCCGACGGCGTACAGGATGTAGTCGACGCCGAAGTTGCCCGGGTCGAGCGTCCCGTACTTGATCGCGTCGACGATTCCAACGAGACCGGCGACGAAGGAACAGAGGATGAAGCACCACACCTTGACGCGCCGGATCGGCACACCGGCCTCGGCCGCCCCGACGAGGTTGCCACCCGTGGCAACGATCCGAACGCCGAAGCGCGATCGCGTTAGCAGCACGCTGAGGACGATCGTGATCGCGAGCACCCAGAGGATCTCGGACCATTTCCAGACCCCCATCGCCTGACTGATGAAGCTCGTTCCCCCGCTCAGTGGGATCGGGCTGCCCTGCAGATCGTTCGAGGCGACAAGCACCACCCCGTAGAGGATGAAGTTCATGGCCAGCGTGGTGACGAACGAGGGCACCTCGAGTCGCACGGTGATCAGCCCATTGATCGCGCCCACGAGACACACCGAAAGGAGCGCGATAAGAATCGCGACCGCGAGCGGCAGCCCGTCCTGGTGCATCCAGTACATCATCCACGGGCAGAACAGGAACACCTGACCGGCGGACAGGTCGATCTCGGCAAGCACGAGCAGCAGCACCTCGCCGACGGCGATCGCGCCGATCGGCCCCGCATAGCCGGCGGCCGAGGCCAGGCTCAGCGAGCCGGTGAACGACGACCCGGCTCTGATTGCGAAGTACAGGAACAGCCCGATCGTGATTACGATCGGGGTCAGCTCGCGCTGGTACAGGAAGACGCGCAGGACGCGACCCCCGATCGACGTGGCTCGACGCGCGATCGACGAGGGTGCAGGCTGCTGCCCCGGCGGACTGGCCTCCGGGGCAGCGGTAGACGTTGGCGCGTCCGGTGTCACGCTACCGGACTATCAGGTGGAGATAGTGGACGGCGGCGCGATGGACTTCTTCGCCGAGGACGTTCCCTCGAACCGGCTCGGTGTGAGGTACGGGGTGACGTTCGCCTTGGTGACGATGCCGATCCCGGTGTCGGTGTCGGTCGGCCGCATCAGCCCGCCCGACACGTTCCATAGGAACAGCTGCATGATCGTGTCGAAGCCCTGCAGGTAGGCCTGCTGGTCGATTGTGGCGGTCACGTAGCCGGCCTGGATGGCCTGCACCACCGGCAATCCGACGTCCCAGACCGACGCGCCGACCTTGCCCGACAGACCTTCGTTCTTGATGAACTGCGCAACTGCGTTGCTGTCGCCGCTGTCGACGGCCATCATGAACTTCACGTCCTTGTTGCCGGCGTACCACGCCGAGATCTTGTTGTACTCCGGCGAACCCTCGGTCGCCGAAGTCCCGACCTCCACGAAGTTGATGCCGGCCTGTTGGAAAGCGGGCTTCGCGCCGTCGAGCCGCGGCTGGATGTTCCCCGTCCCGGGAGTCGCGATGATCCCGGCGACCTTGTCGCCCTTCGTCACGTGTTTGAGGATCTCCTGCCCGACCGCGGCACCCGCGGTGAGGTTGTTCTGGCCGATGTAGGCCATCCGGGCGTTCTTCGTACCCGGCGAGACGTCGGCGTTGTACGCGATCACCGGGATGCCCGAGCTCAGCGCCTGGTCGACCGGTGAATTGAACGCGGTGTTGTCGATCAGACAACACCCGATCCCGTTCGCCTTCGCGGCGATCGCCGAGTTGAACGCCGAGACCATCTGACCGACGATCGAGTTGTTCGAGCCGGTCCACTGGAACGACGAGCCGGTGAGTGCACACGCGTCCTGGCATCCGTAGATCGTCGCCGTGAAGAACGAGTTCGTCGTCACGTGGTTGACCATCACGAACTTGTGGCTCCCGCTGCTTCCGTAGGGGCCGCTGCCCCCGCCGGACGTCGCCGCCTTCGAGGTAGTGCTGCTGCTTGAGCCGCAAGCCTCGAGCACCGTCGCCGCGATCGCCGCCGCGCCACCGGTCAGCGCGGTCCGCCGCGTGATCTGCCGCATGCGCTTATGCACGCTGTCCGGCATCTTCCGCTCGTCCCACTCGAGCCGCTCAATTGCGTCACCAAAAATGTCTTCTTCTGACACCTGCGCTGCTCCTCTCGTCCGCTCCCACAAGGGCCTGACTATCTGCGGTCACAAAACCACCACGTCCACGGTCAACAAATCCGTAGTCAGCCACACGTTAACCGGGTCACAACACGCATGACGCCTTTCCGTCCAGCCGCCCACGGGGCACATCGACCTTCCGCCGGCGCCGTTCACGACCAGCCGCCGCGCACGTCGGCCTGGCCCACGCCTGTAGCCCTCCTCTCGCGTTGATGCGGCGGCCATGTTAGCGATCACAACCGTCGGGTGTCAATGGCTCCGGGGCGCGGGGCCTGTGCTGCTGCGAATGACCAGCTCGGGCGGGACGAGCGTCCCCGAACTCGGCGGCTCGCCCGTCTCGATGGTGTGCAGCAGTGCGCGCAGGCTGCGCGTGCCCATCTCATTGAAGTCCTGCCGGATCGTGGTCAGCGGTGGCAGGAAGTACGGCGCCTCCGGGATGTCGTCGAAGCCGACCACGCTGAGCTCGCCTGGCACGGCGCGACCGGCCTCATTCGCGGCACGCAGCAGCCCGAGCGCCATCTGGTCGTTGGCCACGAACACCGCGCTCACTTTCGGATCCCGGCTCACGCGTCGGCCGAGTTCATAGCCGGCTCGTGGACTCCAGTCGCCGACGAGCGGCTCGGGCGCCTCGGCGCCGGCGCTCTCGAGCGTGGTCCGCCAGCCTTCCTGGCGCTTCCGGGACTCGATGAAGTTCGGTGGCCCGGCGACGTGCCAGACCGTCTCGTGCCCGAGGTCAAGCAGGTGCTGCGTGGCGCTGACGGCGCCGGCGACCTGGTCGACCGCCACCACCGCGACGCCGTCGTCCGGCCCGGCCTCGACCGCCACCAGCGGCACATCGGCGTGGGTGTGCAGAAGCGCGTCGCCGGCCTCCTCGTGCGGCGCGATCACCAGGATCCCATCGACTCCCTGGCGGCGTAGACGCTCGACGGCGTCGGTGACCGAGGAGCGGTTGAGGGCCTTCAGGCTCGCCACGATGATGAAGTAGCCCGCCTCGTGAGCAGCACGCTCGATCCCGAACAGGGTGGAGGCCGGCCCGTAGAGCGTCGTGTCGAAGCTGACCACGCCGAGCGTCTTCGAGCGGCCGGTTACGAGCGCGCGCGCCACCGAATTCGGGCGGTAGCCGAGCTCTTCCATCGCCGCGAGCACCTTATTGCGGGTCTCGGGGCGGACGTGCGGGCTCCCGTTGATCACGCGCGAGACCGTCTGGTGGGAGACGCCGGCGAGCCGCCCGACGTCCGACATCACCGGCGCTCTCGGCCGGCGCGTGGAGACTGTGATGTCCTCTCCTGTCTCCATCCCAACTAATTCGTCGCGCGACGCTTTCCCCCTGGAACTTCCTTCTCGACGCCGGCGGGAGTTCCTTGCCGACGCGGAAATGTTAGCGCTAACGAGCCAGCCCGAATAAGATCGCCGCGCACGACAAGAACTCGGAGGAGCGGTTAATGAAGACGAGCTTGGGCATCTGGGCGTTCGGACCAATGGTGACGCGATTCGTTCCCGTCGGCTATCAGCCGGAACACGATTACGAGCGCGAGCCCGTCGCCGAGAAGGTACATCGCGCGGTCGAGGGGCTTGGCGACCTGATCGATGGCTACGAGTTCCATTATCCGGACGAGCTCTCGGAGTCGAATCTCGATGAGGTCCGGGCGGCGCTGGGCTCGCATGACATCTATTGCATTGCCGGCGGGTTGCATCTGCATCCGCAGTTCGGGCGGGGCGGGCTGGTCAATCCGGACCCGGCGGTGCGCGCGGAGGCCGTCGCCATGGTCCGTGACGCGGCCGCGTTCGCTGGCTCGCTCGGCGCGCATCTGATCATCTGGCCGGGCGGCGAGGGCTACAACTACCCGTTCCAGACGCCCTATGTCGATTCATGGAGGTGGTTGATCGAGGGCATGGCCGAGGCGGCATCGGTGTGCCGGGATCACGGGGTCAAGCTGTTCCTCGAGCACAAGAACTCCGAGCCCGCGATGAAGATCCTGATGCGGAACATCGGAATGTGCCTGTTTGTCGTTGGCAAGCTGCGGGCGCTCGGGCTCGACAACGTCCAGATCAACATGGACTGGCAGCACCTGATCATGAACGGGGAGCACCTCCCCGAGTACGCCGCCCTGCTCGCTTCCGAGGGCCTGCTCGGGCACCTGCACGCGAACTCCGGTTGGGGCATCACCGACGACGACAACATGGTCGGCGCCACTGCGTTCATGGAGACGGTCGAGCTCGCCCTGGAGCTCCGGCGGTGTGGGTACGGATCTGCGGAGGAACGCCTCGGGTTCGACCTCTACCCGTACACCGAAGACCAGGTCGCGGCGGTCCGGCGGTCGGTCCTGCAGTGGCGGTTCATCGACTCGGTGGCGGCGCGGATCGACGACGCCGCACTGCGCGAGGCGCAGGCTTCGAAGGATGCGGTGCGCGCATACGAGATCGTCTACGCCGCATTGGGGGCGTGACCCCGACCGGCACGCCTGCGCCAAAGGATCGCGTGCAACCGCTTCGCCTCTCGTTCCGGCCTCTCCTCGAGCCGCTCCTCCGTGATCCGGACGGTGACGAGCCCGTGCGCCAGCGTGTCCGCGTCGCGCTCGCGGTCGGTCTCGAACGCCGGCTTGCCCTTGTGGAACCGCCAGCTGTCAAGCTCGACGATCACGCCGTCCTCGACGAACAGCGCGTCGAGGATGTAGCCGTGAAACGGCTGGCCCATCACCGGCGCCGGCAACCCGTACTTCGCGCAGAAGGCCGGGAACTCGTCCTCCCAACCCGAGCGCGTCGGCGTCCCAGGCAATCCGATCAGCTTGGCGATCCGTTTCGTACCCGGTGCGTTCGGATGCCGCGCCAGCGTGTCGGCGAGCTGATCCTCGGTGAGCCACCGCGAGTTGAGCGCGTTGTTGACGTTGCGCTTGAGGGCCTTGTCTTTGAGGCGCGGGGTCATGTCGATCAGCGTGCGCGCCGGCGTGGTCACGCGGATGCCGAGCTGGGTCGTGATGTCGGGCCGGCGGAGCGTGGTCGATCTGTGGACGTGGATGCCCCTGGTGCGCCGGTCGCCCACCACCGTGACCTCGAACGGCGTGTCCCAATGACGCCAGTAGCCCCAGAGCGTCATCGCCGAGCCCTGGCTGAGGGCCGCGCCCGGTCCGCACGCGAGCACGGCAGCGGCAGCCCGCTGGTGTGGGGTGATCGCCGGCCGGCCCACGGAATACACGCCGCGGAACACGCGGTACAGCCGGCCCACCCGGATGCGGTAGGCGATTGCGTTGTCGTCGAGCCCCAGCCCATACAACTGCTGCCGCGTGATGTTGCCGTTTTGCCTCGCGGCAACCGCCGCAATCGCCCGATCCACGGCCCGATCCACCGGCGCTTGGGAAGAATCGGTGAAATAGTCATCGATTCCTCCCAAGGGCTCGGGGTCCGGGGGGTGAATGGAGGGCGTCATGTGGATAAAGAGCCTCCGGCGGGCGGCGATTCACCCCCCCGATGACCGTTTTGTTTGGCATCGACGTCGGGACCTCGGCCACGAAAGGGCTGGCGATCGGCGCGGACGGGAGCGTCCTCGCCACCAAGGAGGCGCCGTACCCGCTGTCCACGCCACGACCCGGGTGGTCCGAGCAGGACCCCGAGGACTGGTGGCGCGCCACCGAGACCGTGCTCGAACGCCTGACGAAAACCGCCGGCCCCCCCGCCGGCATCGGTCTGTCCGGACAGATGCACGGGCTGGTGGCGCTCGACTCAGGCGACCGGATCCTCCGTCCCGCGATCCTCTGGAACGACCAGAGGACGCAAGCGGAATGCGACGAGATCGAACGGACGATCGGCCTCGACAAGCTGATCGCGCTCACCGGCAACCGAGCGCTCGCCGGCTTCACGGCCCCCAAGCTCCTGTGGCTCCGGAACCACGAGCCCGACGTCTACAAACAAATCAGCCGGATCGCGCTGCCGAAGGACTACGTCCGGCTCCGGCTCACCGGTGAGCACGCCACCGATGTCTCGGATGCTTCCGGGACTCTCCTGCTCGATGTGGCGAACAGAAACTGGAGCGACGAGGTCGTGACCGCCCTGCAAATCGATCCCGCCTGGCTGCCAAGAGTCCAAGAAAGCCCGGAGGTGTCAGGGCAGACCGACAACGGCATACCCGTGGCGGCCGGCGCCGGCGACCAGGCCGCAGGCGCACTCGGGGTCGGCGTCGACCAGCCGGGACCGGTGTCTGTGGCGGTCGGAACCTCCGGCGTGGTATTCGCGGCCCTCGAGAAGTTCGCGGCGGACGAACAGGCACGAGTGCACGCCTTCTGCCACGCCGTCCCCGGCGAATGGCACGCCATGGGCGTGATGCTCTCGGCCGCGGGCTCACTGGCGTGGCTGCGCAACACCGCCGCCCCCGACACCGACTACGACACGCTCCTGAACGAAGCCGCCACCTGGCCGGCGGGCACCGAAAACCTCATCTTTCTCCCCTACCTCGCCGGCGAGCGCACTCCGTACCCCGATCCCGACGCCCGCGGGGCGTTCGTGGGCCTGAGTGTCCGCCACGACCGCGGAGCGCTGGTCCGCGCCGTGCTCGAGGGAGTCGCCTTCGGGCTCAAAGACTCGCTCGACCTCACCGAGGACCTGGGTGGCGTCCCCGAACTAGGCCGCATCTCCGGCGGTGGCGCGCGGAGTGACCTGTGGACGACGATCATCGCCTCTGCCCTCGAGCTTCCACTGGAGCGCGTCGCCGTGGATGAGGGGGCGGCGTTCGGCGCCGCGATCCTTGCCGGCGTAGCGGCGGAGACCTGGCCCGACGTCCACGCCGCAGTCAAAGCGACGGTCAAACCCCGGAGCCTGATCGAGCCCGACCCGAAATGGGTCGAGGCCTACCGCGTGCAGCGCCCCAAGTACCAGGCACTGTATCCCGCGCTGCGATCACTGCAGTAGATCTGTTAACGCTCACATCCTTAAGATTCGCCCGCGCGCGCACGGGGTAATCGCGCCACCGTCCAAGCAGTTCATGAGGAAGGTGGGGTCCATGGGCCTCACCGTCCGAGAGGGAGGTGGAGTCCATGGGCCTCAAGATCATGCGCGCCCTCACGTGCGTCGTGACGATCGCCGTGTTCGCTGCGTCAGCCGGGACCGCCGGCGCCCAGACCGCCTCCGCCCAGACCGCGTCCACCCAGACCGCCTCCACCCCGAGCGACGTCGGTCCTGCCTCGCTCGGCGAAGGCGCCGGCGACCCGAACCTCGGCTTGGCCAACCAACCGGGACGGACGGTCAACTTCGACGGCGGCTGGCGGTTCAAGCTGGTCAACACCGCGGACACGAGCGATCCCAGCGGCGTCTACGGCAACTCGAGCGACCCCAAAGCGGCCGCCCCCAACTTCCCCGACGGGAACTGGCAGTCCGTGACACTCCCGCACGACTGGAGCATCACCCAGCTCCCGAGCCCGACCCAGACCAACGCGACCGGCTACTTCCCCGGCGGCCTCGGCTGGTACCGGAAGACGTTCACGCTGCCCGCCTCGATGAAGGGCAAGGACATCTCGATCGACTTCGACGGCGTGTTCGACAACTCGTACGTCTACCTGAACGGGCATCTGCTCGGAAACCACCCTTACGGCTACACCGGCTACAGCTACGACATCACCGGCCTGGCCCACACCGACGGCCACACGCCCAACGTGCTTGCCGTGGTGGTCCAGAACCAGGAGCCGAGCAGCCGCTGGTACTCCGGCAGCGGCATCACGCGTCATGTCCACCTGACCGTTGTCGACCCGGTCCACATCGCGCGCTGGGGCACGTTCGTGACCACGCCGGATCTGGCGACCACGATCAAGCAGCACTACGCCAACGTGCACGTCGCGACGCAGATCGCCAACGACGCCGGCGCCGCTCGAACCGTCCGGGTCGAATACAGCATCCAATCCCCCGACGGCCGCACCGTCGCGCGCGGCACCTCGAGCCCGCAGACGGTGCCGAGCGCCGGCGCCACCGACACCATCGATCTCCGGGTCGACCGCCCCGATCTGTGGTCGACCACGAGCCCCGCCCTGTACACCCTAAGAACCCGCGTGGTCAGCGGCCACGCAATGGTCGACCACGCCAGCACCACGTTCGGCATTCGCTGGCTCGTCTTCGACCCGAACACCGGCATAACCCTCAACGGCCAGCCGCTCAAGCTGCACGGCGTCGATCTGCACAACGACGAGGGCGCGCTGGGCTCGGTCGACAACTATGACGCGCTGTGGCGCCAGATGAGTGCGCTCAAGGCGATCGGCGTGAACGCCTTCCGCACCTCGCACAACCCGCCGTCGCCGGAGATGATCGACGTCTGCAACCGCCTGGGCATCGTGATGATGGTCGAGGCGTTCGACGCGTGGGACGTCGGCAA
>Ga0335079_10001734_pt1 | contig 24895 bp, 16 predicted proteins | sample Lox_Sample_33_FD_206719 | JGI IMG/M metagenome (GOLD analysis project Ga0335079, IMG submission 206719) | Soil microbial communities from Loxahatchee National Wildlife Refuge, Florida, United States - Lox_Sample_3.3 | ecosystem: Environmental > Terrestrial > Soil > Wetlands | place: USA...
GATGTCGGCGCGCGCGAACGCATCGCCATCCAGTGTGATGATGGCTTCGCCTTCTTCGATGCGAAGCATACCAAGCAATTGCGCGGTGTCCACGGAGGGAAGCAGCGCATCGACTTCCAGGCTGAGTTCGTCGGCAAGCTTGTGCAGATCAGCGCGGCCGCCCTGGTCGAGCAGAATTTCCAGCAAACCGGCGAGACCCCCAGGGCGAGTATGCGGAAGCATAATGATTTTGCGGGGGGCTGGTTTTCCTGGTTCGGCGGTGCGTGCTGCGGTAGCGCTGGCTGGATGTTCCAGGTCGGTGCGCGTCAGAGCGCGATAGATGGCATCCACCAAGTCTACAAACTGTTCGGACTTGTGGTTGCGCGGATGCGGCAGGTCCACTTTAAAGTCGGCGTGAATGTGCGCGGGATTGCGACCGAGGACGACGATGCGGTCGGCGAGTACCACAGCTTCTTCAATGTTGTGCGTGACAATAAAGATGGCGCGGGTAGGGATCTTGTGTTCGAGCCACAGCTCGAGAAGTTCGCCGCGCAGTGTTTCGGCGGTGAGCACATCGAGCGCGGAGAAAGGCTCGTCCATGAAGAGCACTTCGGGTTCGACGACGAGCGCGCGCGCCACGCCGACCCGCTGCTTCATGCCGCCGGAAAGCTCTTTGGGGTAGGCGGATTCGAAACCGTCAAGACCGACCGCATCGACAATGCGCAGAGCGCGCTTGTGGCGTTCGATGGGGACGACGCCGCGCGCTTCAAGCGGCGCTTCCACGTTCTCTAAAACAGTGAGCCAAGGAAATAGCGCAAAACTCTGGAAGACGATCGAGACGTTGGGTGCGCCGTCATTGTTGACTGGCGCGCCATGCCAGTACACTGAGCCGGCGCTGGCAGGAGAGAGGCCGGTCAACATGCGCAGCAATGTGGACTTGCCGCAGCCGGAAGGGCCGAGCAGCGCAATAATTTGCCCAGGGTAAACAGCTAGGTCGGTGGCCGAGATAACCTGGATGCGGCTGCCATCCGGTTGCGGATAGAATTTCTCGAGCTTGCGCGCCTCGATGATGGGCGCGAGCGCAGAGGCTGCGGTGCCGGGCGGTGTCGCCGTGCTCATGAGACCGTGTATTATCCCTCAAGTTTCTCTAAGGCGCACGAAAGGGTGAAGATACTTGCAGACTGTGAGGAGCGCACGGCGTTCGCTGGTTACAAACGTGTGAATATTGGATGACAGATTTCGATGTGGATGTGCTTCCGTCCCCAACCTCAATGAGTTTGCGTTCCCGTGAATGGTTCGCTCCGATTCTCTTGTCCCTGCTGGTTGCCTTGGCCGTAGTGTCGCCGTTTTTTTGGCTGGGTAACGCTACTGGCCACGATTTTCAGTACCACGCCGCATCGTGGCTGGATGCGGCGGGCCAGTGGAGGCAGGGCGTGCTTTATCCGCGCTGGACGGAATGGGCCAACTACGGGTTCGGCGAGCCGCGGTTCATTTTTTATCCGCCGTTTTCCTGGATGCTCGGCGCAGCGCTGGGTTTGATCGCGCCCTGGAACCGCGTGCCGGTTGTTTTTATTGTGCTGGTACAAACTTTCGCCGGCGTAAGTGCATTCGCGCTGGGTAGGCGGCTGCTTGAAAGCCGTGCCGCAGCGCTGTTTTGCGCCGCCGGTTATGTGACGAACCCGTATGCGCTGCTGATCGTTTATTGGCGCAGTGATTTTGCGGAATTGTTGGCCGATGCGTTTTACCCGCTGCTCTTTCTGGCAGCGCTGCGAGTTTGCGGTCTGCTCGACGATAGCGAAAGAACCGGCGAGCGCTATCCACACCGGAAGATTGCCGTGTTCGCTGCGATCTTTGCAACGGTGTGGCTGTGCAATGCGCCGGCGGGAGTGATCGCCAGCTACAGCATCGCCGCGCTGTTGGCGTTCGCCGCGTGGACCATGAAATCGCGGGAACCGCTTGTACGTGGCGCAGCGGGATTGTTGCTGGGATTCGGAATCACAGCCGGCTATCTGCTGCCGGCCGCGTACGAACAGAGCTGGGTAAATATTGCGCAGGCTCTTTCGGCGGGTTTGCTGCCTGCCGAGAATTTTCTCTACACGCAAACTCCGGATCCGGAGCACACGCTTTTCAACTGGATCGCATCAACTCTCGCGGTGTCCATGATTGTGCTGGCAGGATTTGCGGCGTTGGCCACGCGGCCCCCAAAATATGCGGCCGATAGTGGCCACAAGAATCGTTGGATAGGTGAGTCGAATTGGCAAGTCTTGCTGCTTTTCACCGCTCTGGCCACGCTGCTCATGCTGCGGCTCAGCTCTCCGCTGTGGGCGGTGCTCCCGAAGCTACGCTTTGTGCAGTTTCCGTGGCGTTGGATGTCATTGCTGGCCTTGCCGTTTGCGATCTACCTCAGCAGCGCGATGACGCGTGGGCGGCTCCGCTGGTTGTGGGTGGTCGTGACGTTCGCGTTGCTGGCAGGTGCGGCGGCGAGTCTCGTGAAATCGGCGTGGTGGGACACCGACGACATCCCGGTGCTGCGCCAGGCCATAGCCAATCGGCAGGGCTTCGATGGGACGGATGAGTATGATCCGTTGGGCGACGACCACACCAACATTCCCACTAAGTCTCCGGAAGTGCAGGTGCTGGACACCGACACGATGCAAGGCCCGAACAAAAAGCCGACCATACGCGTCGAGCGCTGGAAACCGGAACAGAAGGAAGTAGCGATCAGCGCGCCGCAGCCGTTCTATCTGGGAATGCAGCTGTTGAATTATCCGGCATGGCGCGTGGAGCTAAACGGAGCAGTGGTTACGCCGCGCGGTGGAGAAGACTACAACATGATGGTGGTGGCAGTGCCGGCGGGGGAGTCACGCGTGGTGGTGCGATTCGTTAGAACGTGGGATCGGACGGTGGGGGGAATGGTGACGCTGTGGAGTTTGCTGGGGGTGTTCGCCTTGTGGAGGAGGCGGACCCCCAGCCCGTCATTTCTCTAAGTGTTGCATCTAAAAGGCTTAGTCTGGCTGTAGGCCCAGGGCCGCGGCTGTAAAGTCTTGCTGGTGAAGGAGTTGCGGACGACTCGGAGAATGGCGGAAAAATAGTTTGGTCGACCAAACTATTTTTGACTCGGCACCGATATTCTCGTAACTATTGCATCTGAAGGGATTAGGCTCGCTCCGCGGCAGCCTCGCGGATTCGAGGAAGTGGGAATGCTGGCGTTGCCAGGGCCCAGCAAAGGGCAGTGTTCCGTTTAGCGGCGATCCACGGAGGGGTGGCGAACATCCTGGCCCTGGACGATGTAGATGACATCCTCGGCGATGTTGGTGGCATGGTCGCCGATGCGTTCGAGGTTTTTGGCCACGAGAATCAGTTCGAACGCTGGAAAGACCACACTCGAATCACCCATCATGTAGGTGAGCAATTCGCGGAAAATTTGATCGCGGTATTGATCGACCTGATCGTCCGTGGCGAGCACTTTTTGGGCCAGATCGACGTCGCGGCGAACCACTGCGTTGAGAGCATTGCGGACCATTTCTTCGGCCAGTTCGCTCATGCGCGGCAAATCCACATACGGTTTTACGCGCGGATGGCGCAAAATGCGCAGAGCAGACTGTGCGATATTCACGGCCTGATCGCCAATGCGCTCGAGGTCGTTGTTGATGCGCGAGACGGCCAGAACGAAACGCAGGTCGACCGCCATGAGCTGGTGCAGCGCGAGCAAACGCACGACGCGATCATCAATTTCTATCTGCAATTCGTTGATGGCGTCTTCTTCGTTGAGGACGCGCTTGGCGAGCTGCTCGTCGGTATCGAGCACCGCATGGACCGCTTGATGTACGGCGCGTTCAGCGAGGCTGCCCATCCAGAGCAGCCGTTCTTTCACTTCGTTCAGGTCTTTTTCAAAGTGGCGTTCCATGAAACTTATTTCCCTCAGCGCTTAGGAGCGCGGAAATCTTAATACGTTTGCCCTCAGAACTTATCATCCGAAGCGGCCGGTGATGTACGCCTCCGTCCGCGGGTCGCTTGGCGTGGTGAATAGATGCGGAGTGGGATTGAACTCGATGAGCTGGCCGTTGAGCAGGAAGGCCGTGAAGTCGCTGATGCGAGCGGCCTGCTGCATGTTGTGAGTGACGGTAACGATAGTGCAAAGGTCCTTGAGTTGGACGAGCAGTTCTTCGATTTTGGCGGTGCTAATGGGGTCAAGAGCGGAGCAAGGTTCGTCGAGCAAGAGCACTTCGGGTTCAACGGCGAGAGCGCGGGCGATACAAAGGCGCTGCTGTTGGCCGCCGGAAAGCTCGTAAGCGGATTTATGAAGGTGGTCCTTCACTTCGTCCCAAAGGGCGGCGTGCCGCAAACTCTTTTCTACGGCTTCGGCAAGGGGAATTTTGGAGCCGTTGATCTTGAGGCCGTAAGCCACGTTGTCAAAAATGGATTTGGGAAAAGGATTGGGCCGTTGAAAGACCATGCCGACGCGGCGGCGCAAAAGCGTGACGTCCTGCGCGAGGATGTTCTGGCCATCGAGAAGAATTTCGCCTTCGAGGCGGGCGTGGCGCACGGTTTCGTGCATGCGGTCCAGGGTGCGGAGCAGGGTCGATTTGCCGCAGCCGGAGGGGCCAATGAGCGCGGTCACTTTGCTGGTGGCGATGCCGAGACTGATGTTGAAGAGGGTTTGTTTCGCGCCATACCAGAAGTTGACCTTGGAAACGGTCATACGCATCGCCGGAGGCGCAGCTGTTTCGCGGCCCACGGCGGAGGTAATTGGTGGTGTTATGTTTACGGACACTGCCTGCCTCACAGACGCGTGCATAGAATTAAGACCTCGGAACCGCGATACCACGAGCGAGAACGGCGCGAGCAATGATGTTGATGACGAGAATCAGGCCCAGAAGAACCAGTCCGGCAGCCCAAGCCTGGCGATGCCAATCCTCAAATGGCGAGATGGCGTAGTTATAGACCATCACGGGCAGCGAAGCCGTGGGTTCATTGAAACCGCTGCTCCAATAGCGATTGCCGAGGGCGGTGAACAGCAAGGGCGCGGTTTCGCCGGCTACACGAGCAAAAGCGAGAAGAATGGCGGTAAGGATACCGCGATACGCGGCGGGCACGATAACGCTGGCGATGGTCTTCCATTTGCTGGCGCCGAGCGCCATAGCGCCTTCGCGCAACGAACGCGGTACCCCGAGAAGAAATTCCTCGGTGCTGCGCAACGTGATGGGAATCATCATGATGCCCAGAGCGAAACCACCCGCGTAAGTTGAAAAATGGCGAAACGGGTGGACGGCAACAGCGTACGCAAAGATGCCAATGACAATGGAAGGCACGCCATTGAGCAAATCGGCTGCATAGCGCACGACAAAAGCTACCGTGCTGCCGCTGAATTCGGCGAGATAAACAGCGCCCAAGAAACCGATCGGCACGCCGACGAGAGTGGCGAGCATAAGCAGCTTGGCGCTACCGAGAATCGCGTTAGCCATGCCTCCGCCGCTCTCACCGACCGGTGCGGGAAGTTTTGTGAAGAAGTCCCAGTTGATGGAGGCTCCGCCGTGGTAGACGAGATAGCCCAGGATAAAAAAGAGCACCGAAACGGAGATGAGCGCGCAGACACCGGTCATGGTCAGCATGAAATTGCTGACGAATTTCCTCCAGCGGAGCTGCGCATTCATTTGAATCGTCATGCGTGGCTTGCTCCGCGCTGCGAGGTGAGAACGATCAACAAGCGAGCGAGGCCGTTGAGGATGAAGGTAAGCAGGAAGAGAACGAGGCCGAGTTCAATGAGCGACTGGGTATACATTTCCCCGGTCGCTTCGGTGAATTGATTGGCGATAACGGAAGCAATCGAGTCGCCTGGTGCAAAAAGCGAGGCGGCGATCTGGGGCGTATTACCGATGACCATGGTCACGGCCATGGTTTCGCCAAGCGCGCGCGCCAACGCCAGAAAGATGGAGCCCATGATGCCCGTGCGGGCAAAGGGCACGACCACTTTCCAGGTGGACTCCCAACGCGTGGCGCCAAGGGCGAGGGCGGCCTCCCGCTGATCGCGCGGCACGGAGAGGAGAACTTCGCGCGAGACGGAGATAATGTACGGAATGACCATGATGGAGAGAACGAGTCCTGCAGTGAGGAGCCCGATGCCGAACGCCGGCCCGCGGAAGATCGGAAGAAAGCCCAAGACATCTTTGAGCGCGGGCTGAATGACGTCGCGCATCACCGGCACGACGATGAAGATGCCCAGCACGCCGTAGATAACGCTCGGGACCGCAGCCAATAGATCAATAAAAAATTCGAGAGCGTCGGAAAGACGGGCGGGGGCCAGTTCGGCAAGAAAAATGGCGGCCCCGATGCCCAACGGAACGGCGATGAGGAGGGCCACGGCGGAAGTAACCAGAGTGCCGAAAATGAAAGGCAGAGCGCCAAATTGCTCGAGATTCGGATCCCAAGTGGAAGTGCGAAGAAAACTCAGACCGAACTTGTGGCGCGACAAGACGGAGCTTTGCCACAATTCAAAAACGATCAACAAAGTAATGAGCACAACGATGGCTGCGAAGAGGAACGTGATAAGGCGAGCGATCTCGTCACCGTCGCGAAGGCGCGCCAGAAAGGAGCGCGAGCCCGTTGCCGGGCCCGCGCCGGGAACCATAGTTGTGCTGGTCGTCGACATTGCTCCCGATGCTTCGGTGCCCTACTGCACTTTGTTGAGAGCGGTGAGTTCCTTAGTCACAACCTCTTTGGGCAGCTTCGCGTAAGCCAGGCTTTCCGTGTCGTTCTGACCATCGGCCAGCATCCACTTGACGAAGCCCTTGACGGCGTCGCGCTTGCTGGCGTCGGAAAACTTCGACGGAATCAGCAACCAAGTGAAGCTGGAAATCGGATAGGCGGTTTTGCCGGGCGCGTTGGTAATAGATACACGGAAATCATCGGGCATGTTCTTGGCGGCGCCTGCAGCGGCAGCTGTCACACTCGCCAGATCGGCTTTGATGAAGTCTCCAGCGGAGTTCTTCACTTTGCCATAGGGCATCTTGTTCTGAATGGCGTAGATCAGCTCGACATAGCCGATGGCATTCGGGGTCTGCTTGACGAGCCCGGCGACGCCTTCGTTTTTGTTTCCGCCAAGGCCCGTGGGCCAGTTGACCGAAGTGTTTTTGTTGACGCGACTCTTCCACTCTTCGCTGACCTTGGAGAGGTAATCGGTCCAGATGTACGTGGTGCCGCTCCCGTCCGAACGATGCACAACGATGATGTCATTGGCCGGCAGTTTCACACTGGAATTCGGACTGGCGATGGCGGGATCGTTCCACTTGGTAATTTTCCCCAGGAAAATTCCGGCGAGGGCTTCGGGAGTGAAGTTTAGTTCTGCAGTCACGCCGGGAATGTTATAGGTCGGAACGGCTGCGCCGAGCACGGTGGGGAAATGCAGAATCGGGAAGCCGTGCTTATCCTGATAGGCCTTGAGCTGGTCGTCGTTCATGGGGCCATCGGAAGCGCCAAAATCCACGGTGCCTTCCGTAACTTGCTTGATCCCGCCGCCGGAACCGATCGCCTGGTAGTTGATCTGAATGTTGGGATCTTTCTTGTGATACTCGTCAAACCATTTGGTGTAGATCGGCTCAGGAAAAGAAGCACCTGCGCCATTTAGGGAAAGTGCTGCCCTGGCGACGAACACGGAGGCCAAGCCGAACGCCGCCGTCAGGAGAATTGCTGCGAGTCGTTTCATCCATCATCTCCACACGAGAATTTGGTGTACCCGGGGAGAATCAGTCTGACGGATTAGTATTACAGGATTGTTACAGCAAGGTTTCGATTGAAGGCAAAGGTGCATTCGGCGCGAATCTGTAAGTTATTTATTTCTATAATTTTAGAGCTGCTAAGCAGGGATGGTTACAACCAGAAAAACGACGCCGCTTGCAGGCGAGCCGCACGAGGTATTGCATCTCGGGAAGCTGCTTGAAGAATGAGGATGCCCAGAGCAGAGCGCATCCGCAAGATCCTGGGAAATATATTCCTGCTCGAAAAGAATGGCTTGACACAATCAATTTCCGTACCTAGGATATCGCATTTCGATATCTATTTTCGATAATATGGAAGCCAACAAAAACAAGAACCTGCGCGATCAGGAGTTGGTGTCGGGCTTGATTCGCACGCACATCCTGTACCACGCATGCAAAGAACCGATTTTTGGACTGGGAATGATTGAAGAGTTGCAGCGGCACGGTTACCGGCTGAGTGCGGGAACCCTGTATCCAATGCTGCATGGACTGGAGAGGAAGGGGTTATTGCGTTCGGAAAAAACACGCTTGGGGCGACGAAGCCGACGGATTTATGTGGCCACAGTTGAGGGGCGGAAGGCGCTGGCACGGGCAAAAGAAAAGGTCAAGATCTTGTTAGGGGAACTGCTGGAGTGAATCGCCGTTGCGGACTGGAGCTGGCACTTGCATAGGAATCTCGTTGTGGACCAAGCAACTGGCAAGCTCGGATTGAGGCTAATGTGGGAACGGTGCCGATCATGGACGGGAGATTAGGGAAGAGCAGAGGACTCGGGGCGGTTCTGCTGCTCTTAATAGCGCTGGCGAGCGCACCGGCCTCTCTCGCGCAGTCGTCGGATCAGAGTTTTTCCAAACCGCTCACGCTGGATCAAGTGCTGCAGTACGCGCTGGATCACTATCCGGCAGTGCGAGCGGCACTCGAACAGGTGACGGCGGCGCAAGCGACAATCACGGTGGCTCGGGCGAACTATTTGCCGCAGTTCAGTGGCGTATATCAGAACAGCCGGGCGACGCAAAACCAGGTGCCGGGGATCTGGCTGCCGACACCAATCACGCCGACGGTGGAAGGTCCGATTGGCGGAACGTCCGGACAGAGCTATTGGGGAAGCCAGGTCGCGGCGTTGTTTTCGTTTGAGCCCATCGATTTTGGCTTGCGAGCGGCAAAAGTAAACCAGGCACGAGCGGGCGAGGAAAAGGCGCGAGCAGATTTATCGCTCACCCGGTTACAGGTGGCTACGGCAGCAGGAAACTATTTTTTGTTAGCGGTGGCGAATCACGAAGCGGTGACTGCGGCGCAGGCGAACGTTGAGCGTTGGAAAGTATTCAATCATTCCGTGCATGTGTTGACGGATAACGAATTGCGGCCTGGAGTAGATGCATCGCGAGCCGATGCGGAGTTAGCGCGCGCCAAGACGCAGTTCTATCAGGCGCAAGAAGGGGAGCGCGTAGCCTTGGACACTTTGGCGGCGTTGATGGGCACGGAGGGAACGAGACTGCAGCTGGATGGAAGCCGGCTATTCGAAACGCCTAGCGGCGCACTGCAGGAGACCGCGACATCGGCGCATCCGCTCGCGGAGGAGAATGCGGCTATGGTGAGGCAGGCGCAGGCGCAAGAGCAAATACTCGCGCGCACGGACTATCCGCGGCTATACCTGCAAGCGGAAGCGCTTGGGAGGGGCAGCGAAATTCCGAACAACGGCAGCATCATCGGTAATGCCAACGGACTGGAGCCGGCGCGCGGCAATTGGATAGCCGGAGTAACCGTGATCTTTCCTGATGTGTTTGTGTTGAAGGCGTTAAGCGCCGAAAAGAAACGCGCGCAGGCCGAAGAGCGTTCGCAGGAAGCACGCCGAGACCAGACCCTCCAGGATTTAGCCGGGCAGACACAAGCAGCGCGCGAAAAATGGAAAACGGCGCAGCTCGTGGCAGAGGAAACGCCGACAGAATTAGCCGCGGCAAAACAGTCCGAGACACAATCGCGCGCCCGCTACGACGCTGGACTGGCGACGCTGATCGAAGTGGCAGATGCGGAATACCTATTGCAGCAAGCCGAAATGGATGATGCGCTGGCGCGTTTGAATTTGTGGCGCGGGCTCTTCGGCATCGCCTATGCGCAAGGGGATTTTGCGGATTTCGTGACATTGCTGCACTCGGGTAGCGCGGGAGAGCATTAGTCATGTGGCTGGTTCTGGCGGCATTGCGCCGGCCGATTACGGTGATTGTGGCGGTCGTAGCGGTGGCCTTGATGGCGCTGCTGGCCTTGCTGCAGACGCGCGTTGATATTTTTCCGGATTTGAACTTGCCGGTGATTTATGTGGCTCAGCCTTACGGAGGCATGAGCCCACAGCAGATGGAAGGTTTCCTTTCGTACTACTACGAGTATCACTTTCTGTACATCAACGGAATTGAGAGTGTCGAGGCAAAGTCGATCCAGGGCAATGCGCTGCTGCGGCTGACCTTTCATCCAGGAACGAACATGAGTGAGGCGCTGGCGCAGACGATCTCCTATGTGAATCGCGCGCGAGCATTTATGCCGCCGGGAACGGTTTCACCCTTCGTGATTCGTTACGACGCGGGGACGCTGCCGGTGGGATATTTGGTGTTTTCCAGCGCAACGCGAACGCTGGGAGAAATTCAGGATTTGGCGCTGAATCGCGTGCGGCCGGTGTTTGCGACGTTGCCGGGAGTCTCCTCCCCGCCGCCATTTGGTGGCAACCAACGGACGATCGTGGTGAGCGTGGACCCGAACAAACTCCGCGCTTATAGGCTTTCGCCGCAAAACGTCGTGCAGGCCATCGTGTCGGGAAACAGCATCGAGCCGGCGGGCGCCGCGAATATCGGAAATTATCAGGCATTAGTGACGACAGATTCGACGGTCACGAAAATCAGCGATTTGTTAGAGATTCCACTACGGATGGGCGCGGGGCCCGCGGTTTACCTGCGGGACGTAGGGAGCGTAGCGGACTCTTCGGATATTCTGGCGGGCTACGCGTTGCTGAATGGCAAGCGGACGGTCTACATCCCGGTGACCAAGCGGCCAGACGCTTCGACGATTACCGTGGTGAATGAAGTACGCGCCAGCCTGGCGCGGTTTCAGTCGCTTATTCCCGAGGACATCAAAATCAGCTACGAGCTGGACCAGTCGCAGTATGTGCGGGACGCGTTGGGGTCCGTGCTGCGCGAGGGAATGCTGGGCGCGGTTTTGACGGGCTTGATGCTGCTCTTTTTCTTACGCGATTGGCGCAGTTCGTTGATCGTGGTTATTACGATCCCGTTTGCGTTGTTGATGGCTGTGGTCGGTTTGTGGGCTGTCGGGCAAACGATCAACATCATGACGCTCGGCGGGTTGGCGCTAGCCGTCGGCGTCTTAGTCGACGAAGGCACGGTGCTGCTGGAGAACATCCACGTGCATCTGGCTGCCGGGCAGCCGAAAGCGCGGGCGGTAGTCGAAGCCAGCCGGGAAGTGGCGATTCCGCGTTTACTGGCGATGCTGAGTGTGCTCGCCGTCTTTCTGCCCTCGTTCTTCATGGTAGGACCGGCGCGATCTTTGTTCGTGCCGCTTTCGCTGGCGGTGGGATTTGCGATGGGGGCGTCGTACTTGCTTTCGAGCACGCTGGTGCCAGTGCTCTCGAACTGGTTGATGAAAGTCGAGGCGCTGCATGCGTCGAGGCAGTGGGAGGAGCGGTTCGATCGTTTTCGGGAAAGATTTTATCGAGTGCTAGACCGGCTGATGACAGCGCCGGCTCTTTTGCTGTGTCTCTACGCCGCGACCGCTGTGTTGGTGTTGGTTTTTCTCGCACCGCGACTTTCGCGGGAGATTTTTCCTTCGGCGGCAGCGGAGCAGTTTCGGTTGCGGCTCGATGCGCCGGATGGCACGCGAGTCAGCGTAACGGAAGAAATGGCGCGACGTGTTCTGGACACGATTGGGCGCGAGGCCGGGAAAGACAACGTGGCGATCAGCTTGAGCTATGTGGGAACCCAAGGATCATCCTATCCGATCAACACCGTGTTCTTGTGGACGGGCGGACCGCAAGAAGCGGTAATGAACGTGGCGCTACGGCAGGGTGCGAGGATCTCGCTGGGCGCGTTCGAAGAAAAACTCCGTACGACACTGTTGCAGGAATTTCCTGGGTCGCATTTTTCGTTGGAGCCCGGCGATCTGGTCAGCCAAACGCTAAATTTCGGCACGCCGTCGGTGATCGAAGTGGCGACGACCGGGCCGCAATATAACGACGTGGCCGGCTATGCCGAACGCGTTCGTCAGGAGCTGGCAAAGATTGGTGAGTTGCGGGATCTGGGATACGAAGAAGCGCTGCATTATCCGACGGTGGACGTGCGGGTGAACCGAGTGCTCGCGGGACAACTGGGTGTGACAGCGGATCAGGTGGGACAAGCGGTCGTGTCGGCAACGGCATCGAGCCGCTTCGTTTCGCCGAATTACTGGCGCGACCCGCGCTCCGGCGTGAGTTATCAGGTGCAAGTGCAGATACCCCAAGCGCAGATGACGTCACTCAAGGACATCGAAACGATTCCTGTGGCGAGCGCAACAGGCGCGGATCCGTTGGTGAGTGAGTTAGCTGCGGTGCGAGCGGGCAGCGTGCCTGGCGAATTGGACCGGCAGAACGGTCTGTGGATGATTGGGCTCTCCGCCAACCTAGCGAAGAGTGATCTGGGGCGCGCCGCCGCTGACGTTGACGAAGCCATTCGGCGAGCCGGAGCACCACCGCGCGGAGTAATCACGCAGGTTCGCGGACAGGTCAGCACGATGCGACAGATTTTCAGCAATTTGAGCATCGGCGTGGCGGTAGCGATTCTGGTGATATTGCTCCTGCTCGCGGCGAATTTCGAATCGCTGCGATTGTCATTCATTGTGGTGTCTACGGCGCCAGCGGTGCTGGTAGGAGTTGTACTGATGTTATGGATCTCCGGCACTTCGCTGAACTTGGAGAGCTTCATGGGGGGAATCATGGCCATTGGTGTTGCGGTGGCAAACGCGATTCTTCTGGTGACGTTCGCCGAAAAGAACCGGCACGGCGGTGCAGACGCGAAAACGGCTGCTCGGAATGCGGCGGGCGAACGGCTGCGTCCGGTATTGATGACGAGCCTGGCGATGATTACCGGCATGATTCCCATGGCCTTGGCGATTGGCCGCGGCAGCGAGGAAATTGCGCCGCTTGGGCGCGCGGTGATCGGCGGACTGCTGGCGGCGACCCTCGCGACCCTGCTCGTGCTACCCACTATTTTTGGCCTGGTGCAGAAACGCGCGTCGCTCGTTTCGCCCTCGCTGGATCCCGACGACCCCGGCAGTGCGCTGGCCGATGCAGCGGAGGCCTCTCAATGAACCGCCTCCTTTGCGGACTGCTCGCCGCGGGCTTCGTAAGCGGATGCGGAAACGCGCCGACGCAAAATAGCGCGAGCTCCGCAGCATCGAATGCCCCACAAACGGTGAACGTCGTGAAAGTGGAATCACGCACGTTGAACACCACGTTGGCGCTTCCGGCGCAAGTGACGCCCTATGAGAGTGTGGACGTCTACCCGAAGGTGACCGGCTTTCTGGAGAAAATCACGGTGGACCGCGGCTCGCGCGTGCATGCTGGAGAACTCATCGCGCAACTCTCCGCTCCGGAGCTGCGGGCGCAACGCTCGCAGGCAGATGCAGCATTGCAAAATGCCGAAGCGCAGCACAGCGCGGCGGAGGCTAAGTTTGCGGCTGACAGCGCAACGTTTCAGCATTTGGCGGCCGCGGCAAAAACGCCGGGAGTGGTGGCCGGTAACGATCTCCAGGTCGCCGAAAAAACCGCAGCTGCGGACAACGCACAAGTCGAGGCTGCCGCGAAAGCAGTACAAGCCGCACGGGACAATCTGCGCGGCGTTTCGGAAATGGAGTCCTATCTCGAGATTCGCGCGCCCTTCGATGGCGTGGTAACGCTGCGCAACTTGCATCCGGGAGCGCTGACGGGACCCGCTTCCGGCGCAGCGGGTACGCAGCCCATCGTGCACATCGAGAGCGTGAACCGCCTGCGGGTGACCGTCCCCGTGCCGGAAGCCTACGCGGCAGGCGTACGCGCCAGGCAGGAAGTATCGTTCAGCGTGCCGGCCTACCCCGGAAAAACATTTCGCGCACCGATCGAGCGCATCGCGCAGGCCATCAACCAGAACACGCGAACGATGCAAGTCGAGCTGGACTTCAAGAATGCGAGCGGTGAAATAACACCCGGTGCATTTGCCACGGTGGACTGGCCGATTCAACGTTCCTACCCCACGCTGTTTGTGCCGGCCACAGCGATCACCACGGATCTGCAACGGACTTTTGTGATTCGCGTTCGCGACGGCAAGGCGGAATGGGTAGACGTCACAAACGGTGTTACGGCGAACGGAAAAACTGAAGTGTTTGGGGCACTGCAAGCCGGCGACACCGTGGTTGCGAATGCGACCGATTCGATCCGTCCCGATAGCGCAGTCTCCGCAAAAGAAAAATGACTAGGCTGAAGAGAAAGAGTCGCCAGCGCCTCTTGCCACGGCGCGCTCTCGAGGCGTTTGGGTACTGAGTCTCCAAAAAAGAACGGGCAGCTCGATGAGGAGCTGCCCGTTGCTGTTCCCGAAGGATGCTACGCGCTACGCTTCCCGGATTAAGGGAGGTAGTAGCGGAACGAGGTGAAGATCATGGTGTCGTTGGCCTTGCCGTTGATGCCGCCAGTAGCGTTGCTGATGTTGGCCTGACTGTTGTTGCCGGACCAGGTGTTCTTGAAGAGATAGGAGGCTTGGATACCCCAGCGCAAGCCGCCCTTCGGACCCTGGTACAGCTTGTGCCAGAAGCCAATGGTCGGTTCCTGAATGTTGCGGATGTCGCCGGTGCAGGTTGCGGAGCTGGGGTTGAAGCCAGCGGGAGCCGTGGTGCCGGTAAGCGCGCCCGCACCGGCCGGGAGCGGGGGCAGAGCCGCGCAGCCAGAGTTGTTGAAGTAAGGCGAGCCGTAACCAGCCGCCGATACGGTAGTGCCCGCGGCGTTCGCAAAGGTATAGGCACCGCGGAAGGCATATTCCAAACCGTAGTCGAAGTAGACGTCCAGTTTCGGACTCGGGTGCATTTCAAGGGTAAGGAGGCCGGAGCCGCCGCGAACCTGAGCGAGCGAGCCGTCCGGGCGAACGGTCACATCGGGCAACTGCGCCGAGCTGTAGCGGCCGACACCGCTTCCGAAGAGGGCGTGGATGCCGAATTCGAATTTCTTCGCCGGATCAACGGGGAAGCGGGCATTGACGCCAACGCCGCCGCCCACGCTGCTTTTGTTGAATTGTCCAACGGCCGATGCGCCGACCGCCGCGCCGCCCGCACCGGTGTCGCAAACGGCGGGCAGAAGAATCGCGGTGGCTGCCGGTCCGCAAGGATAAATGCGATCGCGGAAGGTGCTGATGATGCCGTAGACCTCATAGTGGCCCCAACCCGGTTCGGAAACGGCCTTAACGATGAAGTCGGGCGTCTTGTTGTTTGAATAGCCGGTGGTGTCTACGAAGTTAAGCAAACCGCCGCCAGCGCCAACACCGCCGACGAGGAAAGGCGTCGGGGCATTGTGATTCGTGAGCGTAGTCTGAGCGCCTTCCGCCGACGCGCCGATCCAGAACTTGTCGCCGAAGTTCTTGGTCACACGGAAGCCGTATTGCCGAGCCCAGCTGAAGCCGACGTTATATTGCGAGTCGACGGTCAGGGGCGTGGCTTCGGTGCGATTATCCATGCCCTTGCGGGTTTCCGTGACCAAGCTCCACATCTGGCCGCCGGTCACCGTCCAGCCATTGGAGAAAGCGGCTTGCGCCCACATCTGGCGCTGACGAGCCACGTAGCTGTTGCTCTGGCGGTTGTTGGAGGTGACGCCGGTGCCCAGCCAGTCCATTTCGTAGTAGCCGCGCAGTTTGACGTTGTCGCCGCCGCCTTCCGCAAGGAAGGTCAAGCGCGACTGCCGTCCGGAAAAATTAAATTCGGTCATCTTGCTCGAATCGTTGCCCGGAAACGGAATGCCGCCGAAGTTGGTATTGATGTCGGAGAGATCGGAGTGATTGCGGAAAGCAGTTTCGGCCACGAGGAAGCCACCGGGGCTGAAGGTGATGCCCTTGTAGCGGATCGAGTAGTTGTTCTCCTGATCTTTGGTTTCTTGGGCCGCTTTGTTGGCGACGGTGCTGACCGTGGTCTTCAGGTCCGACACCGAATTGGTTATCGCGGCTTCGTTGCTCTTCACCTCGGCGGTGGAGTTCACCGCTTCGGTAGCTTTGCTGCTTGCTTCCGCAGCTTTGACATTGGCCGCAGCCGCCGCATCGCGGGCTTCATCGATCTGGCGGTCGCGTTTGGCTAGTTCTTCCTTCAACAGCTGGAGTTCTTCCTGTTGAGACTGGATGGCCTGGCGGAGTTCATCGATCTCGGCAGCGATCGCCGAATCGGACCTGTCGGTTTTGGCGGCCTTCGCTTTCGGCGCGGCAGGCTTAGCCGGCTGCGCGTCGGCGTCTTTCGGAGTATCCGCCGGTGTATCAGCGAACGCTATTCCCGTAGTGAGGAATAGCGATAGTGCGAGTGCAGCGATTTTTTTCATTTCCTCTCTCTTTGGAGCAAAATTCGACCGCGTGGCGATAAAGATGCAAACCACCCCGGCTGGGGAAAGTAAAGAGGATGTCTTACTGCCGCGTCAACCAAATGTGAATATCCTGTAACAATTCCGGCACTAGCGCGGCAAGTGATTGATTTTATTGTATTTGAATTCCGTGAACGGGGTGATGGGGAAGCCGCAAAAGAGGCTTTAGGCGACGATTGTTAACGTGCATCAAGAAAAGCTATTTCATGCACAGCCGTAGGTGAGGAGCCATCGGGCAGGGCAAAGCATGCGTAATCGCCACGAAAAATTCGGTCCTATTTTGGTACTGCCATGTTGTACGCCAGCACGATCTGCGAGACGCGGTAGCGGTAACGGGCATCGGTGTCCTCGATGTCCGCTTGGGTCTTTTGCAACTCCGCTTGGGTGAGTTCCACAATGGAGGCAAGTCCGAGATTGTAGCGTGCCTGTGAGAGGTCCAGAGCCAAGTCGGCCTGTTGCAGCATCTGCTTGGTGACCGACAAGCGCTCGAAGGCGCGTTGCTCGTCCTCCCAGGCATTGCGCACGTCGCGCGCAATGTTGTCGCGTATTTCAGCCAGCCGCTGCTTTTGCACTTCGGATTGCAGATCGGCGGATTTGGCACGGGCCTCGAACAAGAAGCCATTGAACACGGGGATGTTCACGTTCACGCCGACCACGCCATACCAACTGGAGAGCGCATCCGGGCGGATCGGAGCTTGACCGACCACGCCGAGCGCGTTTACGGTGGGCCGCTTCAAATCGTGTTCGGCGCTGGCGAACTTTTCCGCGGACTGCACCTGAAACTGCAGCGCTTGAATTTCCGGCCTTTGCTTCAATGCCGTTTCGATCAAGGGAGTGACGGCCTGTGGGGGGGTCGCAGGCGTGACAACCTCTTCTACCAACAGAAAATTCTGTTCGTCCTGATAGCCGAGAATCGCTGTCAATCCAGCCATCGCAGTTTCGTAGTTGACGCGCGACTCCAGCAAGAGAAGCTGGGCACGAGCCAAGTCGACGTTGGCAAAGCTCAGATCCACGTCGGACTTTAACTTGGCATTGGCGAGCGCCTGAATCTTGTCCACCAGGGCTTGTCGGGCGCGCACGGTTTGTTCGGCAACCTGCACGAGGGCTTTGGTCTCGAGCGAATTGTAGAAAGCCTGGTCCACGGCGAGGATAATGTCGTCGCGGGTGGCTGCGGCGTTTTGCTGTTCAGCTTTCTCACCATACTGTGAACTGGAGAGCAGGTTCGTCGTGCGCCCGAAATCGGTGACGAGCTGGCTGACGGTGGCTCCATCGCCGGCGCGCGTAAAGACCAGCGGATTGTTCAGAGCCCCTGCGGAAATGCGGCTGCCAGGGTGAGCGTCCACGGCTGTCAGGCTGAGAAAGGCAGTAGGCAAAAGAGCAGAACGGGTTTCCCGAACATTTTGTTGCGCTACGAGCCAGCGCAGCTTGCCGATGGTGATCTGTGGATTGTTTTTGAGGGCGATGGCTTCGGCTTGAGGCAGGGTTAGAGACTGACGATCCGATGGCGTTGCGTCCTGGGCCGCGTTCGGTGGCTGCGCCGTTGCCGCGCCGGATGCTTGCTGAGGCGGAGCATGCATGGGTGTAGTGGGAGACTGCGCCAAGGCGAGATCCGGCGGGAGCAACAAAAGAACGAGAAATGCAGCAGGAAATTTGAGCCGCGAGAACCGAGAATTCACGAAGTGGCCTCCTGAGTGCACGCTCACGCCTGAACTCCTTGCAGCGGCTGCTCCCGTTTCCGGTGCACGATCAAATAGGCGGCGGGTACGAGATAAACGGTCACGATCACCGAAACAAGCAAACCGCCGATGATGGCCCGAGCCAGTGGCGCATATTGCTCGCTGCCGGCCTCGGCGCCGATAGCCATAGGAATCATTCCGAGGATGGTGGCGAACGAGGTCATCAGAATGGGACGCAAGCGCATGCGGGAAGCCAGGGCGACCGCCTCGTTCAGCGGTTTGCCGTCATGATAAAGATGACGCGCGAACTCAACGATCAAAATGCTGTTGGACACGACAATGCCGACCATCATGACCACGCCCATCAGCGACATCACATTCAAAGTGGTGCCCGTAACCAGAAGGAATAAAAGAACGCCGGCCATACCGGGAGGAATGGCAAGAAGAATGATGAAGGGGTCTTTCCAGGAAGCGAACTGAGCCACGAGGATCAAGTAGACCAGCACGACGGAGAGAATGAGCCCAATGCTGAAGCTTTTGAATGAAGCGCGCATGCCCTGCACGGACCCGCGGAGATTCACGCGTACTCCGGTGGGCAGATTGACTTTTTTGACGATGTCCTCGACTTGCCGAGTGACGCTTCCGAGGTCTTGAGTTTTTGGCGAAACATAAATGTCAATCACGCGAAACAACTGATAGTGATCCACCTCGGTGGGAGACGGAATGGTTCGGATTTTGACCACGCTGTCCAAAAACGTAGGTTGCATGCTTTTCGGGCCACGTAGTGGAATCTGCTTGAGATCAGTCAGTGTCTTGACGGCATCTTCCGGATATTGGACCGTCAGCATGTACGGATTGCCGCTTTGCGGATCAATCCAGTAATTGGGCGCGATCATGCCGTTGGAAGTGAGCGCGGTGATCACGTTGTCCACGATTTCTTTTTGGGAAAGGCCCAGAAGCCCGGCTTTTTCGCGATCTACGTCCAATTCGAGAGCGGGGTAGTCGATGTCCTGCGGAATCAAAACGTCATTCACGCTCTTGAGTGCGCGCACCGGTTGCGCGATTTTGGTGGCTACGCCATAAACTTTGTCGAGATTGTTTCCGCTCACTTGAATGTCGATGGGGGCCGGCAATCCCAAGTTGATTACCGCATCAACTAATCCACCCGACTGGAAATAGGTGCTCAATTGCGGCAATTTCTGGCTCAATTGCTCGCGTACGCGCCGCATGTACTCGTAACTGCCCACTTGGTGCTCTTCTTTGAGGCTGACCTGTACGAAAGCCGTGTGTGGGGCGGAATTCGGTGTGTAGATGGCGGAAAAATCGGTGGTGATGCCGATATTCGAGACGATGATTTGCAGTTCTTTCGGTGGCACGACGTCACGGATAATCTGCTCAACCTGCTTGACGTACTCTTCCGTCAGTTCGACGCGTGTTCCGGAAGGAGCCTTCAAATTGATCACAAATTGTCCCGGGTCGGTGCGCGGAAAGAAGGAAACGCCGAGCAAAGGATAGAGCGACAACGCCAGCAGAGAGATACCGGCGAGGCCGGTCACCGTTGCTACCGGTTTCAACAACGAACGATTCAGCGACCGGTCATACTTGTGCAGAGCGGTCTCGAAATAATAGTCGAACTTTTTGGTGATGAAGCGGAGCCGCGATCCCACGGAGCCCTCGCCTACTTCTTCATCGGCCTGGTGTTTCTTGATCAGTTTCGCGCAAAACAGCGGCACGACGGTCATAGCCACAAAATACGAAGCAAAAAGAGAAAGCACCACGGCGACAGCAAGCGCCACAAAGAGAAATCGGCTGACGCCATACAGGAACACGACGGGAAAGAAAACAATGGACGTGGTGATGGTGGCGGCGAGCACGGCCAAGCCCACCTCTTGCCCACCTTTCTCTGCGGCCGCTGCGGGCTCTTCGCCCAGTTCCAGATGCCGAAAGATATTCTCGAGAACGATGACGGAGTTGTCGATCAATCGGGAGAAGGCCAGGGCCAGACCGCCGAGCACCATGCTGTTAACGGAACCCCCAGCACCGCCAAGAGCCAGAAAAGTGGCGAGCGCGGAGAGCGGAATAGAAAGAAAGACCGCCGCGGTAGCGCGCATGCTGCCAAGAAAAAGCAGGACCATCAGGCCCGTCAGGACCAGGCCGATACCGCCTTCGCGCATCAGGTTGCTAATGGCCGTTTTTACGAAGATAGATTGATCGAAAACAACCTTGGTGACCAGTTGGTGGGGAATGTCCACCAGATGCTGCAAGGCGTTCTTGATGCCGTCCACGACGGCGATAGTGTTGGTGTCACCTCCCTGCTTGAGAATGGGCAAGTACACGGAAGGCTGTCCGTCCACGCGCACAATATTGGTTTGAATGGCTTGGGCATCGACGGCTTTTCCGACATCGCCGACGAGCACGGAAGATTGCGTCTGGCCCACCGATTTGAGGGGCATGCCGTTAATCGCGCTGGCAGTGGGAGCCTGACTGTTGGAGTACAGGTTGTAATCGAATGGACCGATTTTTACGTCGCCCGCGGGAAGAATGAGATTGGCTTGATTCACCTCGCGGACTACGTCCATGGGGCTTAGTTGATGGGCTTCGAGCTTGAGTGGATCGACGTACACCATGATCTGGCGATAGCGCCCGCCGAAAGGCTGCGGCACGGAAGCCCCAGGAACGTTTGCAATTTGATTGCGCACGGTGTATTGCCCGATGTCGTGGAGACTGGTTTCGTTCAGGCCTTGCCCTTTTAGCGTGATCAGGCAGACCGGCAGGCTCGAGGCATCGAATTTCAATACCACTGGGGGCAGGGTACCGGGTGGAAGGCGGCGCAAATCCGCCATCGCCAAATTGGAAACGGTGCTGAGATCGGCGTCGGCGTTGGTTCCCGGCTGAAAATAGATCTTGATCAGGCTGACGCCGGGAAGGCTGCGCGACTCGATATGATCGACTCCGCTGGCCAGCGTGAACCAGCGCTCGAACGGGTTGGTGATGTTCGTTTCGATTTGCACGGGAGGCATGCCGGAATAAAACGTGGCGATGACCACAACCGGAATATTGATAGAGGGAAACAGGTCCACCGGCATACGCACCAGAGTGACGGTTCCCACGATAGCGATAACCAGGCAGATTACGATGATGAAATACGGATATTTAATGGCAAAACCGGACATCAGCTGCCTCCTGCCGCGTTGTTGTCCTGTGCGCCGATCGGCCGCGGCTGGATTCGCTGGCCGTTGCGAAATTGGCTACGATTTCCGATAACCACGCGGTCTCCCTCAGAAAGACCGGAGAGCACTTCGACCTGCGAATTGTCCTCGAGCCCGAGCTTGACGTGACGCTCGTCCAAAATGTTTTGCGAATTTACCGCCAGCACGGTGGCGTCATCGCCGTTGCGGACGACCGCTTGCAGGGGAATGGTCAGCGCATTGTTTTTCGCCCGCAGGGAAAGGACCGTTTCCGTGTACATTCCCGGCATCAGGCGCCCGTCGCGGTTCTCACAATCGATTTCCGTTTCCATAGTTCGCGTTTGCACATCAAGGGCGTCCGCGAATCGCGAGACTTTGCCGTGAATGTCCTGGTTCAGAGCCTGGACGTGAACCTTCACCGGATCTCCCAGATGAATCTGAGCTGCCACGGACTCAGGAATGGGAAGTACCAGCCGCAGTATAGAAACCTGTGCGATGCGCACCACCGGCCCGGCCTGCGTGCTCGAGGAAGTTCCCGCGGCGACCAGCGCTCCGGTATCCGCATAACGATTGGTGATCACGCCATTGAACGGCGCGGTGATGCGCGTGTACGTGGAAAGCGCGGTGACCTGCTTCTGGTTGGCCTGGGCCACTTCGAGGGTCTGCTGCGCCGCGGAAAGCGCGGACTTGGCGCTTGAGACTTGCGCTTCGCCTTCCAGGTCCTTGGCTTGCGCGTCGTCAATTTCCTGCTGGGCGACCAGGCCCTCGCGCGTCTTGGACGCGTCGTTCAGGCGGGTATACATCAGATGTGCGGCCGCATGCGTAGACTTGGCGCGTTCAACATCGCCCTGGGCGCGCCCAATTTCTTCCTGGGCACGGCGCACGGCGGCATCCGCGCCAGCCAGCTGCGCGGCCAACTCAGGCACTTCCAGCACGGCAAGGGTCTGCCCTTGTTTCACGTGGTCGCCGACGTCCACGAAAATGACCTTGATGTAACCAGCCACTTTTGCGTGCACGTCCACGTCCTGAAAAGCCTTGAATTCGCCGGAGATGGTCAAGGTGTTGCTTATCGCGCGATTTTGTACGCTAGCCACAGCAGCCGATACAGCCTCGGTATCGGCCGGCGCGTTCTCCGGGGTGCCAGCCTCTGAGGAGGCGCGGCTCAGCCACATCCAGCCGAGAAAAGTGCTGGCAAGAAGAACAATCCCAACGATCATCCACTTTGTTTTGGTCATAGCTATTCCTGATTCCTTAGCGAGCTGCGGAGCCGCAAACGTCAAAAAATCCCGCGGGGTCCTAGTGGGCCTAGCGAACTTGAGAGATGGACTACAAAACGGGTTGCCTGGTTTTCGCGGATTCGCAACCTAGTTTAGGTCACGGGAACTTAGAGCGCGGGCGGAGGCCGAAACCACAAACTGCCTTGCAACCGGAAGGTCACGTGATGTAATTCACGATGGTAGAGCGAGGAGAAAGACACCGCAAAGTCCGTCAAATGAATGGCGTCTTCCGCGATGGGACAATCAAGGGTGTTAATCGGGGCCTGGCTGTCTGCCGTTGAATATCTCTCAAGCTCCGAGGAACCGACGGTAGCACGGTGACTAAAAGGATGCCGCAGGTTCAACGCGCCAGCCAAAACTTGTGCGGTGATGTAGGGATTGTACAGAAAAGACAGAACCACGAGCAGACACACCAACACCCGTAAGGGGTTTGCGCCACGCAATGGAACCGGTATCGTCATTCGGCCAAACACAGGCCTACCTAGCCACAATAGTAGGACGGCATCGGATGGTCAAGTGGATGCTCTTGCCGATTTTCTACTTCGGTTAAGAAGATAAGAGAAATGCCAAGTCGTGGCCAATCGAGAGGGGAGATGGGGACCGGAGCCAGGGGTGCGCCAGTCCCCAAGGTAGGACGTGGAACGAAGATTAAACGTGCTGAGTATCGCCTCCGGGCGTCACGTCCGCATGAAGCGGTTGTGAATTCTCGGTAATCCCGGTGACGACAGTCTCAAGATCCTGCACAGGTTCTTGCCGAGCTGCCGCCAGCCCCCGGCCATGCCGAACGTCCAGTCCGCGGACCCAGAAAATGATGTCTTCCGCGATGTTCGTGGCATGATCGGCGATGCGTTCGAGGTGCCGGGTTGCCAGGATGAACTGCATGCCCGGACTCACCAACGCCGCCTGCTGCGTCATGCTCTGCATGAGCTGCTCGAAGATACGGTCGCGATACTGGTCCACGACGTCGTCGCTTTGCAAAACCTGTCCCGCCATGTCCACATTGCGAAAAATCAACGCGCCCAGGCTCTTGCTGACCATCGCGCGCACGGCCGACGTCATGGGAGCCAGCTCTTCGGGCAATTGCGCGGAGGGCATTTCACGCAAGGAGATAACGCATTCCGCAAGGTTCACCGCGAGATCGCCGATGCGCTCCAGATCGTTGGTGATCTTCAGGGAGGCCACGATCAAACGCATCTCGTCGTCGGTGAAGGAGCCGCGCCGCAACAGGCGAATCGCATGCTCGTCGATGACGATTTCCATTTCATTGATGCGTGGCTCGAGCAAGAAAACTTCGCCGGGCAGCGCCCAGGTCCGGGTTTCGCGAAGGCCGACAATGGCGTCTAAGGCGCGGTTCATCGCGCCTTCGACGGTCCGCGCCATAGTCATCAAATAGTTGACCAGCGTGTCGTAAAGCACTGCTTCCGTCGCTCCGGCACTGCTTGCCATAGGTCTCCTACTCGAGCGAAGCCAGAAGGTCACACTTCTGCTCGTAAGTCCTATAGTCGCCAAGAAATGATTACAGTGTCTTCACGTACAGATGAACGACTGAAGAAAATGCGCGAGAAGGGGTTTGTGGTCGGTTCCGAACGACTTCATACAACCGCCGGACTCAATGCGCGGGTGGGGGCCCGCCGTTGTTGCGCGCTTGGTCAGGCGGTCCTTCAAGCGTGGCTTGCTCCGCGTTATAGACCGGCACCGAGAAGTGAAATTTGGATCCCTGCCCAACTTCGCTATCCACCCACAGCCGGCCGCCATGCGCCTCAACCAGGTGTTTCGCTATAGAGAGCCCTAGTCCAGTGCCTCCGGCCTCCCTGGAACGGGCCACATCGACGCGGTAGAACCGCTCGAAAATCCGTGGTTGGTCGGCGCGCGGTATGCCGATGCCCGTGTCCGCCACCGTGAACACCACCTCGTTTCCTTTGGCCTCGGCACTGAGCACGATCTTCCCGCCAGCCAAGGTGTACTGCACGGCGTTGTCGAGCAGATTCTGCAGCACCTCCGCGATCCGCCGCCGGTCGCCGGCTATCTCTGGAAGATTCGGAGGCACAGACGTCGAGACGTTCAGATTTTTCTCAGCGGCGCGGTGCTGCGAGGTTTCCACGCAACTTTCGATGAGCTGCCGCACATTGATGGCGTGAACTTCCAGTTCCAGGCGTTCGGCATCCATCTTGGAAAGCATCAGCAAGTCTTCCGTCAGGCGTGCCAGCCGACGAGAGTGTTCCAGGATAATTTCCAGAAAACGCGTGCGGTTCTGCGGATCGTCGATAGCTCCGCCGAGGAGCGTTTCGGCAAAACCTTGAATGGCGGTGAGAGGTGTCCGGAATTCATGCGAGACGTTGGCGACAAAGTCGCGTCGGACGCGTTCCAGTTTTCGCAATTCGGTAATGTCATGGAGCACGACCACCACGCCGT
>Ga0335079_10001736_pt1 | contig 24894 bp, 20 predicted proteins | sample Lox_Sample_33_FD_206719 | JGI IMG/M metagenome (GOLD analysis project Ga0335079, IMG submission 206719) | Soil microbial communities from Loxahatchee National Wildlife Refuge, Florida, United States - Lox_Sample_3.3 | ecosystem: Environmental > Terrestrial > Soil > Wetlands | place: USA...
ACGAATTTTCCAAGTCCCGCGTGGGATGATCCCGCTACGGCAAATGCTGGAGCGCTGCACTCAATGCGACTCAGGGGCAGTCCCATGCTGCTGCATCATGACGCCGGGCTCACCCAGATTGAGGACAGTCGGCACAAACGTCCCGTTTTTCAATTCTCCGCGGCCATAGACGTGGTCGCCGGCCTTGAGGTCGGAGAGCGTGATGCTTTCGCTGGCGTTGCGAAAGGACGTGGTTTCATCAACCAGAATTGTCTGGCTGACGCCGTCGGGACGCAGAATGGTCAACTGAGTGCCCTCAATTGACTTGATTTCGCCCATGATGAAGCGCTTGCCCAACTCCTGTCGGAAAAAATCGCCGGAAGGCGCATGGGTGCGGGTGGCGACCAGATCAGCCTGCCAGGCGCTGTCACCGGTCTTTGTCCCGCTGACAAAGACTGTCTCTCCGGTTTTGAAGTCGCCGAGGCGCGCGGGTTGGCGATCCCTGCGATATTCGGTCTTGTCGTTCAGGCTTATCTGGGCCGTCTGACCATTGACAGTCTTGATGACCATAGAGTCGCCGTTTATGGCAGTGATGGTTCCCAAGATTCCCGGCGGGCGGTGAGCATTCTGCGCCGTTGCGGACGGGGTGGCTTCCTGGCTTTCGGCAGGAGAGTTTGCAGGCGCATTCTGTGCGACGACCAGGATTGAGGACAAGAGACAAATCGCCACCAACATCCACTTCTTCATTCCTTCCTCCAGATAGGGCTGTAGATCTATTGAACCATCGGGCGCAGGCCTCCCGCGTAAATAGTGGTCAAGGAAAGTAAAAGTTTGTAAAGATCACCACGCCCATTTCCCCTTTAAGAATAAGATTGTGTCATGGAGCCTGCGCCGTCAAGTTGTTACCTCCAGGGTGTAGTTTTGCGCAACCTCGGGGTGGGTTTCATCGTCCAAAACGAGTGGGCTAGACCGAAATCGTGGTGAAGCCAGCAGTACTTCATCCAAGAATGGGGTTCGTCGAATGATAAACACTTCCGGTGCGTCCCTGGCCGAGCGGAATGGACAGACACGCGTTTCCAGCGGACCATCGGGTCGCCAGCCGACTGTGACAGCTTGTTCCCCGCGCTGGTTGCTGGGAACTGTGTTGCTGTTGACCGTGGTTTGGTTCGGTTGCAGTGGGAGCGATCCAAAAGCGGTTTCCGCGCGAGCCACGATGGGACCAATGCCGGTCGGCGTAGCCAATGTGGAACGCAAGGACATGCCGTACTACCTGACGGGACTGGGATCGGTTTCCGCCTTTTATACCGTCAGCATAAAGAGCCGAGTGGACGGTGAACTTACGCAGGTGAACTTCAAGGAAGGGCAGTTCGTCAAGAAAGGCGATCTGCTCGCGGTCATTGATCCGAGGCCTTACGAAGTGATGTTGAGCACGGCGCAAGCCCAGTTGTTCCGGGACCAGGCATCGCTGCGAGATGCCAAGCTCAATTACCAGCGTTACCGCGATCTTCTGCACGACTCCGGCGCCATGTCGCAACAGCAGGTCGATACGCAACAGGCCACCGTGGATCAACTGGAGGGCACGGTCCGCACGGACCAGGCGGCGATCGACAACGCCAAGCTGCAAATCAGCTACTGCCACATTACTGCACCGGTAAGCGGCAGGGTAGGTTTGCGGCAAGTGGACCCGGGAAATATGGTCCACGCCACTGACACCAATGCCATGCTGGTGCTGACGCAGCTCCAGCCGATCGCCGTTCTGTTTATGCTGCCCGAAGACAATTTGCCGGCAGTGTCACAACGCATGGCGAAGGGGACGCTTCAGGTCGAGGCCTACAACCGAAGCGACCAGACCAAGCTGGCGACCGGCACGCTGCAGACGATCGATAACCAGATCGATCCCTCAACGGGCACGGGCAAGCTGAAGGCGGTGTTCGACAACAAAGACAATGTGCTGTGGCCTAACCAGTTCGTCAATGTGCGGCTGCTGCTTGAGGTCAAGAAAGACAGCCTGGTGGTTCCAGCCGCGGCCATTCAACGTGGGCCGCAAGGAACCTTCGTCTACGCGGTCAAACCGGACAAGACGGTCGAGGTGCGTCCGGTGACGGTGGCCTTTACTCAGAACAATGTTGCGTCCATCGCCAGCGGCCTGGCCGCGAACGAAATGGTAGTCACGGACGGACAGGACAAGTTGCAGGCGGGCAGCAAAGTCGAGCCGCGTGCGCCGGGCGCAACGGGGAGCCGCGCACCACAATCCGGGCCAAGCGGTGGACAATGAACCCATCACGGCTGTTTATTCTCCGGCCGGTCGCCACTGCACTGCTCATGATCGCCTTGCTGCTGGTGGGAATCGTCGCCTACGAGCAGCTTCCGGTTTCCGCCCTGCCTCAGGTGGATTACCCGACGATCCAGGTGATGACGTTCTATCCGGGCGGCGATCCCCAGGTCATGGCGTCTTCGGTGACCTCACCGCTCGAGCGCCAGTTTGGCCAGGTGCCCGGCCTCAGCCAGATGACTTCGACCAGTTCGTTCGGCGCGTCGGTCATCACGCTGCAGTTCAACCTGGACCAGAACATTGACGTTGAAGAGCAGCAAGTGCAGGCGGCGATTAATGCGGCCTCCACTTATTTGCCGGCGGACCTGCCGAACCCGCCCATCTACAGCAAAGTAAACCCCGCCGACGCGCCTATCCTGACGCTGGCTCTCTCCTCCGACATATTGCCGCTTTCGAAGATTGAGGACCTGGCGGATACGGCGCTGGCCCAGAAGATTTCGCAACTGCCGGGCGTCGGCCTGGTCTCGATCAGCGGCGGCCAGAAACCGGCAGTGCGAATTCAGGTCAACCCGACGGCGCTGTCTGCCTATGGTCTGAGCCTCGAAGACGTGCGAACGGCATTGAGCGCGGCGAACGTGAACCAGGCCAAGGGGACTTTGGATGGACCGCGGCAGTCGTACACCATCGGGGCCAACGATCAACTGCTCTCGGGGGCGCAATACGCGCCCATTGTTCTTGCCTATCGCAACGGCTCGGCCGTGCGCCTGTCCGATGTGGCGACCATTAGCGACGGGATTGAAAACACCAAGCAAGCCGCATGGATGAACCAGACGCCGGCCGTCATCGTCAATATCCAGCGCCAACCCGGCGCCAACATCATTACAGTCGTAGACCGCATCAAGCGCCTGCTACCGCAGTTGCAGACTTCCCTGCCGTCGGCGGTAAAAGTCGATATCCTGACCGACCGCACGGTCACAATCCGGGCTTCGGTCCAGGACGTCCAGTTTGAGCTGATGCTCACCATTGGTCTGGTGGTGATGGTGATCTTTTTATTCCTGCGGAGCCTTTCCGCCACAATCATCCCCAGCGTGGCCGTACCCCTGTCTCTGGTGGGTACGTTTGGTGTGATGTACCTGCTGGGCTACAGCCTGAACAACCTTTCGCTCATGGCGTTGACCATTTCCACGGGATTCGTTGTGGATGACGCCATCGTCATGATTGAAAACATCTCCCGCTTCCTGGAAGAGGGCGAAACTCCTCTGCAGGCGGCGCTGAAAGGCGCGGGACAGATTGGGTTCACCATTGTCTCGCTGACGGTTTCACTGATCGCGGTGCTGATTCCGTTGCTGTTCATGGGAGACATCGTCGGCCGGCTGTTCCGCGAGTTTGCCGTCACCCTGGCGGTCACCATTCTGGTGTCGGCAGTGGTGTCGCTGACGCTGACTCCCATGATGTGCGCGCGACTGCTCAAGCAAAAAGGCACCTCCAAAGAAAGCTGGTTCTATCACGCGTCGGAGGGCTTCTACACGCGGGTGATCGACTACTACGGCCGGGTTTTGAAAGTCGTGCTGCGCCACCAGACCGCCACTCTGTTGGTTACGCTCTCGACTCTTGTGCTCACGCTTTACCTCTATGTCATCGTGCCCAAGGGATTTTTTCCGGTGCAGGATACGGGCGTGATTCTCGGACTCTCTGAAGCTCCCGAAAACATCTCCTTCCCGGCTTTGGCACAGCGACAGCAAGCGTTGGCAAAGGTGATTCTGCAAGATCCAGACGTGGATAGCCTGTCTTCGTTTATTGGCGTCGATGGAACCAACATGACGCCCAATAGCGGCCGCATTCAGATCAACCTGAAGCCGAAGGAAGACCGCCGGGCCGACGCCTCGGCGATCATCCGCCGTCTGCAGCCGGAACTCGCCAAGGTCGAGGGCATCACGCTCTACATGCAGCCGGTGCAGGACCTGACAGTCGAAGATCGCGTCAGTCGTACCCAATTCCAGTACACCATGGAAGATACCGACGCGCGGGAACTGGCGTCGTGGTCCGCGAAGCTGGTGGCCAAGCTGAAGACGCTTCCTCAATTGCTCGACGTGGCGACTGACCAGCAGGACAACGGCTTGCGCGCGGACCTGGTCATTGACCGGGATACCGCGTCGCGCCTGAACATTCTGCCGGCTGCGATCGACAATACGCTTTATGACGCCTTCGGCCAGCGCCAGGTCTCGACGATCTTCACGCAGCTCAACCAGTATCACGTGGTGCTGGAGGTGGACCCGAAGTTCCAGCAGGACCCGGATGCGCTCAAGAATATTTACGTCAAGTCCAGCACCGGCGTGACAGTGCCGCTCTCCGCATTTACCCACTTCGAAACCCAGAACGCGGCGCTCGCAATCAATCACCAGGGCCAGTTCCCGGTCGTGACACTATCGTTCAACCTGGCTCCGGGCCAATCGCTGGGCGATGCTACAAAGGCTATTGATGCAGCGGAGAAAGAGATTGGCCTGCCTGCGAGCATCCATACCAGTTTCCAGGGGACAGCCGCCGCATTTCGGAACTCGCTTTCGTCGGAGCCCTGGCTGATCGTCGCAGCGATTGTGACCGTGTATATCGTGCTCGGGGTGCTCTATGAAAGCTACATTCATCCGATCACCATTCTCTCTACGCTGCCCTCGGCCGGCGTGGGGGCATTGCTGGCGCTGCTCCTGACGGGCAACGATCTCGGGGTGGTGGGCCTGATCGGCATTATTCTGCTGATCGGCATCGTCAAGAAAAACGCCATCATGATGATTGACTTTGCCCTGGAGGCGGAACGCGTGGAGCACCGGCCTCCGGAAGAGGCGATTTTCCAGGCCAGCCTGCTGCGCTTCCGTCCTATCATGATGACCACCATGGCCGCGTTGCTGGCGGGTCTTCCCTTGGCATTGGGAAGCGGCACCGGCGCGGAGTTGCGACGGCCCCTCGGGATCACGATTATTGGTGGCCTGCTGCTGAGTCAATTGCTGACGCTTTTCACGACTCCTGTGGTCTATCTCTGGTTTGACCGGCTGGCTCGCCGGTTTGAGCGCTTCTCCATCGGGAATCGGATAGACGAGCCGATTGCGGGGACTGAGCAATGAACATCTCCGCCCCGTTTATCAAGCGTCCCATCGGGACGTCGCTGTTGACACTGGCGCTTCTGCTGGCCGGGGCATTGGCTTTTAATTTTCTTCCCGTCGCTCCGCTTCCCCAAGTGGAGTTTCCGGTGATCACGGTGGGCGCCGGACTGCCGGGTGCGAGTCCGGAGACCATGGCCTCGGCCGTAGCGACACCTTTGGAACGGCAGTTCGGACGGATCGCCGGTATCAACCAGATGACCTCGAGCAGCCAATTGGGTTCGACGGGCGTCACACTGCAGTTCGATCTGAATCGCAACATTGATGCTGCCGGGCGCGATGTGCAAGCGGCAATCAACGCCGCTCGCAGCCAGTTGCCGTCGTACATGCCCGGGAACCCGACCTACCGCAAGGTGAATCCTGCGGATGCCCCGATTTTGATTCTTTCAATGACCTCGGACACGGTGACCCGGCCGCAGATGTATGACGCGGCCGACTCGATCCTGGCGCAAAAGCTCTCGCAAGTAGAAGGCATAGGTCAGGTTTTCGTGGGAGGTGGTGCACGTCCGGCGGTGCGGGCCGAAGTAAATCCCATGCTGCTCAACAAGCTGGGTATCGGCCTGGCGCAAGTCCGGACGGCGCTCGGCGATGCCAACTCGCATGAACCCAAGGGGCAGGTGAGTAACGAAACGGACGCGTGGTCGATCACGGATAACGATCAGATCATCAAGGCCGACCAGTATCAGAACGTGATTGTCGCCTATAACCAGGCGACCGGAGCGGCAGTGCGGCTTGCCGATGTGGCCGACGTGCAAAACGCCGTTGAAGATATTCACAACATCGGACTGGCGAACGGTAAGCCGGCGGTGCTGATCGTTATCTTCCGCCAGCCCGGTGCGAACATTATCGACACGGTTGACCGGGTGCGGGACCTGATGCCGTTTCTTCAGGCGTCCATTTCCCCGGCGATCAAGCTCGATATCATCCTCGACCGCACCGTTACCATCCGAGCGTCAGTTCATGACATCGAAGTAACCCTGATCCTTTCCGTTCTCCTGGTGATTTTTGTTGTGTTTCTCTTTTTGCGCACGGCGCGCGCCACGATGATCCCCAGCATTGCAGTGCCCCTCTCGCTCGTGGGCACCTTCGGGGTCATGTATCTGCTGGACTATAGCCTCGACAATCTCTCGCTCATGGCCCTGGCTATCTCGACGGGCTTTGTAGTGGACGATGCGATCGTGGTGCTCGAGAACATTACCCGCTACCTCGAGCAAGGCATGCAACCAGTTCAGGCGGCCTTCCGGGGCGCGCGCGAGATCGGATTCACCGTGCTCTCCATGAGCACGTCGCTGGTAGCGGTGTTTATTCCCATTCTGATGATGGGAGGAATCGTGGGGCGACTGTTCCGCGAATTCGCCGTCACGCTGAGCTCGGCGATCGGAGTGTCGCTACTGGTGTCGCTGACCACGACCCCCACCATGTGCGCCAAGTTCCTGAAGCCCACGGCAGAGGAAAAGCACGGGTGGTTCTATCGCTGGAATCAGAAGGCGTTCGATGGGACGCTGCGCCTTTATCGCGGCGGTTTGAAGGTGGTGTTGCGGCATCAGGTCGCGACGTTGTGCCTGACCATCCTGACGGCTGCGCTGAGCGTTTACCTGTACATCAGAGTTCCCAAGGGCTTCTTTCCGCAGCAAGATACGGGCCGGATTATGGGCTCGGTACAGGCATCGCAGGACATCTCCTTCGACGCCATGAGCGGCAAGATGACCCGGTTCGTCAACATCGTGATGAAGGACCCCGCAGTCGAGAATGTGATGGGCTTCGCAGGGGGAAATACTGCGATGAACCAGGGTCGTATTTTCATCACCCTGAAGCCGCTGAATGTGAGAAAAATCAACGCGGACCAGGTGATTGCCCGCCTGCGGCGGCAACTGGCGGTAGTTCCAGGCGCCACCCTTTACATGCAATCGGCGCAGGATCTCACGATCGGAGGACGGCAGAGCCAGGCGCAATATCAATACACGCTGCAGGGAGAAAACCTTACCGAACTGAATGCATGGACGCCGCGCCTGCTGCAGAAACTGCGGTCGCTGCCGGAATTGCGTGACGTCAACACCGACCAGCAGGACAAGGGCCTGGAGATGGATGTGCTGATTGACCGCGATACGGCGTCGCGGCTCGGCGTCTCGTCGCGTGATATTGACAACGCGCTCTACGATGCCTTTGGCCAGCGGCAGGTGTCGACTATTTATCGCTCGCTGAATCAATATCACGTCGTCATGGAAGTGGCCCCGGAATACCAACAGAGTCCGGACGCTCTGCATAGCGTCTATGTACATTCCGCAAATGGCTCGATGGTTCCGCTTTCGGCGTTTACCCACCTTGGGCCGTCGAACACTGCTCTCGCCGTGAACCACCAGGGGCAGTATCCGTCGGTGACGCTTTCCTTCAATCTGGCGCCGGATGTGGCTCTGGGGCAGGCCACCCAGGTGATCGAGAACGCCGAGCGGACCATGGGATTCCCCGCCACCATCCACGCCAGTTTTCAGGGAACCGCCGCAGCGTTTCAGGACTCGCTCTCAAACCAACCCATCCTCATCTTCGCCGCTCTGGTTACGGTTTACATCGTCCTCGGCGTGCTGTACGAGAGTTATATCCACCCGATCACAATTCTTTCCACCCTGCCTTCAGCCGGCGTGGGAGCGCTGCTGGCGCTGTTGCTCACTCCGCATGGCGAACTCAACGTGATGGGAATGATCGGCATTTTGTTGCTGATCGGAATCGTAAAAAAGAACGCGATCATGATGATCGACTTCGCGCTGGAACAGGAGCGCAACGCCAACAAGTCGCCAGTCGAGGCTATCTACGAGGCGTGCCTGTTGCGATTCCGGCCGATTATGATGACCACCATGGCGGCCCTGCTTGGGGGGCTGCCGCTTGCCCTGGGTAACGGGACGGGCGCGGAGTTACGGCGGCCGCTGGGCATCACCATTGTGGGCGGGTTGATTGTGAGTCAGGCGCTGACCCTGTTTACCACTCCGGTCGTTTACCTGTATATGGACCGCTTCCGCCTGTGGATTAAGCGCTTATGGGCCAAGCTCACTGGTCGAAGGAACGCGCAAATTGCGCCTGCCGGGGCAGGCTCCCATTCGATGTAGCTGCAACAGCATTCCACTTTCCGAAACCCGGACGTGCTAGCTCCTTGGTCACTTGCGTCCTTGTGAATGACGCTCCTAATCTTTAGCATCCCCCAAGAGTGTGGTGACTATTGTGACGATTTTGCCGAGAGCGGTTTTGTCGCTTGCCCTTCTGGCCACGAGCCACGCCTTGCTGGCCCAAACCGGCTACCAGGTGATTACGGTCAGCCACGGCGGAACGATTACCGGGACGGTGAAGTGGTCTGGTCCAGTGCCGCACCAGCTCACCCTGCCTATCACGAAGGATCCGCAGATCTGCGATCCTGAATCTCACAAGACTCGTGACCTGGAACGTCTGATTATCGGCCCGCAGGGCGGCGTCGCGAACACAGTTGTCTATCTGAAGAATGTGTCGCGCGGCAAAGCATTCGACTTTCCTGAAACCCGGACCTTCCTGGACCAGAGGCATTGCCGCTATGAGCCCCACATCATGCTGGTTCCAGCGGAGGCCGAGTTGAAGATGAAGAGCTCGGACGCGACTCTGCACACGGTTCACATGGATGGGGCGGCGACCTACAATCTGCCGTTTCCGTTCCCCAACCAGGTGATCTCCCGCAAAATGCCGAGCCCCGGACTCGTCAACCTGAAATGCAACGGCGGCCACGTGTGGATGAATGCCGAGGTCATAGTTGCGCCGAACCCTTATTATGCAGTTACCGACGAGAGCGGGAAATTCCAGCTCAGTGATGTTCCTCCGGGAGAATATGAAGTCGTCGCCTGGCACGAAGGCTGGGGGATTGTCCGCCAGGAAGGCACGTTTGACGTGCTCACCGAGCGCCGGGTGCAGCGGCCCATCTTCAGCGATCCGAAAACCTGGGAGAAGAAGGTCGTGGTAAACGCCGACGACGCAGCCGCGGTGAATTTCGTGATTTCCGACAAGTAAGTTCCCAGATGGTTGCATTCCTTTTTTTGCCCCTACTTTGATCCCAGTCGTTCATACATGCGCCGGTAATAGCCGCGATGCCACTGGCCTTTGCTGAGGGTCCTATCGGGCTTGTGGCCGAAGGCACACTAGAACCTTTGAGATATTGCCGCCGGGAAGCTCTGCCCGTACTCTCCTCGCAACCACTTCGCCAGAATGCTGGTCCTCGCAAGGCCGGCAGCAATAAGTCTTTAACCAAAGGAGTGGTCCTCCCCCATGATGTTTCCAAGGTTTACTGTCCTCTGCTTTTGCCTTGTATTCGCCTTTAACAATCCACGCGCCTGGGGTCAGGCTAATGTGGACGAAAGCCAGGAAACAAAAACTCTCTACGTTGACGCTCACAGCGGCTCGGATTCCAATCCGGGGACGCAGCAATCCCCTTTGAAGACGGTTGGGGCGGCCGCGGCTGCAGCGGTCACCAACAACCACGCGGGATTGGGCACCAAGGTGATCATCAACCCCGGAGTGTACCGGGAGTCAGTGAGTTTGACACCGAGCAGCCGGGACACGGCACTGCCTATCACCTTCCAGGCAGCCACTGCGGGCACGGCGATCATTTCTGGCGCAGATGTGTGGTCGGGATGGCAGTCCGCGGGGGGAAACCTCTATAGCCATAGCTGGAGCAACAACTGGGGCCTGTGCGGGCTCGATGGCGCAGGAGCGCCCAACGAAGAAGACATTGTGCGGCGGCGCGAGATGATTTTTGTCAATGGCACTGCCCTGACCCAGGTGATGACCCAGAGCGCCATGCGGGTGTCGACTTTTTTCGTGGATGATTCTCATGGCACTGTGTACTTGTGGCCGCCTACAGGTACGAACATGAGCAGCGCGACGGTGGAAGTAGCCATGCGAGATTCCGTCTTCACAATTCATGGCAAAGCCAACATGGTGCTGCGCGGATTGGCTATCGAATATGCCAATACGTGCCGCGGCAGGTCCGCCCTGATGGTGGAGTTCGGCGCCAGCAACATCCTGTTGGATAACGTCTCGGCCAATTGGAACAACGCCGGGGGAATCAAGTTGACCTGGGTCAATAACACCACCGTGCAGAACAGCCAGGCGAATCACAACGGCACCACCGGCCTGAGCGGGCACCAGACCAAGTACGACCTGTGGACCAACGACCAAAGCCGCTACAACAACTGGCGCGGCGCGCAGGGGGTTTACTACGACTGGATGGTGGCCGGCAGCCACTTCATGAAGGCGCACAACCAGACGACCAAGAGCCTGGATGTGGCCTTCAACCAAACCCATGGCATTCACTGGGCGCTCGATAACGAGAACGACACGGCCGATTCGCTGCTGGTATCGGAGAACCAATTGACCGGAGCCTTCGTCGAAAACAGCGAGGGGCCTCTGACCGTCTCCAACAGCTATTTCTGCAATGGGAACCCGAGTACTGGGCCGAACAATGTGGGATTCGAACTGAAGAATTCTTCGTCTGTCGCGTTTTCGAACGACACGTTTTTCAATAACCTGACCCAGCTCTACATTATCGGGATAGCCGGCGGGGTGACGATCAGCAATTGGGAAACTGGCCAGACCTATCGCCTGTTCACCCAGAACATGTCGCTTTCCAACAACATCGTAGACGGCGGCAACGACCAGTTGCTGTTCTCGGACGGAAAACTGTCCGGGACCGACTGGGTGAAGTTTCAGACCACGCTATCGTCGGACTACAACACATGGTGGGATGGCAGCGATAGCAGCTCTATCGTGGTTCCGATTCCCGTGGACTGGACCAAGGTGAACTTCTCAGGCTGGAAGACCACCACAGTGCAGGATCTGCACTCCAGCTGGAAGCAGCCGAGCGATCCCACATCCGCATGTAAAGTCACTCCTGATGGAGCAGATTTCTGGTTCATCATGAGCGCCTATGCGGGCTATGAAACGGTAACTCACGGCAGCTCTGCTACTTTCGACGCTACGGTAGTTCCGCTGGCGTTCAGCGGGACGGTAACTCTCAGCTCCGACGGAGTCCAGAATATCCCCGGAGCCTCAGGAAGCTGGAGTTCCGGGTCAATTACGACTTCCGGGACTGCAACCTTCACGGTGAAAACCGGCAGTTCGACTCCCAGAGGGTCGTATCCGATCACTCTGCTGGCGACCAGCGGCAACCTGACTCGAACCATGACCGTAACTGTGACAGTGAATTAGAAGAGACAGGGGGGCAGCGGACTAAGTGATGTTGGCTGCCCCCCAGGGATTCGAACCCCGATATGCTGATCCAGAGTCAGCTGTCCTGCCGTTGAACGAGGGGGCAATGCCCGCATCTGATTCTAAGTGGGACGCCGCAGGTCGGTCAATTTCAGTGCGTGCTCAACGGTTCAGGCTGCGCAGCGCCTGAAAGTTCAAGATTTGCAAGGGGGAAAACCTGCTGCAGCAAATGCCAATCGCTGGCCGCTTCGCTTTCGGAAACGCGAGGAGGGTTGCCTCGCTTCAACTCTTCCTGCAAGCGTGCGGCGAGAAGTTCGCCAGTCAGTGACGCTGGCGCCTGCGTAGTCAGGATGTTAGCCCGCGTAATGCCGAGAGTCGTCCAGTCTTCTCCCCACCGCAGGTGCACCATGGGCCTGCCGTTGCGGTCGAAGGCAGGAACAGCATCGTTTTTCAAATGCTTCCACGCCTTCTCGCCTTTCAAACCACTCGGCGGAAAGTGATTTGAGGCGAGCAGATCGTCGAGCCGATTGCGGTAGGCTTCGCGGTCTTCCGGTGCCAATGGAGCCGCAAGGCGATGTTTGGCGTCGAGAATCAGAGCATGGCGAGACGGATCGAAGCGATCAACCCCCATGTAACCCGCAGCCGCACAGGCGGTGACGATGGGATGCAACAGAGCCAACGGTAAGAGGTACTTCTTGGACTTGAGCACCGACTCGATTACACCGTGCACTGGCGTGCTGCGTGGAATGCCTCCCGGCACCTGAGGAATGACATAGCTGCCGGACTCCAGCTCGGGATGGTGAGCGCTGAACTTGATGAGTAACTTCGCGATCTGCTTGGGAGTCGTGATGCCGGCATCGGCCAGCACGTTGCGATGCGCGGTCTTCGGATAATAGAAATTGATGACTTCCCGGGCGAAATCGGCGCAGTTGTGGGCCAGCAGGTTGAAATGCGACTGGTTCGCACCCGAATTGTAAGCGCGGATGAAAGCCTCGTCCTGCTCAGCGGTAGTTTCGATCTCAAACCCATAGATGGTGCGGTCGTAGGCGGAGCCAACCAATTGCACCCAGTTCCCCGGAGGCGGCTCCCCGTTCAGACTATCGGGAATGATGTCGGCAAGATATTTATGGCGGTACTGGTCGCGTAGAAAAGAAACGATCCCGGCATCTGCGAACAACGGAATTTCGTCCGGCGATTCGACTGCGTAAAGGTATGGAATCAGGGGAACAGCCAGCCAGTCGTAGCCTCCAACTTTGTCATAGCGGCTGATGACAACGCCGTTTTCCCCGGGTTCGCAACGACGCAGCACCGTAGGAGACGACGCGCAGATGCGGGTCAGGTAGACGGCAGCGTGGCCGGTCTGGGTGAACGCGCCAAAGTGGCCGAAAGGCTCTTCCAGCAACAGGTCGGCGGCGGCGTGGGCGGAGCCGGCGCAGGCTGCCAGCGCCACCAACAGGGCCATCCGTCGCAACCATGCGGCGCGATTTGCGGCAATTCTCATCCTAAGTCTCGACTTGGCTATTCTGAACCCACTTGATGTATAAACCCGCCTGCACAACGTTAGTTTTCTCCTTTGGAATGTGCCAGTTACGAAGGTCTGTTGGCCTCCCAGACTGCCCTTTCATCCGATGGCAGCCGGGGCGGAGCGGGAGGGGTTCGGGTTTAGAATCAGTTGACGGTTCGGCTTGTAAGGAAGGTGTCTCCATGGCTACGACCCTCGGCAACGTCACTCAAGTTCCAAGCGGCTACGCAGAAATCGCGCAACGGCCTTTGGATGCGGAACGCTGCGCACTGGTGATTATTGATATTCAGGAAAAATTGCTGCCGCCGATCTACCAGAAGGAGCGGATGGTAAAGAACTCACAATTGCTGATCCGGCTGGCGGGAATATTGAAGCTCCCGACCCTGATGACCACGCAGTACGCCAAGGGGTTGGGCTCTACCGTGCCTGAAATTGCGAACCTTCTGCCCACGACCGAGGCAATCGACAAACAGATGTTCTCCTGCTTGATGCAGACGGCGCTGAGTGCCCTGCGGGAGGGCTACCTGGTCCATGTGGCGTCGGATGCGGTCAGTTCGCGCAGTGAATCGAACTGGAAGGTCGGTCTGGAGCGCATGCGCGATGCGGGCGCAATCATATCGTCAACCGAAATGATGCTCTATGAACTGCTGCGCTCTTCTGGAGCCCCGGCTTTCAAAGAGTTGCTGCCGTATTTGAAGGACTAAGCCGAGGCGTGACCACGACTATTCCTTCTGCTTTACCCTCACGACGGTAATCTTTGTGAATCCCTCGTCGAAAGCGGGCGCCTTCAATTTGGCGGCCATGCGACGCATAACATCCTCGGGCACGCTGCGCTGCCGACGCTGGTTGCGGTCGAGGCAAGTCTCGATTGGGACGTCGAAGAAAACTGCCTGCACCTCGTAACCGTAATCCTTGGCGAGTTTGATCCAGTTGTGACGTTCCTGGGGCGTGAGGTTGGTCGCATCCACGTAATTTGTGGGACGGCGCGCAATCAGGCGGGCTTTCAGCATGGAACGCAGGTTGGAAAAAACCAAGTCCTGAAAGCGCTGCTCGGTGGGATCATCGAAGAGCAAAGAGCGGAGCAGATCGCTGGAAAGCGGAGTGATGTTGTGGCGCTTGAACCAGGAACTCTTGCCGGAACCGGGTAATCCGATCGCCAGGATGACGACGCCCTTGGAAGGACGCAGAGCAGCTGGACTTGGCGGTGGCGCAATGGGAGCGGATTCTGGAGCCGCTTCTGCGGTCGGCTGAGGCTCTTCTGCCTGAGTTGCAGGAGCAGCACCGCGCGGGGCTTTGCCGCCGCGTCCCCGGCCCCCACGGCCCCGCCTGCGTCTTCCGCGGCGGACGGGTTCTCCTCCGGAAGCACGAGCTTCGGCCGGCGCCGGGGACGGCTCTGCGGCTTCCTCGGGCGGCGCCGCTGGGGTGTGGGTTTCGGCATGGGACTCCGGCTTGTCCGCATCCAGGTCATAAAACGCCGGCTGTAAAGGCGCTTGGGCAGGCTCAGATCCTGCTTTATCCGATTGCTTCTTGCGGCGCGACACGCGGTCGCGCATCCATTTGCGCATGTCTGGCTTGTAACACACCTGGACGCCAACGGGCAACGGACATGGTCACAGGCGTACCAAAACTGCCAGCGGAACGAGCATTGCTAGTAGGCGACGCGTAAAATTCTGGTATGCCCGTCCCTGCGGAGATTCACGGACAGAAATACCTCAGCCTGGCAACGTTTCGCAAGAACGGAACGCCAGTGTACACGCCGGTCTGGTTTGGCGAGGAGAATGGCAAGCTGTACGTGATGACTCGTAATGATTCGGGCAAGTACAAGCGCATTCGGAATAATTCACGGGTCAAAATTGCGCCTTGCACGGTGCGTGGCAAGATTACTGGGCCGGAGTTTGCGGCCCGGGTGCGGCTGTTGCCTGCGGAGGACTTTGCCGCGGCGCACCGCACGATCAAGCGGAAGTACTGGGCGGCGCGGATTCCGTTCCTCTGGAGCACTAAGAATATCTTGATGGAAATAGAACTGGGGGGACCGGAGAGTTGAAGCCGCTCTTGCGTCCGCTAGAGCCCTTCGTCATTTGCCGGGGTTCCCGATTCCCTGTTACCATCTTGTGTTTCCGGCGGGACTAATTTCCTCAGCGGTATCTTCATTCCAAATCTGGAGGATGCATGGCAATCAAAGTCGGTATCAACGGCTTCGGCAGGATTGGACGGAACGTACTGCGGGCTTCCTTAAGTCATCCTAATATTGAGTTTGTCGCCGTCAATGACCTCACCGACCCGAAAACCCTGGCCCATCTTCTGAAATATGACTCCATTCTGGGCAACCTGCATAACCAGATTTCGGCCGGCCCGGACAGCATTACGGTAGATAACAAGAGCTTCAAGGTCTTTGCCGAGAAGGACCCGGCCAAGCTGCCCTGGGATAGCGTGGGGGCACAGATTGTCATTGAATCCACGGGACGCTTCACTAACGCGGAAGATGCCAAGAAGCACCTGCGGGGCCCGGTGAAAAAGGTGATCATTTCCGCCCCGGCGAAGAACGAAGACGTGACGATGGTGCTGGGGGTGAACCAGCAAGTTTACGATCCGGCGAAGCATCACATCATCTCCAACGCATCCTGCACGACTAACTGCCTGGCACCGATCACCAAAGTCGTACACGACCATTTCAAGATCATCAGCGGCACCATGACCACCATCCACTCCTACACCAATGACCAGGTGATTCTGGATTTCCCGCACAAAGACCTGCGGCGGGCGCGGGCCGCGGCGCTTTCCATGATTCCGACTTCCACCGGGGCCGCCAAGGCGCTGAAACTGGTGATTCCGGAAATGGCGGGTAAGCTGGATGGGTTCGCCGTGCGCGTCCCCACACCCAACGTCTCCGTGGTGGACCTGGTGGCGGTTGTGGAAAAGAAAACCAGCAAAGAAGAAGTAAACGCCGCGCTGAAAAAAGCTTCCGAGGAAGGTCCGCTGAAGGGATATCTGGGCTACGAAGAGCATGAACTGGTTTCGGCGGACTTCCGGGGCGATCCGCGATCCTCGATAGTTGACGCGCCCTCGACCATGGTCGTAGGCGGTAACATGGTCAAAGTGATTTCCTGGTACGACAACGAATGGGGATATTCCTGCCGGGTGCGCGACCTGATTGAGTATATTGGCCAGAAGGGACTGTAAGGGAGATCCGTTCTCCACGGCCAGGCGAACCCCATGTCCAAGCTCTCCATTCGCGATCTTCCGTTAAGTGACCACCGCATCTTCATGCGGGTTGACTTCAACGTGCCGCTCGAAGATGGGCGGGTCATGGACGATACCCGCATTCGCGAGACCCTGCCAACGATTGAGTACGCGCTGCGCCACGGAGCGCGGCTCATTTTGGCTTCCCACCTAGGGCGTCCGAAAGGCCAACCGAATGACCGGATGAGCCTGAAACCGGTGGCCGAGCGGCTGCGTATGTTGCTGGACAAAGAACTGGCCCGGGGCGAGAACGTGGGTTTCTGCCCGGATTGCGTGGGCGTCGAGGCCGAGGAAATGTCGCGGCAACTGGAAAAGGGCCAAACCCTGCTGTTGGAGAACCTGCGTTTCCATGCCGAAGAAGAAGCCAACGAGGAGAAGTTCTCGAAGCAGCTTGCGCACCTGGCCGACTTTTACGTGAACGACGCGTTTGGCACGGCGCACCGCGCCCATGCCTCAACCGTGGGAATCACGAGGTTCGTGCAGAAATCGGCAGCTGGCTTGTTGATGGAGAAGGAACTCGATTATCTGGGCAAGGCTCTGCAACATCCGGAAGAGCCGTTCGTGGCCATTCTGGGCGGCGCCAAAGTCAGCGACAAGATTGGAGTCATCCAGAATCTGATGGGCAAGGTGAATGTTCTGATCATTGGCGGGGCGATGGCCTACACCTTTCTTAAAGCGCACAACGAGAATGTCGGTAAGTCGCGGGTGGAAGAAGACAAGATCGAACTGGCGCGCCAGTTGCTGCAGCAGGCCAAGGCACACAAGAAGCTAAAGTTCCTGTTGCCGGTTGACCATGTGGTAGCCGACCGCATTGATGCAAATGCGGTCACGCGCACCGTCAACAGCGGACATCCCATACCGCCGGAGATGATGGGTCTAGACATCGGACCGAAGACAGCGGAAATGTACGCCGAGGAAATTTCGCGCGCGCGGACCATCGTGTGGAATGGCCCCATGGGCGTATTCGAAGTGGCTCCGTTTGCCAAAGGGACCTTCAAGATTGCCCGTGCCATTGCGGAAAATGCCGGGGCCACATCTATCGTGGGTGGGGGCGACTCGGTCTCCGCGGTTCATTCCGCGGGCGTGGCTGACAAGATCACACACATTTCGACGGGCGGAGGCGCGTCCCTGGAATTTCTCGAAGGCAAAAAGCTGCCGGGCGTCGAAGCCCTGACCGAGAAAAAGTGAGCAACCGGGGCCAGCGCGTGAGCGAGTCTACAGTTCGCATCGCGCTGGATGATGGCAAGTCAGTGGAATTCTCCGGCCCAGACGATATCACCAAAGAAACGACGGACGCGATCGTGAACGCGGCGAATTCGTCCTTGCTGGGCGGGGGCGGAGTGGATGGCGCCATTCACCGAGCGGGTGGCCCGGCGATTCTGGGCGAGTGCCGGCAGATTGTTTCGCAAATCGGTCGTTTGCCCGCGGGCAAGGCTGTAATCACCGGTAGCGGACGGTTGCCGGCAAAATACGTGATTCACACCGTCGGCCCCGTCTATCAGGATGGCAATCACGGCGAAGCCGCATTACTTGCAAGCTGCCATCGCGAGGCGATTCGCATAGCCGACGAACATTCCCTCAAGTCGCTGTCGTTCCCGGCAATTTCAACCGGAGCGTACGGCTACCCCGTTTCCGAAGCGGCCGAGGTAGCGGTCACTGCTGTGGCGGAAGCGCTGTCTTCGACCAAGGATTTGTCGATCGTCCGCTTTGTACTGTTTGATGTCTCTACTTTCCACGCTTACACACTCGCAGCAGAAAGATTGCACAGCCGGAAGCGCAGGAGCACGACAGCACCTTCACCGTAAGTTTTCACAGCGGTGGAAATTTCTGAAAGGACCCCATGGCCCGCAAGAAACTGATGGCTGCCAATTGGAAAATGTACAAGACGCCTGCCCAGACCCAGGACTTCCTTTTCAAGTTTGAGCCTCTGGTCGCTGAGCATACAAGGGACGAGATTGCCGTTTTCCCGCCATTTGTCTGCCTCGCGGCTGCAGTCGAGGCGGCCAAGGGTTCCAATATTGCTGTCGGCGGGCAAAACCTGCACTGGGAAAAAGAGGGTGCGTACACGGGAGAGATTTCCGTTCCCATGTTGCTGGCGCTGGGGTGCACACACGTCATCATCGGACACTCCGAACGCCGCCAGTACTTTGGGGAAACCGATGACACGGTGAACCTGAAGTTGAAGGCGGCGCTGGAAGCGGGGCTCACGCCAATTGTTTGCGTCGGAGAGGTGCTGGAAGAACGCGAGGCAGGGTTGACCGAGGACGTGCTGCGCCGTCAGTGCCTGCGGGCCTTTCACGCGATCTCGGCCAAGAAGGCGGCAAAACTGGTGGTGGCCTACGAGCCGGTCTGGGCCATCGGAACCGGCAAAACGGCGACGCCACAATTAGCGGTAGAGGCCCATCTGCTGATTCGCGGCGAAGCCGCCAAAGCTTTCGGCCAGGAACTGGCGGACAATCTGCGGATTCTTTACGGCGGTTCGGTGAAGCCGGAAAACGTGAAAGGGCTCATGGCGGAGGGAGAAATCGACGGTGCATTGGTGGGTGGCGCGAGCCTCGACCCGAATTCCTTCGCGACGATCGTAAAGTATTAGAATCACGGAGGATGGCCGAGTCTGTAGGATCAAGTTCCGCTAACCGGGTTTGCTATAATCAATCTGCCTCTGCGTAGTATTCGCGCCCGTGCGGAAGTGGTGGAACTGGCAGACACACCATCTTGAGGGGGTGGCGCCGAAAGGCGTGGGGGTTCAAATCCCCCCTTCCGCACCAAGCAATCACAGGAATGGAGTAGATTCAGCCGGCAGTTTGCCGGCCTGCCCAGGATCGCGACGGGGCAGTCAAGAATTCGACATGATCACACTGATTACAATCGTTCACATCGCAGTTTGCCTGTTTCTCATCGTGGTAGTGCTGCTGCAAAGCGGCAAGAGCGGCGATATCGCAGCCGCCTTTGGCGGCATGGGCAGCCAGACGGCCTTCGGTCCGCGGGGAGCGGCGACGGCGTTGTCGCGTGCCACGACCTGGTCAGCCATCATATTCATGGTGACTTCGATCACGCTTTCTATCTACGCTTCCAGGCACACGGGATCGAACTCGGTGCTGCAAGGGGTGAAACCGGCGCCAACTAACAGTCAGCCCGCGTCTCCGGCCAAGCCGCTACAAAAATAGCGGCGTCGGTGCGAGGCTGCGCCTGCCCGATGACCATGATTCACGAAATCCTGCCTGTCGGTCCGCTGCAGTGTAATTGTTCGATCATCGGTGACGAGGTCACGCGTGAGGCGCTGGTGATCGATCCCGGTGACGACATCGAGGATCTGCTGGCGATCATCGCGCAACACAAACTCCGGGTCACGCAGATCATCATCACCCACGCCCACATTGACCATGTCGGCGGCGCGATGAAGTTGCGCGCTGCGACGGGCGCGCCGATTCTTCTTAATCAGAACGACTATGAACTCCTCAAGATGCTGGACGTCCAGGCCACATGGGTGGGCATGGCGTCACCCGGAAAAGTGGAAGTTGACCAGACCCTCAGTCAAGGGGATACAGTGCGAGCGGGCGCGCTTGCCGCAAATGTGATTCATACCCCGGGGCACACCGAGGGCAGCATCTGCCTCTATTTCCCGCTCGAACAAAAGCTGATTGCGGGTGACACGCTGTTTGCCGGGAGCATTGGCAGGACGGATCTTCCCGGCGGGTCGTTGAAGAAGATTCTGGACTCCCTGCACGAGAAGGTGCTGGCACTACCCGACGAGACGATTGTGATTCCCGGGCATGGTCCGGCCACGACCATCGGCGAAGAGCGGGAAAGCAACCCCTTCCTGGTTAAAGGCTGAAGTCAGCGCGGCGCTTTGCTGGCCAGCCGCTCGGCCAGAGAACGCAGGGTGGATTGAGTTTCCTCGCTCCACCAGCTTGCTGTCACCGCACTCAATTCCCGATCCAGATCGTGCTCGAACAACTCAATGAGATCTGCGCGCGCCTGTCGTCTGGTCGCCGACATGGCTTGCCGGGGGAGTTTCAGCAGACCGGTACACCATTCAAGCGCACGACTTGTGAGTTGATCTGGCGATACGACTTCGTCAACCAGGCCGACGTGGAGAGCCTGTTCCGGAGAGAGCATGAGGCCGCCCACGCCGAGCCGTTCGGCCTGGCGCAGACCCACAAGACGCCTGAGTGCACCGAGAATGAGCGGCGGAAGCGGAATGCCGACCTGAACCTCATTGAGTCCCATCTTCCAGTTGCCGGTCGCCGCGCCACGCCAGTCACAAAATAGCGCCAGAACAGTTCCCCCGGCGGGGGCATGGCCCGTGATGGCGGCTGCCATGGGGATGGGCGAATTTGCGATTGTCCGCAAGAGGGTGTAAAGCGCTTGCCATGCATTCGCAATCGCCGCCCGATCCAGAGTCAGGAGCAGTGGGACATCCAGCCCCGCCGAGAACATGCCCGGGGATCCTGACAGCACGAGCGCCAAAGCGTTTTCGCCCGGGGCAGCCTCAATGGCTTGCTTTAGTGCGGCCATCAAATCCGGAGACAGAGCATTGGCGGGAGGGCGGTTAAGCCGAAGTTCCCGCACAGCTCCGTGATCGGTGATTTGAATCATGAGATTGGGAACGGCCTCCGGAACTAGCCCTTGCGCATGGACTGGAAAATGGCAAACACGGCCCCTTGCGGATCGGCCACTATCGCGAAGCGCCCGACATTCTCCATCGTCATGGGTTCCAGGTAAAGACGCGCGCCGAGTTGTTTGGCTTTCGCAGCAGTGGCATCACAATTCGACGTCTGGAAGTAGGCCAGCCATCGTGCCGGAGTACGCGGGTTATCGGCACGGAGTGGCGGAATGCCACCGATGTAGTCCGCTCCGTTTTGAATGTGTTTGTAGCCCGACGGTGGGTCATCGTCAGTATCGTCGCTGATGGTCCAGCCAAATACGCCGTTGTAGAAGCGGGCGGCTTGCTCGGGGTCAGGAGTGCTGAGGTCGGCCCAGCAGAGCGTACCGTCAACGTCTTTGAGGCCTACACCTTTACTGTTCTTCGCTTGCCAGACCGCGAACGCAGCCCCGGTTGGATCCTGAATAACTGCCATTCGTCCGACATCCATAACATCGAAGGCCGGGGCCAGCACATTGCCGCCCATTTGGGAAGCGCGTGTCGCCGCTGCGTCAGCATTATCCACGGCGATGTAGATCATCCAGTGGGGAGGCACATGGCGAGAGCGCTGCTCTGGACGCAGCGTGCACGCGGCCGCGACATCCTCGCCCTGCAGCTTGAAAATGGAATAAACATCGCCCGGGCCAATAGGCATGTCGTTGGCGGTCCAACCGAAGAGCGAACTGTAGAAGGTCTTGGCGGCGTTTTGATCGGTCGTCGCTAACTCGATCCAGCAAAAGGCACCCGCGGGGTTCTTGGCGATCGTAGTCATGAAGGGCAGTATAAGGCGAAGCAATTCCTTCGTGCTACTGGTTCAGCAGTTCAAGCAAGTGCGCGACTCCATCGGCAAAGAGTTGCGGCGGCGTAATCAGACTAACCACAAGATATCCGTCGGACGAGAAATCGTAGAAGTGGCCGGGATGCACCAGCACGAAGGCTTTCCGCAGGATCGCCACCGCCAGATCCTCGTCCGGCTGCGTGACCGGAACGCGGAGTACGGCACACCATCCCCCTTCCACGTCGAGCCGCTGGCAATTCTTCTGGCGGATAAGTTGACGATCGAGTTCCTCGAGATTGGCCCGCAGCCGGTCCAGCAGGAGCGGCTGGATATTCTTGCGCTGGTCCAGGAACACCGGCGTCGCCAGCTGAATGGGCGCGTTCAAAGAGAGAAACGTATCGGCGATCACTTCCAGGCGATCCAGCGCGGTTTGAGCTTTGTCGTCGGGACCGCTGGTCACGATCCATGCCAGCTTCATTTGCGGCAGGGCCGAGATCTTGGAAAGCCCGCTGAGGGTAAACGTTAATGTGTCGAGATTAGCCGCGAAGGTCTGCCGCGGAGCACCGTCGTGGGCGTAGTCGAGGAACACCTCGTCAACAATGAGCGCCAGATTGTATTCGCGGCAGAAGCCGTTGAGCGCAGACCTTTCGGCGGCACTGACGTAGGAACCGGTGGGATTATTGGGGTGCACCACCACCACTGCGCGGGACCGATGGGTCACCGCTTTGTAGAGCGACGGAAAGTCAATCTGCCAGCCATGGTCGTAAAGCAACGGATAGGGCACCAGCTTCACGTCCTGCAGATCAGCCAGGAATTCGAAAAGCGGATAGCTGGGCTTGGGAACAAGGATCTCATCCCCGGAGTTGGCAAGCAGACGAAAAACATGCGAATAGCCCTCGCTGGTACCGGTCGTCAAAATGATGGATTCGGGATCAATGTCATAGCCTTCGTGCTGAGTGCGGTAGTACTCGGCAACGGCTTCTCGGGTCGCGAGCAGGCCCTTTGGCTGGGGATCGTATTCCAAAGCCTGCGGACAAATCAGGGCCTGCATGATGCCTTCTTCGTCGTAGTGCAGGTCAGCGCGCGTGGGATTGGAAATGGTGAGGTCGAGCACTTCCCTGCCTTCAGCCTGGAGTCGCTGTTGCGTGCGGGCAAGGTGGTTCGGCGTAAGCTTCCAATCCGTGCGGTGGGAAAACATGACAGACGCTATGATACGCGGGGTAAGACGCCAGCTCATGCCAACTGGCAGAAACAAACTATCTTGCATAGAATATCCGCTTCAGAGCTCTCCCGTGCTGTGCAGCCAATGCAATGCGATTCTGCCTGAGGAGTCCGTCTTCTGCCTGAAGTGCGGCCGACCGGTCAGCCCAAACTCAGGAAATTCGCTCCAAACGACCCCGGCGGCCGTAAGCAGCCGGCCCGTCACCGCCGAGCCCAGACGCCGCCGGAGTTGCGGGATTGTGGGCTGGGTGTTTTGGATTGCGGTTCTGGCACTGATTGTATGGACGGCCACGAGCACGAGCCCTTATGCACAGCAGGTGCAGGAATTTGCCAATCTGGCCCATGCGGAAGAAATTACGCCGGCAGTAGTTTCACTCGGAGCGCACAATTTTGCCGCGTTCAAGTTTACCGTTCCAAGCGGAGCAGGAAATGTGACCGTGCGCGGCCAGTTCTCTTCGACTGGCGGGAGCGATGGCGCGGTTGAGGCATATCTGCTGTCGGATGCGGCATTTGTCAGTTGGCAGGACGGCTACTCCAGCAGCACCTATTACGAAAGCGGCCGCGTGGCGCAATCCAGCATAGATGTCTCGCTTCCCATGGGGCCGGGCTCTTACTATCTGGTATTCAACAATAAGTTCTCCCCCCGCGCGCCGAAAACCGTCCAGGCTCTCATCAGCGTGCGCTACAACCGCTGGTGGCCATCCTTCCATCTGTGAACGCCATCCAAAGTGAAGCTGCAACTCGATTCGAGACGTGGACTGGCTGCTAGAATGCTACGAGTCTGTAGTGCCTGACTTTCCAACTCCACTTACCGAGGAAACATTTGCTGAACGATCTCCTTAGGCGCTGGCCACTTCTGGAGCAGCTCCGCACCGGTAGCGATGGTACCGGTCCGGAAGCCATGACCGAGCGGACGCGGAATCTTCAGCCCAAGCATCAAGGCGCTGAAGTCAGCCGTTCGATTTGTCCATACTGCGGAGTGGGATGTGGACAACTGGTCTATCACCGCGAGGGCAAGCTCATTTCGATCGAAGGCGATCCGGAGTCCCCCATCTCACGCGGCCATCTTTGCCCCAAGGGGGCGGACACCTACGAATTGCATACCCACCCGGGGCGGCTTACGAAAGTTCGATACCGGCGTCCCTTCTCGAAACACTGGGAAGAACTGGACCTGGAAACTGCGATGGACATGGTTGCCGACCGCCTGTGGGAGAGCCGCGCGCGGAGTTTTGAAGAGACGCGCGACGGCAAGCCGCTAATGCAGACCACGGCCGTAGCACATCTGGGCGGAGCAACTCTCGACAACGAAGAGAACTATCTGATCAAGAAGCTGTTTACCGGCGGACTGGGAATGGTGTGCCTGAGCAATCAGGCGCGGATATGACACAGCTCGACTGTGCCCGGTCTGGGCACATCGTTCGGCCGGGGCGGCGCCACGACAGCACAACAGGACCTAAAGAATGCCGACGCCATCCTGATTATGGGCTCCTCGATGGCGGAGAACCACCCCGTCGGCTTTCAGTGGGTGATGGAGGCCCGGGAGCGGGGCGCCAAGATCATTCACGTGGATCCGCGCTTTAACCGTACCTCGGCGATGGCGGATATCTGGGTGCCTTTGCGCGCCGGCAGCGATATTCTGTTCCTGGGTGGGCTGATCCATTACGTGCTCGAAAACAACCGAGAGTTCCGCGAGTACGTAGTTCACTACACGAATGCGGCAACCATAGTGCGCGATGATTTCCGCGACACCGAGGAACTGGACGGACTGTTCTCCGGCTGGGATGCGGACAAGAAGAAGTACGACCCGCAGAGCTGGCAATATGCAAAACTCCCGACTGAGGTCGAGGGCCAGAGGTCCCACTCTGAGAA